>OHBZ01000673.1_pt1 | contig 13098 bp, 10 predicted proteins | sample 1577551 | NCBI WGS metagenome assembly OHBZ01 (sample SAMEA3879544, study PRJEB24766) | human gut metagenome | biome: human-associated habitat; feature: feces | place: USA | collected 1985/1987
CGGTCTGGATCAAAATTCTTTGTCCATTCCAGTGCTTTTTCAAAGTTGCAGCCATAAGCACTCTCATTTCCCATTGACCACATAACAATACAGAAACGGTTTTTGTCACGTTCCACCATGAGTTTTACGCGATCAACGATTGCCTCTTCCCATACCGGATCATCTGCAATCTTTGATGGAAATCCGAATAATTCATCTTTCGCATTGATAATTATCACATTATCAACACTCAAGCCCTTTGAACTGTGAGCCGTCATATAGTCAAGACTGACATTAGTGCCATAGGTCTTGGACTTGATTACCTTCTTTTTGTCGTCGTATATGAATTCGTCTGATTTTGCCAAGTTTCTGGCATCGAAACCATAACGGCCCAAAAGCAGAATAGAAGGTTTTTTGGATATTCCGGACTGAATAATGTCCTCAATTGCCTGATTGACGGCGAGCGCCATATTGTGATATACTCCACCCTCCTCTTTCTGATCTTTGCTCTTTTCCTCGCTGTATGTATTGATGATTACCGGATTTTCTATTCGCTTCGGAGAGATCAGTTGTTTCTTAATCTGGGTGCTGTTTTTCTGAATGAAGTTACCGGCAATGTCAATCAGTTCCTGAGCATTGCGGTATGTTTTGGTAATCTTCAACTCCTGGCCATATCCAAATTCTTGGCAAAAACGAGTGAACAATGGCAGAATTGAACCGCTGAAGGCATAGATAGACTGCCAATCATCACCGACTGCAACAATCTTGGCACTACACAACTTAGATAATTCGTTAATGAGATTATAGCGTTGACGAGAAATGTCTTGATACTCATCAACGATGATATACTTAAACAGAAGCTTTTCCTTTGCTACCTGCTTATCATGAATGATGCGGGCGGACTCGTTGATCATATCCTCGAAGTCGATACTGTGTTCTTCTTCCAGCGCCTGCTGATATTCGAGATAACAAAGCCTGCAGATATCGAGGAAAAGCTTTGTGCGCACATTCTTGGTCTCAGAAGCGAACTTATCGAACTTGCTCTGGTCGTAGCCCTGAGTCTTGAAATTCTGAATAAAGTTGCACAGGAGCATCGTCAAGCGAGTAATGTATTTGCTCTCTGCGGACTCTACAATCATCTTGTACACTTGCTCGTCCGGACGCTTAACCAGATCAAACCCTTTGGCAATCAGCTGCTCTTTCAGATGGATCAGCATGTCGCGCCCATCATTGTATCGCGAGAAGGTATAAGCCAGGTCCGTTTTATGTTTGCGATGAAGAGTAATCTTATCATTGATGCGCTTCTTGTACTTTGCCAGTTCCTCTTCGGAGTATAAATTGTTGTTTCCCGACTTCGAAATACCGAAATGCTCAATGTACAAAGACTTATCGCCCTGCCATATTCTGAAATCCGGTGTGTACGGCTTATTGGCATCGAGAATATGGTACTGATAGAATGGTTCGTATTCGTAATCGATGTTGTGCAGATACAGGAAATTCGCGATGCGAACCTCTTCAAGCGACCTGACAATCTCGTCGCGGAGAGTCTGAACTTTCTTTGTTTTACTATCGATTACTTCCTGGATATATTCGCCGGTATTGCTCTTCAATGTGGCAAAATCGGCTTTGGAGACATAGAGGAAGAAATCGTTCAAATCATCTCCTTCGAACGGTGCATTGAAATATGAGCCAAAGAACAGAATCAGCTTGCGGACAGTATCAGGGTTCTTCAGGACCTTTGCCTTGAGATAATCGTTGATTACCTTGTACATAAAGCCCATGTCCACAATCTTACGCCGTTCATCTTCTTTCTTGCGAAGGATGGCATATCCAGCGGAGTGGAAAGTGGTTATTGGGCACGGAATACCCAATGATTTGTTGATACGGTCTTTGAGTTCATTCACGGCCTTATTGGTGAACGAGATAACCAGTATAGATTCTGGCGCAATTCCCCTCTTCTCAACCAGATACTTGACTTTGGCAGCAACTGTAGTTGTTTTCCCGGCTCCGGCACCAGCCACGACCAAAGTGTAATCCTCATCACTGACTACAACCTCGCGCTGCTCATTGTCAAGCGAAATGTTCGGATCACATTTCTTCAGAATCGTATCAAGATATTTCTTGTTGTCTTTCAGGGATAGCTCAACGAATTTATCATTGTGCGCCTTTATTGTTGGCGATTCCACTGCCAAGTTCTTGATTTCATCGTACACCCTCAGAAAATCATTCACCTGGCTTGCGTCCAAGCCATTCTTCCGAATGTAGTCGTCAAGCATTCTTGAGGTCTGCAATGCATGAAAGAATCTATCCAGTTCCGCATATTCCGGAACCAATTGCGCATAATCACTGCGAGCGATGAATGAATCAGCGGTGAGCAAAATGTCGATATTCTTGTTGAACTCAAGCAATGACAAATACTCTCTTGGCATTTTCCCCCGATGCTCAAATGAATCTTTCTTCCTTCTAAATATGTTTGTAATAATACTCATTCTAAAAAATTAAAGATCGCATCTCGCAATAATTGGGCTTTTATCTTCAGTAACATAGTACTTTATTCGGATTTAATAACACGAACAAACTCGCCAATAACCTTGTAATCTTCAGGATTTTCGTCTATGACAATATCACTATGCCCATAATAATTCAACGGACTCAATACCAATGATTTAGCTTCCATGCGATTTTCTTCAACATTCTCCTCCTTCACTCTATGATACTTCTTAATAGTATAGCTTCCATCATAATCAGACAATGTATCAAGGCATTGTGTTAAGACAATTTTCCCTTCATATGAATGTCCTTCTGAATAATTACAGAAAAGGCAATAATCACCATTATGTATCTCTGGCATCATTGATTCGCCAACTGCTTGCACAATAAAATAATTCTCATTCAGCTTTGTATTATCTTGCAATTCAATCCATCCATCAATCTCAACATTGTCATTATAGATGAAACGGCCACAAGCTGCTCTTAACGAATATATTGGGAAAAATCTTTTATACTGCAGTTTTTTAGGAACGTTTTGCACAATTTGTAATTTCTTGCTTTGGGGCATTACCAATTCATCACACAATTTCAGATATAAACTATTAATCTTCGAATCGATGTCTTTTAATTTTGATGGTTGATCATAATACTTATGTGCAAGTTTAGACAAAGAAGCCAATTGCAGATGAATACTATTATTAACATCAAATTTTGGAATATAGTTCTTGGGACGGATTGGGAATGATCTAGAATCAGATGAATTCATATATAACTCATATACAATATCTGAATTGAGAATTGCACAAATGTAATGAGCTTCATCTTCCGAAATAAATCTTCCATCTTTGTCTTGCGCTATTGTTACTGCGTGGTTCTGAAATACTGGTAATCTATCTTCGCCCCAAGGCGTAGAAACAGTACCTACTACACAAGCTTGCCATTTTGTGTTATCTCTAAATGCAACACGCCATGGAGCAAAACTATAATCACCGACACGGGCTATAGCATAGAATTCACTGTTATATTTGTCGCCAATAATTTTGTCATTATATGAGGTCTGACTTGACAACACCTTCTTGAATTTTTGAAAATATTGTGCAGTCTTGGGCCAATTTGAACACATCTTGTCGAAAGGAATCGGGGTTCTTCCAGAATTAATTTCATATGGGAATGGTACTACTATTCCAGAAATATCGCAATGATACCTTTTGATATTCACACCTTTAATTAATGGGTGAAGTAACCCCTGTTCAAGTACATACCTATCTTGAGGTATTTTGTATTTCGATTTCGGATTCTGGATATTTCTAACCTGAAGCAATTTTTTTGACGGTATACTATCTTCGTACTCAAACAAAAACACCTCTTGTGGGTAAAATTCTATTCCTTCTCTTCCTTGATAATCGGACTGATAAGAAATACGCTGAAAATCCTTCAATTGCGTCTTCGAAGTTGCATACGAAAATCCTGTATTACTATTGTTATTACTTACCTGACCAATAATCAATTGCTCTACTTGGAAAATTCCAGCAACTTTTGCAAAGGAATCGCAGTGTATATAGTCCTCTAATGATTTTCGTGAAGATTTTACATATTTGCTGATTGGCATACCATTTCTGTAATCAACTTTTTCGCTTTTCCAGAAATATGTTAAGAATTTCTCCTGTACTGGCTTGAAAGGGTGTCCTGAAGCTGTCCAATCGCTAACAGTTTGCAAATACAACCGTCTATTAGAGTCTACAATAAAATTTCTAAAGCCTTGATATGACTGCTGAAACAAAAGAGATTGTGGCATAAGGAAAGCAAGCACGCCATCGTCCTTAAGCCAGCGCTGTGCAGCTACATTTGAAATTAAAGCACAAATATTTAGATTAATTCCTCCTGTTACACCATCTCCCGAAAACAAATTTCTCGAAATGCATAAATCTTTAATTTTATCTCGATATCCATTTGGCAAGCTTTTCCAATCTATCCAAGGTGGATTCCCGACAATCATATCAAATCGGCCTAACTTGGCAGTTGACATAAAATTAGTTACTATCCTCGCCCATATTCCATTCCAATGATTTGTTTCAAGATAAACGAATGTTTCTGCCAATTGATTTACTAATTCAATTATTCGTTTATTTTTATCTGATTCCGGAATTAGGCTAAGAAGTTTTTCTGAAACAGCACTCTTATTACATTGCTGAATATCAAATTCTATTTCAGTCATAACCTTTGAGAATAGCCCCAAATCATTCAACGCATTTTCTGGTATTACTATTGAAATTGGTCCTTTCAGTGTCTTAATTCTATATTCCAAACAGCTCACATTATCTATAAATACGACCTGAGGAACATACGAAGAGTCGCCCAAATAAATCGGAATTTCAATAATGTCCTCATTGGTAATCAAGTGAGCTACATTAATGAAATAATTAATTCTTGATGTCAGAACGGCCAAAGGATTTAAGTCAATACCCACAACATTCTTTAGTACGGCCTCTAGCTGCTCTTTATTGGATAATGTATTGCACTCTGATAACTTTTTACGTATCAAGACAGTAATAAATGTACCTGAGCCAGAGCATGGATCCAATGCACTCCAATTTTGCTTGTGCGCAACTTTTGACAATGCTTCCGATACAACATTATCAGCAAGCCATTGCGGTGTGTAAAATTCTCCTAAACTATGACGAACTTTGCTAGGAATCATCGCCATAAATAGCTCTTTGAATAAATCTTGAATTGATATTCCAATTCCATTAGAAGAAAGATCTTCATATTGACAAAGAATCGAAACAATTTGCTTAATAGACAATGCGATATCCTCATTCCACTGCTCTTCAGAGGCATACCACGAGAAGAAGTCCCCTTCAAGAAGATTTCCAATACCGTAATCACGAAAAATAGTTCCTTCTTCAAGTCTGCTCATTACTGTTTGTAGCGAGTTTTGCGGAAGATTCGCTAGAGCCTTAAAGCTTGTAACACTTGAAGAAAAGCGAATATGACTCAGTACTTTGTAAGCAACCAACTTCACAATTATTGCATATGTTGTCTGCAATGCAAATAATGCAAAATATTCATCCTGACTTGTCGACAAATTATCATCAACGACTTCCTGCAATGATTTCCTTCGATCAATAATTGCCTGCTGTTTTGAAATATCATCATGAGCTAGGCTGAAAAGTTCTTTCCATTCGTCAAACAACATTTTCGTCTTGTCTGTAGACGAGACAGTTAACGTTTTGAAGAGACGTTTGGTAATAGTCTTACTTACAGAATCGTCTATCGGACTACAGAAGTCATTGACAAGATTTTTTGAAGACAAACCTGTCTGATTCAGTTTGATGATATTTTCGATAATTATCTGTAAATGATTTCTATCCAATTTATCAAATACGGAAAATTTGTATGCCCCAGAAGTAAACACAACTGTAGCACATACAAGTCCATTTGTAACAATACCCAAATAATCGTTATTATCAACAGCATTTAACCCATTAATGTAGTCACAAACTTGACTAATAGCTGACTCTTGCAGGGTTTGAGTAGATAATTTATCACGATCCTTATATTCAATTATTACTCCACCCCACTTGCTGTCAATACGGCCTTTTGAAACATGGAGCAATCTATCTACACTTTGTTCCTTTGTCGGAGTATATTCAATATCAAAAACCGCCCTTAGAAAATCATGTATCTGAAAATCAAAATTTGATGAAATGGTCGCTTCATTAGGGGCGGTTGAGCATTGCTCCCTAATACTTTTCGCCAATTCTGTCAGAGCTTTCCTATATTCCTTAGATGCAGTTATAGATGATATTCCTGCTTGTCTTATTTTTGATACTAACCGTGTATCCATAATCTTTAATTCTGTGATTATTTAATATATTGAATCAGGAGTTTTGATTAATACTCTTACATCCACTTCAAGAATCCGTGCAATATCAAAAAGTTGCTGCATGGAAGGTTGAATCTTGTTTGTGCACCACCTTGATACCGTATTTTCATTTTTACCGATTTGCTCTGCAAGCCAACGGCAAGTCTTCTTTTTGTCTGCAAGTACAGCCTTAATGCGATTTTCAGCCAAATCTTGTGTATTTTTAGTCATTACATGTATAGTTTTAGCAATCAAAATTACAAAAATATAGTGATACATTCATTATAAATTCAGAAAAAAGCTCATTTGCAGCGAATAATGCCACAAACGAGCTAACTTCTTCCCGGATCATTGCCATTTATCGGCCAATTACAAATACACCCCCTCTCTCGACGAAGTCCTGTATGGCATCAGTCAGGGGCTGCGCGTCCTTGACTCCGTAGATCACGAAATCGATAGCCGGAAAGGACAGCGTGATGAGAGTGCCGTTGTCATACGAAGCGATGATCTTGCCTTCGTAGCGGGCGGTCTTGACGGAGAAGACTATCTCGTGGTCGGAAGGTGTGTAGAGGTTGGTAATCTCCCAGGCGGGAATGAGACCGTAGTATTTGTTGATGAGGTCTTGCTGAAATTGTTGTATAGGATTCATGGTGGTTTTATGCTTTTGAAGGGTGACTTGAACTGAAAAAAGTTGACAGTTTTGAGAGCATAAAACAGACGAGTCAATGAGAGAAAGACACAAGCGAGACATTGCCTTGAAAATCGATCCGGAAACCAAGGAGAAGTATTGGTCCAACGAGGTCGTCACAGTTTACAAGCCGGACGAAGAAGACCGTGTTAATGCGGTCCTGGATATCCTCAAAGGAGTAATGACAGCGGAGGAAGTCCGTAAAAAGTTTGATATCGCCACTGTCAACAGCGTCTATACCTGGCAAATATGTGACTCAGGAGAAAGCATTATCTTTGGAGGAACAAAGCGATGAAGATATGGCCAGGAAAAGTAAAGATGACCAGATTCGGGAACTCCAGGCGCAACTCAAGCAAGCCCGTAAGGAGGCCGAGCTCGAGAAGTTGCGGGCAAAGGCCTATGATACAATGATCAATTTGGCCGAGGAAACGTTCAACATTCCCATAAGAAAAAAATCTGGCACCAAACGGTAAGTCTGCTACGCGGGGAATGTCCGGGATATGGACTGGGCACTCTCTGCGGGCTGTTTGGTTACAGCAGGCAATCCTATTACAAATGGGACAATCAGGAGTTCGCCGCCAACGCCATAGAGCCGCTCATTGTGGAGAAAGTGAGCGAATACCGCAAGGCCAATCCCGGTTTGGGATGTGCGAAGTTATACCTGATAGTGAAACGGTTGTTTGATGAGAATGACAATATGCCCGGGCGTGACGCATTCATAGAGTTGCTTCGAAAAAAACGGCTTGATGGTAAGGCTGAAGCGACGCAGACGCTATAAAACGACAGACTCCCGTCATCACTACCGCAAGTATCCCAATCTCATTGCGGATGTCGTTCCCTCCCGTCCCAACGAAATATGGGTCAGCGACATAACATACGTTGAGACAGATGAAGGGGTGTGTTATCTGTCACTAATAACGGACACCTATTCTCACAAGATAGTCGGTTGGGCTGTCGGTCCGACATTGGAGACCGTCTATCCGTTAAATGCCCTGAAAATGGCATTGGCTACGATTGATGATGTCACGGCATCCCGGCTCATCCATCACTCGGATCGCGGGTGTCAGTATTGCAGCAATGAATATGTATCAGAGTTGAAGAAACGCCATGTGAATATAAGCATGACCCAAAGCGGCGACCCACTCGAAAACGCCATCGCGGAACGTGCCAACGGCATATTGAAAGTCGAGTGGCTGTACAAGATGAGAATAACGACAAGGGATGAATGCCGGTCTATATTGGATAGGATAATAGACTTTTACAATACACAGAGACCACACATGAGCATCGGTATGCAGCCCCCCGAAGCAGTACATATGCAGACGGGAGAGCAGCGGCGGTGCTGGAAAAATAGTTGGGCTATGGGATAAAATGAAAAAAGGCATATATTTGTCAGAGTGTCCTGGACAAAACCAACCGGTCAGACTGCAGCACTGTAAATCAAAACAGTGATTCTGTAAAGACTTTTAGAGATAAAAAACACCGACTGTAAACCCAATCAGTGATATTGTAAATCATATTAGTTTAACCGCTCTAAAAGTGTCAACCTAAATCAGGGGAAGTCAACTATAGAATTCTGTCTACACAAATATAGAACAAATTAACCATATAATCAGCCAAATCTCTAAAATTTTATGTGATTTGGCTGATTATAGCCGATTTTTGAAGTAAAAACAACGCTTTCTTTCAATAGCATCAAGGTTGTATCGGATATAATTTACGTGTTGTTTTTTCTGTCATACTCTTTTAATGAAGTCTTATTCTTTCCTCCGGCTGCCATTCTGTAAGCAAGACAATCGCTTGATATTGCTCCCGAGTGAGAGGCGAGTCACCATCATCCGAACATTCATATTCCCACGGCAGCTCGTAGACAGTGCCCTCTTCCTGATAGCCCATATAGTTGTGATAAGAGTAGGGAACCAGACGCACAGAATCCTCTTCGAGCAGGATCCTTAAGAGCTTCTTGGCGTCGTATATCAGCAGCGGTGCTCCGGCCTTATACAAAGCTGTAGCCACTTCAATGGCCAATCCGGCATTGGCCGAATAACTGTTGGAAACAACAATTTTCCATCCCTGTTGCCGGTAGTTTGAGGCAAAGATATTCAGACGTGAAAGGCCCAGTTCACCATAGTGGTCAGTTGCGAACCGTATGAAATCCTCCGGACTGTCAATGTCATACATTTCCATCACATCCACGAACTTCTTCCGTTTGTAATAGACCATATCACGCAGTTCTTCAGGAACATCCTGCTGATCTGTATAGATACACCCCTTGCATCCCCGCTTCCGGTGATAAGCCTCATACACCTCGTTGGCAATGCGGAAATAGGCGCAATACTTTCGTATGGTCATGGTTTCCAAAAGAGGGGCAGAAAGCCCGTGTACCGAGTCCTCCAATGCCTTGATGGCCGTTTCCCGATCTTCCACCTCAATTTTGAAATTCGGCATGATACGGTTAAACTCCCTTTGTGCAATCCGTCCTATACGTTGCTGGTACGGCAGGTTATGCGCTACGTAATCGTTGAACCCATCAGGATTCGCAACAATGACATCAATCATCCGTTCCAGATAGTCGAAGAGGCGGGTTAGATTCTCCCTGCACCACGTATCATCTGGTTCTGCATCCGTACACTTGGAACGATTCGTAATGATAAAATGAGTATGCTTCCGGTCCGTAATACGGATTGACCGGGAGTCTCCGTATCGGTTCGAAGCGACATGAAACCACCTGGCCTCCATCGGGTTGAATGCAAGCCAATCCGCAAGGAACGTCTCCCGGCTATCATATTCCCCCGAAGCGATCAATTCCTCGGCGTCCCCCCACTCTTCCGGCGTAGGCCGTGGCACTTCGATATAGAATCCCCGGTACTCATCGTCGCCCATTACAGCCAGCCGCTCGAACTGATGTTGTATCTCAACCATCCGCTCAAGCATATCGACACCAACGACAATCTCCCATTGACGGCTTTCTCCCAACGCCTCCAAATGCGAGGCATTCAGCCTGACCTCCGTCGCCAAATCGGAAAGGAGCTTTCTGTCTATAATCTTTCTTTCGTTCATTTCTGTATGTCCATTAAATTTCAATAAACCTAGCTGGGTCAAATCCGTTCATCAGGTGTTCATCCTCAAAAACATATCCCATCTGGTTACAGATTATAGGGGTATCCCCTATTTTTACATCGATATTAGTATGCGAATGCCCGTAGATCCAGGCATCAATCCGACTGTTGGCTATCAGTTCTCCGTATTCACTGGCAAAGGCACTGTTCAGCACGGAACTCTTATGATGCGGAGCCACTGCCTGGAGTGTCGGCAGATGGTGTGTAACCACAACGATATGGGCCGCCGTACTTTCTTCAACGCTTTTCTGGATAAAACCGATACAATTCTCGTGCATCCGGTTGAATTCATCCACCTGCAGCAGCTTCCCGTCGAACTTGATCTGGCGGAAGTCATTCATGCCTTTCCACACGAAATACTCGTCGTTCGGGTTGATCCGTGACCACAGCGTACTCAGGACGAAGTCAGTGTCATCGATGCGGACGACCTGATTTTGATAGTAACCGACATTTTTACGGAACATCCACCGCCATTGCAGTCCCCGTTCCATCACGTCGGAATAGTTGTAGTATTCGTGGTTGCCGGGGACAATCAGCACCTGTCGGTAGTTTTCCGAAGCCCATTTCCAGAACTTAGTCAATGGAGCAACCTTATCCCTGAGATAGAAAATATCCCCGGCCAGCACCAGCACATCGCCTGTTACAGGCAATTCATTATTTTTCAAGTATCTGCTGTTTTCCTGGAACTCCATGTGCAAATCACTCATGTATTGTATCTTCATCTTACTGTTCTCCTTTCCTTGATTGTTCAATCTGTTTCCCTATGATTGCCTTCACCTGCGCAAAAGAGACCGGTGTGAAACCGTTGTTGTCCACTCCGACATCATATTGTGTCGGAAGAAGCATACTCAGCCGCGAAGCATCCTTTCCGGTATTGTTCCTTCGGGTATGCACGTGTCCAAAAAGCTGCCAGGTGTCATCGTATGAGCCGCCATAGCAGAGGAACGGACAGTGATTCAGATAAATCTTCTGCTTATCCACCTCGATATACATCTGCATCGTTATCTGCTCGAAGTATTTCGTGTAATTCTGCCTCAGGTTCTTGATGTCGTGGTTGCCGGAAATAAGGTATATTTTCCCGTTCAGCCTGTTCAGTACGTTTACCCATTCGACAGAACCGCCCAGACAGAAATCACCCAGGTGGAACACGATATCCTCCGGACCGACCACTCGGTTCCAATTGGCAATAATCGTCTCATTCATGTGCGATACATCTTTGAATGGCCTGTTGCAGGACCTGATGATATTGGTATGGTTGAAGTGGGTGTCGGATGTAAAGAACACCCTGCTTCCGTCAAATTTATAATTCATAATCTTTCCATTCATGCGCATCACTGCGCGGTTAATAATACATTACAATTCAGCCCGTGGACGGAATTGACGGAGAAGAGCACATCGTGCGAACGTCACCAACAGGCACAAAACAAAAACCGTCGAAAAGTTTGGTAAGGACTCTCCGACGGTTTTCATTTATCGTTTCAGCGGGATACCAGCATCATCGTATCCCCGATGGTCTATCAGACGTTCGTCGGAAAATGTCTCCAAAAGTATAGAATGCTCCAATACCCGAAGTATGGACACACGACAATCTCTCAAGGCATTTTATGCCTCGATCCGATACGATGTTACAGTTATTCATTCTTCTTTGCAGCATTGTAAGCTTTATGTTTTTATTCAATTGACGGCGCAAAATTACGGATTTTCTTGAGGACCAGCAAATTTCTTTAGAGAAAAGCTCAAATGAAGCAAACTGCGGACGCATAGTGCAAAAGTGCAAGTGCAAACGCATATTCTGTTTGTACTTTGGCCCTTTACCGCAAAGACTCATAGTGCAACCTTTGAGTACTAACGTCGATGACGATTTAGAGCTTTACATTTTTTCAAGCGAATAATACCTATTATCTCTCACTTTTTCCAACGAATCAGACTCCATTTATACACTTTTCCATAAAAATTCAGGCTTGCAATCTACACTTTTCCATAAAATTATCACCTTTACCTTATCCCCGTATTCATATATACGTTCATTAAAGACTAATATACTCGCGATGTCGTATCGCGGGATTACGCCTTGTTTGCCCGATGTATACCTTGCCATCTGGAAAAGTATATTTATAATGTATCCTTTCATTATTATGGTATACTACTATTCAATAAATATTTCATTGACATAGCGTTTTTAACTTATTTGTAAAATCGAAATCACTAAATTAAATCCAATCATATCACTGCACTCTACATTGATATTATCCGTTATTCTAATTGTTTCCTGTATATAAAATCCAGTGTATTACCGTCTTTATCTTTCCACTCATTCCATCCATTGGCTGGCCGCCCTATACAAAAATCGGCGGCTGTACTGGGGCTGGAGAAGGTTTTGTCAGAATCCATTATCCAAACACCGTTATTCAAAGTAGCATACTCCTCGACCATCTTTTCTCGCTTTGCTTTCCATGTAAAAGAAGGAACGCAATTATTGGCGATGATACTACCCTTTAACACAGTAAATCCTGCAGAATTATAAAATCCTTTTGCATTACAGCCTCGGGCTTTTGTATAAAACAGGTGCTCTTCCTTTGGCTGGGATATTTCAAAGATGTCACAACCAATGAATGATGCGAGGAACCTGATATCCTCAAAAAACTCATCCATGGCATCTCTCTGATGTTCGGGAAGATTTGGAGCTTTGGGAATCTGCTTGTTCTCATTCAATACAAACGAGTTCGACTGTTTGGCTACTACAATTGCGCGATATTCCAGATATTGCACGTCGGCTTTAGTCATATCTTCGTCTTTTGAAACAAAGACAAGCGCTTTCTGCCAGAATGCTTTTTTGCTGTCATGGTCTTTTACCCGTTCCTTAAAATTTTCGGTTTCTCCGATATAGGCCTGCGGTTTCGTCACCTCATCTTCTCCGATCAGTATGTAGAACGCCGGCTTGTGCAGTTTCTCCTGCT
>OHBZ01000750.1_pt1 | contig 11887 bp, 7 predicted proteins | sample 1577551 | NCBI WGS metagenome assembly OHBZ01 (sample SAMEA3879544, study PRJEB24766) | human gut metagenome | biome: human-associated habitat; feature: feces | place: USA | collected 1985/1987
CCGCCGCAAGCGGGAGATCCTGCCTTCCGTTATCGAGTATTTTAAGATAATCAAGCAATACGCTCACTTCATAAGTTTCAAAATACCCTTCCCTGCTTACAGAATATGCGGGAATCCCTTCTTCTGCAAGGACTGCCGAAAAATCTTCTGCCCATCCTTTCACACTTCTTGTCAAAATCACAATATCTTTATACTGCACCGGACGATATTCCCCTGTTTTTTTATCCGACACAACCCCGCCGCGCATCAAACTTTTAATTCTGCGCGCGATCATCCTCGCTTCTGACCGACGTACGTTTTCCGCTTCTTTATCGCGGTCTTTTAAGATCAAAAGCTCCGTCTTGAAAAGATCTGTGTTTCTTTCACATTCTGACGATATGTATCGTTTTGCCTCAATTTCTTCTGTTTTCGGAAACTTCGCCCCAAGATAAAGCGCCGCGCTGTCATCATATTCGATTCCGCCCATTTCTTTTTTCATAATACGTCGGAAGATATAATTGACACTGTCCAGAACTTCTCCTCTGCTTCTGAAGTTTTTATGCAGATCGATCCTCTGTCTGTCACTGTCTTCTAAACTGTATGTGTTATATTTTTGCATAAACAGTTCAGGTCTTGAAAGACGGAAGCTGTAAATGCTCTGCTTTACATCGCCTACCATAAAAATATTACTTTTTCCTTCTGCCTGTCCCGATACGCTTGTCAGGATCGTCTCCTGTACAAAATTACTGTCCTGATATTCGTCGATCATAATTTCTTCAAACTGTTTTGCATATTCTCCGGCTACGGCAGACGGAACAAGTTCTCCGTTTTTTTCTTCAGTCAGTATATCAAGCGCAAACCGTTCCATATCGTTAAAATCTATCATATTTCTGCCGCGCTTCTTTTCCGCAAACTTTTCTGCGAACAGCTTTACCAAAGATACGAGCGTTTTCACAGACTCTCCCGCCGAAACCATGTCCTCTTTCCATACGCTTTCCGGCGCGTAAAAATAAGTTTCCTTCACCCCGGCAATCGCCTTTTTTGCCTGTTCTCTCAACGCCTTTACGGACTCTCTTTTTTCAGCCGATACACTGTCATCTTTTTTTCTCGAAAGCGTTTTCCATACAAACCGATCAGCCGCGTCATACATTTCTGCAAAATCACTGCATTTTCTTATCTTCTCTATTCCACGAAGATCCTCTTCCAGCATATCCGCATACATATACGGTCCATCCGGCTCCTCACATATTTTCAATCCTCTGCGGATCAGTTTTTCCGGTTCTTCGATCCGAATAAGAACGTGTTCTTTTGCCCGCCGTATCATCGCTTCCGCCGCCTCTTCTTCTGTATATACCGCAGCACAACGGTCAAGCCACTGTTCCGGTCTTGGATAACTGCCGGAATATTCGTATAATTTTAAAATGATCCCTTCGATCTTCCGGTCATTTTTCCCTGTTCCAAACCGCTCTGTAAAGGAAAGGAACTCTTCCTCTCCTTTGGAATAACACTCTTCAAGCAATTCATCGAGAACGTCTTGTTTTAAAAGTTTTAATTCTCCGTCTTCTCCGATCCGAAATCCCGGATCAAGATCGATCACATGAAAATGTTCCCTTATCACAGACAGACAAAAACTGTGTATCGTCGTGATCGGCGCACTGTGAACTAACGTAGCCTGCCTCTCCAGATGTACGTTTCCCGGATTTTCTTCCAGCTTTTTCTCGATCGCTTCTCTGATCCTGTCCTTCATCTCTGCTGCCGCCGCTTCTGTAAATGTCACAATCAAAAGTCTGTCCACATCGACAGGACTTTGCTCATCTGTGATCTTTTGAATAATACGTTCTACGAGAACGGCTGTCTTTCCCGATCCTGCCGCCGCAGATACAAGAATATTACGATTTCGCAGATCTATGACCTTTTGCTGCTGTTCTGTCCATTTCACGCCCATTCTTATCCTTCCCTGCCTTTCCCGCTTTGCTCGTTTTCCGAAGCGTCCCGGCTGACATTTTCTTCCAAAGCCTCCCGCATCTTTTTCACCGCATCGTCTGAAGAATATCTCTCCAGCCTGCGGTAACTACATCCTTCAAGACGCGGATCGAACCCACATATATCTCTGTACGGACAGTAATCACATCCTGTAGTTTCTCCCATCTCATACGGAGAGGCGGAAACTTCTCCGTCATACATTCGGTCTTTGACCGACTCTTCTTTTCGTTTCGCAAAAGAAAGTACTAGCCGAAACAGTTCTTCCGGAAGCGCGTGAGACGTTTTACTCAATGAACCGTCTTTATTTCTTCCTATTGGAAAAAGGAGCGAATTCCCCGAAAGTTCTTTCTCCAAATGCGAAATCACCATATCATCCCCGTTAACTAGCCCATCCTGCTTTAATTCTTTTAAAATACTTCTCTCCACGGCATCCTGAGTTTTTTCTTCCGAAACGATCGGATCTTGTATCCGATAATAAAATATTCCTGCCGGGACGATCGTTTTATGAGGATGTTTTCTTTGCTCTACATCCAAAGCCGCGTTCAGATATACCGGAAGCTGCATTTGCAGACCATGATACAACGCCGTAATATCAAAACTTTTCATTCCCGTTTTATAATCTGTCACTTTGACATAAACACAGTCATTGTCAAAACATGTATCGATTCGGTCAATCTTCCCGCTTCCGAACTGCATCTCGTACCCGCTTGGAAGAAAGTCTCCTTTTTCTATCTGCTTTGTCAGCGCCCACACAGAAGTTCGGATAAGACGTTTGATCCGAGTGATCATATATTCATTTCGCGCCGAACTGAAAAGAACTGTATTCCCATAATCTATTACGCTTTCTTCCACACTCTCATCGATCATCTCGTCACGAAGAGCTTCCGGTATTTCCTGCCATTTCATTTTCTGCGCATCCGCCTTTTTGGAAAACGTCTCCAAAGACTTGTGCGCGATATTTCCGAGATCAAGCGCCTCAAACCCATATTCTTCCCGGTCTGAAAGCCGCAGTCCGTAACTTAAAAAATGAGCATATGCACAAGACGCAAATTTTTCCAGTCTTGTCACACTGACGCGATTTCGATCACTATAAAGTTCTTTTGTCAGTTCCGGTGCAAGCCTCGTATCTGTTTTATGCAGAAAACCTGCATTCAAAATACTTTCGATCTCTTTTTTATTTCTTCCGTCTTTTTGAAACCATGTATACAACTCTTTCCACTCATTATCCAGCCCGAGACGGCGGCTGCAAATTCCTTTTGCCACTTTCTCGATCCCCCCTCTTCGGGTGATCTCTCTGTCGCTAAGCTTTCTGTTTTCTTCATCGACAACGGACAGATTCGGAAACAGCCTGCGAAGCTCCTGTATCAAATACGCCGGACGCAGAGATTTTCCCTCCCCCGACACCTTTGACCATGACAGGCTTAGAAGTTCCGTCGGTTTTGTCAGCGCCGTATATAAATAAAATTTCTGTATATAGATTTTTTCCTTCGGTCCGGGCGACAACGAGATATCTTTCTCTTTGAATTTTTCTCTGTCCCGCTCAGACAAAATGCCGCCCGTTCCCGCATTGCCCGGCAAAAGCACATCGTTCGCTCCGACAAAAAACAAGGCGCGGATATCTTTCATTCTTGTACGCTCTACGTCTCCGATCACAACCTGGTCAATGCTCGGAGGAATCACTCCCACTTTCGCCTCTTCAAATCCGGCGTCAAGAAGCTCGCAGTATTCTTTCAGCGTAATCGGCTCGTCGCCTAACAGTTCCGAAAACTTGTCAAACAACTCCATGACGATCCGGTAGATCTGCTCATATTCTTTTGCAAGTGTAAGTTCTCCCTGTTCTGCGAAAAATTTCTGCTGTTGTTCCAATTTCTCCTGAAGATGCTCTCCTGCGATAAATTCATATACCGCAAGCGTAATGTCAAGCACCGTCTTTTTTTTCTGTCTTGAAACGAACATAAGCGGATCGATCTTTTCGACAAATTTCACGCGCAGATGATTTAACTTTTCCACTTCTTCCTCATCCGCCTCTTTCGTTTTCCTCGCCCATGCCTGCTGCCATTTTTTATATCCCTTTATCCCCAGCGCAAGACAGTAGTTTTCCAATCGGTCGATCTCATCTTCCGTAAATTCACAATATCCGGATCTTAAATAACGAAATACGCTTTCATAAGTAAAATTTTCCTGTATCATCCCCAGAAGGCTGCGGACATACTCTACAAAAGAATTCAGAAGAATACTTTTCTTATGATCCATAAACACAGGTATGTCAAAAGAAGCACATGCTTTTTCCAACACATCCGCATACACATTCATATCTGACGCGATCACGGCAATGTCTCTGTATCGGTATCCTTTTGTCCTCACTAACCGCCTGATACTTTCTGCTACATACTTTGCCTCTTTTCCCGGAGAGCGCACTTCATGCAGCGATACAGACTCACAGCTTCCGTTATATTTTGCGCCTGAATACCGGAATAGTTCCGTTTCCAAAAACGCCATTTCCGAACAATCCCGAAAACGATACACCGGCCTTTCAAACAAACATATCGGTTCTTCAATCTCTGTTTTTTTCTCACCCGCAATCTTCATAAGAGATGTGACCATCTGTTTGCCGAGCGCAAAAATCTGATACGGATGTTCATATACATACGGATTTTCTCTTCCGTCCATCATCACTGTGATCATCACTTTTTCGCACACTGAAAAAAGCTCACCGATCAAACGGTTTTGTACAGGCGTAAAACCTGTAAACCCGTCCATCGCCACCACGCTTCCTTTTAAAATATCGGAATACGGAACAGCGTCGCTGAGCACATCGAGCATTTCTTCTTTTGTAATGTATTTTTCACTTAAATACTCTTCAAATTTTTCATATATAGTTCGGATATCATCCAGTTTATAATGCAGATAACTTTCAGGCGGCACTTCTTTCATAAAATCATCCAAACGTTCAAAGTCTACGCCATACTGCGCAAATTCCGAAAGAACAGACTTCACTTCGCTTATATAACCTTGTTTTTTCAGGTTTCCCTTAAAGACCTTCAGATCTTTTTCACACTCGCCCGCAATTTTGCGCAAAACAAGATTTTTTCCTTCATCATCAAGCACAACACGGGCATCCTGACCCACCTCTTCAAAAACGCGGTACGCCAGACGCCCGAAACTTAACACATCAATATTCATGATCCCGCCTTTTGGATGCGCAAGACAGAGATCTTTTTGTGTCTGCATCGTAAACTGCTCGGGAACGATGACAAGATAATTCTTGTCAGGATTTTCAATCGCTTCCCGAACAACCGTATCATATAAACAGTAAGATTTTCCGCTTCCGGAATTTCCCATAATAAATTGTAATGACATAAACCGCCTCCTGCCACAGGTCTTCCAACATATTTTTCTTGATTATACTACCCGTGCACATTCCTGACAAGAAGCCGGTTTATCTGTCCTTTACTATGTTTTGTTATTTTACCAGATCTGCAAGCGCTCCCTTCGGAACAGCGCCGACCTGTTTTCCTGTCATCTCTCCGTTTTTAAACGCGATAAATGTCGGGATGCTCATAACACCGTAGCGCTGCGCTACTTCCATCTCTTCGTCAATATTGATCTTACATACTTTTACATCGTCCAATTCTCCGGAAATCTCTTCTACTACCGGTCCCATCATCTTACACGGTCCGCACCAGTCAGCGTAGAAATCTACCAATACCGGGCGATCTGCCTGAAGAACTTCCTGATCAAAATTTGCCGTTGTTAATTTTACTACTGCCATTTTTCTTTCTCCTTTTCCCGACCTTATTCGGTCTGTTTTTATTGATTCGATTTTTGTTTTCTTTCATTGAGTATGGCTTTATATTATACCGGATGAATTTTCTTTTCAGTGACAAAATCACAATTAACATCTATGTGCCGTTTTGCCGTTTCAAGATTAGATTTTTCTCAGTCCTGCCTCGTTAAGTATTTCCACTTTCCCGCGGGTCAGTTTCACAAGTCCGTCAGCCTGAAACTGCTTCAGTATCCTTGTCACTACTTCCCTCGCTGTCCCCGCATCCCGCGCCAATGCCTCGTGCGTAATCGCCAGACTGTCTGAGCGCTCCATCACTTTATGGTCGAGCAGAGCCGATGCGATACGAGATGCTACATTTGAAAAAACGAACTGATTAAACAGCCACATGATGTCAGAAAACTTTTCCGATATCATCTCCATCGTATAGTCTTTCACAATTCCGCTCTCATCATACAGTTTGCGATACACACACTTTGGAATCGTATAAAGTTCACAGTCTGTTTCCATCTCCATATCAAGCTCCACATCCATACCGTTAAGCATACACGCCGCGCTCAGAATACTGACATCTCCTTCCAGCAAACGGAATAATGTAATATCTCCGCCGCCCGGTGATGTAATAAATACCCGCACTCTTCCTTTTCCGATGATCTGGACTCCGGCGCATTCTCCGCCGCCGAAATGGAGCTGCGTTTTCTTTTGGCATTCTGTTTTTACCATATTGTTCCTGATTTCTTCTTTCTGTTTATCTGTCAGACTTTCCCAAAAAGGAAGCGCCTGTTCTAAAATTTCATTCATTTCCACTTTTCACCTTCCGTCTTGCTGCCTCTTATTATAAAAGAATCTTCCTGAAATATAAAGTGTAAAATCTCTCCGCCCGCTCCGCCTGAATTTCTTCTTCGCCGTTTTCCCCTGCAATTTTATCCAAAACGCAGAATATGTCAAAAAAAACCGTCATAATATTAATAAATATTAATATTACTGTAGAAATATTGACGAATATTGCATAAATACAAATTTTTCTTCTTCCTTTTATCACGCCAAAGTGGTATAATGTTATAGACTTTACTACAAAGTCTTTAATTTTACAGAAAGGAAAAGGAATGAACATCATGGAAAAGAAAAATGAGTTCAAACCGTATATTCCGGCAGATAAAATCGTTCCGGAGTTTACGGTAACTTCAATCGTGATTGGTATTATCCTTGCAGTCGTTTTCGGAGCCGCAAACGCATACCTCGGACTGATCGTCGGTATGACAGTATCAGCTTCCATTCCGGCAGCAGTTATCTCTATGGGTATCATCCGTGTGATTCTTCGTAAGGATTCCATTCTCGAAAACAATCTTGTGCAGACAATCGGTTCCGCCGGAGAGTCTGTAGCGGCAGGTGCTATCTTCACTCTGCCTGCATTATTTATCTGGGCTGAGGAGGGAAAAATCGCTTTCCCAAGTATGATGACGATCTTTCTCGTTGCACTTTTCGGAGGTGTCCTCGGAATTTGCTTCATGGTGCCGCTTCGTCAGGCATTGATCGTTGAAGAACACGGCACACTTCCGTTCCCGGAAGGAACAGCCTGCGCAGAAGTTCTTCTTGCAGGAGAAGAGGGAGGCGCAAAAGCAGGTACTGTATTCGCAGGACTCGGTATCGCAGCAGCTTACAAATTCATCGCAGACGGATTCAAATTATTCCCAAGCGAAATCGGTTATGCTTTCAAAAGCTATGCAGGATCTCAGATCGGTATTCAGGTTCTTCCTGCTCTTGCAGGTGTCGGCTTCATCTGTGGACCGAAGATTTCAAGCTACATGCTTGCAGGAGGTACTCTGAGCTGGTTCGTACTTATGCCGGCAATCGCTTTGTTCGGCGCTGACGCTACGATCTTCCCAGGCACAGCTCCGATCTCTGAATTGCTTGCAGCCAACGGACCGTCTGCTCTTTGGAGCAACTACATCAAATACATCGGAGCCGGAGCTGTTGCTACCGGCGGTATGATCAGCCTGATCAAGAGCTTCCCGCTGATCGTCCGTACATTTAAACAGGCTATGTCCAGTATGTCCAAAAAACGTTCCAACACAACGCTCGTTCGTACACAGCAGGATCTTCCTATGCCGATCCTTCTTGTAGTTCTTCTTGTGATCGTTGTTGCAATCTGGCTCATCCCGGCATTCCCTGTAAGTCCGCTCGGATCACTTATCATCGTAATCTTCGGTTTCTTCTTTGCAACCGTTTCTTCTCGTATGGTAGGTCTGATCGGTTCTTCTAACAACCCTGTTTCCGGTATGGCGATCGCAACATTGATCATCGCTACACTGGCTTTAAAAGCAACAGGTACAACAGGTACAAAAGGTATGGTCGGAGCAATCGCTATCGGCGGTATCATCTGTGTAATCGCAGCAATCGCCGGAGATACGTCTCAGGACCTTAAAACCGGATTTATCGTAGGAGCTACACCGAAGAAACAGCAGATCGGTGAATTGATCGGTGTCATTGTTTCAGCGGCAGCTATCGGCGGAGTTCTCTACCTTCTGAACGAAGCTTGGTCTTACGGTTCAAAAGAACTTCCGGCAGCTCAGGCTACAATGATGAAAATGCTCGTTGAAGGTATCATGAACGCAGAACTTCCGTGGGGACTCATCCTTATCGGTGTGTTTATCGCAATCGTAGTCGAGATCATAAAAGTTCCGGTAATGCCGTTCGCAGTCGGTATGTATCTCCCGTTCAGCTTAAGCGCAGGTATCATGGCCGGTGGAGCTGTTCGTTTCCTTGTTGAAAAGATCAAAGGTACGGACGAAGAAAAGAAAGCCCGCACAGACAAAGGCGTGCTCTTCACATCAGGACTTATCGCAGGAGAAGGTATCACCGGTATCCTGCTTGCAGGATTTGCAGTTGCGAAACTTGACGTAGCTTTAAAATTCTCACTTCCGCAAGTTGGAAGTCTGATTATCTTCATCGCTCTTCTCGGCGGATTGTTCGCACTCTGCATGAAAGCGAAACCTGCTAAAAAATAAAACCGTACATTCAGTTCAACGTATAAACAAAGTACATACATGATCTGATTGTTCACCGGAGGCAGTCTGCTGCTTGCAGGCTGCCTCTTTTTATGATATTATTCTGTAATGATATTGTAGAGAGGATCTTCATTAAGATGAGTAAAAAAAGTAAAAAAAACGAAAAAAACTATCTTGATTTTATTCCTGTAAAAAATCCGGATATAGAATATGAAACAGATGAAAACGGAATCGTCACCGTCTTTATCGAATGGAAAGGCTTCTATCACAAAATTGCCCAGAAAATATTCCGCCGCCCGAGAGTCAGCGATATTAAAATGGATAAGTACGGAAGTTTCGTATGGCATGCGATAGACGATGAAAAAGACGTACATCAGCTTTCCAAAGAAATGGAATCTGAATTTCCGAAAATGGAAAAATCATTATCCCGTTTAATTAAATTTCTTGAGATCATGAAAGACAACAACCTGATCTACTGGAAAGGAGAGGAGAAAAAATAATGTTAAAATACATTCCCTACGTCCTTATGTTTGCCGTTGCCACAATGATCATTTACGGATGGGGTCTTTGGCGCACAATGCACCAGAAACAGGATCTCTCCAACATGCTCTGTTCAAAAGGAATCTCCAAAGTCAAAAAAGCGCTCAAAAAAAATAAGTCGCTGACAAAAAAAGAACTGGAACCCTTTGTAAAAGATCTGACCGCAAAACAGCCGTTCAACAGCGAGCGAATCGGAGTGACCGATCCAAATGCTTTCCTTGATTCGATTCTCCCGTATATGCTGAAACAAAAAATGATAAAAGAAATAAGAGAAGACAAAAAAGTTGTCTATCAGTTAAACAAATAACTGATAGACAACTTTTTCTTATCGCATGCTCCACACAGCGATCATTTTCCATTCATCGGATCAAGAATGATAATACAGTTCGATCGGATCGATCGGATCAAACGGATGCTCTTCTTCCATTTTTTTATTTCTGCCATGTCTTTTCACTAATTCTCCGCTCTTATTATAAACCCAGAAGGAATATACCAAAAGCTTGTTGATCTTTCCGATCTTTTCCTTCGTAGTCTTATTATAAAGCACTCCTCCCGCTTTAAACGGAGTTTTCTTATGGATCAGCGAAATCAGTTCCGTCTCACATGTAACAGGTTCCGGAAGGATCGTATATCCCCGTCCGACACAGTCCGGCTTATGTGAATCACTTCCGCCAGTCATAACTTTTCCATATTTTTTCGCCAGTTTTTCCGCACCTGAATTCGACGAAACGGGCTCACAGCTATTAAATGCCTCTACAAAATCAAAACGCTTTACAATCTCCGGAGATAAGTAATACCGCCGCGCATTCGTAAAACTCATATACTTCTCACCGCATGGATGAGCAGGACCTAGGACTCCGCCGTTTCGATGCACAAGGTCGATTAAAAGCGCCAGCGGCATCCCCCGCATCTCAAGCAGACGCATCTTCACCCCTTCCGGCATAATAACAAGGATATGCCCGGCATCCCTTGTGTCATACTCAATCCCTTTCAATACAACAAAATCCGTATGCTTCTTTCCTTTTATATTTTCTTTCCAATATCGGTATCCGTTGTATGTGTCATGATCGGTAATGACCATCCCTTGAAAACCATGCTTTTTTAAAATCGTAATATACTCTTCCACTCCAACCTTGCTGTCGATCGAGCCTTCTTTCACGTGGCAATGCATATCTATTTTCATACACAAGCCCCCTTTTCCGGTGTAATCACCTGATATTTTTTATCCCTATCATTCATGAAATTATTATACATCATCCGAACAGTTGATTACAACTGTTATACACCGACATTTCACATTTCAGAAGACAACGGTAGTTGATAAAATCCAAAACACCCGGTCACTCACTCCTGTATCGCTGCAACCCCTCCGAAAAGACATGCCGTACATACAGACATATAAACGACTGCCGGAATCTCTGTTCTCCCAAATGCAAACAACACCGCCAGAAATATTGTCAAAAATAAACAGATCACTATAAAAATTTCTCTTGCTGTCTTTCTTTTTCTCTTCATAATAAAAACACACCTTTCCAAAATATCATCTTTTCCAAAAAGTTTTCCAAAAAGTTTTCTAAAAAAATCTTATCAGAAAAGGTGTGCCATAAACCCGACTCATTACGCAATATACAGCAATACATAGCAATATACATACCTCTGCCAAGTTTTATGCTTTCGCTATTTTACCGAATATATTTCCGCACAACTGAAAGTGGATGCCAATCAACTCATCTTGATCAACATCCACTTTCAATGTGATATTACTATCATTCTTTTTTTACCTCTCTTTTCTATCTTCTTTTTGATAGATCAACTTACGTTCCCGGTGGTCCGTACCTCCTATTCTTAGATTTCCATCGAACTTCAGTTTCCGATGGATTTTTCAAATACAGATTTTACTTCTCTCATAACTTTCTCGTCATTATGATCTTTCTCTGTATCTTTCCATCCGATCCCTGATCACGATATCCGATGGATGAATAAAACATTTACTAAAATTCTTTCAAAACAAAATATTTTTTATTTAGTTTTGATTTTATTTTTAATTTATCAGCTTTACCCGATCATTTGGATGATCATCACCAGCCTGAAATCTCCCGCCGACGTCCAGCGGAGCAGCCCGTTTTCTTTTCCAGACCCGATCTTTACGGAAAATTATATCAATGCGATAAAAAAGGCGGATTTGCTCCTATATTTTCGCAACAGCGCCGTGGTTACTATCATCACTATGGTGCTGGTCATTTTGTTCAGCAGTACGGCGGGCTTTGCTCTGGAAAAACTGCGGTTTAAGGCGCACGGGGCGGTTCTCAGCTATTTTTTGACGGGAATCACCATCCCCATCCATATTACTTTGATTCCCCTGTTTATTATCTATAAATCTGTTGGAATGCTTGACACCTGGTTTTCCCTGATCCTGCCCCAGATCGGATTTTGTCTGCCGCTGTCAATTTATTTATTTACGGCGTTTTACCGATACATACCGAACTCGATGCTTGAGGCGGCTATTATCGACGGCGCCAGCGTGCCCAGATCGTTTTTCTCTATTTATTTTCCTTTGTCTAAAAATACCATTATGACGGTGGCTACCGTGAAC
>OHBZ01000762.1_pt1 | contig 11812 bp, 5 predicted proteins | sample 1577551 | NCBI WGS metagenome assembly OHBZ01 (sample SAMEA3879544, study PRJEB24766) | human gut metagenome | biome: human-associated habitat; feature: feces | place: USA | collected 1985/1987
AGCAATTTGCTCCGGGCTTCTTTTATGCTGTCGGTTCGGTGCTTTTTCTGTTCGATCATTTTCCCCCCCCCTTGCTGATGAAGAACGTTTTCCGAGGGGAGGAATTGAGGAACTGAACGTAATATGGACCCGGAACGGTTGCGGTCGGAGGCGAAAAACGGGCTGGACTTTCGGGTATTCAACGACGTGTGTAGAATTGTCTTTGGAGGTTGTATTCGTTTATATCGGATTTGTTTCGGGCGACGAAACTTTATTTTGCTTTGGGCGGCGTTTCTCTTGGCTGCGGTTGTAATCTTCGCTGCACCTGTAGGTTCTTTTCGGGAGGGAGGGTGCGTGTACACTCCGCGATCCCGTATAATCGGCAAAACGAGATGCGACGAAGTTCAGAACCAGATGCGACTTTTAGAGGGTTGAAGTAATCCAAAACGAAAAGCGACTGAAATTTCGCACACGCGCAGAATATATGTAAAGCAAATGCACGATCCGTTTACATATCGCGGGAAATATGTAAAGCGAATCAAGAAAACATACCGTTCGAATGGCGTTTAACTGCCGCTCGAACGGTTTTTTATTTCAAGATGAATCAATACCAGCTCCATCTATTCGCCTAAATACTCACCCTGGAACAGAGATGCCTGTGCCCGTTCCTCGTAGTTGCAGACCATCCACTCCTCTTGTCTGCGGCGATTTGATTTCGAGGCACTGATCGTCCGCTCGATACGATGGATAATCCATCCGTTCTTCCGGGCATACCGGTCGATCATATCGAACGGGAACATCGTGAGCATAAACTTTCCCTTGACGGTTTCAAGCAATTGCAAGAGTTGCTCCATATTCTGTTCGTTGAATGTATCCTCATAGTGTCCGCAATCGGAGTTCACATAAGGCGGATCGACGAAATGAAAGGTATCGGGAGCATCGTAGCAGTCGATCACGTCGAGAGCGTTTCGGTTCTCAATAGTCACTCGTTCGAGCCGCTGACAAAGCCGCTCTGTGAACTCATCCTTCGCGTTACGCAGTTTCTTGGTCATTGTGCCGCTGAAGTCATATCCAAATGTCCCGTCCATCATTGACGCAAACGACATTTTACAGAGCACCCATACGGCCCATGCCCGTTCGACGGGAGTAAAGAACTGCGGATAAGAGTTGATATGTCCGGCATGGGCGTGCAGGTCCCGGCTGTGTAGTGTTTTGTTAATCTCGTGTTTGAGGTCTGAATAGTAAACTTGCATACACCAGTAGAAGTTTGTCAACTCCATGTTGATGTCATTGATGATTTCAGCTTCGGAGGGCCGTTTGGCGAACAAGACGGCCGCACCGCCGCAAAATGCCTCTGTATAGATCTTATGCGACGGGATCAAAGGCAAAATGTGCTTGAGCATTGTCTGTTTGCCGCCATAGTAGGAAATAGGGGTTCTCATAGTTTGCTATTTTATTAAAATTAGTATCTTTGCGTATCTCATCTACATACCAGCCGTCCCCTGTACAGGAAACGACACAAAAAATTACTCGCAGCAGGAGGTTTTATCCCCCGGTCGCTGCGAGTAATCGTGCATTTGTTGGTATGTAGGTGAGATGACTGCTAACAAACCGGGGGATTTTTTGTGTCCTCCCCCGAAGGACTTTATTTGTCAGATTCGATGCTGACCGTCTACTTCGTCTTTCACTTTTCTGCCGACAACCGACGTATTCCATACATGGTCCATCGCAGCCATTAAAAATTCTTCAATTAATTTACGACTGTCTCCAATGGCGGTTCTCAAATCTTTGTCCAGGTCGTATGGTCGGTATCTCTCTTATAGACATACCCGTTTTGAATACGTAATCCGGCTTTTCCGATCAGGACTTCGAAAATATCTCCCGTGAATACCGCATAGTTGCTCGATCCTTTCACAACGGCTACTCCGTTGGGAGCGATCAGGTTCTTGCGGATGTCTTTCACGAAGTTGAATTGGGCGGCATTCATCGTTGCAGAGGCCGTAAGTTTTCCGGCTGCCGATGCTTCGACCGTAATCCGGATGTAGTACTTCTGGGCTGCTCCAGTGAAAAGATATGAAATCGTCTCGTCGATATTCAAATTCGTGTTTTGGGCTTCAGCCGTGCTGTTTCGGTACAGGGGATCGGCTTTCCCCGTCAAAGCGTTTACCACCTCGATCTTTACGCCCCCGCCACCTCCTTCGGCATTGCCTGTGATGCGGGCTGTAATCCGGGCTGACATCTGTACTCCCTGCCCACAGGTAAACGGCGGACTTGACTCGTAAACATTTCGGACAAAAGGATTGCTTTGTCCCGTAGCCAGTGCGCTCACTTCTTTCGTTTCTATGACACCCGGTACACTCACAGCACCCAGAACCTGCGATATGGACGTAATTCTGTATGGGGTGAGTATGATTTTATCTCCGCTTGCGGCCGCATCGCTCACCTCTACGGAATCGTTTTTGACCTGCAGGATTCCGACGGTTCCTTTGGTTGCGTGTACTTCCCCGTCGGCGTGTACTCTGAACACGGCTTTTTTCCGGTTTGTGTAGTCGGCTCCCGACCAGAAGGGCACATCGTCTTCCTGCAAGCCGCTCACGCCGGCCGTCACGTCGCCTTCAGCATTTTTCAGCAACATCACATTGGTCATTATCAGACCGCCTTTCACCTCGGTACTTCCGTCTTCCATAGCCTTCTTGAGGTACTCTGTCGATTTGATGGATTCGTCTATCGCGTCGTCGATCAAGTCCGACATGTTGCTGCTTATTTCATAATAATCGGAGAATACTTTTCTGAACTCGGTGCCGGTTATCTCGGATGTCGTACTCATATCGGCCAGCAGGGGCGTGAGATAATCTTCGAGTGCCTGGAAATAGACCGTAAATGAATCCGTGGGGACATCATACTTTTCGGCATTCGCCATGATGCTCCAGTATTCGCCTTGAATCCGCACCCATTCATTAGCCACCTGCTGTTTGTCGGATGGCGTCAGGCTCGAATCCGAGGCAATGTAGTCCACATCCAGCTTCACCTGCTCGATCTGCGCCTGCACATCCTCTTCGGCCGTGATGTATCCCGTGGGGGCCTTGTTGCCTTCCGTGAGCTGGATGTCGTAAATGTAAATCGGTCGCCAATAATCGACGTAAAGTACGATTTTTAACAAGGACTTTCCGGATTTGGTCGTATAAACGGCTTCATACACATCAGAATATGGAGCAGATGGCGGGCGTGATATAATGTCGTATCCGTCTTCATAAACGGCACAGAACACGCAGCCGGTCTTGGTTTCCGGCAGTTTGATGCGTGCCTTGAAGACATAGGACATGCCGGCCTTGTAGGCGATCTTACCCCCGAAGCAATCCGTCCAGTTTACGATCTGGCTCGTAGCCGCAATAGCTACCCCTGCATTGCTCGCTTTGTTGGCATCGATCTTCATGTAGGCTCCGTCTGCGTCCGATCCCGAAGTCACCACGTCCGAAACACCCTCTTTGGCGCTGTTCCACGCATAGAGGAATTGTCGGGCTATATAGTTGCGGGCGCCGAACTGAAGATTAGCAATCTCGTCTTTGGCTTCGTTGGCTGCCGTATCATCGGTGTATTTGGATGCTTTGTCCCAATCCGAGCTTTCGAAATTGCCCGTTGCACGGGATTCGATACAGCGCATGATGTCGCCACCTTCGCCCTGCGTCCAGATGTCACCCACATCGTAGGGTGTAGTCGGTGTTACGACGAATACACGACGTTTGGCATCGGCCGTGTCCTGCGCCCGCGCCGCCTCTTGCAGGGCCTTTACCGCATCGCTGTCGGCGATCGGCGTCCATTTATAGGTTCCGTCCTCTTCTTTTACCCACCGCCACGATTTGCCCGCATCGGGGTTCGTCGTCTCGTCGCTCGATATGGTGAAGTGAATCTGCGGGTATTCCGCCGGAGTGATTTTGGCATTATCGGTTTTGCGGATGACAAAAGCCATGTAGGGATTGTCGCTTCCGACAGTATAGCTCTGGCTCCATACGTAACTTGCTATAACCGCTCCGGATGACGCTATCGGATTGTAACCCATCGTATAGCCTTCGCCCACCGACAGTACGGCGCCTTTGGGTATTCCTCCGACCGGAGTTTTGAGCCGGATGCGGGTGCTGTCGGCGATTTTGATCTGATCCCAGGTCTTAATGCCGTCGATATAGGATGCACCGATGCTGCCCTGCTCCCAGCAGCCTGCGTCCGTCGGGTCGAAATTCGCGGGCAGCGTATTGGTGAACGTGTCGCCGATATGGTTTTCCTGCTCGCCGTCCGCTATCCATGTTTGGGCCGGTTCATTGTAAAGCGAGGGAGTATAGGGATAGAACCAGTTTTCCACGACACCGTCCAGCCGTTTGTTGATCTCGGACAATTCGCCGGGCAGCGTGTTATCGATGTAATCTTTGGCTTGCTGAGCTTTGCGATCGGCGGAATTGGCAGTGGCCTGGGCTTCGGTGGCCGTCTGATCGATCTGTTCGATGTCGAACTCCTTCTGGAACTGTCCCGTCGCGGGGTCGTAGAGCTTGCCTTGCTTCCAGCCTGCCTCCGGGGTGAAGGCCACGCCGACGCCGTTGTCGCCTACCAGCCGGAACAGCTTGCTCCGGGTGTCCAGCAGCGCCTTCTTGTCCAGGCTGCTGATCATACCTTGCAGATAGATATTATCCAGATAGGCCGAATAGCCCGACATCTGGATCCCGAAGACGGAGAGGTTCGTAAGGTCGCCGAACTGCGCGGCGATATTCTCGGCCGTAAACTCCCAGTCGCTGACATTGCGGAGATAACGCTGGTAGGTGCGCGTCGAGTAGCGCGAGCTCTGCCGGGCGGGATTCGTGAACGATCCGTAGGCTACGAAGGTCATCGATTCCATCGGATCGATCTGCTTGGTAAAGGTGGCCGACAGGGGGCGCAGCCCGTAGCGGAACTGCTCGTTGCGGTCGCCCAGGACCTCCGTGATACGGAAATAGACCGTTGCGAAGCCTGAGAAAGAGAAGTTGCCCCGGCCGTCGTCGGAATCTGCCGTCGCATTGTTCGACGGGTCGAAGTCGTGGAAGATACCCATGCAGATATCCCCGACCGCTACGGCGCCGATCTCGCCCTCTTCGAGTTTGAGCGTTACGAGCTTCTGATCCTTGTCCACACTCTCGATCACCCCGGCGCCCGGAGCGCTCCAGTCATCCCCGACGCTGATGCCCACACGGTTGTACCGAAGCTCCGGAACCTCCAGAAAACGACGGATGAAGAGGCTCTCCAGCTCGCCGGCGCCTCGTCCGTCGATCTGTGCACCGAAGCCGGTGATGCCGCTGGCGAAGTCGCTTGTCCGGAATCCCTCGTCGAGTTGCTGCCGCTTAAGGAATCGGGTGATTCCTTCGACCGTACCTCCCCGGCGCTTGTTCAGAAATTCCCGTTCGCTCTTACGCGACGAATAGAGCGTCGTGTCGCTCGCCGGTGTTTCCTCCCACGATTTAATGATGTCAGGAAATTCCGATGAAACCTGCCGGGTTATCTGCGTCACTTCCGAAATCTGATTTTCGATGCGGGAAATACGGCCTGTGGAGAGGACATCGCTCATTTTAAGAGTCATGCTTCCGGGCTGAACGACGGAGCGACTGATCGCGACGATACGGATATCGCGATATCCGGTATCGGGAAAAAACTTGTCGCTTCCGAGCCGAATCCGTTGCCCTGGCTTCAAATCGAGGTTTCTTTTATCGACAACCGTAAAATCCGTCGATGCCTGGAACACGGATATATCTTTACGGCTGTCGGCCATAAAGGTATCTACCGCAGTTTTGAATTCCTGTTCGGCCGCAGGATAATAACTGTCCGGCATACTGATATTCCAGAGCACGTATTCGTTCCCGGGAGCCGGGACCAACGGTTCCGACGGCAACTGCATATCGTTGTCGTAGGGCCATTGGGTGATGATCTCGAACTCCTTCTTTTCCGAGTCGTAATTCACTTCGAACTCCCGTCCGCGAAGCTCTCCGGTCTGAAAGGTCACCCGTTTGACGAGGCCGCCTATTTCGTATTGATTGGGATCGAACGGAATGTCGGGATCGGTGAAATACCAGACCGTAAACGGAGAGCCGTCATCGCTTGTGCGCTCTTCGGACCGTACGGAACCGACCGTACCGATCCGGCGGGGATATATCGCATCGAACGCTTCCTGCTCGAAATATTCGATGATACCGAGGTGGGTATCCTGTTCGACGTACTTTGCCCCGTCGGGCAATTGCAGCCGGGCATGTCCGTACCGATCCGGATCGATGTTGCGGGAGGAGCCTACCGGGAAGAGCCGAGTGAAAAATTTCACGCCATCGGCCATGCTCCGTTCGATTCCTCCGTCGCCGTAAGACAACGGGACAGGCTCGCCGAACTCACAGCGGGATATGTTGAGCGTCATCCCGTCGAACCACCACTCTGTCCCGGCGGCAGACGACAATTCCGAAAGAGCATCGGAGGCGTACTTTCCCGTATATTCGATATCGATGTACTCCGATACGACCACTTCTCCGACTTTCCATTCGGTCGTCCCCATTTTGCGGTTCATGTTAGCGATAATCAGCGCCGCATGTTCGCGTGCCGGTGCCGTGAGTGTCAGAATCGGATTGTCGTCATCATCCGGATTGACCATCAGGACCTGCGTGGTGAGTCCTTCGACCCCCGACAGTTGCACCGAATAGCTCCACTCGCTGTCGCAGTTCATCTTCGGCTGATAACGTTCGAGAATCCAATAACGCCGTCCGAGGAAGTCCGCATAATCGTAAACTTCGAGCGTGACGCATTCGAAGGCCGTGAAGGAGAGCGCGAGGACACTCTCCTCCTGTATGCCGCAGGTTGCAGCACTGTTACTATCGGGAGAGACCGTCAGCTTCAAATTCCCTTCTTTCGAATATATTTTGAGTTCCATTTTTTGAAGATTTGAACGTGACCTTTAGATCGACGCAGCGAGTTCGAATGTCGGCTTCGGCTCCCGGAATTTCACCGAGAAGGTCGCCGCAACCTCTCCCTTTCCGAATGGCGCCAGTTGTGAATAATCCGAAAATCCGGTCATATAAACCCGGAATTTCAGCCCTACGTCCGTCAGATGGAGCGCCAGCCACCCGTCGTCGCCCTCCTTGAGAAATTTCACGAACGAGGCGTAGCGCGTGAAGAACGAAACATCGTTCGAGGCGACGATGGCGAATCGCAGCGTAATATCACGGGCTTCATAAGTCTGCGTCAGTATATCGGGCATACGGACGCCGTCCTCCTCCCGAATGGAAACCTCCGCCTGCTGCTTGAGAGCCGGAGGTGCGAGCAGCGAATCGTAGTTGTCGTGTCTGTCTTCGCCGGTTTCCGCGAGGAAAGCCCCGAAACGGGCATATACATCCGTTTGGTTGATCAGCAACAGTCCTTCGAGTATTTCAGCCATAATCAGATCGCTTTTAATCCGTCGCGTTTTATGGTTTGCAACAGTTCATAGATTTGGGGTATCGGTTCGGTATTTTCCCGGATGGCATTCATCGCTTCGAGCGACCCTTTGAGAACCGGGACAATACCTTCGGTGTTTTCATCGATATTCGCGGAATGGATCTGTACCGATGTGACCAGTCCTTCGACGCGGGAGAACGAATCCTGCGTTACAGTCTGAGTGGCTCCGGCCTTACCGTTCTGCTGCGAAGTGCCGGCTTCCTCGTCGATCGAAAATCCGTTCTCTTTTGCAATGCGGCGGAACTCTTCCCACAGACGATTGAAATCGTCCTGTTGATCCATGACGCCCGAAACCAGCGATTTCATCGTTTCGCTCCATTGAGCGAAACGCTCTTCGTCGGAAAGGTCGCTCTGCATGACCTTTTCGATGCGTTTTTGGGTATCTTCGAATAATTTACCGAACACGATCGAGGAGGCCATACGCTTACCCAGCAAGCGCAAGGCTTGTCCGACACTATCAACAAAAGTATTCGCCGCATCGGTGCCGTTTTCGAAAGCATCCACCAAAGCATCGGTAAGCGTACTGCCCAGATCGCCGAAAATATCCTGCAAATAATCTCGGACCGCAGTCAATGCCTCTTCGTAGGTTTCCCAGTCGTCCACCATTTCGCGGAGCATCTCCTGATTCTCCCGTGCCAGGTGCTGGAAAGTTTCTCCGCCCTCTTCGACGAATTGCCGGAGCGCGTCCATATCGACTTCGCCATCCGTGAATAATTCGGGAAGCAGCGAACCGAGGGACTGATATTTTGCCGAACGGAACCAGGTCGAGTGACGTGTCTGAACCTGCATGTTGGCGATCGAATCGGCAATGTTCTCCCAAGTTTTTTCATACCTGAACAAGCCCGAAAGTCCCGTGCCGGCTCCGCCTCGCCACTCTCCCGGCAACTGATATTTTTCTTCCCCGCGCGAGAGGATTCTCTCCCGGACTTTCTCCAGCTCTTCAAGCGAGGTGCGCACCACATCGATATTTTGCTTGTAACGGTCGTACACCCGATCCCCGAAGATATTGTCGAATTCATCGGAGTCGATGCGGCTGCGCTCTTTCATGATCCGAAGTTCTTCGTTGAACTCGCGGGCCAGACGTAGGTTGCGCTCCATCGAAGTTTCACCGCCCTCGAACAAATTGACAATAGTGGTCAGCGCACCGATACCGGCAGATATGCCTCCGAGAATTCCGGAGGCCATGCCGAGTGTGTTCGATGCGGCTTGAGCTTTCCGGTATGCCTGAACGGCATTGATGATTTGCAGGGTAGAGCCGGCGATATCTCCTGCGGTGGCGATGATAGTTCCTCCGGCACCCCCGACGGCATCGCCGACCTCATTGAAGGTGTCGATAACGTCGGTCAATACGCGGTGAAGCTCCGTCCAGGAGGTCGTATCGGTAGTTTCCTGTTTCGTTTGGTTCTGTTTTTTCGCCAGATACCGCCGTTCGGCCATGCGGAGTTTGGCCCGTGCAACGGCAATGGCATTACCGTCATCCGGCGTCTCGCTTTGCAGGTTCTCCAGCTCTTCCTGAGCTTCGATCACCAGGCTTTCCAGCTTTTTGACCGAGGCAGCGACGACCCGGTCGGCCCAGGCTTCGAATTCCGGGAACTGGCTTGCAAATTGTTCCGTGAAGTCGTCGAGCGCTTTTTGTTTGGCCTCGCGAGCGAGTTGCTGGGCCTCCGGATTTGAGGCAAGAGCGGCAATATCCTGATCGTATTTCCGGGCGATTCGCAGACGCCCCTGCTGGTAGGTTTCGTACTTCTCCAGCAACTTGGCGTATGAAGCCTCCTCTTTCTTATCGACATCCGCAAGCTCTCTGTCCCGAATTTCCGCAGCTTGGGCTATTGCAGCGGCCGTGCCAGCCATAAAGGTTTTCTCTGCATTCGAATCGATATCGGCCCCCGACTCCCGGAGTTTGCGAATCAGCGCGAGCGTCTGTTGTTCCTGCCGCTCATATTCCTGACGGTTTTTCTCGTAATTGAGGCGGATCGCTTCCCGTTCCCGGTCGAATTCGTTTTCAATCAACTCGGCCCGCTGGTCGTCGAGGCTCTGCTGTTGGCGACGTACGGCCGCCTTATACTGTTCTTCGAGTTGGTCGATGGAAGTCGGTTCGGGATCGGTCGTCGTGCCGGACGGGTTTTCCAGCAACTGGGCCTGCTCCGCCACGGCAGCCAATTTCGTCCGCTGCTCTGCGAGGAATTGCAGAAATGCCCCGAGGTTGCCATCGAATTTCTCCTCTATCTCATTGATAATCTCTTCTCCTCCTTTGTTCTTCCTGATCTCTTCAAAAATCCTTTCCTGCCAGTAAGAAACACTTTCTTCTGCATCTGACAGAATGGTTTCCGCCCAAGAGAGATCTTTGTACATTTTGGACGCATTGCCCCGTTGGGTCCATGTCGCCGCATCGTAGATTTTCCGTTTGTCAGCAACATCCTTTTGGGCCTCGAGGTATTTGTCATAAGCCTTTTGGAATTGTTCGATATCCGGTGTGTTATTGAAGAACAGCTCTTGCTGTTCGATATCCACCAGACTCTTGAAAGCCGCCTGCGCTTTGGCGTATTTGTAAATGTTTTTGATCAGCTCCTCGTAAGCGTCATTCGCTTGTCCGAGCATGATTTGCTCGTCGGAAAGATTCTTGAAATAACCCGAAAACTCCTCTTTGAGTTTGCGCACGGCTTCCCGGCGATCGTCTGTGGCGCGGGCGTTATCCGTCGCGGCCCGGTAGAGAAGATTCAATTTTACGACCTCCTGCTGAGCGTTCCGGGCCCCTTCAAGCATCGTATTCTGAAAACGTTCAGTCGCCATGCGAGCGGTGTCGAGCGCCTTCTTTCCCCGAAACAGATTCGTCACCCAGTTTCCGATCTCCTTGCCGTACGCAACTGCCAAAGTAATACCCACAGTCAATAAAGTCTGAAAAGAGCCTACGGAGGAAAGTATTTGTCGCCATACAGGAATTGTTTTTTCACCACTGGCAGCCAATAACTGATTTTCGGCCCTGGTACGAGCTATTGCATCCCAAAGAATAGGATAATTATTCGAAACTGCCAGAAAATACAACTGTAATCCCATTGCCAGCGACGGTGATTCACGAATTATTTGCTGAATAGCCATATGTAGGCTATTATAGCTCCTTACGGCTGCCGGAGCGCTTGCAGGAACCAGATCGGTGCGTTTGGTCGCGGCTTGCAAAGCCTGGAGCTGCCGCTGCAATGCTTCTATCTGACGGATGTTTTCCGTCTGATCCATTTCCGGCGTCTGGGCTATGACTTTCTGAAGTCGCACAATTTCATCCTTCAAAGCCTGAATACGGCCTCGCGCCTGCGCGGCATCCTTGTCCACGGCATCAATCCCGCCGGAAACTCCGGAGAGTCCCTGGCGGGTATTGTTCTTTACGAGGAATTCTATCTCGACGGGTTTCATTGCAAGTTGAGTTTCGATTGAAAGAGTTGTGCGGTATCGGGTTTTCCCGTTGCACTCCCGGCTTCCGTACATTCGGCCGGGACGCTTCGATAATGCGGGGCATCGGCCAGCATCATGGCCAGTGTCTGGAAATTGACCTTCCACAGAATGTAATGCACCGACCATCCTGTTGCGGAGGCAATTTGCCAAACGATTCCGAAGGGGCTATGGGAACTCTCGTAAACGGTTCTTAACTCCCCTTTCCTGCTCTTTTGGGGCGGCTCGCTTCGTACCGGAAGGGATCGATCCTCTCGGCCGATTCGATAATACTCGTAAAATCCCGCGTGCCCCGCATTCTGCGGAACCAGCGCTGGGCTTCGATCCGGTACTCGGAGGGCACCTTCCACCGGATCAACCAGGCCACCACGGGGGCCAGCAGGAGTCCGGACAGATAGCCGCGACATATCGTCAGCGCAAGGATCAGCGAAAGGCGTTTGGCATGCCGGTCGAAAAAGGCACGCTCCTCATCTTCGGAGAAAGCATCCCATTCCCGGGCTGTGATTCCCAGCTTCAGGTAGTGGCGTACGATGCGCATCTGCCCTCCCAGGCAGGGGCGCCGCATCGTTACGCGCAGCACCCACTCCCGGCCTCCGGGCAGGCGGAACCGGAGAAGAGGCAGCAGAATCCCCACATCGAGCAGAGCTTCCGCTGCCTCCAGTTCTACATTGCGTTTCATGGCTTAGGCATTGGGCTGCGAAAGCGATACGGTAGCTTTTGTTTCAGGATTGGACTCCAGGATGAATTCCAGATTTCCGGAGCGGGACGAACCCGAGGAATTGGCTTCGGCGATCACCGTGACACGTCCGTTCACGACTTCCACCGAGAAGCCTTCGGGCACAGCACCTACCGAGAACGGACCCGAGGCTTCGATATCGACCGGGAGGCTGCCGCCCGCCTGTTC
>OHBZ01000763.1_pt1 | contig 11811 bp, 21 predicted proteins | sample 1577551 | NCBI WGS metagenome assembly OHBZ01 (sample SAMEA3879544, study PRJEB24766) | human gut metagenome | biome: human-associated habitat; feature: feces | place: USA | collected 1985/1987
ACAAGATATTGATAATTTAATCTTTTATATTAATACTTCTGATAAAACAAGATTAATAAGGTCTTTAAATAGAGAAGAACATCCAGATGTAGATGAAATTGTCCGCAGATATGGAACTGATAAAAATGATTTCAATTCTTTTGATGTAAGAGAATGTGATGGAATTGAATTACAAAACGAAAAAGAAGAAGATTTAGATAAGTGTATTACAAGTATTGTTAATACTGCTAAAAAATACTTTCAAATTTGACATTCTTTAAAAAAATTGTTATAATATTTTTAGAGAAAAAGTAAAGGAGATAAAGTATGAAGAAAGTTAAGCAAGAAGTCCCAACAAAAATTACTAAGAATCAATTAGATAAGGGAGTTGCTAATTCTCTTCCTGCTCTAAGTCAAAAAGCGTTAACTCAAGGTATTTATGATATTGAGACTTTTTTAAAGGCAAAAGCTCCTTATAGATATTTAATGTTACTTTGTAATGAGTTAAGATACTATACTATTTTTGATGTTTCAGTTTTAACTACTCCAATCGGGGCAGCTAATAAAATTGTAAACTTCATTAATACAGATAGTTTTCTTAGAGAAGTAGGCGAGTTAAAATTGATTGAAGCAGATGGAAATCCAGATTTAGTAGAAATTTGGATTGGAGATAAGCATTTTGGTTTATTCCCTTGTGACACTTTTGTTGTGAAAATGTAAGGGAGGTAATAAAATGACTGCTATTTTTAAAAGTGGGCATTTTACAACACAATTAGAATTATATATTGTTCAAAATGAAAATATTATAAGTTCTTATGCTATATCAACAAATGCTGATGTAGAAGATGTTTTGTCTTTATTAAATGATAATAAAGTAAAAAATATAATATTTTATGGACAATTGGGAATTTATAAAAAGATAGAAAAAGAAATAAGAAATAATCAACCGGAGGTAAATATATTATGGCAGTAATGTTAAAGCAGATTGATGAAATTTATGAAGTAGATAGTGAAAAGGAAGCAGAAGACCTAATTGCGAAAGCAAAAGAAGAATTTGATGTAACTAAAAGTTCTACTACTTATAAGTATAAGAAAACTGAGCAGAGAGAATATTATGTTGTAACTATTAGAAAGAACTTTGTAGGAAGAGAGGAAGATTAATATGGGTTGTAAGTTTGAAAGAGTAAATGATTATATCAACTGTGAATTGCCAATGCCTGTACGTAAGACGGCGTGTTCTGCCGCATATGATATTTGCGCAGTTGAAGATGTAACTATTCCTTCCTTTTTTAGTTCTATTATGAAAATGCTCGGTGCTAAGATTAGTGATGAACAGTTTGTAGATAAGGTACAAAAGATAGCAGATGATATTCAAGGTGATATTCCTTTACTTTTAGCTTTAGAAGCTAAAGATAATGAAACTTTGACAAAAGAAATCCAGAAGTATATCGAAAGATTTTCTGGAGATTTTACTTTAGATTTAAATCAAATGAAGGCACTTGTTAAATCTGCCGGAACAAAGCTCACTCTGGTGCCTACGGGCGTAAAATGTAAATTAGAGGACGACCAAGTGTTGCATCTTTATATTCGCTCTTCTTGCCCACTAAATCACTACCTGTTTTTAGGAAATGGAACCGGCGTTATTGATGCAGATTATTATAATAACAATGATAATGAAGGACATATTTTCTTCCAAATTATAAATTTATCTCCTTTTAATATTGTTATTAAGAAAGGCGACATCATTGGTCAGGGTGAAATTACTCGTTTTTGTAAGACTGATGATGATGAAGCTACTGGTTTGAGAACTGGCGGTTTCGGCTCTACTAATGGCTAAATTCATCTTAGCTTTAGACCAAGCTACATCTAATACAGGTTGGTCTTTATTTAAAGATGAAAAATTAGAAGATTATGGAGTAGTAAGAACAGAAGGGTATGAGACTCAAAAAATAAATGATATGAAGAATTGGTTGAATAATAAAATCCAAGAACTTCAACTCATACCGAATTCTGAACTTACTGTTGTGTTGGAAGATATTCAGTTACAAAGAAATGATGTACGAACTTTTAAAGTGTTAGCGCATTTACAAGGAGTACTAATGAATGTAACTTATAAAGCTGATGTACCTACGATGATTTATTATTCATCTGAATGGAAATCAACTTGCGGAATTAAAGGAAAAGATAGACCTACTCAAAAGAGAAATGCTCAAAAATTTATTGAAGAAAAATATGGTGTTAAACCTATACAAGATACCTGTGATGCAATCTGTTTAGGAATACATCATATAAAACAACTTCATTCAGTAATTAATTTTGAATAAAAAAAAATAAGAGAGAATACTTTAAAGTATTCTCTCTTTTATATTATGCGCCAAAAGTTAATTTTAATACTGCGGTTGCTATTGAAACAGCCACGCCAGTGCATACTGCTGTAATAACAGCAATTTTTATCTTTTCAAGGTTCCCAGCGGTTTTTTCAGTAGGAGCATTTTCTATCTGTCCTAACTTAGCTTCAGTTCTCTTTAATCCTTCCGCAGTTTCATCTACTTTATCTTCGATATTTCCTAATCGTTCTGCCATTACTTTGACAGAACAGGCTATATCATATATGGCTTTATTTTCCTCTTTCATTTCCTTCATCTCTTCTTTTAATTCTTCGATTTGATGAGTATTACTTTTTGAGCGTTGCTCAACACGCTCAACTTTTACCTCTAAATCTTCCATTGGTACAACCCTCCTTATCTAATTTAAACAAGACCTAATCTAAATAGAACCGCAGATAATTGTTCTCTTGTTAATGGATTACGAGGATTAGTTCCATCTAAAATACCTTTCTTCACAGCTTTTTCCCAAGATTCTTTTGCCCAAGCATCAGGTTCATTTACTGTGGTTTTCTTATATAAAGTAATCCAATCTGCGGAAACGAACTTTCCATCTTTTAACTTTGCCCATTTATTATCAATAGAAACTACTTCTACATAGTCATTTTTTGATAATTGATAAGCAATAGGAAATGATGTTCCAGTTCCATTTCTTACATTTAAAACAGAAGCAGTTACTTTATAAATATCATAACCATTATCAGTAGGTTCTTTATTTTCTGGTTCAACAATTATTCCACCATTTAATAAAGTTTTTACATCATTTCTAAACATATCCATGTTTTTAATATGTTTAGGGAACCAATGCATTACATCGCCATGATTAGAAGCTATACCTTTTGTATATCCTTCAGAATGACAAATAATATTTTTTTCAGTTAAACCATACTTTTTACATAGATAAGCGCATAATTCAACTGCCTTTTGATATACATTGTTAAAATAAGCCTCATTCTTTTTTACATCATAACCAACCATATTAGACCCAGAAGAATATCTGAATCCTCCTGGCTCGCAAATTTCAAAACTAATATGAGTGTTATTTGCCGAACCATTTTTTCCACTGGCAGCGTGCCAACCTCTCCAGTTCCAAGGTAAAGTTTGGTAAATTCCTGTGTTGTCTACAAAAGCATGAACACAAGCAGATACTCCAGATTTATTCCAACTTTTAATAAAATTGTTTGCAGTAGCACCTGGAGTAGCTGTACTATGAACCATAATGCCTTTTGGAGTAATTGTGCGGCCCGCCTTATAACAATCATTTTGTGTTAAAATATTAGAATTAATTGTAATAGACATTAAACAGCCACTCCTTTTTGTCTTAGTCCAATAAACCTAATCTATCTAAAATTACAGCCAGCATTTCTCTGGTAACATTTCCTTGAGGACTTGTGCCATCTAAAACGCCTTTCTTACAAGCTGCTTCCCATGCTTCTTTCGCATAATCTGCGGGCTTGTCTTCTTTTACAATTTCTTGAGTTTTAGCTTTTATACAATTTGCATCAACCCAACCATAAACTCCATTACCATCTTTTGAAACGCAATGATAAGGGTGTGTTCCTTTCTCATAAACAGAAGTAATAGTACATTCACTTTGTTTATCAACTGTTTTAGCTGCTTTTGTCGCACTTGCAGAAGAATAAACATTACCACCTAAGAAAGTTACAACATCATTTTTGTTAAACATGGTTTTATCTCCTTCTGAGGTCTTTTTCTTTAACCACACAGCAACGAAACCATCAACTTTTCGACCACTAATGAATTTACCCCAAGGAGTAATCCATTGAGCAGAACCTCCGCCATCTAAATTGATAGCGTTAATACAACCATATTTTTGTAGTTGTAAAGCTAAGTTCTTAATACTAATTTTATTTTTACTATCTGTATCAGCAATAGAACGAATAATAAAATCTCCATTAGCAGTAATACCTAAAGCAGTTCTACCTCTTGCGGCAGTTGAAGTCGCACTAAAACCAGATTCATTAGTGTCGATATAAACCTTATTATCTTTTAATAGACAGGGATAGCCGCCAACAAAATCAATAGCTTTAACAGAATTTTTATAAGAAAATACTGGTTTCTTTTTATCAATAAAGGCAAAACCATAAGGAGACATTCCTGTTGATAAAGTTTTTCCTTCATCAACCACTTCGCCGCAAGTTTCACCAGTACTCATAGCAAAGAAATTTGCATTAATTATAATATCGCAACCTAATCTGTTATAAGCATTTTGAATACTTTCAGTTGGTTCATTGCCATGGACATATTCAATTTTCTCAATATCATTTGCACTTAATTGCACAAATAAACCTTTACTAATATCATATTTCATTTGAATACCTCCTCTTCATTAATTATGAAAATGTATTATCGACAATTAATCTTTCTTACCCAAACAAAAAAAAAGGACGCTATTTTTCATAGCGTCCTTAATTTAATGTTTAACAATGTGTTCAAAATATTCTTCAACTTTTTTATTAGCTGGAATAGAATCTACATCACCTAAAAAAGCATCAGACATATAACAAGCAAAAGAAACTGGGTCAGCGCCTAATTTTTCTATCACCTTATAATAATCACTATACATCATATTCATAGTTACATACCAAGCATATTCATCATATTTAGTCATTTTATGTTTTTCTGCCACTTCTTTTGTTTCTGTTAAACTCCAATGCGGCCCAGAAGTTCCATCTTCATTTTTCATTCCTTTAGTCCATTTTTCAGCAATTTCTTTCATTGTCATTTTCTTTTCTTCTTTTTCATATTTATGTTCATACTCTTCATAGGCTTCATTTTCATGGTCTTTATCATCAGAATAACTCTTTAAGAGAAGATAGGTTTTCATTTTATTTTTCATAATAAAAACTCCTTTTCTTAACAAAGTTTAATTACTGAGACTGCGGTATTTGTATAAACTGCTCCAACTCCACTATTATTAAAAATTAAATTTTTAGTATTATCAACTGCGCAACAAGAAGGTTTAACTTCTACAATAGTGTCTAAAATCACTCTCATAGTATTAGTTGTAGTGCCAGTTGTTGAAGTTGCTACGCCTGGAACAGTAACTCCATTATTTTGTAATATTACACTAACAGTTCCTGCGGCTGAAGGTAGAACATCAGCTTCAAAAGAAACATAATATAATCCCGGTTTCTTTAAGACAATAGTAGGAGTACCTGCGGCATGGCTTATAGAACAACCAGTTAATACTCCATTATTTGCGAAAGAAATATTATTACCTGTCAATAAAGTCTGAGCAGAAGTTGTAAAAGCATCTAAAACACTTTTTTGATAATTACGGTTCATAGTCATTTTATTTTCTCCCTTTCTTTAAGAAGAAAGAGCGAGATTATTTCTCGCTCTTTCTAATGATGTAATTATACATAAATTAGCAACCGCAGTTGCAAGCTCCAAAGCCATTCATTGCAGTATAAGGACTGCAAGTAATATATGCAGGCTGTGGGAATGGGCGCAAAGCGTTAATTAAAGTAGAGTTCTGAGCCTGCTGAGACAGATGGAAATTAGCTGTCTGTAATTCTTGGTCTTTTGCAGTCAGACGGTCGCGCAGGTCTTGCATTGTGTTAGAATTAATCAAAGCACGAGTTGCTTCTCCCTCAGCATGAATAGCATTAGTGATTTCACAAGTGTTTCTGTAATTCTCTGCACGAACAGCGTCAATATTGCGGTTAGTCTCGCAGCAACACTGCTGTGCGGCATAGCGATTTTCTGCGATATTGTTATTTACGCCATTCAGACCTTGACAAATCTGACTCTGGAGAGCGTTCTGTCCCTGGAGCATAGAAGTATTCATGGCATAGAAACCATCGCATAAACCATTCTGTACTCCCTGAACCTGTCTTTCAAGGTTGTTCATTGTAAATCCATCATAGAGTTCAGCACGAGTTAAAGCGCCCTGGGTAGCAGCATTGTTACCTAAACCGCCAAAACCTCCACCAAAAGCAGAGAAAGCCCAAATCCATACTAAGTATACAAATGGGTTATTCCACATATTGTGGTCGTCGTCTCCTCTTGTTAAAGCCATTACATCAGCTGCACTTAAAGCATCAGTCATTTTGTTTTTCCCCTTTCAAAAATATTTAATATATTAAAGCCTATATTTAGGCTTTTTAAATTAAATTATTTCATTAACCCCTTAATGAAATTTAAACCTTTCGCAATCTCATCTTCGGACATTCCTTGATTTTTTGCTTGAATAGCCAACTGTTTTAGCTGGTCTTCTGAAATATTTGGTAAGAATTGTTTAAATTGAGCTTGATTCAAATTTGGCATTTGACCATTATTATTGCCCATTACTTGTTGCATCATCTGCATCATAGGATTTAAATTACTTGTATTATTACCAAACATTCTTTGGAACATCATCATTGGATTCATCATCATATTATTCATTTTATTTTCCTCTTTTCTTACCAACTTATTTTAGTTTTATCAGCAGATTTTTCTTCTGCTTTTTTATTGGAAGGATTTTCTTGGGTTTCCGCAGGAGATAATTCTTCAATCCGCTGTTGTAAAACTTGAATTTGTTGATTAAAATTATTAATAATTTGATTCATTTGTTCAACTTCTACATATTTTTGCTCTGTCTGAACAGGAGGTTTTTCTAAAGCAAAAGAATTAATTGTAGCAGTTCCATCAATGTTAATTTGTTTTGTATAAATTTTATTATGTCCTATGTCTGGGAAAATAAACAAACTACCATCTTGGTCAATAATAGTCCCTCTCACTTCCTCTATCCCGGTAACAGCTCTGCCCTTTAAATAAATTCCCTGTGGTTGTTGATATGATGGAGGCATCATATTGTTGTTCATCATATTTTGCTGTTGTTCTAATTGCAATAATCTTTGTTGCTGTGATAACAAAGGGTTATTTATTGGTGGCGGTGGATTTAAATAATTAGGTTGATACATATATTAAATTCTCCTTCTCAAAAATTTTCTCCTTCCTTTCATATATATATGAATTTTTAATTTGGACTTTATAACAAATTTTCCCGACTCTCCCATAGACTTTGTTTGATTCTACATCTGGATGAAAAATCTTGCAAGATTTTTGTGTAATTTGCACAAAAACATACAATAGCAAAAAGATAAAAAAAAAAGAAGAGGATATTTAAATATCCTCTTCTAAATTATTCTTCTGTTTCTTCAACTGCGGGCTGATTAAAACTAATTACTCCGCAAAGACGCTTAAAACCTTCAATGTCTTTCTTGACATACATCTGAGTTAGCTCTTTATAATTTGCCTTAGTAAAATTACTATAATCTTGTAGAGCTGCAATAATATCAGTATCAGTTGAATTATCATATTCACGCTTTAGTGCTTTATAATCTGGAATAGTGTGCTCACCTGAATACAAATGATCTCCAGCACGCACATTAGCTAAGAACATATCTCTACCTACGCCAATATCCATTTCATTGGCTCTTGCGATACAGAAAATATCATAAGTGTACTTCTTTAAATCAAACATTGTTTTTCCTCCTTCTTTAATTAACCTACTGCATCAGTAGTGTCATTAATTTCTTTATCACCAAAGGTAATTTTGATTTGTTCATCTACATCTTCTACAATATCACGATTTTCTATGATTTCTTTTGTTGTAGAATATGCTTCTCGATAATACTTCAAAATACCATTAGCATACAATCCCAAAATAGCTACTACTGTATAAATCTGTTCCATTTCGTCTGTAATAGTTACACCAGCCATAGACAAAATATAAGGTAAAGCAGTAGCAACCATAGCTAAAATACCAGTAGCTAATCCAATAACTACCATCTTTAAAATTCCATCAAGGAACTTAGAAGTGCTCCAATCTTCTTTCAAGGTATGAGTATTGTAATAGCAGCTTCCAAAAATGTTTGCTAAAACCGCAAAAGCAAAAACTACAAAAGCAATACCAACCATTTGTAGATTAGAAAGCATTTCTGTAAAGAAAGTTTCTAACATCACTTGTTTTCCTCCTTACATACAGTAAATAAATGATAATGCGGTTTTTCCTCTTTAAATAGAACATATCTTAGCCAATCATCAACAAAGATAGCCACAAGAGAAAGGAAAAACCAAGCTATTGAAAATGGAAGACAAATCTGCCCTAAGATATTAAAAGGCATATTTGAATAATCCCAAATTCCTAAATTTAAGTAAAGATTTAAAACCAAGCCAAAAATAAACTCTAAAGAAGTAACAATTAAAGCTCCTATTATTCCTTGTTTAATAATAGACATTTCCCAAGGAATATAATTATTAAGACCGCCTATTAAAATAAAACATAAACCACCTAATAAAAACATTGTCCAATGAGAATGTCCTCTGAAACCTAATTCAATAGCAACATAAATAAAACCACCAATTAAAAATAAAATAAAAATCTTTAACCACTGTTTTATATTAATCACCTCTTAATTTTCGTTTAGCAAATAATTCAGACTCATATGGGACTTTTCCTTGAATGTTCTTAGCTTTCCCTGTGTTCTTCATTTCATCTATTAGCCGCATAATTTTTATCAAATCACGCATTGCTTTTGGTTCTAAACTTGCCTTATGGTCTGCGCCCGGTAGACTTCTATCCAAAGTAATATGTCTTTCAATAATTTCCGCACCCATAGCATATGCAACAATAGAAGGTAGAATATCTACTTCATGTCCGCTATATCCAATTTTAGCAAATGGATACTTTTGTTTATAAAAAGGAATTAAATCTAAATCTAATTCATCATAATTTAAAGTTGGATAGGTACTATTACAACAGAGAATAGCAAGTGGACAATCTTTTAATATTTCGACTGCGGCTTCCACATCTTTTTCATAAGACATACCATTAGAAATAATAACAGGTTTATGATATTCTGCGGTTTTCTTTAAAAGTTCAGTATCGGTTAATAAAGCACTTGGAATTTTAATAAAAGGCACATCATACTGCATTAAAAACTCTAAAGAATCTTTATCCCACACACTTGCAGTCCAAGGCATATTTATCTCTTTACAATAACTATCAATTTTGTCATAAGTGAATTTATCAAATTCGATACGCTTCTTATATTCTAAATAATTCATTTTACCAAAAATTGAATCTTTAATAGTATTTTTTAATTTTTCTGGGACGCAAATATCTGGATTTCTTTTTTGAAATTTAACGACGTCTGCGCCACTTTCTTTAGCTACATCAATTAGTTGCTTGGCAATTTCATAACTTCCTTGATGGTTAATTCCAATTTCTGCTATAAACATTATAATGCCTCCCTTGTGCTATCCTCTTGATAAGGAGTAGATGCTTCAATAATTTGTAAATCTTCAAAAGCTGTAATTTGATGACGAGTTTTAGGAGGAATGTGAATATAATCTCCTTTTGTAATTATTCTCTTTTCACCATTGATAATTGCTTCTCCACTACCTGACATAATATAAAAAGTTTCTTCTTTAATACTATGGTAATGATTTAATAAAGTTTTTCCTTGCATAATATTTAAAATTTTTAACATATAATTATCAGTAACTTGTATCCAGTCTTCTCGACCCCAATACTTTTCTACTACTTTATACACTCCCAATTATCCTCCTTTGGATTTATCGCTTTATCATCAATAATAAAATCATAATGAGGTTTTTTACCAACTGTTAAAGAATGATACTTAACTCCCCAATCTTGCAGTTGCCGCACAGTTAAATCATACCAATCTATTCCAGTCGTTGTTCCTCTTGCAGTATTTATATTTATTATGTTACCATTATTATAAAGTTGATTGATTTTTTCTATTCTATCTTTAAATGGGGCTGCGTGTTCGTAAGCCCCATTTGTATTTGAACACAGAGTCCCATCTAAATCAACTTCATAAATTTTCCCAACGCCATTTTGCATATAAATAATCTTCCTTAGTATCTACATCAATAGTAGCAATATCTGGAACTTGAATTAAACCATGATTAGGTTGAAGCATTTGACCAGTTTCTAAAAATTCTTCTTTGTTAAAAATATGAAAACAATGTGCGGCTTGAACTAATCCAGTTATATTTTTAGTATTTAATGACTTATAATCAATAGGTGAAAGGGACTGACGAGTGCTGTAATCAAACAACCAATTCTTAAAAGGTTTACAACTGGTTGCATATTCAATTCCTTCATCTAATAATTTTTCAAATTCTTTTAAACAATCTACTATCATATCTAAAGAGAAAAAAGCTAAACAAGGATTAAGGAACATCAAATAATCTTCCTTAGCTTGTTCGACTGCTCCCATTGTAATTCTAATAGGGTCGTCCATATGAATAGTTTTTTCATCTCGTAATAAAATTGATAAATTATGTTTGTTGGCTATATCTATTAGCTCTTGTTCGCATATTAAAGCATAACGACCATACTTTTCTGGTAGCTTACTAATTTTTTCGCAAGCTAAATCAAATAAGTTACTTTTCCCAAAAGGTAAAAGAAGTTTATTTGGTAGTCTATTGCTTTTAGTGCGGGCTGGTATATATACTCCTATCGACATTCTTCTGGTCCAACTCCATTTCTATATCTTTCACTAAAATAGATAGAAGGATTTTCTCTTGTATATCTACCAACACCTTTTTGACAATGCTGACAAGGTAATGGTAAATCTTCTCCAGTACAAAGAGAAGTATTACCAAGTATTTCAATATACTTCTTGCTTTGTAAAATATCTTCTAAACTATCTGTGTTTACATTTCCTAAAATAAAATCTTCATGTGCGGGATTATCGTGCCGCATTTGACAACAGGGCATTACACTTCCATCATAATCAATAGCAAGAAAATAGGCTGGGTCTACACATGGATAATCTCTTAATGCTAAATCTGCTCTAAATTCCGCATTAGCTAAGGCTCCTTCTTTCTTTAAGAAACCACCTTTATCTTCTAAGACAGTGTTCTTAGGCCAATCTGTACAATAAGCAATTTTGACTCCATTAAGGTCAGCATAAATTACATTATTGATAATATCTGTAATAGTAGCTTTCCAATCTAATAATTGCTGCTTGCATTTCTCCATACCTTTGCAATCATAATCCATAATAGATAATTCGTCTATACCACTTAATAAAATCTTGGTTTTAGTAAGAAAATCTCCATTAGTATTTGTGACTAAACGAACTTTTGGTAACATAATAGCCGCAGCCAAGGTATAAGCTCGAAGTTGACGAAAATCTGCAAAAGGTTCATTATTACGAGAATAACTAATTGTCCCCTGGAAATCATGTTTCTTTAATTCTCGAATAACTTTCATATAAGTCATAAATGGCATTGGATTATTCTTTCTTCTATCAATTTTACTATTCGGACACCAAGGACATCTCCGATTACAAAAGCCATTTATTTCTATTTCGACGACGCGCAACATCTCTATCATAATATACGCTCCTTTATATTATAAATTATATTGAGGTTTTTCTCTAAGATTATAATAACATTT
>OHBZ01000777.1_pt1 | contig 11696 bp, 6 predicted proteins | sample 1577551 | NCBI WGS metagenome assembly OHBZ01 (sample SAMEA3879544, study PRJEB24766) | human gut metagenome | biome: human-associated habitat; feature: feces | place: USA | collected 1985/1987
ATAAAGAAATAAAAGAAGAACTATTAGTGATTATTGTCATAGGCAATAGAATGGGTTGTACTGTTTCGCTAAGTAGTTGTTTTTAATAATTTTGTTATTAATAAATTTAGAGTATGTCTAATCAAGAGTCAAATAGTAAACGAATAGCTAAAAATACGTTGTTACTCTATTTTAGAATGATTCTTATCATGGTGGTTTCTTTATATACCAGTAGAGTTATTCTGAATGAATTAGGGGTAGAAGATTTTGGTATTTATAATTTGGTGGCTGGTGTAGTTGTATTATTCTCTTTTTTAAGTAATGCCATGGTTACCGCTACGCAGCGGTATTTGAGCGTAGCCATCGGAAAAGGAGATGAAAAATATATCCAGTCTATTTTCTCTACTTCACTTCTTTCTCATTTTATTTTAATTCTTTTTATTGTTTTTGTTGCAGAAACGGTTGGACTTTGGTTTGTAAATACTAAGTTGGAAATTCCTGTGGATAGAATGTATGCTACCAATGTAATTTATCAGTTAGCGATTGCTACAACCAGTGTGAATATTATTCGTATTCCTTATAATGCTAGTATTATAGCTAATGAGCGGATGGCCTTCTTTGCCTATATAAGTATTGTGGAAACATTCTTAAAGCTGTTGGTTGTATGGGTATTGGCAATAACATCAGGTGATAAACTAGTTGTTTATTCTGTTTTATTGTTGCTAGTTGTTATTATTATCGATATTGCTTATTGGTATTATTGTCATAGATTTCTTGTAGCTAATAAATTTTATTTGAAAACAAATAAAAAACTTTTTGTGGAATTAACGAGTTTTTCTGTCTGGAATTTATTTGGCGGATTGGCAGATGTGGGCTATAAGCAAGGAACTAATATAATTTTAAATCTTTTTGGGGGAGTATCGATCAATGCAGTATTAGGTATTACCAATCAAATACGTAATGCTGTTGTTTCTTTTATTGGAAATTTGCAGTTGGCTGTTAATCCTCAAATAGTAAAATCTTATGCTTTGGGTGATTATGAATATTTTAAAACATTGGTATACCGTATATCTAAATATTCCTATTTTTTAATGTTGATAATTGTATTTCCTATAATTTTCAATATTGACTTAATATTAGAGATATGGTTAGAAAATCCTCCTAAGCATACAGCTGTTTTTGCGATATTAACTTCTGTATTTTGTTTGGTTGACTCTTTAACAGGACCATTATGGGCAGCCATGCAAGCAGGTGGAAAAATTAAAAGATTTCAAATTGTTACTGGTATTTGCTTATTATTGAATTTACCTGTTAGTTATTTGTTTTTAATGTATGGATATGTTCCAAGTGTAGTCTTAATTATACAAATTGTTATTACAGGTTTTACAATCGGAGTTCGTGTCTTGTTTGTTAAATATTACTTGCAATTCTCAATTCGTAACTATGTTAGGGAGGTGATATTTCCCATTGTGTTTGTAACAGCATTATCTTTACCTATAGCCTTATACATCTATGCAGGAACAGGAGGATATTATAGATTGCTTTTATTTATATTATTTGTGCCTATTATGTGCTGTATAATATATGTTTGTGGAACGTGTAAAAGTGAAAAAGAAATGGTTATGCGAACAATACGAACTAAATTTCTAAAGAGAAAATAGTAGTATTTTGTTGGTAAAAACGTTTGAAAAAATGATTAAAAATTATATTAATGAATAATATTTCTCATATACATTCATGTTATGGTTGCGCTGTTTGTGCAATTGCTTGTCCTAAAAAGATAATTGACGTTCGTCTTAATTCTAATGGTTTCTATGAACCTTATATTACAGATGGAGCCAAATGTGTAAATTGTGGATTGTGCCTTGAAGTGTGTTCTTATAATCACTCAGAAATAGCTTTGAATGAACTTCCAAAAGTTTCTTATGGAGCATGGAGTAAGGAAAAAAGTGTGCGGCATATATGTGCTAGTGGTGGCGTTGGATTCGAAATTGGGAGATATCTGATTGGCAAGGGGTATAAAGCTATAGGGGTAAAATATGATGTTAAAAGAGCTAAAGCCGAACATTATGTCGCTTCTTCTGTAGATGAGTTTATTTTATCTATGGGGAGTAAGTATATCCAAAGCTATACATTGTCAGGATTTAAGGAGATCAATAGAAAGGACAAATTTTTGGTTTCTGGAACTCCTTGTCAGATAGATTCGCTTCGCCGTTATATCAATAAAATGAAGTGTCAGGAAAATTTTGTGTTATTGGACTTTTTTTGTCACGGTGTGCCAAGTAAATTTGTTTGGGATAAATATATTAAGGAACAACAGGATAAATTGGGAAATATAGATTTTGTATCCTGGAGAAACAAACAGAACGGATGGCATGATTCATGGGCGATGACTATTAGTCCATCAGATAGAGGAGAAGTTGTTGATTGGTATGATTCTTACAATTTATTAATAAAAGAGAAAAAAGGATGTGTTAATTCTCGATGGACCCAAGGAGATACCTTTTATAATATGTTTTTAGGTAATAACTGCTTGGGTAAAGCATGTTATAAATATTGTAAATTCAAATATGATCATTCATCTGCAGATATTCGTATTGGTGATATGTGGGGAGAGACTTATGCTAAAGAAGACAAAGGTGTAACCGCTTGCGTTGCATTTACTCAACAAGGAATGGATGTGTTGAATAATGTGAATTGTGAATTAGTTGAGTATCCATTTGCAAGAGTAGCAGAAGGGCAAATAAAAACTAAGATAAAATATCCTATGGGATGGTCATTTGTTATTTTTTTTGCTAAATTACAATCCGTTTCAATGAAACAATTGGTCTTTTTTAGTAGAATTATAGGGAAGTTTAATAAAATCTTTAAATAATAATATGCAACAAGCACTGATAGTAACTATTTTTACTGTACCTAATTTTGGCAGTGTTCTACAAACATATGCTACGCAATGTGTTGTAGAACAGTTTGGATATAAGTGTCGGGTACTTAACTATGATCATAATAGAGGAGAATGGGCTAAAGGACATGGAGTACCAGAAATGAGTTTTAAAAGTAAAGTAGGAAATTGGTTGGGCTTGAAAGCTAAACACCGTAAGGCGAAACTTTTGAAAAAATTTGTAAAAAGCCATATTCATCTTACCTCACCTTATAGTACTCTGAAAGATATGGAAGAAAATGAAGGTACTATGTATGATGTTTATATTATAGGAAGTGATCAAGTATGGAATACTAAATACACGAATTGTGACCCTACTTTTCTTTTGGAATTTGCTCATACGGATAAGAAGAAAATATCTATAGCATCTAGTTTTGCATGTAAATTATTAGATGGAAAATATATAGAAATATTTAGAAAAGAACTTTCTAAGTTTTCTGCTTTATCTGTAAGAGAAGCGCATGGTATAGAAATTTTGTCACAGTTAGGCTTGAGAAATTCACAATTAGTTTTAGATCCAACGTTGTTGCTTAGTGCTAATCAGTGGGATGTTCTACGTAAGAAATCTTTGAAATCAGAAAAATATATACTATTATATTTACTAAGATATGCTTTCGAACCGTGTCCGTATATATATGATGTGTTAAAATATTATCAAGATAAGTTGCAGTGTAAAATTATAGCATTGGAGGGATACGAAGGTCACGATCCATATGTAAAGAATTTGAAGATTGAAGATGCAACAGAATCTACTATATCGGAATTTCTTGATTATTTTGCCCAAGCATCTTTGGTTGTGACTTCTTCCTTTCATGGTACTGCTTTTGCATTAAATTACGGTGTTCCTTTATTGTCAATAACTCCGACTAATGGTGATGATAGACAAAGTAGCTTGTTGGAGCAAGTTAAATTGAATCAGTGTAGATTGAGAGTAAATGAAGAAATTACTCATGCTAATCCTTTTTATGATAAAGAACAAGAACAAATAAATTTGGGAAAATTGCGAAAAGAATCTCTTGATTGGATAGAAGCAAATCTTTGATAGAATCTCTTGGGAGACTTCATAAAGATAGAATTTTCGCATTGTAATGATGATTATAATATGTTCAAAGAAAAGAAAATGCATGCATATTTATTTGTTAGTTAAGGTAAAAGCGTGATGGTAATAATCTGTCATGCTTTTTTATTTTAAGTCAAAAATGATGATTACAAGTATACAATATATTTGCTGAAATTTTTTAATATGAAACAGTATAATACAAATTATAGAATCTCATTAGCTTATGTGCTAAACACAATGCTTTGCCTTATCTTCATATTCCCTATGAGGATGAACGGCGGAACTCTATTGGGTGAGTTATCGTTAAGTAATGATTTTTTGTCGGTTGGAGATATTAATGTGTCCGTCTTGTGTCCTAAAGGTGGTATTAATGGTAGTAACAAGTACACTTTAAATATGGCTATAACAAAAATTCCTAGTGAACTAAGAAAAAAGGATGTACGCTGTTCTTTTATTAATGCTTCAGGTAGTTTAGAAACATGGGTTTTTAATGGAGGTACATGGAGTGATGTAAAAGTTTGGAGAAAAGAAGAGATGTCAAGTACTTTTTCATTAGGTATTAATTCGGAAACTTTAATAGGAACGATTAAACGTTGCATAGCAGAGTCAAATATAGGTAAAACAGTTAGTACCGCTGATGAAGAAGATATTACAAGTGTTGATAATGGAAACGGAATACGAGTCTTAAAACGAGCTGACCGTAAATATAACCCTCTTGATTTTAGTGGAAAGGGATATAAAATTTTAAGGAAACATATTGTATTGGGGAAAAATGTATTAACACAAGCTATGATGAATGAGCCTAATACAACATATGTTATTCAGTATGACTATGATTTGGATGGTGGGGAATTAATTGTTCCACAAGGGAGTACACTTCAGTTTGAAGGCGGAAGTTTACAAAATGGCTGTATAAAAGGTTGTAATACTAATATACGAGCCGGATTATATCAGATATTTAAATCAATATCATTTAAAGGAGATTTTTCAAATCATTTTTATGTAGAATGGATGGGGGCTATTGGAGATGGAAATTTTGATAATGCACCAATCTTTAATGTTTGTTTTAATTCTAATATTTTGAACTGGGAGGGGAATGGAAGATGTTATTATTTAGCTTCTCCTGTTATGATAAAGACATTAAATCAAACTATTAAGTTGAGTAATGTAGAAACTAACGGAAACTATGATGCTTTTGTTATAACTAAACATTGGATACAATTGGACATACATTCTTTACGAAATAGAAATAAAATAGCATTAGGAAATGCTTCCGCTATTAAATTGAGTAATAATGTATATAATGCCACATTTAATATATTTAAAATATCAAACTTTAATAAAGGTATCAATTTGTATCCGCGAGTAAAATTTGATGCTGGAGATCCTGAAAATGCTACATACTCTGGTATACAATATTGTGTGTTTACGTGGCAACATATAGAACAATGCGATGATTGTATCGTATTTGATGTGAATGGAGCAGATGAAGGCAAGGGATTATGGATTAATGAAAATCAGTTTAATGGAGGCCGATTATCTGGCAAAAATGGCATCATGCAATATGGACGCGGAAATAAATTTGATGCTATTAATGGAAATGTGTTTAATAGTATTGGTTTTGAAGATATTGATTGTCCTATTAAGTCTTTGTACAAATGGTCTGTAGATAGATTTAATTATATAAGGATGTCCGAATCAATAAGAAATTCAACTTATATAGAAATGGATAATTGTACAAACGTTCTAATAGATTTAAAGTCATATGTTGAAGCATCTAAATTCAAAATCAAAGATTGTAATACAACAGAAATAAGAAGTATGTATAGTGTATATCAGTATAATCAAAAATCTTATGATGTAAAGAAACAATATAGTAATTATCAGCAGCAGAATAAATCATTTTTATGGTATTATGATCATAATAGTAAGGGAGCGGTTAATAAACGACTTCAAAAGAGCATTTCTGAAATTTGGACAGAAGGATCTTCCAGTCCAGATGGAACAATTAATTGTAGTAAGATAATAAATCTTAGTGTATTTTTGGATGAGTTTATTTTGCAATTAGATAAACGAGCTATTAGCATAGCACCCTATTTGGAAATTTATCTAAGTGGAGGTTGTAGATCCTTTATTGTGGAAGATGCTAAAGGAAACGTAATATATTCTACTCATAGACCTAAGAAAAAGATTCAAATTAGTTTTAATAATGAGCTTACACCTATGATTTTTGATGAAGATTTGAATCATTCATTTGTTCATAAAAAAGCTTATTTTAATTCTGCAAATATGTCTGATTTAGAGAAAGATATAACAGATGTTGATTTCTTTACATTTGGAACTTCTGGTTCCAAACCTTCTGTTATAACTTACTCTAAAAAAGTATTATATAGTAATTTTAAACTAATATCTATGTATGAGGGTAGATGTATTTTAAAGAATGAGCAGAATGAAACATACCCGATTGATGAGCCTGGCATCTATCTTTTAACTATATCTAGTGATGATGCTTTGGAAGTTACCAAATTATCTAAGGTAGAGGCTGTGAATACTAAATGTGTTGGTTCTTTTCAAGAGAAGCCTTTAAACTCTGCAATTGGTTTTTCTTATTTTTGTACTGACAGAAAGACTACAGAAAGTAGTACAACAGGCATTATGATTTATCACAAAGGAAACAATATTTGGGTAGATGCGTTAGGGCGAGAGATTAAGTAAGGGTGTTGGTATCGGTCAAATAAATAGTAGTATTGAAATTATAAACTGTTCTGCTTTGTAAGCATCTGATAAAGTACACATTGTCTTTTTCATAAATAGAAAACTCGATATCAACTTTAACCTGAAGTTAATATCGAGTTTTTTTTCTTCAATATAAATATTTAAACTCCACTTGTATTCGTATTAGACTTCTCCAACTTCCAAACATTAGGAAGAAGTTCATGAACATTTTTCCCGGAGTCCTTTTCCAGATAATATGGAAGTTTGGCTATGATATCATTCAGCCATTCCCTTGGGTTACTTTCCTGTGCTTTACAGGTAGCTAATAGTGAGCATAGGATTGTTGTATTTTCAGCAGCCTTATGCTTATGTAATTTTCATCTATCAGCTTCATGTGCCATCTTACTTTTTAGAGACATTTACTGAATGTTTCTTTTTAGGCACGGAATACACGGATTTCACGGAAAAAATAAAGATAATCCGCGTTTTCCGTGTATTCCGTGCCTAAAAAAATCATCAAGCTTCTTTCTGCATCCCCTCTTTGTCTTTAGCGATTCGCTGAAAATTTACCTTTTCATAATCTTTTTGAAATCCTCGGCAATCTGCTGCCCCATATTGACTATCGCGCTATCGACTTTATGTACCTCTGCCGGTGTGACCGCATCTTTGTAGCGCGCTTTGCCGAGCTTGAATTTCATATCGTCCAGAGTTCCGGATATATTCAGGCCCAGTTTGAACGGAATGGGGGATTTCAGGATGGAGATGTGATAGTCGAACTTCATATCCAGCCCTTGTGTGCCGCCTACCGCCGCTCTGTAACGGTCCATTGATATTTCGAACGGATAGACGGTTACATTTCCGTCTTTGATGCCGATGTTTACGGATATGCTGTCTATCATGTTTCTCTTCTTGTTTTTGAAGAAGAATTTTTTGGAGATTTCGGCGAAAGTCTCACCGTCCATCAGCACAAGGCTGTCTCCCTTGACATGAATGGCCGACCGCATGGTGGGGATTTTGATGTTCAGGGCGGAGTCCAGGGAAGCGGCGGCAGCCACATTGAAATCGACCGTTCCTTCAAATGAGCGCAGCGTGGGGACAATCGTGTCCAGGGAAGGGGCGAAGTCTACCAGCTTCCCGATGTTGATGTTGTGCAGCCGGAAGTCGAAACCGGCAAATCCCTCTTCCGGAGATTTTGCCTGATAGACGAGGGTGGTGTTCATGTCGGAACCCATGCCTTTCATGCTGAGCTGTTTCAGGTAGACGGATTGGTTGCGGATGTCCACAGCTCCGCGGACATCGTTGAATGTGACTTTCTCGTAATAGACTTTCCTGAAATCGGTCTGCAGTTCAAAATCCAAGTTCTTGGGGATGACGAACAGCTTTACTTCGGTGGAGACCGTATCGCTTTCCGCAGCCAGCGTATCCGACGGGAGCGATATTGACCGTATCAGCTGGTTGCAGTCCAATTGTTCGGACGATACGTCCAGTTTGGCGCGCAGGAGCTTGTGATGCCGCATGGCGCCGTACAGGTCGTGAATCGAACCGGTAGCGGTGATATCGGATTTGCCGATGCGCATGGTGGCATTGCGCAGGGTGATGACGCGGTCGTTTACCGTGACGGAAGTTTTCTGCACCTGTATGGGAAGTGCACATTCCGGGGTGCGGAACGCCATGCGGTGGAAACCGATGATGCCTTTGGGTGTCCATAGCGAATCGCGTACTTTTTCGGCTGTTATTCCGATGCCTGCTTTGTCCATTCCCAGGCGGGTGTCGCCCATGCGGCAGAACAGTGTGTCCACTTCCAGTGTAAGCCTTATCTGCGGATTGGCAGGGTTGTGCTCTCCAGGTTGCAGCTTGAGGCGGGCGGATGATTTTCCGCAAAAGAGGTCGAGCGAATCCGCCAGGGATACTCTCAACTTGTTCATCTCTATCTTGCATTCCGTCTTGGCAGGGCGCAGTGTGTCTTGGGAAGGATAGGTGCTGATTGCCGCCGTAAAGCTTTCCGTGGCTGAGTTCAGGGCAGGTGAGCGGAGCGTCATATCCTTGATTTCAACACGCCCTCCGAGCCATTCGTTGCCGGCAAAGTCCAGCGTAGCGTTGCTTGTGAACTCGAAATTCTTTTGGGTATGGCGCAGCACGAGTTTGTCTGTTCTGATTTTGCCTTGAACCTTTATCCGTCCCCAATCCTGTTTCTTGAGGGTGGACAGGCGGCAACGCAGTTTCAGGTCGGCATTCATCTTTCCATCCATGCCGATGCCTTCCTGAAGAGGGAAAATCTGCGCCAGCGTATTCAGGTCGACGGTAGAGCGGGTATGAAAGGTGATGTCCGGGTCGGTGAGCAGGTTGTCCACTTTCATATCGGCCAATATGTCGGTGTCGGCGCCTTTGAACTGGAAGATTTTCAGGTTCAGGCAAGAGGGGGTATTCCGCATGAGGTCTATCCGGGCGGAAAAGTCGGCGTTTACCTTGTCTATGCCGTAAGGCAGCCCGGCGTATCTGGCGAAAGCATCTTTTATCCTGATGTCCAGCGTGGCAAGGGGCATCTTCTGCTTGCCGTACATGCCTTTCAGCGTGCCGATGAAACTTACTTCTCCTCCTGCCGATACTTCCGCCTTTTTCAGGATGCTCTCCGGAATCATGTGCAGTACGGTTTCCAGCGAGGGGGTGTGCAGCCCGTATTGCCAGAAGAGAAGGTTCTTGTTGCGGAAATCTACTGCCAGCATGGAATGGCCTTTCTTCATATTGGCTTTCAGGGTAAGGTTTGTGTCCCATAGGTTGGCGAAAATGCGTGTGTCACGGTCGTCCATGGTTACCGTGGCGTGCTGGATGGAAATTTGCCGGATGTCGAGCTCGCTGATGTTCATGGCGTCTCCGGCAGGTGAAGAGGTGGACTGTACCGTATCCGGAACGGTGATGTCCCAGTTGGCAATGCCGTCTTTGTTTTTATAGGCGTAGATATCGGCATGTTCCAGCGCCAGGCGGTGGATGCTGATTTTCTGTTGCCGCAGGTAGTCCATGGGGTTGACCACCGCTACCGCCTTTTTGAATGATACCGGACAGTTTGAGTATTTTCTTGGTTTGACTTTTCATTTTGTAATTCGTTCTGTAAATATTGGGCAAGGAGTGGCTTCCTTTCCTTAATCACATGCAAAGTTATAACTGTAATTTGATAAAGCCGTAAGCCGGTATTGTTAAAAAATGATTAAAGGAATTTATGAATGATTTTTCCGCTATAATGAATAATTGAGTTCTTTTTTTATGTTAAAGCGTGAATAAATGCTGCTTAAATTTTATATTTGTACCGTTGGTATCCGGTTACGCTGCCTTATATATAAGGTGTATCGGGATGCCTTAAGTTTAATCTAATAAATTGATGTTATGAAAAAGTACATTGCAGAAATGCTGGGAACCATGGTTCTCGTTCTTATGGGCTGCGGCACGGCAGTCAGTCTGTCGTGCACATCGGCCGACCCTAATCTGGCGGCCACGGTAATAGGTACGGCGCTTGCTTTCGGATTGTCGGTGGTGGCTATGGCCTATACTATCGGTGGCGTTTCGGGCTGCCACATTAATCCGGCGATAACGCTCGGTTGCCTGCTTTCCGGCCGTATGAGCGGAAAGGATGCCGGTATGTATATGCTGTTTCAGGTAATAGGAGCTATTTTAGGTTCTGCCGTTCTTTGGGTGCTGACTTCCAATTCGGGTGTGAGCGGAACAGGCGCCAATGCCTGCCAGGAAGGAGTTTCCGTAACGGGCGCCCTACTGGCCGAGATTGTGTTTACATTTGTGTTTGTACTGGTGGTATTGGGCACTACCGATGCCAAGAAGGGCGCCGGTAATTTTGCCGGACTTGCCATAGGTCTCTCTTTGGTACTTGTACATTTGGCCTGCATCCGTTATACCGGTACTTCGGTTAATCCGGCTCGCAGTATAGGCCCTGCGCTCTTTCAGGGTGGAGAGGCTTTGAGCCAGTTGTGGATTTTCATTGTAGGCCCGTTTATCGGTGCGGTGCTGAGTGCCGGGGCATGGAAGATAGTTGCCGGCGGAAAGGAATGAGCCGGTGCCTGGCCTGAACCGGGCCGGTGATATTTGAAGAGGATATTTAAAGAGGATGTTTCCCGATTGCGGCAGAACGCAGTGTTTGGGGAACATCCTCTGTTTTTTTACTCTTTCGACTGGTGTACGGTGAGTTGCGGGAACGGGAATCCGATACCTTCTTCATTGAATGTCTGGTAGACGATTTCGTTGATATCGTACAGTACACTCCAGTAGTCGGCGCTTTTTACCCATACGCGTACCGTGATATCGACGCTGCTTGCGCTCAGTGAACCTAAGACGATGAGAGGAGCGGGGGTGTCCAATATGCGGCTGTCTGCATTGATGATGCGTTGCAGCACGGCTCTTACTCGCTTCACATCCTCGCCGTACTCTACGCCGAACACCCATTCGACACGGCGCTTGTCCTGCTTGCTGTAATTGGTGACGGCATTGCCGCTGAGGCTTCCGTTGGGCACATAAATCATACGGTTGTCGAGGGTGGACAGTATGGTGTGGAAAATCTGTATTTCCTTTATCGTGCCGCTTATTCCCGGTCCGTCTATGTAGTCGCCTACCTTGAACGGCTTGAAAATCAGTATAATCAGTCCGCCGGCAAAGTTGGACAGGTTTCCGGAAAGCGCCATACCCACAGCCACACCTGCGGATGCAAGCAGCGCCGCAAAGCTGGTGGTTTCCACACCGAGTTTGCCGATGATGGCAAAGGCAAGAATCATATTCAGTAGAATCTTTATCAGGCTCTTCAGGAAGGTCTGCACGCTGGTTTCAATCTTCCGCTTTTCGAGTATTCTGGCTACCAACGCGCTTATCTGCCTGATGATGAAACGTCCGATTACATAGATTAAAATGGCGATTAATATGTCCTTGCCGGCATCCATTCCAAAATCTATCAGTTTTTCCAATGCCTGTTCGAGTTTCCCACCGGTGGCGGGAGTGTTCAATAAA
>OHBZ01000790.1_pt1 | contig 11484 bp, 13 predicted proteins | sample 1577551 | NCBI WGS metagenome assembly OHBZ01 (sample SAMEA3879544, study PRJEB24766) | human gut metagenome | biome: human-associated habitat; feature: feces | place: USA | collected 1985/1987
CCAGAAGATAAAGGCTTGTAAAGCCCATGACTGCGGAAAAGCTCATCCAGTAAAAGCTTTGGATGCAGGCGTATCCGGCAGTGAAGTCAGAAGTTTGTTTTTGTCTGTCCATGATAAAATTCCTTCCATAATAAATAGTAGTGATAAATGATAAATAAAGAATACATTACAATGAGAGGTTTGTCCATGAGGAATATGGAAAAGAAATGAAAAAAAAGGTAGAAAAACAGTTGACATAGAGGATGCTCTGTAATATAATTAATCAATGTGACGTAGTGCGAATATACTTAAGCCAATAGCCCCGGCGAAAGTATTTATCAGCGGTTTCGGACATTTCCGCATTTTTAGCACCGGCGTTTCCAATAACTTATATTCGCGGGAAATTCCGCGGTTAACATCGTTTTCACAAAATTTATTTGGCGGAAATACCGCGTTAAAAAAACTATCGTTGATAAATAACAGGAGGTAAAACCATGCAGACTTATATGGCTAATCCAGATAAAATCGAAAGAAAATGGTATGTAGTTGATGCAGAAGGCTGTACACTGGGCCGTCTGGCATCTGGTGTTGCAAGTGTATTAAGAGGTAAAAACAAACCTCAGTTTACACCGCATGTAGATACAGGTGATTATGTGATCATCGTAAACGCTGACAAGATCAAAGTAACAGGAAAGAAAATGGATCAGAAGATCTACTATCACCACTCTGATTATGTAGGCGGAATGAAAGAGACCACATTAAAAGAAATGATGGCTAAGAAACCGGAAAAGGTTATTGAGCTTGCAGTTAAAGGTATGCTTCCAAAAGGACCTTTAGGAAGAGCAATGATTAAAAAATTACATGTATACGCTGGAGCAGAGCATGGACAGCAGGCTCAGAAACCAGAAGTATTAACATTTTAAGGAAAGGTTGAAAGGAGGAAGTTACAATGGCTAATGCAAAATTCTACGGAACAGGAAGAAGAAAAAAATCAGTAGCAAGAGTATACTTAGTACCAGGTACAGGTAAAATCACAATCAATAAAAGAGATATTGATGAATATTTTGGATTAGAAACATTAAAGGTTGTTGTTCGTCAGCCATTAACATTGACAGACACACTTGATAAGTTTGACGTTTTAGTAAACGTTCATGGTGGTGGATTCACAGGACAGGCTGGTGCAATCCGTCACGGTATCTCCAGAGCATTACTGGAAGCTGACAGCGAATACAGACCTGCATTAAAAGCAGCTGGATTCTTAACTCGTGACCCACGTATGAAAGAACGTAAGAAATACGGTCTCAAAGCAGCTCGTCGCGCTCCGCAGTTCAGCAAGCGATAATCTACAGCTTAATAATGCTAAAAAAGCCCGGAAATACGCCATTTTCCGGGCTTTTTCTATGCCTGAAATCGCCTGATTCCGATGGTGAAATTTGAGGAAATTTGACTTCAAATTAACCCATTTTGATGGGTTTACCATGGGTTTACGGCCTATTTTTGAGCCTAATGGGTGGGAAAATGGGTTTACAGAAGGTCATTTTGGAGGGGAAATTAGCCCCATATCCTTGACAGATTTTCGGCAAAAATCCGGCTGAAACGGAATGAAAAACAGTGTCAGGTTCGTTCGGCGAGTTCTGACGAATTCTGCAAAAATTTAATATCAGGTATCCTGTTACATAGAGCCTTGGCTCATTCTTTGAAAACGAGAATGGGTCGAGGCTCTATTTTTTTTCGCCTGAAATCCGGCGAGACAAATTTGAGTAGGAGGTAACAGGTATGACGGATTTCAATCAGAAGACCCATGATACCGATGTGGGCAGTCATGGCGGACAGTCGAGGCAGATGATGGAGGTGTTTGAGAACCAAGAGTTTGGTTCGATCCGGTTGTTACAAGAGGTAGGCAAGACCTTCTTCTGTGCAAGCGATGTGGCGAAAGCGTTGGGATATGTGAATCCCTACGCTGCAGTGAAACGCCATTGCAGAGGCCCCCTAACGAAACGCGAGGGGGTCGTTCAGAAGGTGAATCAGTATGGGGATGCTGGAGAGCAGGTCGTTGAAATCTCCTTTATCACAGAAGGCGATGTTTACCGGCTGATCGTTCACAGCAAGCTGCCATCGGCAGAACGGTTTGAACACTGGGTGTTTGATGAAGTTCTCCCTTCTATCCGCAAGCATGGTGTGTATATGAGTGATTCCATTTTGGATCAGGTGATTCAGCATCCGGAGGTCATCTACACCCTGGCACAGGAGCTTGTAGCCGAGAGGGAGCAGCTTGAGGGTATCCGCAAACAGCTGGATGCAGCACAGCCTAAAGCAGACTACTTCGATACCTTTGTGAATTCGGAGGATTGCACCTGCATCCGAAATTTCTGTAAGGAAATCGGAATCCCGGAGAAGACGGCAGTGGCTCTCTTACTGGATCATCGCTATCTGTACCGCAGTCCAAGCGGCTGGCTGATGCCTTTTGCAGACAAATCTGCAAGGGGCTATTTTATTGTCCGGGATTGCTACGGCAGAAGCGGAAAACTGGTACAGCAGACGAGAGTGACCTGCAAGGGAAAGAATCATCTCTTCAAGTTGTTTAAGAAATGGGGTGTGATCGAATGACGCTTTTTACAGAGGGACGCCTTCAGGCGTTTGAACGCATGATGCAGGATACCGGCAAATATCATCGCCGGGAGGACAGCGAAGATCGTCCGCGCAAATGTCCGAAGAAAAAAGCGGAGCCTGCGAAAAAGGATGGTGAGCACCATGCCGGTATTCAGGGTTGAGAAAAACAGCAATTACACAACGATGTGCAATTACCACCTGCGGGATCAGGGTCTCAGCCTGAAAGGGAAAGGACTTCTCTCCATGCTGCTCAGTTTGCCGGACACATGGAACTATTCGGTACGGGGGTTATCTTCGATTACGCCAGATGGAGTAGATGGAGTGCTTACGGCTCTAAAAGAACTGGAGCGTCTTGGGTATCTGGAAAGGAACCAGCAGCGTGAGAGTAACGGTCGGATGGGCAGAGCTGAGTATGTGATTTATGAGATGCCAAGGAAAAGGCCGTGTTCGGAATCACCGTGTACGGAAAAGCCGTATACGGTAAATCCGGATACGGACACACCGGTTACGGAAAATCCCGCGCAATTAAGTACTAATAGAACAAGTACTGAAACAATCAATAAAAGAGAGAAGAAGGATATCCAGCATCGGTATGGCTCATACGGAAATGTTCTTCTTTCTGACACAGAATACGGCAAGCTCCGGCAGGAGTTCCCAGGAGATTATCAGATGCGAGTGGAACGGCTCTCTGAGTATATGGCCTCCACCGGTAGGAGCTACAAAAATCACCTTGCCACAATCCGAAGCTGGGCAAAGAGAGAAAAGCCAAAGTATAACCCGGCAGACTACACATTTGAGGAAGGAGACAGCCTATGAGCGACATGGTGCCTGAAGTATTGAATGCGGCGTTGGATTCGCTCTTTACGCCGAAAGAACCCGGAGAGCTGGAATACCAGGGCGATGACGGACTGTTGTATTGCAGAAACTGCCACACGCCGGTGCAGTGCAGGGTAAAGCTCTGGGGCAGAGACAAGATTGTTCCCTGCCTTTGCAGATGTCAGCAGGAAGCGATGGCGGAAAAGAAACGCCAGGATGAGCTGCTGGAGCGGCAGCGTAAAATCAGGCAGCTGAAAGCAACTGGGATTCAGGAAAAGCATCTTCTGGAATGGAATTTTGCCGTTGCAGAAGACAACAAGGATATCCAAATGGCAAAACGCTATGTGGAGCAGTGGAAAAAGGTCAAGGCTGAAAACCTTGGCCTTTTGTTATGGGGAGATGTCGGCACCGGAAAGTCCTTTGTGGCGGCATGTATAGCAAATGCGTTGCTGGAACAGGGCATTCCGGTTCTAATGACGAACTTCTCCAAAATCCTGAACCAGATGGGTGCCATGTATTCGGAAGAACGATACCGGTATATCGCTTCGTTTTCCAACTATTCTTTGCTGATTCTGGATGATCTGGGAATTGAGCGCAGCACCGAATATGCGCTGGAGCAGGTCTACGCTGTCATTGATGAGCGGTATAAGTCCGGGCTTCCGGTCATTATCACAACCAATCTGAAAATTGCAGAAATCCGCAATCCGCAGGATGTGGCATACGCCCGGATTTACAGCAGGATTCTGGAAATGTGTACGCCGGTGCGAATCAGCGGAGAGGACCGCAGAAAAAGCATTGGAAAAGAAAAACAGCAGGTCGTTAAGGAGGTACTTGATCTATGAAGTGCAAGGCAAAAAAGGCGTTTTTCGCAGGTAAGAATGACATCTATCACCGCTGGAAGGAGGTTAAGAAGCTGAATGGCAAAAGCAAAAACCAGTATTACAACAGAAAACCGCAGTGGCTCAGCTGCCGACGCTGCGGCTAAGGAGCAGCGGACGGAGATGCCGCTTTCTGACCTGCATCCCTTTGAAGGGCATCCTTTTAAGGTGCTGGACGATGAGCTGATGGAACAGACCGTGGAGAGCATCAAGCAGATCGGTGTGGTATCACCGCTGATTGTACGACCTGACCCGGAAGGCGGATTTGAAATCCTTTCAGGACACCGCAGGCTTCATGCAGCGCAGCTGGCAGGTTTGGAGACGGTGCCGGTCATCGTCAAGGAAATGGACGATGATGCGGCAATCATCTTTATGGTGGACAGCAACTTGCAGCGGGAAAATATCCTTCCCAGTGAGAGAGCGTTTTCCTACAAGATGAAGTTGGAAGCGATGAAGCATCAGGGGGAACGTGTGGATTTAACTTCGGCCCAAGTTGGGCCGAAGTCGTGGGCAGCTCAGGTTGTAGCTGAAGAAGCTGGTGACAGTAAATCCCAAGTTAAGCGATTCATCCGCCTTACAAACCTGATTCCCGAAATTCTGGATATGGTGGATGAGAAGAAAATCGCCTTCAATCCGGCGGTAGAGCTGTCTTACCTGAAACCGTCCGAACAGAAGGAATTTCTGGAGGCAATGGACTACGCACAGGCTTCCCCCTCTTTGTCGCAGGCGCAGCGGCTGAAAAAGCTCTCGCAGGAGGGCGGCTGCACCTTGGATGCCATGTGTGAAGTGATGAATGAAATCAAAAAGGATGAGCTTGACCATGTGACGATTAAGAACGAGGTTCTTCGGAAGTATTTCCCGAAATCCTATACGCCGAAGCAGATGCAGGACACGATTATCCGGCTGCTGGAAAAGTGGCAGCGAAGTAAACAACGAGATATGGAACGATGATAAGGAGATTTTTATGATGATGAACTTTAAGAAGAATCAGAACAACGCGGTGTGCAGCATGGACTGCAAGAACTGCCCGAATGGTGCATCACAGCCGAATCCGATGGATGATCCCATGTTTGAGAAGTCCATTGCGATGCTTCATAACTGGGTGATGCTGGAGGCAATCCGTGAAGATCACCCGAAGGAGCGCATTGTGATGGTGATCCTGCCGGGGGCTGGCGGCGAACTTCTGACCGAGGCTGGCAGTCGAGACATCTTTGAGGATGTTTACGATGAGATGGAGGCTGATCTGGTGGCAGATGGGGAACTGCTTCTCCATTATGATAAGAGCGATGTGATCGAGACAGACAGAACCCGCTATCTGCTGGGAGCTGCGGAAGTTTCGGAAATCGACCAGAACGGCAACGAATGCAGCATCAATCTGTTTACGCTGAAACGCACCATCGACTATGTGAACGAAAATCTGACGGTGATTTCCATTGGCGGCGAGTTGGTTCCGGCATTGCGTCTGATCTAAGGAGGAGCCTATGAAGAAATTTGATGTGGAGATTACAGAAACTCTCCAGAGAAGGGTTTCCGTGGAAGCTGCTTCGCAGGAAGACGCGGAACGCATGGTGACGCAGGCGTGGAACAATCAGGACTATGTTCTGGATTCCGGCGATTTCACCGGCGTGGACTTCAAGACCGTGGGAGAACATGAATTGGCAGAGACCAGGACAATGGATGTGCTGCTGGTACAGCCCAATGCTTACCCGAAGAAAATCAGTGTTGGCACGGAGCTGGAAGATTTGCAGGCAATGGTTGGCGGGGATATTGAAGTAACCTATCCATTTGAGGATGAAGTGGCCATTATTCTGAATGAATCCGGCAAAATCAATGGTCTTCCGCTGAACCGTGCGATTTACACCGAAGACGGGGATATGCAGGACATTTATGCCGGTGATTTTCTGGTGGTAGGGCTGACAGAGGATGACTTTGGTTCTCTGACTTCGGAGCAGATGCAGAAATTTGAGGAACAGTTCCATCAGCCCCAGATGTTCGTTCGTATGGGGCGCAGCATCATGGCGATTCCGGTTCCGGATGACATGGTGAAGAAGATGGAGGAAAAGGCTGCAAAGCCCCAGGAAAAGAGCAAACCGGCACCGGACCGGGATAGTTTGTAATGAAGGAGGCGGATATTCATGCAGGAAGAAGTTGAAAATCGTACCGTCAATCTGGCAATCAGCACCACGAAATTGACCTTTCGCACCATCGTGAATGGCTATAATGCCTGGAAACGGCACCATCAGGCGAAGGTGGCTCAGAAAACGTCGCAGTTGCCGGTTGGAAAGCAGAGCATCAAAGAACTGATCGGTCAGAATCAGGGAGTCAGCAGTATCCCCATTGAGAAAACGGATTTGAAAGGCTTTGAGCAGGTGGCGCGGAAATACGGTGTGGATTATGCCATTACGAAAGACCAAAATGTGATTCCACCCAAGTACACGGTGTTCTTTAAGGCGAAGGATGCGGATGCACTGACTTCCGCTTTTGAGGAATTCACCAACCGCAAGCTGAAAGCAAAGGAAAAACCGAGTATTCTGGAGCAGCTTAACAAGCTCAAAGAGCTGGTTGCTACAATTCTGCCGGATAAGGTTCGCCACAAAAGTCAGGAGCGTGATCTATGAGTAATAAGACCAAAAAGCTGCTGATCCTGAACCTGCCGTACTTCATTGCCGGTCTTATATGTACCAATCTGGGAGAAGCGTGGAGAATTGCCGAGGGCGCAGACATGTCTGAAAAGCTCCTCGGCTTTCTTTCTGCCCTGGGTGCAGCCTTTTCCAACCCGATGCCAAGTCTGCATCCGCTGGATTTGCTGATTGGTGTGTGCTGCGGAGCTGGTCTGCGGCTTGCTGTGTATCTGAAAGGCAAAAATGCCAAGAAATATCGCCATGGCATGGAGTATGGCTCTGCCCGGTGGGGTACGCAGAAAGACATCGAACCGTTTGAAGATCCAGTGTTTGCAAACAATGTGATTTTGACCCGGACGGAGCGGCTGATGATGGGCAATCGCCCGAAGAATCCGGCAAATGCCAGAAACAAAAATGTGCTTGTGGTAGGCGGTTCCGGCAGCGGTAAGACCCGATTTTGGCTCAAACCCAACCTTTTACAATGTCACAGTTCCTATGTGGTCACTGACCCGAAAGGCGATATCGTAATCGACTGCGGCCAAGCCCTTTTGAAGAACGGATACAGTATCCGGATTTTCAATACTATCAATTTCAGAAAGTCGATGCATTATAATCCCTTCGCGTATATTCACAGCGAAAAGGATATTTTGAAGCTGACCACAACGCTCATTGCCAACACCAAGGGAGACGGCAAGGCCGGTGACGAATTCTGGACGAGTGCGACTCGTTCGCAGACGGTAAAAAGTCTGCGCACGAGCAACGGTTTTCCGTTGTTCGGAGAACTGGTAGTTTGATAGGTGGAATGACGGGGTAACGCCCTGAAACGCCTACCCTTGATGGGCGTGCATTAGCTGTAATGGCTGGTGTACGAAGCCCCATGACAAAGGCTGAGAGTAACCGTAACCACTGCCTAAAGTGGTCGAAAGCGGTCTGGAGGCAGACTGTGTTACCTATAAGCCGAGAGTCTATAAGATACCTATGGTTAGAATGTTCGCTTTGGCGGGCGGACTGACGAACCTGCGAATGTACAGGTCTAAAAGAAGACCACGCAGAAATGTGTGGGTGCGTTAATGCGCAGTCGGTGTGGTTTAGTAGAAATTGATCCTACGAACGACCATGCTGTGTTACAGGCACAGGCAAGCCGACAGGTCTATAGCAGGAACCTATGGGTATGTATGAACAGATAGAACTATCGGAACGAGGAAAGGCAGCAGATTCCGCAAGGAATAGTCTGACGAAAAACAATAAGCAGACGAACTGCTGCTGAAAAGTAGTGGTCGAACCTATGATGTGCTTGCGTTATGTGAGCTACGGAGGAATGGCCACAAGTCGGTTGAGATAAGCAGGCATTATTCAATCCAACATAAGGATTCGAGTAAGACCAAAAGGGTCACTTTCGCAAAAAGGAGGTGATGCCTTATGCCAAAGAAAAACAAAACTCTATGTGTAGATGACTTACGTCATGCCGAGTATTACGGTATGCAGCCAGTTTTTGATGAACTCTATCATCGAAGTTTGGAGGGAGAAAATTTTACCGACCTTATGGATTTAATTCTGAGCCGGGACAACATTCTTCTGGCATATCGGAACATCAAAGCAAACGGAGGAAGCTACACAGCAGGAACAGACAACAAAAACATCAGTGACATCGGGTGTTTACCGCCCGAAACAGTTGCAGAGAAAGTGAGGTTTATTGTCACAGGAAGTCAGCACGGATACCGCCCAAAGCCGGTAAGACGCAAAGACATTCCGAAACCAAACGGAAAAACCAGACCGTTAGGTATTCCCTGTATCTGGGACAGGCTGGTACAGCAATGTATCAAACAGGTCATAGAGCCAATCTGCGAAGCGAAATTCAGCGACAACAGTTACGGCTTTCGCCCGAACCGTTCCGTGGAACACGCCGTGCAGAAAACTTACACCATGCTTCAACGCATGAACCTGCATTATGTGATTGAGTTTGATATAAAAGGATTTTTCGACAACGTAAATCACAGCAAGCTAATGCGGCAAATATGGGCAATGGGAATACACGACAAACAGTTGATTTTTATTATCAAGCGGATTCTGAAAGCACCGATTAGAATGCCAGACGGCACTACACTCATTCCAGACAAAGGCACTCCGCAAGGCGGTATCATTTCACCGTTGCTTGCCAATATCGTGCTGAATGAACTGGACAAATGGGTTGAGAGCCAATGGCAGAACCACCCTCTTGTAAAGGAATACGGGTATGAGAGGAAAATCAGAAACTCGATTACTTTTGACCGGAGCAAGGCATTCCTCAAAATGAGGAAAACAGGGTTGAAAGAAATGTATATCGTGAGATATGCAGATGATTTCAGAATTTTCTGCCGGAATAAAGAGGACGCTTTGAGAACGAAAGAGGCTGTAACGGCATGGATAACCGAGAGGCTGAGGTTGGAGGTATCGCCAGAGAAAACAAGGATAGTCAATGTTAGAAAACGCTATTCAGAGTTTCTTGGGTTTAAGATACGAGTCAGACCGAAAAGCAGGAAGTACATCGTGCAATCTCATATCTGTGACAAAAAGTTGGAACTGGAAAGGCAAAAACTGGTGGAACAGGCGAAACGAATTGCCCGACCCTCAGAGGGAAAAAGACCTTTGGACGAAATACGGCTGTACAATTCAATGGTTCTGGGAATACAGAATTATTTTCAACTTGCCACCTGCATCAGCATTGATTGCAGGAAAATCCACAGACAGGTCATGACAGTTTTAACAAATCGGCTCAATACAGAAACCGGGTGCAGACTTGTTCGAGAGGGTGGCGCAATGACCGAGAGCGAAAAAGAACGGTTTGGAAAGTCGGCAATGATACGGTATGTATCTGGAATCGACCAACCTATCTACCCTATCGCATACATCAAGAACAAGATACCGATGGCAAAGAAAGCGGCGGTTTGCAGTTACACGGTAGAGGGACGGGCATTGATACACACGAACCTAAGTATGAACTCATCTGTTCTATCAGGTTTGAGGAATCAACCGTCTATGGGGCGAAGCACAGAACTTACTGACAGCAGGATTTCACTATTCTCGGCTCAACGTGGAAAATGTGCGCTAAGTGGGGAACTCTTTGAAAATGCGGCTGACATAGTATGCTGGCTGAAAACACCGGCAGAATTGGGCGGCAAGGAACGCTATCGAAATATGATTTTGTTCCATAATAGATTTCTTCCACTCCTGCAAGAGTGTCCTAAGAATGAGCTAAAAGAGATAGCCGACACGCTCAAGGCAACAAAGGAACTGATGTTAAAAGTGAACAGTCTGCGCCAGCAGGCTGGTTTGTCCGCAATAGAAAACTAACATTTCATTTGGTGATTGATTAAATGCTTGTGAAAACAACCGATGGAACGCCGGATGCGGTGAAAGTCGCACGTCCGGTGTGGAGTGGGGGAAAATCCGGCGATAACTTCAAAGGATTACCTATCACTATAGGCAGAGACCTTGCTGTATTGTGCTTTGATTGGTTATATCCACTATGAGGCACCGCTGGAAGAGCAGAACTTTGCAACGCTGATTGAATTCCTGAATGCGATGGAAGTGCGCGAGGATGATGAAACCTTTCAGAATCCAGTGGATCAGATGTTTGAAGCATTGAAAAAGAAGAAGCCGAACCACTTTGCTGTCCGTCAATATGCCAAGTTCAAGCTGGCGGCGGGCAAGACCTTAAAGTCGATTCTGGTAAGCTGTGGCGCACGTCTTGCTCCCTTCGATATTGAGGAAGTCCGTGATATCACTATGTACGATGAGCTGTCGCTGGATACGGTGGGAGATAAGAAAACGGCTCTGTTCCTCATTATGAGCGATACAGACCCGACTTTTAATTTCCTGATTTCGATGATCTATACACAGCTGTTTAACCTGCTGTGCGAGAAAGCGGATGATGTTTACGGCGGCAGACTGCCGGTGCATGTGCGCTGCCTGATTGATGAGTGTGCGAACATTGGTCAGATTCCGAATCTGGAAAAGCTGGTAGCCACCATCCGATCAAGAGAAATCTCGGCATGTCTGGTACTTCAGGCACAGAGCCAGTTGAAGGCAATCTATAAGGACAATGCCGATACCATCATCGGCAATATGGATTCCCGTATTTTTCTTGGCGGTTCGGAGCCGACTACGCTGAAAGAGCTGAATCAGGCACTGGGGAAAGAAACGATTGATCTGTACAACACTTCCGATACCAGAGGCAACAGCCCATCCTACGGCACCAATTACCAAAAAGTCGGGCATGACCTGGCCTCGGTGGATGAACTGTCTGTGTTGGATGGCGGTAAGTGCATTTTGCAACTGCGCGGTGTGAGACCGTTCAAGTCAGATAAATATGATCTGACCCAGCATCCGAACTACAAGCTCACTGCCGGTGCTGATAAGAAAAACACGTTCAGCATCGAGGCGTTTCTCGATCATCGGCTGAAGCTCAAGCCCGGTGATAAGTACGAAGTGGTTGACGCAGATCATGCCAAGTAAGGTTGCTCTGACGGCGAAGATGTCATGGGTGCGCTGCTGGCAACAGAATAAGAAGAGGCGGCGAGCTGCCGCCTCTTTACATAGCC
>OHBZ01000792.1_pt1 | contig 11469 bp, 8 predicted proteins | sample 1577551 | NCBI WGS metagenome assembly OHBZ01 (sample SAMEA3879544, study PRJEB24766) | human gut metagenome | biome: human-associated habitat; feature: feces | place: USA | collected 1985/1987
TCAATATGATTAAGACTTGATATTCTAAATAATTATTAAGCTTTGATTTAAAACTTTGCAAAAGTATAAATGCAAATGTTTTAATATTCATTTAGTATTTTTTAATTCATTCAATAGCAGATTTTCTAAATTAATTCATATGTTTGCAAACAAATCCAAATAAAAGAGCTTATGAAAAGAAATTATTGCTTATCATTAGTGTTGCTTGCATTGTTTGGGATGTCTGCACCTTTTGCTGCCAATGCAGCGAATGAAAGTGTGCTAAGTTCCCAAAGTACTCAGCAAGCCAAGAAAATCACAGGTAAAGTTTTAGATGCAGCGGGCGAACCAATCATCGGTGCCAGCGTGCTGGTAAAAGGTTCTGGTACCGGTGCGGTGACGGACGTTGACGGAAAATTCTCTGTAGAAGCGCCGGCGGGTAGCACATTGGAGATATCCTTTATTGGATATAAAACTGCTATGCTTAAAGTGACAAATGCTTCTTCGTATTCAGTGACTTTGCAAGATGATTCGCAAACATTGGATGAAGTGGTAGTGACAGCTATGGGTATTAAGAAAGACCGGAAATCTTTGGGATATGCCATTGATGATGTAGATGCGGAAGAGCTTATGAAAAATAAAAGTGTGAATCCGATTAACTCTTTGGCTGGTAAAATTGCTGGTGTTAATATTACGCAAGGAGGTGGTGCTGCCGGTGCCGGTTCTCAAATCATTCTTCGTGGTGGGACTTCGCTTGAACGTGACAATCAACCAGTATTTGTTGTTGATGGTGTAATCTATGATAACTCTACTACAGTAGTTGGTAACTCTGCTTTTGATGGTAGTTTATCGACAGCTTCTACCAATTCTAATCGTGTAATGGATATAAACCCTGAGGATATTGAAAACATGTCAGTTCTTAAAGGTCCGGCTGCTGCTGCTCTTTACGGTTCACGTGCTGCTGCAGGTGTTGTAATTATTACAACCAAAAAAGGAAAGGAGGGAGCCGTTGAGGTGAATTTCTCCACTAAGTATATCACGCAATGGGCTACTTCTCTTCCTAAAACACAACGGAAATATGGAAGAGGGTTTGCTGAAGATCAGTACACCGATGGAAAATATACTGGAACGACTTATAATGATTTTAGTTATAATTCATGGGGAGCACCTATTGACAATGGGGCAGTAACCTATGATAATATAGATGACTTTTTTCAACAAGGTGGTGCATGGGATACCAATATAAGCGTGGCTGGTGGTTCTAAAAATAGTAATTTTTATCTTTCAGGCTCTTATTATAATCAAGATGGTATAATTCCTAATACTGGTTATGAGAAAGCAACGTTCCGTTTTAATGGTGAACAAAAGTGGAGAATGCTCACATTCGGTGCAAATGTAGCATATTCTCAAGCAAACACTGATAAAACATTGACCTCTGCTGGGTTATATGGTTCAAGTGGTTCTGGTACCATGACGGGGGTATACCGTTGGTCTCCTACTGATGATATGAAACACTACTTGAATGAAGACGGTACTCGCTATCGTATGTTTGGAGATCGTCTTGATGTTGTTGATGAACGCGATAATCCATACTGGATTCTTAATAAGAATAAGTTGAAAGATAATACTGAGCGTTTCACGGGTAATTTTAGTATCAAGGCTGATATTGCAGATTGGTGGTGGATTAGTTATCGTATGGGCATTGACTCTTACACTACAGATGATTCAAAGACTCTTGCTGCTGGTGGAGTATATAAATTGGCATGGCAAAAAGGTATGTATAGCGAAAATTCTTATCGGTATAAATATCTTTCTACGAATTTAATGATGAATTTCAATAAACAGTTTGGAGACTTTAACTTTAACTTGATGCTTGGTACATCTACTGACGATACTCGGACTTGGACTAACTATAGAATGGCTTGGAACTTTGAAATTCCTGATTTTTACGCATTTGACAATGCAACGAATGATAACCGTGATTTTTCAAGTTCACGTTCTCAAAAACGCCTTATTGGTACATTTGGTGAATTCCGTGCTGATTGGAAGAATACAGTGTTTTTGACAGTATCAGGACGTAACGATTGGTCTTCTACATTACCAATTGAGAATCGTTCTTATTTTTATCCTTCGGTAAGTGGTAGTATTGTGTTTACAGAATTTCTTCCTAAAATAGATTGGTTATCATTCGGCAAAGTACGTGCGAGCTGGGCGCGTGTAGGTAAAGATACGAGTCCGTATTCATTGGAAACAGCATTGTGGCCCAGTCAGTCATTCCTTGGTGGTCTTACTGGGGTAAGTAATTATTGGACTGCTGGTAATGCTGCATTAAAACCAGAGATTACGGAATCTACCGAATTGGGTATTGAATTGCGCTTTTTTAATAATCGTCTGAAGTTGGATTACGCCTACTATACCAATAATTCGTATAATCAGATTATGTCACCTCGTCTGTCAAATGCAACTGGTTATATTCTCCGTTCTGTTAATGCAGGTGACGTTTATAATAAAGGCATGGAGCTAAGTATTGGTGGTACACCTATTCAAACTAAGGATTGGACATGGGAATCAACTATTAATGTCAGTGGTAATCGTGGTACAGTGAAAAATCTGCTTGAAGGTGTAGAAATTCTTTATGTGACCGATGTACAAGTTGGTAATGCTAAAGCGGCTTCTTTCCCTAATGGTAATTTTATGGCAATTTCCGGTAGTGAATGGAAACGTGATGACCAAGGTCGAGTTGTATTAGACAAAAATGGTCTTCCGACTAAAGGAACTAATGCTAATCTTGAAATAGGTAATCGTGAACCTACATTCTCTGGTGGATGGAATAATACTATTACTTATAAAGGGTTGTCATTGAATATGTTGTGGGATTTTCGTGTAGGTGGGCATGTTTATAATGGAACGGAATATGCTATGACGCTTGCGGGTGTGAGTGAGTTCTCTGCTAACCGGGAAAAAATAGAGGTTTCAGGTGTAAATACAAATGGTGAATTTGTAACGAATACTTTCGAAGCGAATAAAACATATACTTATAATGGTAAAGAAACCAGCGGTAAAACAATTATAGCTAATTATTATCAGGATATTTATCCTAATGAAACAGCAAACTTCATGACAAAGGTGAATGCACTTCGTCTTCGTACTATTTCACTCTCATATAATTTACCAAAAACGTTACTTGCTAAAACAAAAGTTATAAAACGTGCCTCAATTACGGCAACGGCCAATAATCTTCTTCTTTTCACTAATTATAATGGTGATCCAGAAGTTGCGGCAGCTGGATCGGGTGCAGTAGGTTCATCCTCAGTAGGTATTGATTATTGTGGAGTTCCTGCGACAGCAAGTTTTGCTTTTGGTGTTAATCTGACTTTCTAAATATTGTTTAACTGTATGAAAATTGAATAATATGAAACTATACAAGAAAATAATTCTCGGAGTTGCAGCTTGTGTCTCGCTCTCCGCATGTGATGACTGGCTGGATGTCAATACCAATCCAAATACTCCTATATCTACTGATGCTGAGTTCCATCAGCGTTTACCTTGGATGCAATTTTATATGGAACATATTTACCATATTGTAGCCTCGAATACTAGTTTTTATTGTGGTCATTTCTATCGTAACAATGCACGTGAAGGAGGAGCGGCTAAATGGCAACTTGATTCTTCAACTCGTGCTGCTAATGCGCAACAGTGGTTTTTTACTCAGGTAGGTGTGAATTGTAATGATTTATATAATCAGGCAATGGAGGCTGGTGCTTATCACTATGCAGGTGCTGCCAAATTTTTTCGTGCTTATGGTTTTATGATGCTTACTGATTTATTTGGAGAAATCCCTTATAATGACGCATTTGGAGAAAATCCTTCTCCTGCTTATGATAATGGTAAAACAATATTTCTTGGTTGTATAACTGATATTGATGAAGCTATTGAGTTATTTTCTAAACAACAAGAGGCAATAAATAATGTTACACCTGTAGATTTGGTAGAAGGTGATTCTTGGAATGGTGGTGATGCAGATAAATGGCTGAAAATGTGTTATCTTCTTAAAGCACGTTGGCTGAATCATTTAGTCAAGAAAGAAGCTGGAAATTATAAAGATGGCAAGTATGATGCTCCGGAAATTCTAAATTGTTTAGCTAAAGCTCAACAAAGTAATGCTGATAATACTGCTATAAAGCATACGGATACTAATACACCTTCCCATGATGTATTGGGTTGGAATGAGCCGATAGATTATTCTGCTCTCTATTCTTGTATTGGTATGAATAGTAATATTTATATAACTAAATGCTATTATGATAATTTGACTAACTTTGATGGAAAGGGAATAGAAGATCCACGTGCTGATAAGTTTATCCCTTGGACTCGTTCTATGAAAGGCCCTGAAACTCCTATTGATATAAAATGGTCAGATGACGGTTTGTGGCGTCGTTCTATGGGGGTTGATATGCAAACTGATATTTTAAGTCAATCAGGTCCATATGCTTTGTCATTTGATGCAACTACCCAGAGTTGGTATTGTGATAGTCCAACTCGTAAAGGAGATACTATTTATGTGTGGACAACTTGTGGTGGTACGGGATATGCAGGCGGTGTAGATATTCTTTATCGACGTAATAAATCTTATGACACTTCTGCGCTGAGCGGAGTGTTTTATGCCCGCCCAACAAGTCCATCCCTTATGGCATCGTATTCCGAAGCTTGTTTTATCAAAGCAGAGACGCTTTTCCGTCAAGGCGATAAATCAGGAGCATTTATTGCCTATAAAGAAGGTGTTAAAGCAAGTATTGATTTTGTTAATGATCAGATTGGCGTGTGGACTTCAGAGGATGGAAAATTGGAGTCTTGCCCCTCGTTTACTCATATTGAACAAGCTGATATTGATAATTTCTTGAATAATGCACTAGGAAATTCCTCAGATATTACTCTCGGCAAAATTTTGACTCAGAAGATGTTGGCAATGCCATATTCTAATGAGAATTGGAATGATATGCGTCGTTGTGATTATGATACGAATATATTCATGAATTGGGATAAATCGTATTATTATAGGAATACTCCAGCAGGATTTACTTACTGCCCGGAAGATAAGTCGCCTCGTCGTTGGAAGCAAGCTTCTTATGAGCTGACATATAATACCACTAATCTTGCAGCCATTGGTTCCCAAGTCCCAGGAGCTGCTGAGCTTGGTGAAGGATGGTATAATAATAACCTTATTTGTACATTGCCTGTGTGGTGGGATTCAAATCAAGAATAAAAAGAAAGTTCAATTCATACATGTAAATTGATGATGTTTTTATTTTCTGTGTTGTTGGCGATATTGCCGATAATAATTTCAGTATCAATATTTGTATTGGATATACAGAAATTGTAGTACAGTTTTAATATACTGGAGACTCTAACGGTCTTCATTCATAGATGATGATTGAAATAGCCGGTTCGTGAGAATCGGCTATTTTTATAAACTGATAATCTTTTGTATAAATTGATAGATTAACTTTGTAGTGCATATTTATACTAAGTTATATGAGTAAAATTCTGTTATTGGTTTACTTATGGTATTTTGTGTCTGTTGTCCAGGCACAAATAGTTACGTCTGCTGATGCTAGATGTGGGGATAATAAGTTGTCTGGTTTTGTGATAAGCCCCTATTTCGGAGAACAAGAAATGTCGTTTGTATATCCTCCGGGAATCAATATTCGCATAAATGCACCTTCAATAGTTGAGTTTGATAGGAATAAACCGACAAAGTTGGTATTATATGCATTGCCCAATGGCAATAGTATAGATTGGACTGTTGGAAAATTGCCGGCTTATGAAGATGATTGGCACTATCATATACAACACATTGGAGCGCAAACACGGTATATCAGAGCAAAAGTTCAAGAATATAATCTAGTAACTGTTTATTTGGAGGCAGATACGAAGAGTTGGGGGAAATGGAGGAGAGATGGAGTTGGACGAGAGCAGAAAATTAAAGAAGTAGTGGAATATATTTTTGCTTTATTCTCCGAATATCATCCTACTATTGAGTTGAATAGTCATAGCGGTGGTGGGAATTTTATATTTGGTTTTATGGATACGGTTTTTGATATTCCTATTTATGTGAAAAAGATTTCTTTTATTGATAGTAATTATAATTGGAATGACAAGCAATATGGAGAAAAATTAAAGAAATGGTTGGAGGCCTCTCCTGAAAATAGCTTGTTTGTTGCTTGTTACGATGATGAGAATGCCTTATTGGATGGAAAATCTATTGTTTCCCGAAAAGGGGGTACTTGGTATAAAACATGTTTAATGCAGCGATATTTGAGAAAGAATATGAAACGTTTTAGGTGGAATAAAGTAGAGAATGACAGCATAATCTATTTTATGACAAGTAATCGGAAAGTGCAGTTTTATTCAAGGAAGAACCCTGAACGGAGAATCTATCATACCATATTGGTGGAACGAAATGGTTTTATTCAGTCTGTTTTTGCCGGAACAGAGTATGAAAATATAGGGTATCAGTTCATGGGTAGAAAGGTATATGGTACTTATAGGCAAGACTCAATAATAAAACCTCATGCTTTTCGATTTCCGCCTCGGGCAAAAAAAAATGTTACAGGAAGTGGATTTGCCCGTCAAGTAATGAATATGAAAGTAGAGGAACGCGATTCTATTGTTTACAAAGAAATCGCACAGGGAAATATTCCGGATTTATTACGCCAGCCCGTATATCTAACAGATAGCTTGCAGGATGCTGATGGTAAATTGCATGGAGTAGTATTATGTGTATTGCCCGATTTTCTGACAATAGGGATGAATTATGATTTTTTGCGTATTCCTATGTTGCCGCAGACGGCTCAAAAGATAGCCGATTTATATGGTGCGATACTGCCTACCAGAAAAATTTCTGATTTGATTCATTTTCATAGTTCCTGGAAATTTACTCCTCATCCTATGACACCTGATTCTACAATGGTTACTGTACCTATATTTGTGCGCCATGATTCTATAATAGAAGCTACCCGTTTGGTAAATGGAAGGCTTTATGGTTTAATGGCCGGTCATAAAAAGGATATTGTGATAACCAACCGGATGGCAGATGAACCAGGTAGGTTATTCATTTACGGTTGGCATTATCAGGATGGCAAACCTATTCAGCCATTGAGTGCTGCGCATAGTGTAGATTATGTAGATTATAGTCACGGAGTACGACTTGTTCGTGATGAAGTATTGATAGATGGAAAATTGTATTCGATTAAGCGAATGCTGCAACATCCTGTATTATATAAGTTGTTTAGCGATGAAATTGGTCCGATGTCGGTAATCCGATATTGATTTCGTCTAAGGGCTTCTCTTTATTTATAGAATGTTAATTTAATATTCTTAAAATCTTAGGATTGTATGTATTCCATTGATTATCTTTGTATCCGAATTAGAAATTTAATGGATTTCATTTTGACTTTAGTTTGATTGAATAAAGATATTGAAGGCTCTAATGGTCTTCATTCATAGATGATGATTGGAACAGCCGGTTCGTGAGAATCGGCTGTTTTTTTGTTTCGTTTGTTTGCATATCAACGGCGGTAATATGTTACTTTTGCCCTAAAACCGAAGATAGGCTGCACCTCAGCATAAAAAATGGACAAGTTCATTTTATTTTGCATTCGGTTTGTACTATCTTTGCGAGAAATAGCTGAGATGGTGTGAACTGTCTTTGCAAAGATTAGTCTATATATGGAACAAAGCAAGAAATTTATCTCTCCGGGGGCATGGTTCTCCATGACTTATCCGGTAGACTGGAATGAATTCGAGGACGGGGAAGGCTCTTTCCTTTTTTATAACCCCAATGAGTGGACCGGTAATTTTCGCATTTCGGCTTTCAAAGGGAATGCTACATATGGCAAGGACTCCGTGAAGCAAGAGTTACGGGAAAACTCCTCTGCCATTCCGGTTAGGATAGGCCGGATGGAATGTGCATATAGTAAGGAGATGTTCGAGGAAGAAGGTGCGTACTATACTTCCCATTTATGGATAACGGGCGCGGATGAAGTTGCCTTTGAATGTTCGTTTACGGTGAAGAAAGGAGAGCCGGTTGCAGAAGCGGAGAAGATTATCGCTTCGCTGGAAACGCGGAAGGATGGAGTGAAGTATCCAGCGGAGATAATTCCGGTGCGCCTTTCGGAAATCTACCAGATTAATGAAGCATACGAGTGGGTGGATACTACTATAAAGGAATTGTTGAAGAAGGATTTCCAGGGAGCTGAGGAAGACATTGCCAAGATGCAGCAGATGATGGAAGAAAGCAACATCGGTCCTAAGAAGAAGGATGCATGGCTGGCTTTTGGCATCGCGCTTTGTGTTATTTTCGCCAATGAAGTGGACGGTATGGAATGGCGTACCTTGGTGGACGGAAACCGGGAAGCGCCCATATTGCTGAACACGTCTACCGGTGAATGGATAGACCCCATGAAGCTGGTTTGGAGCAAAGTAAAGGCAGGAGGTAAAGTGAATCTGCCGGAGATATACAGCTCCTTGTTCTAAGGTCCGGTCATCTCGGTACTGTGATTTTCAACTTTCAATTTTCATTTTTCAACTATTAAAGCATTGGCAGCAGTAAATTCAATTCTTCAGGTGGAAAACTTGACCAAGTCGTTCGGTGACTTGGTACTATTCGAAAATATTTCTTTGGGCTTGTCCGAGGGACAGCGTGTCGGGTTGATAGCCAAGAACGGCAGTGGCAAGACGACATTGCTCAATATCCTTTCCGGCAAGGAAGGGTATGACAATGGCACCATTTCCTTCCGTCGTGATTTGCGTGTGGGTTATCTGGAACAAGACCCGCAATATCCCGAAGAGCTGACCGTGCTCGAAGCGTGCTTCCATCATGGCAACAGTACTGTCGAGTTAATCAAGGAATATGAACGTTGCATGGAAACGGAGGGGCATCCCGGCTTGGACGAAATTCTGGTGCGTATGGACCATGAAAAAGCTTGGGAGTACGAGCAGAAGGCGAAACAGATTCTGTCTCAACTTAAAATACGTGATTTCAGTCAGCACGTAAAACATCTGTCCGGCGGGCAGTTGAAGCGTGTGGCACTTGCCAATACCCTTATCACTGAACCCGATTTGCTGATACTGGACGAGCCTACCAACCACCTCGACCTCGATATGACGGAGTGGCTGGAGGAATATCTCCGCCGGAACAACTTCAGCTTGCTGATGGTGACGCACGACCGTTATTTCCTCGACCGGGTATGCTCCGAAATCGTAGAGATAGACAACCGGCAGATTTATCAGTATAAAGGCAATTACAGTTATTATCTGGAGAAGCGCCAAGAGCGTATCGAGGCCAAGACTGTGGAGATAGAACGTGCCAATAACCTCTACCGCACAGAGCTGGAATGGATGCGCCGCATGCCGCAAGCCCGCGGGCACAAGGCACGCTATCGGGAGGATGCCTTTTACGAGTTGGAGAAGGTGGCTAAGCAGCGTTTCAACAACGACAATGTAAAGCTGGACGTTAAGGCTTCTTATATAGGCAGTAAGATATTCGAGGCAGACCATCTGTACAAATCCTTTGGTGACTTGAAGATTCTGGATGATTTCTCTTACATCTTCTCCCGTTACGAAAAGATGGGTATCGTAGGGAATAACGGTACGGGCAAGTCGACCTTCATCAAGATACTGATGGGGTTGGAGCAGGCAGACAGCGGTACGCTGGACATTGGCGAGACGGTCCGCTTCGGTTACTACTCGCAGGACGGCTTGCAGTTTGACGAGCAGATGAAAGTGATTGATGTAGTGCAGGACATTGCCGAAGTCATAGAACTGGGCAACGGCAAGAAGCTGACGGCATCGCAATTCCTGCAACATTTCCTGTTTACTCCCGAGACACAGCACAGCTATGTCTACAAGCTGAGTGGGGGAGAACGCCGCCGCCTCTATCTGTGTACGGTCCTGATGCGCAATCCCAACTTCCTGGTGCTGGATGAGCCGACCAATGACCTCGATATTGTGACGCTGAATGTGCTGGAAGAGTATTTGCAGAATTTCAAAGGATGCGTGATTGTGGTGAGCCACGACCGTTATTTCATGGACAAAGTGGTAGACCATCTGTTAGTGTTCAACGGACAAGGGGACATCCGCGACTTTCCCGGCAACTATACACAATATCGCGACTGGAAAGATGCGAAAGTCCATCAGGAAAAGGAGAAAGAGAAAGAAGCCGCCAAGGCTCAGGAGGACAAGACGGCGAAGGTGCGTCTGAACGAAAAGCGGCGCATGTCTTTTAAGGAAAAACGCGAGTTTGAACAATTGGAGCAGGAGATAGCTGACCTGGAAACCGAAAAGAATGCAATTGAAGAGGCTTTGTGCAGCGGTACTTTGTCTGTGGACGAACTGACGGAGAAGTCGAAACGTTTGCCGGAATTGTCGGACTTGATTGACGAAAAAACATTGCGCTGGCTGGAGCTGAGTGAGATAGAATCGAACTGAAGTTCGAAATTGAAAATTAAGAATTAAAAATTAGAACTGAGAAAGTGGGAAATCTGACGAATTATCATAGCCATAGCCTTTATTGTGACGGGCGTGCCGGCATGGAGGACTTTGTGCGTTTTGCATTGAGTGAAGGTTTTACATCTTATGGCTTTTCATCGCATGCTCCATTGCCTTTTTCTACGGCATGGACTATGGAGTGGGATATCATGGACGACTATCTATCTGAATTCCATCGTCTGAAGGAGAAGTATGCCGGACGTATCGAACTGTATATCGGTCTGGAGATTGATTATCTGAATGAAGCGAGCAATCCGTCCATCGCCCGTTTCAGGGAGTTGCCGTTGGACTACCGTATCGGTTCTGTACATCTTCTCTACAATGACAAAGGGGAAGTGGTGGATGTAGATGTATCTGCGGATACCTTTAAGACCATTGTAGACGGACATTTTTGCGGTGATTTGGAGCATGTGGTCCGTCTCTATTACGGCCGGTTGACGAGGATGCTCGAGCTGGGAGGTTTCGATATTGTGGGCCATGCCGATAAGATGCACTACAATGCAGCATGCTATCGCCCGGGATTGCTGGACGAGCCTTGGTATGATGAGCTGGTTAGGGCGTATTTCGCAGATATTGCCCGTCGCGGCTATCAGGTAGAGGTCAATACCAAAGCCTATCATGACTTGGTCACTTTCTATCCCAATGAGCGGTATTTCTCCTACCTGCATGATTTGGGTGTACGTGTGCAGGTGAACAGTGATTCACACTATCCGGAACGGATAAGCAACGGACGTCCCGAAGCTTTGCGTGCTTTGAGGAAAGCTGGATATGAATCGGTGATGGAACTACACGGAGGAGAATGGAAAGAGATGCCTATCGTGTTTTGAGTGAATAGGATACAAAAACTCCTGACTTGCCTTTTTGTAAAGGTAGTCAGGAGTTTTTCTTTGGCAGTATCCATAATTTTGTGTAAATAGAAACGGGATTCAGTTATAAGTTCTC
>OHBZ01000804.1_pt1 | contig 11360 bp, 10 predicted proteins | sample 1577551 | NCBI WGS metagenome assembly OHBZ01 (sample SAMEA3879544, study PRJEB24766) | human gut metagenome | biome: human-associated habitat; feature: feces | place: USA | collected 1985/1987
CGTACATATATAATATAATTATCAAGCAATCAACAGATATTCCTTATTCCTTCAAGTCTTATAATAATGAAACTTTTGTTCACCTATGAAGTAACTTTAGTTCCATAAGCTTAAAACTATAGCTTGATGCCGATGCAACTAAAGTCACAAGGGCAAAACGCCTCTTTCATGCTTTTATTGGTCAAAAAAGAGAGTAATCTATGTATTTGAAAGCTTTTTTCATAAATTTGTCGCTTTATAATAAACTGAGTAAAAAATGAATACACACGAACTTTGCTGCGTAGGACACATCACCTTGGATAAGGTAGTAACACCTAAGAACACCGTCCATATGCCGGGAGGAACCTCCTTTTATTTCTCGCATGCGATAAAACATTTCGATGATATCGACTATACTCTAGTGACAGCCTTGGCTGAATCTGAGATGAAAACGGTGGAGGAACTACGAGCCGAAGGTATCGACGTTGCCGTGATGCCAAGTAAGCACACCGTTTATTTCGAGAATATTTATGGAGAGAACCAAGATAACCGTACGCAACGTGTATTGGCGAAAGCAGATCCTTTCACCGTGGAATATCTGGAGAACATCAACTCTAAAATCTTCCACCTTGGTAGTTTGCTTGCCGATGATTTCTCTTTGGAAGTGGTAAAGTATTTAGCGGGGAAAGGCTTAGTATCGATTGACTCGCAAGGGTATCTACGGGAAGTAAGAGACAAGGATGTATTTGCCGTGGATTGGCCAGAGAAAAAAGAAGTACTTAAATACGTGCACTTCCTCAAGGCTAACGAACATGAGATGGAGGTGTTAACCGGATATACCGATGCCGTGAACGCAGGAAAAGTTATCTACGATTGGGGCGTGAAAGAGGTATTGCTGACTTTCGGAAGCATGGGATCTATCATTTACGACGGTTCCACTTTCCATAAAATCCCCGCTTACATACCGAAAGAAGTAGTAAACGCTACCGGAGCGGGTGATACTTATATGACAGGATATCTCTATAAACGTGCCAAAGGCGCAAGCATAGAAGAAGCCGGACGTTTCGCGGCAGCTATGACAACATTGAAAATCGAAGGAATAGGCCCATTCAACGGCACTAAGGAAGATGTGTTGCGATGCTTAGAGACAGCGGAACAACGAATGCCTGAGTAGTTGAAAATTGAGAATTGAAAATTATTCGCTCTCTCCTAATTTTCAATTCTCAATTCTCTATCTTTAATTATTCTTGAATGCTTTGCAGAATGTAGTCATTAGCAAGATACAAAGCCCTAACAAGCCGACCACGATATAAGCGTATTTCATATTGAAAGCCTGCGAGATCGCTCCGATCAACAAAGGTGCGATCAACGAGCCGATAAAGCTGATACTGGAAAGGATCGTCAAGGCAATTCCCACCGGAGTTCTCGATTTAGCGCCCACTAAGCTATAAATAGTAGGCACCATACACGAGATGCCCAAGCCTACCAACATAAAGCCTAAGGAATTCACGATCACCTTTACCGTCATCGATTCGAACATTCCACCCAACATGGCTGAGATAAAAAAACCTGCTAAAATAAAGAAACCCGCTAATTGCAACACCTTCTGCTTTCCTAAAACACTATAGGCGGAGTTCGTAAGAAAACGGCCTACCGTCATCATCACCATGAACACCAAGAAACCAATCTGTAAGGACTTAGGAACCTGCAATACCGATTCGAAGTAAAGTCCACTCCAATCAAACATCGCGCTTTCCACCACCAAGGCAAACAGCCCGACGATACCTAACTGGATCAACAGCATTTCCGGCTTACGGATAAAGCTCAACAATGCCGGAGCTTCTTTCTTCTCCGCTTCCTTCTCTTCCTCCGGTGACTCAACCGCCACGTCTTCCTGCAAATACTTCCGGCTTACCAAAACAGTCACTCCAATCAATAATGCAATCAACGTAAAATGCCAGAACGGAGTAACACCGGATACGATCATGATAAACCCGATCAAAGCCCCTAAACAAGCCGCCAGACTCCAACCTCCATGAAATGAGGCCATAATCGTACGCCCATAGAGTCGCTCGATACCAATTCCTTGCGTATTCAAGGATATATCGCAAAGATTCCAGAACACCCCAAAACAGAACAAATAAACACCCAGCAGATAAATATTATGTGCCGTACCTATCGCGAATAAGGCCAAGGCATACCCCAACACACTGACCTGCGCCATAATACGACTCCCCAACTTCGACACCAAATAACCCGCTAACGGTATCGCCACAAACTTACCTACCGGGATCAGGAACAAGACCAAGCCCCAATAGAAAGCGTAATTCACCTCAAAAATATCCTTCACGTCCGGAATACGGCTAGCCCAACTAGAGAAACAAAGACCTTGCGCTAAAAAGAAAGAAAGCATCGCATAACGAATCCGTTCCTTGGGAAAAGCGTTGCCCAATGTAGCATTCATTTTTTCATTCATTATCATTTACTTTTATTGTTATCATTTATTCGAGAAAGGGGCACGCCCCCCATTTCTTCGCAAAGCTATCAAATATATCCTAATATCCTAATCCCCTAAGTCTTAAATGTAGAATTTAAGAGATGGCTTCCCTAATGAAAAATATATTTTACACTTTGGCTGAAACACTTAATTATAACTTAAACCTTCGCTCAATTGAACAATTTGACGATATTCTCCAGCAACCCATACGTTGTCGTTTTCCTTGAATACGGTTTGGGATGGAGGATTCATCATTGACTTTCCGTCTCGTTCAATACCCAAGATCAGACAAGCGTTCTTATCCCGAATGTCAGACTGTTGAATAGATCGCCCGATCAACGGAGAGTCTGGTTCAATATTAAATTGCTCTATTTTGATATTATTATTAAAGCTTTGCGCCAACTGATCTCTATATTCTTTGTCCTGTTTTTGTATTATCTCCTGGAAAAGATCCAATTCCTCATCCGTACCAACAATTATAATCTTATCAAAAGGATAAAGGCGTTCCTCTCCTCTAGGTATATTGATTTGTCGTTCACCTCGAATGATGGAAACGATATTTATTCCATATTTTTGACGGAAGTTGATCTCTTTCAAACTCCGGCCGACAATGGAGGATTCTTGGCCAACAACGAAATCCATCAAGTGCAAATCATTGAAAGGCAAAGATTTCAAGATATTATCAGTCAAAGGACTTCCAATGTTTGAGTCCGTTGTTTTCCCGTTGAAGTTGTCAATAAATCTTTTCTCGATCGAGAGAGAACGCTTTTTCAGTTTTTTGGATAAAATAATCATTAGCAATATCAACAGGGTGATAATAAATCCAACACCAGATGCTACATTAAATATATGGACTATGACTGGCATTAGAATACTTGCGCAAAGGAGCAGCTTTATCGCTATCAAAGAAACCAATGGTCCCCGGTTGAATTTACTATCATTCCATAATTTCAGGAATTCAGGAGAATGATTCTTCTTCATAATGATAGCCCAAAGAAAAGGTAATATAATGGCCAAAATAATAGATAAGCTCAATAGAGCCCCTTTGAAGCCTAATATGTTCTCGCGAATAATTGGATTTACATAAGTGAAAAATATGATAATACTGAATATTGTCAATACTGTATATAGTATTACATCTAGTAACATAGATTTCAACAGCTTATTCCATGTACTTTTATGTTTGACCGTGTTGGATCCGGAAGAATAACGGTTCAACATTAGTTTTATAGATGAAGGCAAATAATTGTCAATCAATTGATAGACCGGGGTCGCCATGCGAATCATATAAGGAGTAAGAAATGTTGTAACGACTGATACAGCGACAATAACAGGATACAGATAATCGTCTGTTACCTTTAAGCTAACTCCCAATGAAGCGATAATAAACGCAAATTCACCTATTTGGGTCAGAGAGAATCCTGATTGTAGAGCTATCTTTAATGGCTGTCCGGACAAGAGGACACCAAGACTCCCAAAAAAGATTTGCCCAATGATAACCAATATGGTTAAGATGCAGATTGGGACAAGGTATTCAATCAATAAATCCGGTTGTATCATCATGCCTACAGAAACAAAAAATATGGCCGCAAACAGGTCTTTTACCGGTTTTACCAATTTTTCTATCTTCTCGGCCTCAATGGTTTCAGCCAATAACGATCCCATAACAAAAGCTCCTAACGCAGAGGAGAATCCCGCTTTAGCCGCAATCATAACCATACCTAAACAGAAGCCTAATGCTATGATTAATAAGGTTTCGTCGTTAAGAAATGGCTTAATCTTTTTAAGAAAACTTGGAATCAGATAGATTCCGAGTAATGACCAAAATATAAGAAACGCTCCTAACTTTAGAATACTTTCCAGCATTTCCATTCCTTCGACTTGCTTGCTGACTGCTAAGGTTGAAAGCAAGACCATCAAAACTACGGCCACTAAATCTTCGACCACCAAGACGCCTAATACTACTCCTGTAAATTTTTGCCCTCGAACGCCTTGAATACGATAGCGGTGGATGACATAGAAAGCATACCGCCTAAAAATATACTGCTTAGATGCGAGAAGCCAAGCGCGTTTCCTGCAGTATAGCCTAGAAACATCATTCCGGAGACTATGGTTATAGAGGCGATAACAGCTGTACCTCCTACGGTCATCAACTTCTTGAAAGAGAATTCTAATCCCATAGCAAACAAAAGAAAGATGACGCCTATATCTGCCCATATTTTTATATTGGTAGGATCGGATACCGTTGGTATATAAGGTACGGCGGGCCCGGCAAGAATGCCAGCGACAATATACCCCAAAACGACAGGTTGTTTCAAGCATTTAAAAATCAATGTAATTATTCCCGCCGCAATCAATATAACCGCCAAGTCGGAAATAAGAGGTGCAATTTCAGACATGTTATTCATTATTTTGTGCTCGCAAATTTACATATTAACTTAGAACCATGTTGGGATAAAACAAAAGTACTCTTGTCCTAAAAACATATATGGGAAATATTCCAGGACAACCGCAGCAAATTCCTCCTCCCCCCAAGAGCTTTATCTTAACAGCATGAATACACCAATATCTATAAGCGGCAGTTTACGAGATATAAAAAAAGGGTCTTCATTGCTGAATACCCTTTCTTGGTGATCCGCCTGGGATTCTCCTAAGAGAGTTACCACGCTGATATTTAAAACTTTATATTTTTAGCTTCAAGCATATCCCATGATTTATCCCACTGATTTGCTACGTGCTTTTGCGGTAGTTTGCTCATGGAGAATACTGGGACAAAGATAACAAGATCTCATTCTTATTGCAAATTTGTTGCAGAATTTATCACTTAATTAAATCTTAAACTGAGTTTAATAGGTAGCAGTTCCTAAATCGCTTTGTGTAAGTTTAGATAAATCAATTAATCCATCAGTGTTCTTTCTCCAACGTCTTCTAACATAGTTTTCAAAAGTTCCTTGTTTAAGTTCCAAATTATCTGCATGGTCGGAAATTATTACTTGTGGAGCTATCTCAAATTCTTTATATGTATCATTTATGAATTTTAAAATCTGATCAAATAAATTTGTGACTGCTTTTAAATCATCATCTGTATTCTTTAAATCACCCTCCATTTCTTTTAGTTTGTGAGGATCAAAACCATCTTTGTTGTTATCGACAATTGTTGGAAAATAGACTTGACTTGGCTGATCTAGGAATAAGATACTTGGAACTAAGCACTTATTCCCTAATGAACAGAAGTACTTCTGAATACCAAGGAAAAGGCAAACATGTGAATATAGCCAATTAGCTCCACTTCCCATTGATCTAAGGTAGATTTTCTTTTCTATTTGTTCTGCCTCATTCTTTTTCAGATGATATAACTCAAATGTATTAATGTCAAATTTTAAGTTTATTTGTTTGTATGATTTTTCAAAGTCAAAATTCTTGCCGATTTCATTCATAGCTTCATTGATGAAATTTTCAGCCGATTTTAATTTGTTTTCAACATCATACTCGTCACTTATTTTCCTTTCCAATGTATCAATATCTTCCTTAAGCTGTTCTATGTTTGATTCTTGAATTTTATTTTTTATATCCAACGACCATTCAAGATGGTTTTCTATTGATAAACGAACTTTAAATCCTTGCTCTTCTAATGATTTATTTTTCTCTAACTCATCATTGACTTTTAATATTTTATTTATTTCATATCGAATGTGTTTAAGCGTTTCATCAATAGCAGCTAATTCTTGTTCGCATTTTTGTTTTTCAGGCAAAAACGAATCAATCATTAAAGGAGCTTTACGTAGCTCTGAATTTAACCAATCAATAGCATCTGATAGCTTATTGATTTGAAGAGAGGTATTATTATTTCCTTGTAAACAGAATGGACATTGAGAATCTTCTTTTATCGCTTCTGAAATAGGGGTTATCATATCAATTGCTTCACTGTATTTTTTTGCATATTTAATAGATGAATTGATGTTTTCCAATTTCAACATTATCTTCCGCCGTGACGCAAGAAGTTCGTTTTTACGTGTTTCAAGTTTTGTATATTGTTCTTTGAAGACATTAGACTGATCATCAACTGTTATACCTCCATCACTTTGAATTTTCTCTAAATATATTTTGGGAGCTTCTAGCATATTTTCAGCAGAATACCCTTGTAATAGGTGATTCCCAACTATCATGTGATATTCTTCCAATAACTCCCTTAGTATTGCAGACCTTTTCTTTTTCTCATCTTTAAATTGAGTGATTTCTCGTTGCTTCTTCTCGTACTCTAACTTTTTATCATTGATTTGTTGTTTAATAATAAAATAGTCTTGATCTACAAAACCTGCAAATATCTTAAATTCATCTATAATCTTGTCTCTTTTTTCTTTCTCATCGAATCGATAAAATAAAGAATGCTTATTTGCAATAAGATTTTGATGTTGAAGAATATACGAGGTCATGTTTCTAACAGAAGGACGTCCCTTTTTATTGCGGTAATTTAAAATATTGTTATCTTCATCAGTTGATGAAATATTTATTCCAAAATATCTTCCTAACTCTTCTTTGTAGGCTTTTAGTGGAAGATAATAATCTGACTGGAAATATTCTGATTTTAAACTCGGAAGAAGGCGTAAGTACTTTTTTCTTCTTGATTTCGAGCCAATACTAAATTCGTATTATTGATCTCAAAAACAAGAAAATACAATTTTGTATTATCGGTTATCACCCCATCTGGTATTGTGTTTTCGGAATTACCAAAGCAGAAATCAAATATTTCAATAATAGCACTTTTACCTGTAGAAGAACGTCCTGTGATTATGTTTAATCCCTCAATAAGATCAATATAATGACAATTTTCTTCGTTATCTATTAAACCGATATATTTTATATAACTTTTCATAAGCCTTTAATTCCAAATGTATAATATGTATTAATTATATCTTGCGTAAATATTTTTGGTAGTTTTGATGCAAGGTTTATGGCATCATTAAATGATTTATCAGTATATAAGATATCCCTATTGGTCACTTTTATACTTAGATTTTCATTTATTTCAATATACTTGCAATCCAAAGCATATTGTAAGCAGTCGTTAGTAATCTGCTGAAATTGCTTGAATCTATTCTGGAATCCTGCCATTATCTTTTTATTTGCTACCAATCGTGTTATATTTGAATTTCTATTAACACTTTTTATTTCTTCAATAGCAATTGGATTTAGCACGATCGGAAGAATGAAATAAGCAATTAATATATCTTTTTCTCTTGATGTATAATTTTTGTAGAAAGAAATTATTATTGGAGTTAGAGAAAAGACATTGTTATGTATAAGAAATATATTATCAACAAACTTACTCATGTTTTTAGTTTTATAAGCCAAACAAAATCTTCTTTTTCATCTGCTAAAATGTGTAACATTCCATTATGAAAGTAAGCTGGAACACTATTATATATATAAAAAGTACTATCATTAGCAGACATCATATTGTCATAGAAGTCTTGAGAATGAATAATTTTATGTCTATTGTCAGAACAGTGCCTACAGGCTTTTCGGTATTCTGTATTATGTCTCTTTAAGAGAGTTTCTTCATATTCATTTAATGAATCAGAAATTTTCTTTGATGTTATGATTTCATTTATTATTAGTTCTTTAGTTTGTACATAATCTGTTATTGCTTCCAATACTACTTCATTGTATTCAATCTGTTTGATTTTATCAACGAACGGGTTTGTATTGTATTCTTCGTGTTTTATATCTATCAACCTTATTTTAGAAGGAAAATGAGTCGTCGTATCAATTAGACTTTGAGCGAGTATATTTACTTCTTGCCTAAAATCATCATATGTAATACTCCAATTATTATCAATTGTTTGAGGCGAAATTACATATCCTAACATGGAGCGAATAAATTCATCTTGGCGTATTTCTGGAATTGTTTTAGCATGAGTTTCTTTTATGTATTTGTAATATTTAATATCATTCAAGGCATTGTTATCAATCACAAATTTCTTCAATGCAATTTTTAATCTTTCAAATTTAGCCTCATTTAATACTGATTGAATCAGCTTTTCTGTCTTAGCATCCTTACTTGACTTTTTTCTATAGTATTTTAATGCTGCATTTTGTAATATTTGTAACTTTTCAGCGATATTTTTATCATTCCATCCAAACCAGATACTTGTTGATTTAACGTTTTGCGTAGTCAATAAAACCAAAGAAGAGAAAGAATCAATAGGAAAACTCTCCTTAAGCCAGTTATTCAAAGTATTCCATATATTATGATCATAATCGGTCAGATTCTCTTTATAAAATTTAGATTCTATTTGTACTGTGTCGTTACAACCCAAAATAGATATATCACCATATGTTTCTATATATACAGTTTCTCCAGCTTGTAACTCGAAGCATTTTCCTAAAGCTACAAGAAATTGATAAATTAATCCTTTTATTGTAGGTGTTGAATTATTACTTAGTTTCACCATATCTACAAATTATTTTACATCTGCATTTATACTAACTACAGTGTATGCAAATATAATATCTTTTCTTCACATATTTAGATACTTTAGGTATAATCTTTAGACTATCAATACATTTGCTACCTTATCCTTCTTCTTTTTTCCCTTTTGCTCTTTTTAGGATTAGATAAAAGTTCTTCTGGATTGGAAAAAGAACTTACCTTCGTTGGAGTAAATGAAATGAGTGAACTAGATATTGGGCTATTTTGGAGGGTTATAGGGATTTTAGTTTCTAGCTTTGTAGAAATATTAGTATTTGTATTGTCTTCTAAATTACTATTTTGTTTAATTTCTGTTTTTCTTTCATTAGGTTCCAATTTTTGTTCTTGTAATTTGAGTTGCTCATATATAGGATTATTCTTCATAGTGTTTTGATAATCAAATGCTTCTATTTTCTGACGGTTGTAACTAAATAACTTATCAAACCCCTGTTCTATCTGCTGAAACAGATTCACACGGTCAAAGCCACCTTTTATTATTCCGTTCTTTGTATTCTTATGATTGGTGAGTGGTGATAGTTTCTTTTTATTAGTTTGGTCTTTTCGGCTCACAATCAAATGGCAGTGCATATTCAGTTCATTGTCGGAACGGCTACGGTCAAAATGTATCTTTCCGTAAAACTTTATATCTGCTTCGGATAGTTCTTTGTTGAAGTTCTTGGCATATTCAGGGATAAACACCTCACGAATATAGCATTTCATTGCTTCGGCTTGTTCCTGTTCTGTGTTACCCATCGCCCGGAGTTCCTTTTCCGATGGGCTGATGTGAATAGCGTAAAACTTAGCATCCGTTTTTAGGAGTTGCCCAATATTTGTATCTATATCCTTTATGACTTTTGATTCATATATATTATCATCTGTAAGATTGAAAAAGCCTTCAGTATAGATGCCTTTCTCCATCCGTTCTAAATCTTCATGCTCCATGTAATTAGCTAGCTGTCGGCTACTACCAGTGTTATTATATGTTCCGTTTGATGGTGGGGCAAAGTCTATGTGCATTATCCTATGTGTTTATCAAATTGCTGATTTCTGCTTTCAGGTTCTCTTTCCTTTTGCTATCCATCACCCCACAAGCAGAAAGTTCCGAATAGAGTTGTATTAGGTGGAACAGTTTTTTATAATCCCGTTGGTGTATCTGGTAAAGTGCGTTAATCTGTTTGGACTGACTGTTTATTACATCGGCATGATTGCAGAACTGCTCACTTAGTTTTTTAAGTACAGCTGTGTGTTTCTCCTGACTGGATTCCAATTGAGAGAGAATAAGAGTTTCTAAAGTTTTGCCGATAGCATCGAAACGCAAAGCGATAGAATTTGTTACTCGTATCATGGGGTTCAGTTGTTCTTCCTCATAGTGACGGATGAAGCGGATAATATCATCCTGTCTCTTATTTATTTTCGCCAGTTCCGATTTTACTGATTCAGGGGCTTCGGATGGGTTGATATGTGCCTTATCTATATATCCGAACGCCAACTTTACAACTTCACTCTTTTTCAGCGAATAGCGTTTGCATATCTTCTCTACCAAAGCTGCCGTTTCCTTGTCTATGGAAACGGTAGTGAATATCGTTTTTCGACTGTTGTTTGGCATGGTAATTACTTTTTTATAGAAATATGAATAGATAAATACCTGATAATAAGCATTACAAAGAAAATGCTTATTACAGGTGTCATTACAGCGTGTTCTTGTAACACGCTAAAGCCGAAGGCTTTGCCCCGCAGGGCAAGAGGGAAGAACAGGACTTGTCCAGTTCCCTCTTGCTTCATTTAGCGAAACGAGCCGAGCCACAGGGCAAGGCGGTTTCTGCTAAATGGGGAGCGGTGGAACTTCATCAGGCGGTAATATCATCCACCTTGCTTTGCTTCGGTTTGCTTATCAAGCTGATTCTCCTTTTTGAACCGCTCATAGGTCATACAATCGGCATTTTCTTGAACAAATGCCCGAATGTCCGACGCCCGATAATAGGTCTTATGGCTTATCGTAAAGTAAGGGAGTTTGCCACTTGCCCGATAGCGTTGCAGAGTTCGGAAAGATACTTTTAGCAGGAAAGCTAAATCCTGATTGTCGAGTATCTTATCATTTTCGTCCAATACCTTGTCAGTATTGATAAGCGATTTCAGGTCTTGCCCGATTTCAGAGAGTTTTTTAGATAGTCGTTCCATCCACTTGTCGAAGTTTTCGTTGTCTATATACATTTTGCTTCATTTTTTAGTTGAACATTAAGTTTTCCAATCGATTGATGAAACAAAGGACGGAAGAATAAGGAAATAAAAATAGAGGAGTCCGGTATTGACCCCTCTATATTATAAATGCAAATTATTATTTATCAACCTGTTGCAAAATCATCTTTTTTCATCTTTATTTTTCAGTGTTTCCGCTTGTCGTTTCTTATATTC
>OHBZ01000809.1_pt1 | contig 11270 bp, 4 predicted proteins | sample 1577551 | NCBI WGS metagenome assembly OHBZ01 (sample SAMEA3879544, study PRJEB24766) | human gut metagenome | biome: human-associated habitat; feature: feces | place: USA | collected 1985/1987
ATTCTTAACCTTTTTGTGTCTATATTATTATTAAGTTCTACAAATAAATTATCAGATGTCTTCAAATACAGAAAACAAAAGAGTAAATTTTGCTTCCATCAAGAATCCGATGAAGTATCCGGATTTCCTGGAAGTGCAATTGAAGTCATTCCAAGACTTTTTACAACTGGATACCCCACCCGAAAAACGAAAGAACGACGGGCTGTATAAAGTATTTGCTGAAAACTTCCCTATCGCTGATACACGTAACAACTTTGTCCTTGAGTTTTTGGACTACTACATTGATCCCCCTCACTATACAATAGATGATTGTCTAGAGCGTGGGCTCACTTATAGTGTACCTTTGAAAGCTAAATTGAAGCTTTATTGTACAGATCCCGATCATGAGGATTTTGATACTGTTATTCAAGATGTTTATTTGGGTCCTATTCCTTATATGACGCCGAAGGGAACCTTCGTGATTAACGGTGCTGAACGTGTTGTTGTTTCTCAGCTGCATCGTTCTCCGGGTGTATTCTTTGGACAGAGTGTACATGCTAACGGTACAAAACTATATTCCGCACGTATTATCCCATTCAAGGGCTCATGGATTGAATTCGCTACAGACATTAACAATGTGATGTATGCTTATATCGACCGTAAGAAAAAATTGCCTGTTACTACTCTGTTGAGAGCTGTCGGCTTTGAAAATGATAAAGATATTCTCGAAATATTTAATTTGGCTGAAGAAGTTAAAGTCAATAAGGCCAACTTAAAGAAGGTTGTAGGAAGAAAACTTGCTGCGCGTGTCTTGAAGACATGGACAGAGGATTTTGTAGATGAAGACACCGGTGAAGTTGTTTCTATTGAACGTAATGAGGTTATCATTGACCGTGAAACTGTGCTTGAAGCAGAGCATGTAGATGAAATTATCGACTCAGGCGTTCAGAATATCCTTGTTCATAAGGAAGAAGCTAATTCATCAGATTATTCTATTATATTTAATACGCTTCAGAAAGACCCGAGTAACTCAGAAAAAGAGGCTGTGCTTTATATCTATCGTCAGTTGCGTAATGCAGATCCTGCTGATGATGCCAGTGCTCGTGAGGTTATCAATAACCTGTTCTTCTCTGAAAAAAGATATGACCTTGGCGAAGTAGGCCGTTACAGAATCAACAAGAAGTTGGGGCTGACTACGGATATGGATGTGAAGGTATTGACAAAACAAGATATTATCGAGATCATCAAGTATCTGATTGAGCTGATTAACTCTAAGGCTGATGTTGATGATATTGACCACTTGAGTAATCGTCGTGTGCGTACAGTGGGAGAACAGTTGTCCAATCAGTTTGCTATCGGATTGGCTCGTATGTCTCGTACTATTCGTGAACGTATGAATGTACGTGACAATGAAGTATTTACTCCGATTGATTTGATTAATGCGAAGACTATTTCTTCTGTTATCAATTCATTCTTCGGTACAAATGCATTGTCACAATTCATGGACCAGACCAATCCGTTGGCTGAAATTACTCACAAACGTCGTTTGTCTGCGTTAGGTCCCGGTGGTTTGTCGCGTGAACGTGCCGGTTTCGAGGTGCGTGACGTACACTATACTCACTATGGTCGTTTGTGTCCGATTGAAACCCCTGAAGGTCCTAATATCGGTTTGATTTCTTCTTTGTGCGTTTATGCTAAAATTAATGAACTTGGTTTCATTTCTACTCCTTATCGTAAGGTAGCTGATAGTAAGGTGGATATTTCTGATGAAGGAATTGAATACTTGACTGCAGAAGAAGAAGAAGATAAGATTATTGCTCAGGGTAATGCACCTTTGGATGATGAAGGTAAGTTTGTTCGTGACAAGGTTAAGGCTCGTCGCGATGCCGATTATCCGGTTGTTACTCCTGATCAGGTAGAGTTGATGGATGTATCTCCTCAACAGATTGCTTCTATTGCGGCATCTTTGATTCCATTCTTGGAACATGATGATGCTAACCGTGCATTGATGGGTTCTAACATGATGCGCCAGGCAGTTCCTTTGTTGCGTACAGAGGCTCCTATTGTAGGTACAGGTATCGAAAAGCAATTGGTTGAAGATTCTCGTACTCAGATTGCTGCTGAAGGTGACGGGGTGATTGAATATGTAGATGCAACCACTATCCGGATTTTGTATGACAGAACGGAAGATGAGGAATTTGTCAGCTTCGAACCTGCTTTGAAAGAATATAGAATTCCTAAATTCCGTAAGACTAACCAAAGCATGACTATTGACCTTCGTCCTATTTGTGATAAGGGTCAGCGTGTAAAGAAAGGTGATATTCTGACGGAAGGTTATTCAACACAAGGTGGTGAATTGGCATTGGGTAAGAACCTGTTGGTTGCTTATATGCCTTGGAAAGGATATAACTATGAGGATGCTATTGTATTGAATGAACGCGTTGTACGTGAAGACTTATTGACTTCTGTACACGTGGATGAATATATATTGGAAGTGCGCGAAACGAAGCGCGGTATGGAAGAATTGACTTCTGATATTCCTAACGTGAGTGAAGAAGCAACTAAGGATTTGGATGAGAACGGTATTGTACGTGTCGGTGCTCGTATTGAACCGGGTGATATTTTGATTGGTAAGATTACTCCGAAAGGTGAATCAGATCCTTCTCCTGAAGAAAAATTGCTTCGCGCTATCTTTGGTGACAAAGCCGGTGATGTAAAGGATGCTTCATTGAAAGCTTCTCCTTCATTGCGTGGTGTCGTTATTGACAAGAAGTTGTTCTCTCGCGTTGTGAAAACCAGAAGTGAAAAGAATGCCGACAAAGCTATTTTGCCGAAACTGAATGATGAATTTGAAGAAAAGGCAGCTAAGCTGAAGGATATCTTAATTGATAAATTGTTGGTATTAACTAATGGTAAAGTCTCTCAGGGTGTAAAAGATTACTTGGGAACCGAAGTTATCGCTAAGGGCGCTAAGTTTACAAAACGCGACCTTGAGTCATTGGATTATACAGTGATTCAGTTGAGCAAGTGGACAGCGGATGCTCACAAGAACGATATGATTCGTGACTTGGTAATGAACTACCTGAAGAAGTATAAAGAACTGGATGCCGAACTGAAACGTAAGAAGTTTGCAATCACAATAGGTGATGAATTGCCTTCAGGTATTATTCAGATGGCTAAAGTTTATATTGCTAAGAAACGTAAGATTGGTGTGGGTGATAAGATGGCAGGTCGTCACGGTAATAAGGGTATTGTATCTCGTGTTGTCCGTCAGGAGGATATGCCGTTCTTGGCTGATGGTACTCCGGTAGATATCGTATTGAATCCGTTGGGTGTGCCTTCTCGTATGAACATCGGTCAGATTTTTGAAGCTGTATTAGGTCGTGCCGGAAAAGAATTGGGCGTGAAATTTGCTACTCCTATTTTCGATGGTGCATCTATGGATGACTTAAATGAATGGACGGATAAAGCCGGATTGCCTCGTTACTGTAAGACGTATCTTTGTGATGGTGGTACCGGTGAACGCTTTGACCAACCGGCAACGGTAGGTGTGACCTATATGTTGAAGTTAGGCCACATGGTTGAAGACAAGATGCACGCACGTTCTATCGGTCCGTACTCTCTTATTACTCAGCAACCGCTTGGTGGTAAGGCTCAGTTCGGTGGTCAGCGTTTCGGAGAAATGGAAGTTTGGGCGCTCGAAGCATTCGGCGCAGCGCATATCTTGCAGGAAATCCTGACTATTAAGTCTGATGACGTTGTTGGACGTTCTAAGGCTTACGAGGCTATTGTAAAAGGTGAACCGATGCCTACTCCGGGCATTCCTGAATCTCTGAATGTATTGTTACATGAATTGAGAGGATTGGGATTGAGTATCAACCTTGAATAATAAAAATATAACTCTTTACAATATAAACAAGAAAGTATGGCTTTTAGAAAAGAAACGAAGATAAAGAGTAATTTCTCGAAAATCTCAATTGGTTTGGCTTCACCTGAAGAAATCCTTGAGAATTCGAGTGGTGAGGTGTTGAAGCCCGAAACTATCAACTACCGTACCTACAAACCCGAACGTGACGGTTTGTTCTGCGAACGCATCTTCGGTCCGGTAAAAGACTATGAATGTCATTGCGGTAAGTACAAACGTATTCGTTATAAAGGAATCGTTTGTGACCGTTGCGGTGTTGAAGTGACAGAAAAGAAAGTTCGTCGTGAACGTATGGGGCATATCCAGCTGGTAGTGCCTGTGGCACACATTTGGTATTTCCGTTCATTGCCGAACAAAATCGGTTACTTGTTGGGATTGCCTACCAAGAAACTTGATTCTATTATTTACTATGAACGTTATGTCGTAATTCAGCCGGGTGCTGCCGCTGAAGAAGGCGTAAATGAATATGATTTGCTTTCGGAAGAGGAATATCTGGATTTGCTGGAAAAACTTCCGAGAGAAAATCAGTATCTGGAAGATACAGACCCTAACAAGTTTATTGCTAAGATGGGAGCTGAAGCCATCTATGATTTGTTGGCTAAACTTGACTTGGATGCACTTTCTTATGAATTGCGTCATAAGGCAAGCAACGACTCTTCACAACAGCGCAAGAATGAAGCATTGAAACGCTTGCAGGTCGTTGAATCGTTCCGTGCATCTCGCGGACGCAATAAACCTGAATGGATGATTGTACGTATTGTTCCGGTGATTCCGCCCGAACTTCGTCCGTTGGTTCCGTTGGATGGTGGTCGTTTTGCAACTTCTGACTTGAATGATTTGTATCGTCGTGTGATTATTCGTAACAACCGTCTGAAGAGACTGATTGAAATCAAGGCTCCTGAAGTAATCTTACGCAACGAAAAACGTATGTTGCAGGAAGCTGTCGATTCATTGTTCGATAACTCACGTAAGTCAAGTGCTGTAAAAACAGATGCAAACCGTCCGTTGAAATCACTGTCTGATAGTTTGAAAGGTAAGCAAGGACGTTTCCGTCAGAACCTGTTGGGTAAGCGTGTTGACTACTCAGCCCGTTCGGTAATTGTCGTTGGTCCTGAATTGAAAATGGGAGAATGCGGTATTCCTAAATTGATGGCTGCCGAACTTTACAAGCCGTTTATTATCCGTAAATTGATAGAACGCGGTATTGTGAAGACTGTTAAGTCTGCCAAGAAGATAGTAGACCGCAAAGAACCTGTTATTTGGGATATCTTGGAGCATGTCATGAAAGGACATCCGGTATTACTCAACCGTGCGCCGACATTGCACCGTTTGGGTATTCAGGCATTCCAACCCCATATGATTGAAGGTAAGGCTATCCAATTACACCCATTGGCATGTACTGCGTTCAATGCCGACTTTGACGGTGACCAAATGGCTGTTCACTTGCCTTTGAGTAATGAGGCTATATTGGAAGCTCAGATGTTGATGCTTCAGGCACATAATATTTTGAATCCGGCTAACGGCGCACCTATTACTGTACCCGCACAGGATATGGTGCTTGGTTTGTATTATATTACAAAACTGAGAAAAGGTGCGAAGGGTGAGGGACTGACATTCTATGGACCGGAAGAAGCTTTGATTGCTTATAATGAAGGAAAGGTAGATATTCATGCTATCATCAATGTTGTTGTAAAAGACCTGGATAAGGATGGCAACATTGTAGATGTGATGATGAAAGAAACTTCTGTAGGTCGTGTGATTGTAAATGAAATCGTTCCGGCTGAAGTAGGTTATCTGAATACCATTATTTCTAAAAAGTCTTTGCGCGACATCATTAGTGATGTTATTAAGGTTGTGGGTGTTGCTCGTGCTTGTGAATTCTTGGACGGTATTAAGAACTTAGGTTACCACATGGCGTTCAAGGGTGGTTTGTCATTCAACTTGGGTGATATTATTATTCCGAAGGAAAAAGAAGAACTGGTAAAACGCGGTAACGAAGAAGTTGAGCAAATCATGATGAACTATAATATGGGTTTCATCACTGATAATGAACGTTACAACCAGGTTATTGATACATGGACTCATGTCAACAGCGATTTGTCTGACATCCTTTATAAGACTATTAAAAATGATGACCAAGGTTTCAACTCAGTATTTATGATGCTTGATTCCGGTGCTCGTGGTTCTAAGGAACAGATTCGTCAGTTGTCAGGTATGCGTGGTTTGATGGCTAAGCCGCAAAAGGCCGGTGCTGAAGGTGCTCAGATTATTGAAAACCCGATTCTTTCAAACTTTAAGGAAGGTTTGTCGGTATTGGAGTACTTTATCTCTACCCACGGTGCTCGTAAAGGTTTGGCGGATACAGCTTTGAAGACTGCCGATGCCGGATACTTGACTCGTCGTCTTGTAGACGTATCGCATGATGTGATTATTAATGAAGAAGACTGTGGAACACTGCGCGGTTTGGTTTGTACTGCTTTGAAAAATAACGATGAAGTTATTGCCACTCTGTATGAACGTATCCTCGGACGTGTTTCTGTACATGATATTATTCATCCTACCACCGGTAAGTTGATTGTTGCCGGAGGTGAAGAAATTACTGAGGATATCGCACAGGAAATTGAAGATTCTCCGATTGAAAGTGTAGAAATCCGTTCTGTATTGACTTGCGAATCGAAGAAAGGCGTATGTGCCAAGTGTTACGGACGTAACCTTGCTTCCAGCCGTATGGTTCAAAAGGGAGAAGCTGTCGGTGTCATTGCTGCACAGTCTATCGGTGAGCCGGGTACTCAGTTGACGTTGCGTACTTTCCATGCCGGTGGTATTGCCGGTAACATGGCTGCCAATGCAAGTATTGTTGCCAAAAACAATGCTCGTCTGGAATTTGAGGAACTTCGTACTGTTGATACAGTAGATGAAACTACCGGTGAAGCTGTGAAAGTGGTAGTAGGTCGTTTGGCCGAGGTTCGCTTTATTGATGTAAATACCGGTATCATTTTATCAACTCATAATGTTCCTTACGGTTCTAAATTGTATGCTGCTGACGGTGATGTGGTTGAGAAGGGTAAACTGATTGCTAAATGGGACCCGTTCAACGCTGTTATTATTACTGAAGCAACCGGTAAGATTGAGTTCGAGAGTATGGTTGAGAACGTAACTTATAAGGTAGAATCGGATGAAGCTACCGGTTTGCGTGAAATCATCATTATCGAATCTAAGGATAAGACAAAAGTTCCTTCTGCTCATATTACGACAGAAGATGGTAACTTGATACGTACTTATAACTTCCCTGTGGGTGGACACGTTGTTATTGAAAACAATCAATCGGTAAAGGCCGGTGACATCCTTGTGAAGATTCCGCGCGCTGTTGGTAAAGCTGGTGATATCACCGGTGGTTTGCCTCGTGTTACAGAATTGTTTGAGGCACGTAACCCGTCCAACCCTGCTGTGGTTTCTGAAATCGATGGTGAAGTTACCATGGGTAAGATTAAACGTGGTAACCGTGAGATCATTGTAACATCTAAGACCGGTGAAGTGAAGAAGTACTTGGTTAATCTTTCTAAGCAGATTCTTGTTCAGGAAAACGACTATGTACGCGCCGGAACTCCGCTGTCTGATGGTGCGATTACTCCTGCCGACATCTTGGCCATTAAAGGTCCTACGGCTGTACAGGAATATATCGTAAACGAGGTACAGGATGTTTACCGTCTGCAAGGTGTGAAGATTAATGATAAGCACTTTGAGATTATTGTTCGTCAAATGATGCGTAAAGTTGAAATTGATGAACCGGGTGATACCCGCTTCTTGGAACAGCAAGTGGTAGATAAGCAAGACTTCATGGAAGAAAATGACCGTATTTGGGGTAAGAAGGTGGTTGTTGATGCCGGAGATTCTCAGAACTTGCAACCGGGTCAGATTGTAACAGCCCGTAAGTTGCGTGATGAGAACAGTATGTTGAAGCGTCGTGACTTGAAACCCGTTGAAGTGCGTGATGCTATTCCTGCAACATCTACTCAGATTCTGCAAGGTATTACTCGCGCTGCTTTGGGAACTTCAAGCTTCATGTCTGCTGCATCATTCCAGGAAACAACCAAGGTTCTGAATGAAGCTGCTATTAATGGTAAAGTAGATAGATTGGAAGGTATGAAGGAAAATGTGATTTGCGGTCACTTGATCCCTGCCGGTACCGGACAGCGTGAATTTGAAAAGATTGTTGTTGGTTCGAAAGAAGAATACGATCGCATCTTGGCAAATCGCAAAAATGTACTTGACTATAGTGAAGTAGAATAATACGATTCATTAAGACTTTAAATAGAAGGTCGGTTTTCCTAATGGGAGACCGACCTTTTTATTGTTCACCCGGCATGGGTATACCCTCCTGACTTCATCACTTTTCCCTACCATTACATAGCGGAAAAATGGAGTGACGCAAGTATGCTCTTGTCTCAATCAGGATGAAAGGAACCAGTATTCACACTCGCTACCTCGGTCAGCACATTGAGCCGGAAGCGGCAGCGGGAGGTGAGAAAAGCGGTTACTTCCTGTATCAGGGAGCATGGCGTCGTCTTCTTGACAGCATCTTTCGAGGATTCTGATTCTACTGTCTCTTCAATGTTTTTCGAAGATATCTTCCCGGCTTTCTTTCAATATGCTTCCGGGGAAGATTGTTTTGAGAGTGATGAATACATTCATGAGGCACTTTTTGAGATTGGGCGAATTACAAATATACAACATAAAAAAGCGTTTGTCTAGAAGAGGAGGCAAACAAATCAAATTCCGGTACAGGATATGACGGAATCTGACACAATGACATATATATGTGTAGGCTTATGCGTACGTCCGTGTAGCCCGATGCATATATACGTGTGGGCTTACACATATATAGGTACAGGCTTGTGCCACTGTATGTGTCAAAAAGACCTTGATGTCTTTTAAAAAGATCGGGAAGTTTCTTACAAACTTCACCACCTTTTAAAAAAAACCCGGTATGTTTTTTATGTAAGGGCAGATGAGATTACCTTTCATCAAATTGGTCATTCCTTTTTTTCCGTTCATCCTTACATTTTAATCAAAACGTGCGGACAACCGCCGGCTAATAATGAAAGGGTATCCCTTCACTCCCATTTCAGTCACACTTCCCAAGCCGTTTTCAAATCTGCCTTCAGCATTTTTTTCACCGAAAGATGTTTTAAAATGAAAGGAGGCTGAAAAGACAACACGGCATGTTCATTCACCACCGGAACTCCCATTAACAGGACGTTTTGGCGGTTAATGAAAGGAGGAAACATATTTCCGCTTGTGGATGAAAAATACAGTTGGTTTTGTGGATTTGTCATTGTATGACAAACCACGTATAGGAAAAGTCGAGAGCCGGCATTGCTCCGATACTAGCCACGGACTTTTGTAGCTGATTTCTTTTCCACATTTATATGTTTGCGTAATTTTCCTTAATGGTAAGTTAACACCAACAAGCCTTCTATGCGATAGTAGCAATAAGTCAACTGCACAAAGGAAGTCAAGCGAAATCATACGGCATTGGCAAGCCGGTCTTCACTAAATAGAAATGACATTCCGAATCATTCGTAAATCATATTTTGTGATAAAAAGATTTCAGCCATTTCTCAACAGGCTATCATTGTTTTTCTAAAAGTTTGATAATAATAGTCCCTTTTTCAGAATAATATATCTATATTTGTAGTCATTCAAAGCGACAAAGAGAGTTCGTGTTTGATATATTAATGTAAATAGAGCGTTTTTGATATTACTTTGTGTTAGAAAATCCCCAATTTTCGAAGCGGAACAAAGTGGATACAACAGAACGCTCACGTCGTGTGTTTATACTTCCTTCTAAAAGGAAATATGCATAACGGCGTGGGACTGTTGTTTTTATTTGTTCCGTGGGTATGGGGATACCTCTAACACAGATAAGACATTAAAACAGTTCCCACGCTTTTTTATATATTTATGCCATCCTCAGGGAGCAGGGAAGGGGTACATTGGGCTGCTATGAAAACAATAGAAGAATTGGAAGAACTCAACCATCAATTGCAAGTCGAGTTGAGGAAAGCTAGAGCCGCTCAGGCTCAAGCCGAAGCTGCTAATCAAAATAAATCAGTGTTTCTAGCCAATATGAGCCACGAGATACGAACGCCGCTTAATGTTATTATGGGGTTTTCGAATTTGATTGTTACTGCTGCTACCGAAGAAGAAAAGCGAATGTATGCAGAAGTTCTGGAAAATAATTGTTCTTTGCTGCTTCAGCTTATTAATGATATTTTAGATCTGTCAAAAATAGAGTCGGGAACATTGACTTTTGCAGAGGAAGAAATGGAGCTGAATATATTATTGGAAGAATTGGCAAGCGCAATGCGTACACGAATTGTTGCCGAGGAGGTTATTTTGAATTGTGTAACACTTTCTGCTCCTTGTTTTGTCGTGGCGGAAAAAAAACGGCTTTCTCAAGTACTTATTAATCTATTGACAAATGCTATTAAGTTTACTACCAAAGGCAGTATTCGTTTAGGTTATGAAATTCATGGAAAAATGCTTTATTTTTATGTGGCTGATACCGGATGTGGTTTTCCTGAATCCCAAAAGCAGAAAGTGTTTGAACGATTTGTGAGACTTGATTCAGCTAAACCGGGAACAGGGCTGGGGCTTGCAATTTGTCGTACTATTGTGGAAAAAATGGGGGGATGTATCGGGGTAGAATCAGAAGAAGGAAAAGGATCTTGCTTTTGGTTTACCATTCCTTATATTCCTCTCTGTATAGAAAAAAATGATATTTAGTGCGTCTATTGTTGCTTGATTGGTTCCTTTTCCTTATTTTTGTTCGCCTGCTAATAATAAGCAGATAATATTTACCTTTAATTATAGAAGAAAATAATCATGGAAAACGAAAAAAACAACAATCAGCTTCAAATAGAGTTGAAAGAAGAAGTAGCACAAGGCACATATGCCAATCTTGCCATAATTACCCATTCTAGTTCAGAATTCATAGTAGATTTTGTACGTGTAATGCCTGGGTTGCCGAAAGCAGGAGTTCAATCTCGTATTGTATTGACTCCTGAACACGCTAAGCGTCTGATGTATGCTTTGCAAGAAAATGTGGCAAAGTATGAGCGCAACTTTGGACCGATCCGTATGCCTGAAGAAATGAATGGTGCCAATGGCGGTCCTGATGGCAAGACTTTTATTCCTCCTATGAGTGGCTTTAAAGGAGAGGCATAAGTTATAGCTTTGTCGTGGAAATGGCATATTAGCCTGTTTTTCAAAAGATTTTTTTTGGAGACAGGCTATTTTTATTGCTTAAAAGTATTGTTTATTAAAATGTTATTCGTAACTTTGCAGCCCAAAATGTATAGTT
>OHBZ01000846.1_pt1 | contig 10874 bp, 8 predicted proteins | sample 1577551 | NCBI WGS metagenome assembly OHBZ01 (sample SAMEA3879544, study PRJEB24766) | human gut metagenome | biome: human-associated habitat; feature: feces | place: USA | collected 1985/1987
CGGCGGGGAAACGGGGTTCGTACATAGTAAAGACATCGCCGAGGCCGAAAAGGAGATCAAACGTTACGTTGCATTCCGCACGGGGCGTATAGGTGAACTGCTGAAAGCAACGCAGCGCAGCGAACGCGCCGGGGTATGGCTCTCGTATGCTGCCCGCAAAAGCGGTATGCAAGCAATAGGCGTCGCGCTGGAAAATGCCTCCCGCATTGCCGAAAACACATCCCGTTTGGCGACCTTCACCACATCGCTTGAACAAGGAAAATCGCTCCTTACGGCTATCGACGATGCAAAAAACGTTACGGTGAATTTCAACCGTCGCGGTACGGCAACCCGGCCGCTCGGCATGTTCTACGTCTTTTTCAATGCTTCGGTACAGGGAGCGGCACAGGTCGCACGAATCGCCATGCGTAACCGGAAAAGATTTGCACAGGCTGTTGCCACGCTGACGGCGGCTGGATTTCTCGACAGTCTGCTGCTTGATTTCTTCCTCGCCGGAAGCGGAGGCGACGGCCGCGATCTGGCCGTTACGGAATACGAAAGACATAACCACCTCATCATCCCCGGCATGGGAAAGCGCGGTTACTTGAAGATTCCGCTTCCACAGGGATTCCGGGCTTTCTTCGGCATAGGAACTGCCTTGCATGACCTTTACCGAGGAAAACTCGGCTCCGAAGATGCCGCACGCATGATGCTTACGATGCTCTATGAGGACTTCTCGCCCGTAGCTTCGCCCTCATCCAAAGGAGATGCGACACGTGTACTGATTCCTACGGCTTTGACGCCGTGGTACGACATCTGGTATGCCGGAGAGGATGCGTTCGGTTATCCTGTCGGACGCCGCAGCTACTCGACGACGGCAAACTATCCGCTCTCGGAAATGGGACTGAGAAACGTAAACAAAGCGATTTATTACCTCTGTCGAGGGATCAACAGGTTAGGCGGCGGCGATGAGAACACACCGGCCGGACTACGCAAGAACGGAGAAATCGACCCGCTGCTGCGGGGTATCTTCGAGTACAACCCCTCGCACGTCGAACACGTATTGACCTATTACGGCGGCGGAATGGGTAAGTTCATCAAAGACATGGTGCACACCTCGCAGGCGCTATTCACCGGAGAAGAAATCAGCAGCCGCGATCTGCCCGTAATAAATCGCTTCTATGGAACGGCACGCCCCGAAAATCCAGCCGAACGGTATTACACCCTCCGCGACCGTCTGACGAATATCGAAGCCAAATATAAACGCATGGGGCCGGCACTCGACCGCACCGATCCTGCCGTACAACGGAATCTGCAACGTATCGCAATTTTCAAGGCACACCAAACGGCGGTGAACAAGCTGCGGGCGATACTTGCCGATACGCGTCCCAATACCGCAGCTTATGACCGATTACAAGAAGAATTGAACGAAACGATGATGAACGCATTAAACGAGGACGACCATGTTACGGAATATTGATACCCGGCGGTTGAAACTGTTGGCCCAAACGGATAAAAGCGTCGCTCGAACACGCCGCGAATGGGAGCAAGGCACGATGCGCTACGCCGACGACAATCTAACGCTCCTGTGGTGTTGTGCGCGGGATTGGGACGCAATGGACTACCTGCGCAAAGAGCACTCCCGGAATCTGCGATACAAGAACGGCGACCAATGGACCATCCGCACCGGACGATCCGCGAAGATGCGCTGATCTCCCGCAGCGGGAAAGTGCCGCTCAAACACAACTATATCCAGCAATATATCCGTAATATTCACGGACAACTCCTTTCGTCGCCCACGCAAACGGTCGTATATGCCCGCAGTCGCGACGACCAGCCGCTCGGAGAAATGCTGACCAACGCCCTGCAAGCGTGCCACCAGCTCAACAGAATCCGAAAAATAGACATCAACGTTGTTGAGGAACTCTGTCTGACGGGGATAGCCTGCGCGAAGGTACGCTACGGCTATTGGAGTACCAAGAACCGCACGGACGGAAAAATCGACCTCGTGAACATCAACCGGCTATTTTTCAATGCCGACATCGAAGATCCGCGACTGACAGACATCCGCCGCATCGGAGAGCTGCACGACTACACGTTCGACGATTTGGTGCGCAACTTCGCCACATGCCGTGAAGACGTGCAGGCATTACGCGAAATTTATGGCATCTGCCACGACCATACAAAGCTGGAAAACCTCTATGAAAATCACGCCTCACGGCTTCAAAATCTGAATTTCCTATACACGAACGACCTCGGCAAATACCGCGTTATCGAGGTGTGGGAACGCCTCGGCCGCTGGGTACTATACATACATGACTACGCCGACGGAACGGAGGAGATATACACCGAACTCACGATGCAAGAAGTCGAAGCGATCAACGCCTCGCGCATCGAGCAAGGTATGGCCGCAGGGATCGCCCCAGACACAGTGAAACTCATCTACGCCCGTGAACAGTACGAATATTATTGGCGGGTGAAATACCTTACGCCGAACGGCTACTGCATCAAAGAGACCGAAAGTCCCTATGCACACGAAGAACACCCCTACGTGCTTGCGGCCATGCCCGTAATCGACGGACGGTTCAAAGCCGTATTATCGGACGTAATAGACATTCAGCGCTATATCAACCGGCTATTGACCCTTTTGGATTTCATCATCGGAGCCTCGGCAAAAGGGCTGTTGATGGTTCCGCAGGAGTGCATACCCGACGATATGGACATTCGGGATTTCGCACGCGAATACGTCAAAACGAACGGCGTCATTCTTATCAAAAAAGGGGCCTACGACAAACTCCCGAAGCAAATATCCATGAACGGCACCAATATCGGAGCATGGGAAATGTTCGCGCAGGAAATGAACATCATGCAGCAAATCAGCGGACTGAACGGAGCGGTACAGGGGCAAGTTCCGCGAGCCAATACGCCGTCGAGTCTCTACGCCCAGCAAGCACAAAACTCGATGATGAATTTCGTCGTGCTGTTCGAGAATTACAATATGTTCTGCGAGGAACGCGACGAAAAACTGCTTAAAGTCCTCATGCAATACTACACGACCCGTCGATACATCGGCACCAATGGTAAAACCGCCGGAGAGATGGCGAAATTCTACGAGCCGGAAATGGCGCAGAAAATCGAAGATTTTAACCTCACGGCCGCAAAATCGAACGATACGCCCGTATTCCGGCAAATGACCGACGACCTATTGATGAAACTGCTCGAAAGCGGCCGCATACCGCTCGAAATATTCCTCAATAACTGCTCGCTGCCGGGGGCCGACAAACTACTCGCCGAGGTCAAGTCTTTCAACGAACAGGCCGCAGCCGGTCAAATCGACCCCGAAGCCCTTACGCAGTTGCAACAGGCGGCACAACAGAACGCCGACCCGAACGCTATGGCCATGATGCAACGGTATATGGATGCCAATTAACATATCTGCCAAAAATAAATTCACTTTTTTAGCGAATTTTTGAAAATAAGCACTATCTTTGCAATGTAAAAATCAGCAATAATGATTGTAAAATTCCAAAAAGAGTATCTATCGGAATTATACTACGAAGGAAAGTGTAAAGATAAAAAACACCGTTACCAACCGACAATAGTTAAACGCTACAAGCAACGTATAGATATTCTTAACGATGCAAGTTGTATCGAAGCTCTTTATCAGTTACATTCATTGGGGTACGAGGTACTGACTGGAAATAAAGAAGGTATTTCCTCAATCAGAGTGAATGACCAGTATCGGATTGAATTTTTGGTTTCGCACGAAGCCGACGGGAAAGAGCAAATAACGATTTGCAATATTATTGAGTTGTCGAACCACTATAAATAATTGCTATGGGAAATTTAGGTTATCCATACACTCCTACGCATCCGGGAGAAATACTGAAGGAGGAGATCGAATACAGAGGCATCTCGCAGAAAAAATTGGCCGAACAGATAGGTATTTCCTATACGATGCTCAATGAAATTCTGAACGCGAAACGCCCTGTAACCGAAACTATGGCCTTGTATTTCGAGGCTGCATTGGGAATCGAAGCCGAAATGCTTACCAATATGCAGACTCGATACAATATGCAAACAGCTCGCAAAGACAGTAAACTGACGGCTCGATTGCAACAGATTCGGAAGTTGGCCGCAATACTATGAAAAATTATGAGCATAGAGTGCATTGCAGCTAAAAGATTATCGGACAAACCAAGTAAAAGAATCCCGATAAATACTTATCGGGATTCTTTATTCATAAACGTCAATTTGCTATTTTACTTTACAGTCCTAAATAGACAATCTCGTCCTTTGGAAAAATCTTCTAAATAAGAATAAGCTATTTGAATATACTTCTCTTTGAACAAATGTTTTTTTCGAGGAGACCAATTTTGAATCTGTGTAATGGTTTGCGCCAAGTCAATATAAGTATTTTCTTTCCGAACATACGCAACAGACGCGAGAATTTCCAGAGACAAAGCCGATTGAAATCCAGAGATCAATTTTATCAATAATTTCAAACGATCAACCTGTTCCGACTTCAACTTTGTTTTCACATATTCGCTAACTTCCTTCATCGTGCTATATTGCAACTCCAAAGAATCGAAAGCTCCGATCTTCATCTGTTCGAGACCTTTGATATATTTCCCGTTAATGTCGTGCAGAATATATCCGACCTGAGTGCAATAGGGGCCATAATGTCCTGCAACGAATTTCAGTTTGCCAAATGAAGGTTCACCCAGCAATTGCATAAAATATGCTAATTTATTTGCGACGAATAAACTGCTGTTTTCTCCTAACGATTCATAATAAAACAGAGCGTACAGCAACATGGCTCTCGCCGGAGTTAATTTTGCCTCCCGACAATTCGTTTCCTGCTTCAACAATTCGCTGACGGCTTCGTTCGGCTGATAGATATGAATATCCACATTTAATTCCCCGAGATACTTTTCCATCAACTCTTTCACCTTGCTCCAATCCAATCCACCGTTGCCGCATCCAAGAGGAGGAATAGCGATACTTTTTATCCTATATTGATCAAGAACCCGCACCAAATCTTTCAGTCCTTCTTCAATATATTCATATTTGGAACGATGCTTCCAGTCCTTTTTCGTCGGGAAATTAATTATCCATTTAGAATCGGTCGAAAGGTTACTGTCTCGTGTTACCAACAATTTGCCTGGGAAAATGCTGCCCTCTTTACACGCTTGTTGATATACTTGAAAATTATAAGGATACCTATCCTTGAATTGCAAGGCGATTCCTTTACCCATAACACCAACGGTATTAACGGTATTGATCAAAGCTTCGTCGGAAGCAGCCAACAAATTACCTGTCACATAATGTATCATGGATAAAAATAGTTATTTTTGCTATCAACGTATATCGGTATCTCAATGGATAAACGAGATAAAATTGTTTTTACATATGCTTCACGGTCTGCCGTTTTGACAATAATTCCGGCGACACACGAAACCGGCACACAGTCTTTCACCAAAAATTCGGCCTGTTTTCTCCGCATCCGATCCATATTGGCTTCATCATTCCCCCAAAATTGCGTGCAGACGACTTCCCAATCCACATGGGTCAAATCCTTGATGTCATTATAAAATTCAGTAAGTTTATTCTTTGCATGTCCATCGGTAAAGCACCATGCAGGACATTGCGCAACAATATCCTTAATACGACAAACGATATAAATCAATTCGTCCTGCGGTCTTTTTCGGATACCCCGATACCCTGTTTTAATATTCAATAACATCGGAGAATGGCCTCCGAAATAAAACGGAATATAATCCCCTAAATCCCCGCCCGGAGGATCAATTCGAACATGAAAATTTTGTCGCTGTTCGATTAACTGAATATCCCCGATATTGATATATTCAGGATCTTTCATACGACTATTCTTAGTGTACAATCCATGTTTTAGAATGAATTCCAAATTGGAATAGTGGATCATTCTAAAAATGAATTTTGAAGTATAGTCTATTTGAATATCCATATCTTTATATCACAAATGTAAGAAAATTTTAACTTACAAAAAATTTCTATTGAGAAGAATCGCGTAATTTATCTATTGGTATTCAAATAGCGATAATATGAATTATTTTAAGGCCCACCTGTTTGATCCCATCGTCCTGCATAAGAAAATCCCGGCGGATACCGCTGGGATTTAATAAGAAACCCGAAAAGAGCCGGCCTGCATCGATGCGCCTCCGCAAAGCCGGTCTGTCCGGATTTCCCGTCATTTCATATCTTCAAAATCGGAGCATCTCCCCGAAACGTCCGTTTTTCCACAATCGTAAACCCATGCAGAAAGGTGATATTGCTGCGGTGCAGCGTGATCCGAAGGATAAAACCCTGCGGCTGCGAACAGCAGGAAATCAATCCAATGAATCGGATGGTCGCTTCGCGCCTATTCTTGGACGGGACGCACCGCGAAGCCGTAGGAGCGGAGGCTGTAGTTCAGCGGGTTGATGCTCGACGAGCTGAAGTACAGGTAACGGCCGTTGTACGTCGAGTTCGGCACGGCCGACCAGAAGTAGCCGTAGCTGCCGACGCTGTGCATCGCGCCCGTCGAGTAGTAGCGATAGCCCGAAGCCGGAAAGAAGATCGTACCGCCCGCAGTGTCGTAGCTCCCCTCGCCCGTCATCTTGTTACAATAAAACTCCCAACCGAAATTATCGGTAAAATCGGTGGTGGAGGTATAGGGCGAATTGAATCGGGAGCCGAAGTAAGAAGACCCGGAAACATTGCTGCCGTTATACGTAAAGCCCGTAAAGGCGTTCGACGAAGGCAGATGGTAGCCGACGGGCGAAGGATCGTAAATCGTCTTAACCACCGCATTGTCGTTAGCCGTCGTCACCGTATTGTCGGCGCTCCAAAGATTGGAATAGGACGTGGCGCACCAATCGTAGGGCGATAAACTGCCGTAATTGTAGAATATATGCGGATGCTGGATGGAAACGCCGATGGCGACCTTGCCGGTTCCCGATTTGTCGAACGCATAGCCGTCGGAATAGCAGCCCTTATCGACTGTGGAGCCGGAAGCGTTGCGAATACCGGCCAACATCGGGTCCTTGCGTCCGAACTGGAAATAAGGCTGGTTATCGGAATTTACGACCGAATGCGATGCCTGGGTGAGCGTTATGACCTGCATGGCACCGGTCTCCGCCTGCGTGAAGCGAACCTTCACGCTGCGGGCGTCGTAGGTGATGTTTTCCCCATCGCACCAGCCGATATTGACACCCATGAAAGTATATTTTACCCCCTGATAATTGGTCACGACTTTATCCAGCGGCGTCTTCACAGGATCGTAACGCTCTTCCACGGTCGGCGCAAGCCCCGGCACGAAGTCCGTCACCCAGATATGCCAGCTCCACATGATACGGCTGTCCGTGTCACGCACGGCCACGATAGCGTTGCCCTGCTTGATCGTCGCTTGCGGCACGTCGAAGGTCAGGCTGTGCTTGTCGGACGAAAGCCGGACATTCGTCACCAGATTTTCCTCGTCCTGCCAAACGAGTACGGCATCCAGGGGCGTACACCCCGCATTGTTATAGATATAGGGATCGGTGATAGCCGCATCGAGATGGTTTACGAAGGTCTTCAATACGGATGTTCCGCTGGACTGCGAAGTGTAGGCCGAAGCGTTCGTACCGCCGTCCTTGATAGCGTTACCATAGACCAACGGCAGGGAGTACTGTCCCGGGGCGTTGATGACGTAACAGTTGGCGGTCCGCATCGCGGTCGTGCCACCGGAGGTCGAAAGATCGTACGTGCCGCTGACAGAAGCTGCCATTTTCAAAGTTTCGTTATGCGAATTGGAAGTGACACCCGTTTGAGCCGCAATCGTAGCCGAGAACGACGTGGCCGACGTACCGCCGTTGCCGCTCGCGGTAAAAGCTGTGAGCCATTCCGGACGGGCGATCACGTTGTAGCCCCCGCTGCCGTCATCCTCGACAAATTCGGCGGTCCAGGCCACCGGAACGGTTCGCGTAGCATCGCCCGGACGGGAAACGGCGGCATAGCTGGTCACCGAATAATTTTCGCTGCCTCCGGCATAGGTAAAATCGGCCGGAGCCATCACGGTAAAAGTCGGAGTGATTACGATGCTCGACGTCGAAATCCGGTAAGTGACGGTTCTGCCCATCGGCCATTGGCTGCCTGCGATAGAGGCGGTTAAAGTTCGTTGTGTCGAAGTCAGGTCGTCCGTATAGACGACCTCGATCGAAGCGCCCGACGGAAGCGTCTGCGGCAACATCATGAAGGTCGCTGCGACAGGAGTGATCTCCTGGTCCGCAGACCCGTCCACAGTAGCCGCAAGTGTCTGCGAAAAGTCTGTCGTAGCGCCGTAACCATTCCACGAATCGGAACCCATCGTATGCGAACCGGAACCGTAAACGCCCTTGAGCGTGATTTTCGTAATGCGCCCGGACATCATATCGTCGCCCGTAGTGAAGCGTACGGCAGTGAGCGCGTGAGCGAAACTCAACGGAGCCGCCGCAGCGGTATTGCCGGCCATCCCGGAGGTAGCAGCGACCAGCAAATCCTGCTGGTCGGCGACGGCTGTCGGGACCGTATAGGTGATCGACGGAGTACCGGCCGACGTCTTATCCGAAAGAACGATCCCCTGGCCGCCGTAGGGCGCGTAAGCGAAGAAACGGATGTTGCGTCCGGCACCGGGCCAGTAATAGGAGGTCGTCCAGGACGATGCTTCGGTCACCTCGACATCGTACATATAATCCGGCAAGCAGGAATCCTCGCTCCAAGTCCCCGTATAAACCGAAGCCAATACGCCGAACGAATCGTAAAAGGTCCCCGTTTCGACGGGCGTGGCACGCGTCTGCAATCGGTCGGTTTGCACATTCGGGTACGGTGCGGCGATTCCGTCGGCGACCGAGGCGTGCAGGAACAGCGTGTCCGCAGGGTTTTCTCCCCGGAGCGAAAATACTTCCGCGACGTTTTCCGGAGAGACAGCGCTCTTCTCTTCCGACTCGGCAGCACCGCACCGCAACTGCGTATTCCAGCCGTCCGCTTCGGCGACTGCGAAACGAAGCATATCACCGTGCAGTTCTCCATCCACTGCCGGGTCTTTCGAACAGGAGGTCGCAGACACGACTGCCACCAGAGCAAATACCCGCAGAAAATTGCGTAACGGGAAAGTTGCAAGAATCTGTTTCATAATTTACATTGACATTATATAATTCACGCGTTTTTCGGCCGAGCCGAACGGTAGCTCTGCGGCTACCTCAAGTGATCGGGAAGGGACAGAGGAGGGCCGGAGGCCTTCCTCCCCTCGCCTGCCGTACACTACACCTTCGGACATACGGCAAGTCTTTGCGGTCCAACCCCGCCCGATCCTAATTTATCGATTACATCGGAACATTCTCCGAAGCCGACGTCCACGGAGTTACCGTAACCGTAAATTTAATGGCACTGCCCAATACATCCTCGCCCGGTTTGAACGGATCTGTCGGACCCGGCATGGGCTTTTCGGGATCGACCTTACCGGCACCATTCGAGAAATCCAGCGTATAAACGTACTTCTGACCGGGCTCCCACTTGGTATTGACAGCTACTGCGACCCAGTCATATTCGCCGACAGAAGGATAGACACGGGCACCGTCCTTGGTCGTAATATTGACCTTCACGGCCAGATATGCACCTTTGTTGGTATTGGTCTTGTCCGTGTCGGGAGTCCAGGCTATAAGCTGCTGCGGAATGAGCATCGCATTGTCGTCTTCCACCGCCATAATCGATGCGGCCGTACCGGTCAGCGTCTTTTCGCTACCCGCATAGGTCGCTTCATAATTAGTCTTTACCGATCCCAACTGCCAGGAGGTAGTTCCGAAATCGAACGTCGCCTTCGAAACCGGCTGTCCGATACGCACGCCCTGAACCTTATAAACATAACCGTCGTTCGTGTTTTTAGCCTTGATCTCGATCTGGGAAAGTCGGTGCCCGAACGTCAGGGCGACACCTGCCGCCTCATCGGTTTTGCTGCCCGTAGCAGTGGCGGTGATGAAATCCTTCTGGTCGGCGATCGTCGTTGCGGGCTCGAAATCAGCGAGCGTCTTGGTCGTCGAATTAATCGTCACGGTAGCACCCAAGTCCGCAGCCGAAGGAGAGTAAGCGAAGAACGAAAGGTTGCTGCCGTCGCTGGGCCAATAGTAGGCCGGAGTAGAAGTGAAGAAAGCGCCATCTTTGGTAAACTCCGCATCGGAGAAATAGTTGGCGTTGTTCTTGTCGAGTGCCGTCACGAAAAAGTTCGTGATGTTAGCCGTCGTCGTTTCCGAAGCACGAGTCTGCATGGCTGCACGGAAATCGATCGCGTTGCCATTGTTGATGCCCGTCGATTCGTCCTTCGAGCACGATGCCATGGCAAGAGCCGCCACGACCACTAAAAATAATTGTTTTTTCATCAGTGAATTAATTAAAAGGTTTAACATTGATCTATGCAAATTCCCCCCCCCATAAAATCGGGAAGATCATTAACATTTTACATCTCGATATCGACATCCACACTTTGCCACTCATCCACCGAAGGCTGGAAACCACCGCCATTGACGATAGGTTTGGGCAACGGAAGCCCGTCCAAAACGATATGCACATTACGCTGATCGGGAGCCGAATGGATTTGATCCGTCACGTCATAGGTGTAATACCACTTGCTCTCGTCCGCCAAAACCGCATAGATGGTCAGTTGATGTGCGTTCTGAGTCGCAGCACAATGTCCGAAAGCGAGCAAGCTCCCGGTAACGAGCGTCTTGTCGGCAGATACGGCGGCGTCAAACGGTATCGTGACGCACTCCTCGCTGATCGCATCGTAGCCTACACCCGGCAGCAAGCCTCCCGCCAGGCTCGACAACGAGCCGCTGATACCCGATACGTATTTCAGATTCTCCGCA
>OHBZ01000849.1_pt1 | contig 10821 bp, 6 predicted proteins | sample 1577551 | NCBI WGS metagenome assembly OHBZ01 (sample SAMEA3879544, study PRJEB24766) | human gut metagenome | biome: human-associated habitat; feature: feces | place: USA | collected 1985/1987
CGCCAACCATCGCGTTCATTCCGCCCGCCATCGAGCTCACACCGCCAGCCATCGCGCTCATACCGCCAGCCATCGCGCTCACACCGCCTGCAGCCGTCCTCTCGGCCGGAATACCCGTTTGGCAGGTGCTCGCGCCGAGGTCTTGAAGGAGTATGTAAACAGTTATCTCGAATTGCCGGATAGCCTCTACGAGGTAGCCAACGGGGGCGAGGCATGGGGCGAATTGCGCGATCGGGTGGAAGAAAGCACATTCGATTGCCGGGACGAGATGCTCGATATTATCGACCATACGGCCGATCTCGGCCGTCGGGAGTGGTTGTTGCGCCGGCTGGACGGTGGAGAGCCTTTCAAAGAACTGTTGCGCTCGGTATTCTCCGACCAACGTAATTCGGGATACATGAGGGTTTATTATACTTCGGAGCCGGATTACAACGCTATAAAGATCAACCAAGCACAAGGTATGATTGCCGAGGGCGATTTCGACGGGGCTGTCTCTTTGCTTCGACCCATACGGGAAGACAAACGCTGTTTGAACACTCTCGCGACAGCCTATTATCGTTTGGGCGATAAAGCGACAGCATTGGACTTGTTCAAGCAGGCAGCCGCTATGGGAGATAAAGTAGCTATTCAAAACTTGGAAAATATAGAAAACGATTATTAATCTTTTAACAAAAACAATTACGAAGATGAAAACAATGAAAACAAAATGGGCAAAAGCCGGGACTATGTTCCTTGCCGCTGCCGCAGTTCTGTCGTCTTGTTCCAACGAAGAGGTTATTCCGGGAGGAGAGACTCCTGTGGGGGAAAGAGATGCTGTCAAGACGAGTTTCTCGTTCGCTATTCCTTCGCCGGTGTCCCGTGCTACCAGCGACGATGTTCAAGGCAACAACAATTTCTTGGGTATAGAAAGTTTGAGGTTAATGCCTTTTTCAAATTTGAGCGGCGATTATGTAGGAGCCAATTCGGTGTTGGCCGGTGCTACCCAGTTGACAGGTTCTGAGATCACGAATGGCGAGGCCGAGAATTTTGTAAAAACGTTTACCGACGTAACTATTCCTTCCGGCGACATCGCTTTCCTTTTTTACGGTAAAGCCAAGCATGACGCGGTTTACAAAGGTGTCTTGGAGATGACACCCGATGCTTCGGTTACCTCTTTGACTCCTGCCGACATAGCGTTTACTTTGAAGAATATTACCGAAGGTACTTATACCGGTGGTTCCTATTCTACCGCAGCCGCTTTGATAGAGGCGTGGAAAACGAATGTTACGGATGCATTGGCTACTTATGTCGGTAATTTGACAGAGGGAGGAGAAGAATAAGGCAACAGAGTTGCAGAATGGTTACTTTTCGTTCAATAGCGCTTCTTTGGAAAATCTGAAATTGGCTTTACAGTATCTTTCGAACGGGTTGGGCGAATTATATGCGAATTACTCTACGTCAGCAGCCAATACGGCAAAGACATCGGTCGATGATATGGTGACAGAGTTGGCAAAAGATGCTTACAAAGATTTCCCCGCCAATCTTCCGAAAGGAGCATATAAATTGAATAACGGTATCATCGTGTTCGATGAGAACGGCCCCGGCGGTTCGGGTATTGTTACGAGCGGTTCTTCGAAGGCATACAGCTATCCTTCTTCTTTGTATTATTGGACCAATGCCTATCCGGTAGCTTATTCGACTCTTCCGACATTTACTAATTGGAATAATGGTGTTTATAGCGGAGCTCGTACGCCGATTACGGTAGCGACGACGAAGATTGCTTTGAACAAAACGATCAATTACGGTGTGGCACGTCTCGATGTGAAAGCTGCGTTCAAATCGGCCGACGGTACAGTTCTGGCCGGTAAAGATACTAAGGTGACTTTGGCCAACCATAATTTTGTCGTAAAGGGTATATTGATTGGCGGTCTGCCCGATAAACTGGATTGGGAAATGCATCCTTCTGCCGCCGACACTTATTCCAAGATTGTATATGACAACAGAATGAATACCAATGATTACGAATTGACGAATGCCGCTACTCCCGATTTTGCTGGTATGACTCCATTTATATACAGCTTATTGCCCGAGACGGCCGATTGTTCTACCGGTAGTACAGAGGATTTGGGACATACACCCAATATTGCTTTGGAAGTCTTGAATGACGGTCCTCAATTCTACGGTTTAGAAGGCAATTTGGTTCCCGAAGGCGGAACGTTCTACTTGGTAGGAAAGCTGACTTATAAGAAGGACAACGGTAAGAGTGAAGTCGTTCGCGTATTCCAGCAGGATTACAATACGATAGCGAACTTGTCTATCAATTCGTTGGCAAAAGCCTACAATACGGTTCCCGACCTGATTAACCCGCGTCTGGAATTGTCATTGGCTGTCGATATAAACTGGAAAGCCGGTTTGGTTATCGATGTACCTATCGGCGATTGATTTCGAAAAAAATAGTTAAACTGTAAAATTTGTCTCCGGTGAATCGGGAGCGTTTCGATTCGCCGGAGATATTTCCTCAAAAAAATAAATATCGAGAAAATGAAAATAGGTGATTGGCAAAGATGGGTTGTCGGAGGAATCTTTTTCGCGTTGCTGCCGTTATCGAGCGGTTGCATCGACGACAACATGTCCGATTGCAACAATTTCACCGTCAGATATAGAATAGAACTGTCTACCCATACACAGGCATTTTCGGGTAGAATGGAGAATCTCAATATGCATTTTTATGACGGTAACAAATCGCTCGCTTATCATGAGTATGTAGAGCGGGAACGAATGCCGTCGAACAATATCTACGCTATTACCCTGCCTGCAAACGATTATCACCATTTTGCCATTGCCAATATTTCGCAGGCGAGTTGTGTGAAATGTTCCGACCTCGGTGTCGCGTCCGATCGTTATAAATTGTCTTATGAGTCGGCGGCCGATACGGTATCTTCGCATGTTTCGGAACTGTATGTCGGGAGGGAACGATTTACGATAGCGGACAGAAATCAGTTTATCGAGGTCGTTTTGACGCCTTGTATTTCCAAGACGAGGTTACACCTCAGTTATGGAACCGATCCCGTCGTCCCGGTAAAACGGGTAGAGGGATATGTCAATGAAACCGCAACCGGTTTTTTGTGTAACGACAGTCTTTATGAGTACGACCGTCCCGTTGTCGTACAGATGAATGAAGCGGGGAAAGATGAAAACGGACTGGCGCTTTTCGAAGCTGTTTCGTTTCCGTCGAGGAATGAGGCGAGTGCAGGAGCGAAGTCTTTGAACCGTAACCCATCGGAGGAAAATGCTATCTGGAATACCGATGTTTACGTTACCATAGGAGATAAAATAACACGAAATACGATCAATCTGACCGAGCCGCTTCCCGCCGGAGAGTGTATAGAAATATACGGTGTGGTGAGGGACGACGGCAGTATAGATATCGGTCACAATGTGCAGGCGACTGTGGCGGTGACTATCGACTGGAAGCCGGGAGGAGATATCGATGTGGATATATAATATTCCCGCATGCGGGCAGATTGTCGAATATAGGTTTAATCGAATAGGAGCTTTGATGTTGAAACAGAGATATGCGATAATGGCACTTTTGTTCGCTACATGGTTGCTCGGCGGCTGTGGAGGCGAGAACTCGTTGCAGCCCGGCAGTCCGTCGGAACCGCAGGAGACGGCGAGCGTGACGTTGAGTATATACACCGGCCGGGAAATTCCGAGAGCGGTGGGGCTTCCGGGAGACCCCGGGACATCGCCGGAGATGCCTGATGCCATCGAAAATATCAACCTGTTCATGTATGTAGAGCCTAAAAATGGCGCTGCCGCTTACATGGAACATTATTATATAGAGCTGCCCGAAAGCACGGCCTATTATGAGTTTCAAGCCATAGACGTGCCGAAGTGCACCGCCTCGTTTTATGCTATCGTCAATGCCGGCAGTCACTACGAATGGGATGCCCTGTCGACGGAAGACGAGGTGATGGCGTTGACGACGATCGCCACGCCTTCGCGCGATTTATATGCCGGTACTTTGCTTGACCTCGAATTGGTTCAAATGAAGCATTCGGGAGTTATCGATGCCGGGCTGGTGGCTTCTAAGGTCGATATTATGTACAATATAGGGACGGCTATATCCAATTACAATGCCAAGCCAGCCGGACAGAAAGAACATGGGGACTGTACGTCGGCGAAAGTCGTTTCATTGAAGTTGAAAAATGTACCCAAAGAGGGAAAATTCTTTGCCGTGAGGTCGAATGACCCCGTCGTCGATCACGTGGTCAGCCTTACCGGTAGTTCGGGACCGGGTCAATCGGCATGGATTAACGGGCGATACGACTGTTATCTTTACGATAGCGGTACGCTCGATATAGAGCTGGTCGTGCAGAGCGTATATGCAGACGCTTATGTAAAGATGACTACTTATAACATACACGTCGATACCCCCGAGGACTTGGCGGTTGCGCCGTATTATTTGCTGCGGTTCGATGTGGTGGGATTTACGCAAACGGAATATAATTATCGATGGACAGCTTCGATATAGAAAAGGAATTATAGGTTATGTTGAACGGAAGAAATAGAGAAATTATTGATTTTGCAGGCCGTGTTTCCGATGTGTCGAAACGCATGGGATATTCGGCGGGATTGCTGCTATTGTTTCTGTTGTCGCTGACGAGCTTACCGGTAGAGGCTCAGTCGAATATCCAGCCGGCTCGCCCGGCCTTCAATTTGCGACGCATATATGTTTCCCCCGAAGGAGCCGGTACGTTCGACGGTTCTTCGTGGGCGAATGCTGCTAAGGGTTCCGATTTGCAAATGATTCTTCGTTCTACCGATACATGGAATGCTATTAACTCTACATTGCAGATATGGATTGCGGCGGGTACTTATGTCCCGACCGAACCACTCCTTCCCGGCGATGAACAGAGTGCCTCGTTCGTCTTGAAAGGAAATCAGGTCGTTGTTTACGGCGGTTTTCGCGGGCAAGTGTTCGACGATTTAGGAGCTTTGGTCTATGAGGGGGAACAGTCTCGAAGAGAGAGAATACGGCAATGTCTATTCAGGCGACCGGCAGGAGCCGTGGGCGTTGAAGAACCAGACTATTTTATCGGGCGACCGATTGAGAAACGATGTAGTCGGTACGGATAACATGTTCTCTTCGCTCGACCCGACCCAGAATACCACCCGGACAGACAATCTCCATACGGTAGTTACTTTCGATCCGTCGAGTGTGGACGTGATGCTCGACGGGATAACTATTGTCGGGGGCTCTGCCGATGGAGACGGTAATTCGGGGCGCGGCGGAGGTGTATCGCTCGACGGTATCGGTTGCGGCATACAGCGATGCCTGTTCTATTTTAATTTTGCCTCGAAAGGAGGAGCCGTTTATATGCATAAGAATAGCGGTTCGGACTCCCAACCGTGTTTTGTCTATAACTCGGTGTTGGTATCCAATTCGGCATTCCGTCGCGACGGGTTCGGATATGGAGGCGGTATCTATTCCGAAGCAGGAGTCGTTTTCGACAATGTCGTTTACAATAATAACGGGGGCGGTATTTGTGTATACGATGAGACCTCGATTGTCAATAATACGATTGTCAACAACCAGTTGTATGGTATAGGTCGTCCGGCCGATACCGATGTGGCGGGTTCTTCGATCAGCGTATCCAACTCGGTTATATGGAGTATCAACCCGTTGAACCATGCGGGATTGAAGGGATTCGATGCTCTTGTCGACCGTGTCTCGAATTGTGCGATCGTCGATTGGGACGAAACGAAAGGCAACGATAATATTTCGTTGTTGCCTTATAATGACCATACGGGTTCTGTGCCCAATTTTATCAATCCTACGACTCAGATAGGGGCTATATTGGAGCCTGTGTATGCCGATTTGGGCGTTTCGTTTTTGTTGCGTCAAAATTCTGTGCTCCTGTCGAAAGCCGAGGGTTCTTGGATGACGACGTTGAACACGTATTACGGGACCGATGTTTCTTACGACATTGCCGGGAAGCCGAGGATAGTCAGTAGGACGCTGGATATAGGAGCTTATCAATATCAGCCGGTTTCGGGCAGAAATATATTGTATGTTCGTCAGCTTTCGCCCGACGAACCGCCTCTTGCCGACGGAGAAGTCCGGGACGGAAGTACATGGCGTTTGGCTGTACAGGACGTGCAGATGGCGATCGATCAACTATATGCCCGGAATGTAGTGGGAGAGGTGTGGGTCGCCGGTGGAACGTATTACCCCACGGCAGCATTTACCGATGAGTCGGGTATAAGGGGCCGTACGGAAAGGCATCGTTCTTTCATCATGCGTAGCGGTATCTCGGTTTACGGAGGATTCCGGGGACAAACCGGCGACGAAGGGATAAACAACAGCACGACTCGTCCCCGCGACCCGGACCATCTCGATGTTCAATGGGCGTTTGCCAATCGTACGATATTCAGCGGAGATGTCGACCGGAACGACGATTCGCAGAAAGGTTGGCGTTGGAATGCCGGAGAGAAGAAATGGGAGCAATATTACGGGCGCAACTCCTACCATGTGGTATGGTTCGCTTCCGAGGGATTTAACGAAAGAACCACGAAGTACGAAGCCGTTACGGCAAAGCCGCTTCCCGTGGAGACGACTCTCGACGGTGTCGTGGTTACGGGCGGTTGCGCCGACTATGGCGAGCGCGGAGAATCGACCCGTATGGGCGGTGGAATCTATTTGACCGAGAACGGAGTCGTGTCGAATTGTATCGTTTATCAAAATTTTGCCTTGACTCGCGGTGGCGGGGTGATGATGAATAACGGCGGAATGTTGGTGAACAGCATGGTCTTTCGCAATGCTTCGCCCGGAGTGCAGGTGCGCAACGGATTGGGCGGCGGCGTGTACATATTGGGGAACGGAACCGTTTTCAGGACGGTGATAACCAACAATACGGCTCGCGTGGGCGGCGGTGTATATGTCGATGAGGCGGAGTATAACAATCCTGCATACGAAGAATCGTTAGACGATATGTACCGGGGTGTCTTGGTGAACACGCTCGTTTCCAACAATACCTCTTCGTCCGATGCGGGAGCGGTCTATTTCGATAAGTTGGGAGGGCTTTCTTCCTCTACGGTGGTTAAGAACTATTGTTCGGCGGTGGCTTCCGACCAAGAAGGAAATTCGGGCGGTATGATCGTCGATGGATATGGCATAGTCTATAATTCGGTTCTTTGGGGAAATGCGACCCTCGAACATACTCGGCAATTTTACGGGAAAAACGGAAAGACGGCCGAGTCGAATGTGCCGGCTTCGATACAGGTTTATAATACGGCGTTGCAAAATCTTTCCAATACGATTTGGGGCGTGAATACCGTAACTCAAAAAACGTATGCTTTGTCCGATCAAAATTCAAAAGGACGTTCTTCTATCGCTTATGATTCCAGTTTCCCCGATTTTACCAATGTGAGAGTCGGCAATGTCGACGTTATCAACAATGAGGCCGGCGTGTACCAGACGACAGCTGCCGATGTCGAAGGCACTCAAACGCTCGACAATGCGTTGCGAACTATTTATGACGTACAGCGTTGGGTTCCGTCCGAATTTTCTGCCCTACAAAGAAAAGGAGGCAGCCAATCCGAGGCTCCGTATGTCAGATATGCTCCGGTGAAAACACAGTTTTATGTCGCGATGACCGATATTCTCAGCAAAGCGTTCGTCGAGCCTCGTGTCTTAGGAGCTTTCGCTTCCGATCGTCCGTCTTTGCAATATAGCGTCATAGAAGATAACGGTGTAAAGAAATTGGTTATTTTTGTCGACCCGTCGGTCGATACGGACCTTTCGGGCGAGTCTTGGGAGTCTCCGATTATATCGGGGAACTCGGCTATCGAATATTTGGCGGGACTCCCGGATACCGAATATCCCGGTTGCCCTCGTGAGATATGGGTGAAGGAGGGGACGATAAATCCGGTATGGAAAGCCATCGGTAGTGACCGTCGCACTTCGTCGGTCGTTTTGCGAGGAGGCGTTTCCTTGTATGGCGGTTTCAATTCCAAATTGGAAGGTACGGAAGGCTCTACGGTTCCCGGACAGACGTTTGTCCCGACAGGGAGCGATGTCGCCGAACCGATACGTAATCCGGTGGATTTCCGTACGGTGTTCGACGGTACGTTGGCCGGAGGGAACCTTTATCATGTGGTGACTATGTCTGACGACGGAGAAGCCATTCTTGACGGATTTCATATCGTCAACGGAGATGCATCGACCGGTTCTTCTGCTATCAAGACCGGGGGTGGTGTGTTGCACGAATATGGCACATTGCATATCCGCAATTGCATGATCGAGAATAATGTCGCAACGAACGGAGCCGGAATCGTTATGTTGGGTACGACGAAAAAATTGGTAATGACCAATACGGTGGTGAATAATAATACCAATACGGGATTGTCGAGCGAATCCTTTTATTCGGCAATAACTCTTACAAACGATGCTCGTCTCAATCACTGTACGATTATACATAACAATGCCCCGGGCATTTGTGCGGTGGATGGGCAACTGAGACTTTATAACTCGGTTTTGTGGGGAAATACTTCGACCGGGACTATCGCTCCCGAAGATGTACAAATTACGGGGTCGGCCACTATGCTCGATATTCGTAACAATGCTATCCAATATGCACCAGAGGAGTGGAATCTATGGAGTGAAAACATGCAGTTGAGCATCGTTCAGGGTGATCCTATGTACCCGTCGTTCGTCAATTCTACTCGGAATGTGGGGGCTATATCGAGCGGATACGATACGCCATTGGGAGGTCCGGCTCGATTCGAACCTACTTGTAAATCTCCGTTGGTGATTGCAGGTGACGAAAGTATAGTTGATGATCCGGATTTGGTTCTTGATGCCGATATTACGGGGCATAATTTCGCTGTGGGTGGAGCCCCCGATATAGGAGCTTATGAGGCTACTTGTCTGAATCCTGTCGGTTCGGTTCTTTACGTGCGTAGCGGGCCTACCGGTACGGCCTCTTCTCCTCAAACCTCTTATTTCGGTACGGGAGACGGTTCTTCGTGGGCGAACGCTATCAATGGAAATGCGTGGTATGGATTCGACGACGGTCTGCCTTATGATCAAATCGAATACGACAGCCGCGATGCTACCGACTATATTACCGGTTTGCAGTATGCTGTCAACGAGGCATACAAGGCATCGTTGAAAAAGGACGGAAGCGGTCGGATCGCTTATGAGACATTGAATTATACAGATTATACATACAATCAAACGAACGGTCGTAGCGCATCGGTACAAATACCTGTTGGTGTCGATACGACGGCTTTGGTCGAAGTGTGGGTAGCCAAAGGGGAATATACGAGTCGGCGGGGATTCTTTATGCGGGATGCCGTACAGGTGTACGGCGGATTTCCCGAGATAGGAACACCGGGGAAGGACGAGCGTAATCCCCGCATCTACAATACGATTATACAGACGATGACTACCGCCGAGGCGAATGCTGTTACTTCGCTTGATGGGTATGCTCCTTATTTCGATATGGATCGACGAGTCAGTTCTATGAATTGAACAGTCGGTACGACAATGCGAATAAAGTTCGTAGGGTACTTACCCAACCCTTCCCGTATTATGAGGACGGAGGTCGTTTGGAAGCGGGTTCGCAGGGACAGGCTTCGACCGAGACTAATAATGTGGCGTTGAATCCATTTGTTATCGAGACTATATGGGACGGATTTATAATACAAAACGGTCGAACTCGAATACGTCACGGAAAAGATGGCGGTGCAGGGGTAGCCTTGCGGAAAAATGGACGGCTCGAAAACTGTATTATCCGAAACAATTATAATGTAGCATCCCGTAGTCGCGGCGGAGGTGCATTTTGTAACGACGGAACATTTTCCAATTGTTCGTTTTTCAATAACGATATGCCTGCATTGGGGAGCGATTACGGAGAACAATACGGCGGGGGGGTTTACATGCGTTACGGTACGTTGTACAATTGCGTATTTGCCGGTAATTCCGTATCTGGCGGTAATTCCAACGGTCAGGCCGTTTATATTGAAGTAGCCGATTTTTATAACAATACGATTGCCGACAACTCCGGTAGCGGTGCAGCCATTTATTGCGGTTATTGGTTTGCCGATGGTGCGGCCAATATTTACAATACCATTATTTATAATAATTCGGGCTCGTCTCAGGTACAGGCTCATAGCAATGTAGTGTTGAGAACTTCGCATTGTTGTTATCCCTCGGGTTCTATATCGGGAGTCTCTGGCGCTAACTTGACGCAAGACAACATTATCAATCAAGTTCCGCAATTCGTGGATCGTTCGTCGGGAAATAAAGAAAATAACGACTATCGTTTACAGGGCACTTCACCCTGTATCAATGCCGGGAATAATAGTCCCGAAGGGATTAAATTACCCGAGACCGATATGGACTATACAGACCGTTTTAAAGACTGTTCTATCGATATAGGGGCATACGAAATAGACCAAAGCGAGCCGATTATGCCCGCTATCAAGACTATCGACGGAGAACAGGTGGGAGTCATTTATGTGACGAAGGCGGCTAACGGTACGGTAGACGGTTCGTCGTGGGCGAATGCCGCTTGCGAAGCGAAATTGCAAAAAGCTCTCAACTGGGCAGGTTATATTATTCACAATAAGGAGACGTACGTATCGGGTCGATATAGAGATATTACTCGTATTCAAGTGAGGGTTGCGAAAGGCACTTATTATCCTACCGATGTCGTTCTTCCCGATCAGCCTCGTACCGCTTCGTTTATTATTCCGGCAGGGATAGAGGTGTATGGAGGGTTTGCGGGAATCTCTGACGATGAGACCGTGGAAGGACGTAATATGCGTTTG
>OHBZ01000856.1_pt1 | contig 10748 bp, 9 predicted proteins | sample 1577551 | NCBI WGS metagenome assembly OHBZ01 (sample SAMEA3879544, study PRJEB24766) | human gut metagenome | biome: human-associated habitat; feature: feces | place: USA | collected 1985/1987
AATATAATTTTCTGGTGGTTGTCCTGGATGAAAAATAGGAAGATGCAGATGCGATGAGAGCAGATAACAAGAGATAGATATAGAAGACATCAGATGACTTTTGCGGAGACATCAGACGTCTTTAAAACGTTGTTTTTTATGTGTAAATGGAAGTGCTTTTTTGGAATATGAATCCTGAATATATGGAAATTCGGGATAGAGAGAAGGTGGATTATGGAACAGAAATTTGTGGATAGGATGAGATGCGAAACGGAGGAGCTTGGGATAACTCTGAGTGATCGGCAGTTAGAACAGTTTTATCAGTATTATGAAATGCTGGTAGAGTGGAATAAAGTAATGAATCTTACAGCGATCACAGAAATGGAAGAGGTGATTACCAAGCATTTTGTTGATAGCTTGTGTATTGTAAAGTCAGAAAAGGATCTGGAAACTTGCGGTAAAAAGGTGATCGATGTGGGAACAGGAGCGGGATTTCCAGGAATTCCTCTGAAAATTGCTTTTCCTGGATTGAAAATCACTCTCTTGGACTCTCTGAACAAACGGATCAATTTTTTGAAGGAAGTGTGCAGCGCTTTAGGGCTTTCTGAAGTGGAGATGATTCATGGAAGAGCAGAAGATTTTGGGAAAAATCCAAAATATAGAGAGAAATTTGATTACTGTGTTTCCAGAGCAGTAGCAAATACAGCAACTTTGTCGGAATATTGTCTTCCCTTTGTGAAGATTGGCGGCGCTTTTCTTCCGTATAAATCTGGAAAAATTGAAGAGGAGCTGAAGGAAGGAACGAAAGCTATTGAAAGTATGGGAGGCACGGTGGAAAATGTAATTCATTTTTCTTTGATCGGCGCAGATGCAGAACGTACCCTGGTGAAAATTAAAAAGATTTCGGCAACACCGAAGAAATATCCTAGAAAAGCGGGCGTTCCATCAAAGGAACCAATCAAGATGTAATTGCTTTTTACAAAATAAAAAATGAAAAGAAAGAGTGTTTTCTGGCACGGAGTTTCGCGCTGGAATGCACTCTTTTTTTCTTTCTTGCAAATAAAAGAAAATGCTAATCCTGTAGATGCATTACTGTAAAAAGGAATTTTGCTTGGGAAAAAGATTTGACGCAGATAAGCTTCCTTGTTAAAAAGGTATGATGATATTGTGAGTTTTACGAGAAAACTGTAATGTTTCACGTGAAACATTTGAAATATAAAGCAGGTGTGAAGTCTGGCTATGTATTATATTGAAAAAAGATGCATAGCATGAATGAATATACAGAATAAATATTCAAAAATAACGCATATTAAAATGTATAAATATTATGTAAAAATGTATATACATAAATGAGAGAAAGGCAGAAAAAAGGGAATAATAGGAAAAAGAGGAAGGGGAAAGCGAGGGGGAGAGCTGTCGGAAAAATCCGCTTACAAGCAAATTTGATACAGATTTTCCTGCCAGTTCTCGCATCGGAGGAATCTCCGGTGCTTCTTGTCCGGCAAAGCCGAACAAGAAGATGATTCGTCCTGAACAGTTACGATAGAATTAGTAATAGGAACGCAGGGCAAAAAATAATCGCAAAGGAGAGCATATGTATGACAACAAGAAAGGAAAATATCGTGATCCCAAAAGAAGCTTATGTAATCTGGGGAAAATTGTCGGCATTTGAAAAATATCCTGAGTGGAGAGCAGATGCGAGTGAAATAGAAATGATCGATGAAAAATGTTTTAAAGAGAGCAATCGAGAGGGATATAAAACGATTTTTACCATCGAAAAGTCGGTTCCGTTAACGTGCTTGAAGTTATGTTTGGAAAACGATAGCATGACAGGATATCGGGAGTTTTTGCTTGATTCCAGGGGAAATGAAACAGAGATTGAAATAACGGAAAGTGTAACATCAAAAAGGCTCTCTACAAGACCGATTGGGAAAAGTGTGTCTGAGCGGGTTTACTTACAGCAGGATTTAGAAAAAATCGTGGAAGATTTGAAGAGGATTTAATTGTAACTGTTCAGGATGGGGTGTTTCCTTTTCCGGCAAAGCCGAATAAGAAGATGCCTCGTCCTGAATAGTTATATTTAATTTTAAAATTTGGTATGTATTTCAGGGTAAAAACAGAAGAACGGATTTGAAAAAATGAAATACAGCGGAAAGTATAGATGGTTTCGTGGCTGATTCTTTAAGGGGTGTCAAGCGCCTGCACTATGAAAATTCAGAGAAAAGACTCATATGAAAACAAAAGTCTTTTCTCTGAATCTTTGCTGGGTAGGTAGATTTTACCTATATAATTAAAGCAGTAGAAGAATCAAATTAGTGTCTGTCCGGCACGATTTCGATCCAGTATCCGTCTGGATCCAGGATAAAATAGATTCCCATTTTTTCGTTTTCAAAGCAAATGACTCCCTGATCTTTGTGGAGCTGATGGAGACGATCGTATTCATCTGTTTTAAAGGCGAGATGAAATTCGCATTCTCCTAAATTATATGGCTCGGTTCGATCGCGAAGCCAGGTTAATTCCAGGGTAAAGTCGCTGTTTCCATCGCCTAAATAAACCAGTTTAAAGGAACCGTCTTCAGCCACTTTTTCTCTTACTGGCTCTAAATTCAAAGAATCTTTGTAGAATTTCAGGCTTTTTTCCAGATCAAGAACATTAAAATTAAAATGATTAAATGTTGTCATAAGCGAACCTCTCTTTGCGTTTGATTAAATGATTGTTTTTTATAACTGTTCTGAATAGTTACGTTTTTCATTATGAAAAATCATTCCTATGAAAGATAAACCCTTAGCAGCTATGGGAAGTGCAGTGTGGATGCCAAACGATAGGATTAGCAGCTTGTTGTAAAACGAATTACGCAGTACAGGTTTAAAGGTTTCATAGAGATGCATCATAAACTTATTTAAAATGTTTCACGTGAAACATCTTGAAATTTGATGTTTGTTATAAAAATCTGCTGTAAAATAGTTTTACGACTTTTACGTAAAGAATGTTTCTACAAGATGCAGCACTTTTTCTGGAGATTCCAAATGAGGAAGACCTTTTGTTTCTGGGATAATAGCAGTTTCTATAGCAGGATTGCAGTCTTTATATTCATCCAGCCGTGTCTCAATATCGGAAACAGCAGAGCCGCCAATGATATAGAGACTATTATCGATCTTTCGAATCGCATTGGTAATGTTGCATTTGGTGTAATTACATTTAGAACTGGCGTAAATGGCCTTGGGAGCATTGCCTAAATGGGCTGCTTCATAGTAGCTGTCTATCAGTTTGGGGTTTACGGAAAATGGATTATAAAATCCGTGGGAGCATACTTCTTCTGCAATGATATGTTTGCTGGCTGCGATATGATAGAGCAGTGTTCCGATCACAGGCAGTTCAACCATAAATTTATACATTTTTGCCAGCTTGCCAGGAATCAGGCTGCAATCCAGAATTCTAAGCGGATTGATAAGCATAATCTGATCGAATAAATCCGGATCACTTGCACAGGCCATAACAGGGATAGAAGCAGATTCTCCAGAAGCAATAACATTTGTCCGATGGCCAATAACAGATTTAATGAAATCTGAAATCAGCTGTACATACAGATAATTGGTATAAGTCATGTTTATTTTTTCTGATCGACCACATCCCAGCAAATCTATGGTGTAAACCGTATAATGCTCTTGAAGCAACGGTACTAATTGACTCCACTCATGTCCACTGGCTGCAGCATGAATATCATGGATCAAAAGCAGTGGTTTTCCACTTCCTGTTTTTGTATAGTGGATGTTTCCCAATCGCCATTTATAACATAGGGATTTGGGCTCAGAAAGTAAATTTTTTGAAATAGCTGAAATCTTTATGCATTTATTGATTGCAGCAATCGATGCGGTTGTTCCGGCAGAAATAAGGAGTAAGGTGAAAAGCTTGTTTTTGGTACGCATAAATACCTCCCCTGAACAATATTGAGCTGCAAAAAGCTCAGTCTCTTCCTATTAGTATAATACAATTTTGCGTCATATACAACGAGAAACGAGGAAAAGTTGACGTACTGCTGAATAATTTATGGGTATTTTACGAAAATTTCATGAGATTAATTTTCTGATATACATAGGAAAAGATGGAAAAGTATGTTATACTTAATACCAATACAGATATTACTATACTATAGTAGCTGTTCAAAAAAGCGCATTTCCTGTTTTTAGACAATCGGTCAGGTTTATCTCCGCTTCTGGATAGTTACCAAGAATAAAGGAAAGAATATGGGAAGAATAATAGCAATTGCAAATCAAAAGGGTGGAGTAGGGAAAACTACAACAGCCATTAATTTGTCCGCCTGTTTAGCAGAGGCTGGACAGAAGGTACTTGCTGTGGATTTTGATCCGCAGGGAAATGCCACCAGTGGCCTTGGTTTTGAAAAGGGATATATGGATAAAACTGTTTACGAGCTGCTGATGGATGAATGTCAGTTGGATGAGTGTATCGTGAAGGAGGTTCAGGAAAATCTGGATGTCCTTCCATCTGACGTAAATCTGGCAGGAGCTGAGATTGAACTCCTTGATGTGGCAAATAAGGAATCACTGCTGAGAGCGGAACTGGAAAAGGTAAAAGATAATTATGATTTTATCATTATCGATTGTCCTCCTTCTCTGAGTCTTCTCACAATCAATGCACTGACAGCATCTGATACTGTTCTTGTTCCAATTCAGTGCGAGTACTATGCTCTTGAAGGATTGACACAGATTCTTCAGACTATTGATTTGGTGAAGAAAAAACTGAATCCGAAGCTGGAGTTAGAGGGAGTTGTGTTCACCATGTACGATGCGAGAACCAATCTTTCTCTGCAGGTGGTTGAAAATGTAAAGAAGCATTTAAACAGAACTATTTACAAAACAATTATTCCGCGGAATGTTCGTTTGGCAGAGGCACCCAGCCATGGAATGCCGATCAATCTTTATGATACTCGATCAACGGGAGCAGAAAGTTACAGAATGTTAGCAGCAGAAGTGATCAGCAGAGGAGAGGTATAATGGCACAGGCAAAGAGAGGACTTGGAAAAGGATTGGGAAGAGGACTTGGAGCTTTGTTTGGAGAAGATGTTGTTGAGGAAGTTGTTATGGATAAGAGAGGCAGCCATTCTCACGAAAACTCTGACAGTGAAGAAGAAAGAGTTTCTCGAGGAAGGAAACATACATCAACATCCAATGTGAAATCCAATGAGAAGAATCAAGATTCCACTTCTGAAAAAGTTGTACAGAAGAAAGCGGCAGAGGAGAAGATGTCTCAGACCCAGAGCTTATCTGGTGAAGTAGAGAAGCTGGAACCAAAAACACAGCCAGATGTTTCACGTGAAACATTATCAGATGGTTCTGTTGACAGAGCATCTGTTTTAGATTTTTCACTTGAACAGCAGGCGATCGAGAAACAGATTTCGGCATCTGAAAAAGGGGAAGAGGCTCATGGAGAAATCTATGTGAAGCTTTCCAAGATTGAGCCAAATCGTTCCCAGCCAAGAAAAAATTTCGATGAGGAACAGCTTCAGCAGCTGGCAGATTCCATGAAGCGGTATGGTGTACTGCAGCCGCTTCTGGTACAGAAGAGAGAAAATGGATTTGAAATTATTGCAGGGGAACGTCGCTGGAGAGCTGCCAAGATGGCAGATTTGAAGGAGGTTCCTGTGGTAGTCCGGGAATATGATCCGCAGCAGACCATGGAAATCGCGTTGATCGAAAATGTTCAGAGAGAAGATTTGAACCCGATTGAAGAGGCTATGGCATATCAACAGCTGATTCAGGAATTTAATTTGAAGCAGGAAGAAATTGCGGAGAGAGTATCCAAAAGCAGAACAACGATTACCAATAGCCTGAGATTGCTGAATCTTGCAAAAGAGGTACAGCAGATGCTGGTTGAAAACCGTCTTTCCAGCGGACATGCAAGAGCGCTTTTGTCTTTAGAAGATCCCAAGCTGCAGATTGAACTGGCTCATAAGATTGAACAGAATAAAATGAGCGTTCGTGAAGTAGAAAAGGCTGTAAAGCTGATGGGAAAAGAAAAGAAACCGAAAAAAGAAAAACAGGTAGATGAAGCGCTTGAGCTGGTATTTCGGGATCTGGAAGAACGGATGAAAACGGTTATGGGTACGAAGGTAAATATTAGCCGAAAGGATAAATCAAAAGGAAAAATTGAAATTGAGTATTATTCGGAGTCGGAGCTGGAGCGTATTGTAGAATTGATTGAATCCATCCGGTAAGGGATATGCAAAAGACAGGAGTGAACAAAGATGGAAGAAAGTATTTTGAATAACTTGGGATTTGATCCCGTCTATCTTATCATTGCCCAGTCGGCTATCACATTGATACTGCTGGTCGTTGTTATTGTGTGTATAGTTAAGATAAAAAAGTTATACCGGCGGTATGATTATTTTATGAGAGGGAAAGATGCGGAATCAATGGAGGAAATGATCATAAAACAGATGGAGGATATTATTGATCTGAAATCTCAGGATCGGGCCAATAAAGATTCTATTCGCACAGCTAATAAGAATTCCAGAGCGTCTTTTCAAAAAATGGGTATTGTAAAATACAATGCGTTTAAAGGAATGGGCGGAAATTTGAGCTTTGCTCTGGCATTACTGGATTATACAAATACAGGTTTTGTGATTAACTCTGTTCACAGCAGAGAAGGGTGTTATCTCTATATTAAAGATGTAGATAGAGGTCAGACAGACGTTGCCCTTGGCAATGAAGAAAAAATGGCGCTGGAACAGGCCTTAGGCTATAAGGAAAAGAATATAGCTGCTCAGTAAGACAGCAAAAAAGCGCAGGGCAAACAGCCTGGATGATAGCAGATACCAAAACACAGGCAGTCTTGAAGTGGAAGAGAGCAGACACCAAAGCACAGGCAGCATTGAGGTGGAAGAGAGCAAACACCAAAAGCGCAGGCAGCCCTGAAGTGAAAAAGAGCGGACATCAAAACCATAGACAGTTTGAAGTGAAAGAGAGAGGAACATAAAGGCGAGCAGGATAAGAGAAACGTGCGTGTGGCTGCAAATAAAAAAACGAAAGAAAATAGGACGATATCAATGAGGGGGGCATTTGAAGAATGCTCCTCTTCTTTGGTTTATAAAAAAGTCTGCCCCATGAAATAAAAGAACTATGAAATAAAAGGACTACGAAATATAAAAGAACTACGAAATAAAAGCTCAACAAGAAAGCCCAACAAGAAAATCCCAACAATAAAACTCCAACAAGAAAACCCTAACAAGAAAAACTCAATTAAGAAAACCTTAACAAGAAAACCTCAAGAAGAAAGACTAATAATAAAAGCCCATGCGAGAATAGGCGCTACGCACCGGAATTGCGACTTTCCCAGAGCAGAACAGAAAGTGTACTCCATTTATGGACTGTAAGAAAATAAAATAAAAATTACAAAATCATCACTGGTAGGGCGATATATCGCCCTAAGATCTTCCAAAATTCGACTAAACTAGTCCATAATAAGGAGGATTCTTCTGATGACGATAAGTGAAGCAACAAGCTATAGAATTACAGAATTATGTAAGGAAAAAAAGCTGAGTGGATATTCCGTTACCTATAAGGCCGGGATTCCTGCGTCAACTTATAAAAGTATTGTAAATGGAAAAAGCAAGAATCCGGGAATCGTTAATATCAACAGAATAGCAGATGGTCTTGGCGTAACGATTCGCGAGTTTTATGATTCTGATATTTTTGACGATCTGGAGCCGGATGAATAATTTATCAGAAGAAAGAAGGAACAACGTAAACCAGGCCAGGGAGCCCTTAGAAGAAAATCTGACAGATTCATAATATCATTATTTCGTATTCTATTTAAAAAACTTCACTCTTCACCGCGGTAATTTATGAAAACAAAATCAGGGTTTTATACATTTTGCATATAAAAGAATGAAAAAAAAGTTTAAAAATTAGATATCATTTCATTGACAATTATTTAACGAGCAAGTATAATGCTTATAGTGACATTGTTAAAAAAATATCGACTTTTAAATGAGATATTTTATGTCTGACTTGAATATAGGAAACAGAAAAAAACTTTTAGGATATCATTACTTTTATCATTATTTTATGGAGGATAAGTGACAATGGCAGAGAAGCAGACAATTGCAGTTCCCGAAATCATTGACAATGTAGAAGCTCTGGAAGTAAAGATGCAGGCAATGCGTGAGGCTCAGAAGATTTTTGCTACCTTTACTCAGGAGCAGGTCGATAAAATTTTCTACGAGGCAGCATCTGCAGCCAACAAAATGAGAATCCCGCTGGCTAAGATGGCAGTGGCCGAGACCGGCATGGGTGTTGTAGAAGATAAGGTTATTAAAAATAACTATGCAGCAGAGTATATTTACAATGCTTACAAGAACACCAAAACCTGCGGTGTGGTAGAAGAAGATAAGGCGTACGGAATCAAGAAAATTGCAGAGCCTATCGGTCTGGTAGCAGCAGTTATTCCTACTACAAACCCGACCTCCACTGCTATTTTCAAAACTCTGATTTGCCTGAAAACAAGAAATGCAATTATTATTTCCCCACATCCCCGTGCAAAAGAATCTACCATTGCAGCAGCAAAGGTTGTTCTGGATGCAGCTGTTAAGGCTGGCGCACCGGAGGGAATTATCGGATGGATTGACGTACCGTCTCTGGAGCTGACCAACACAGTTATGAAGGATGCAGATATTATTCTGGCAACCGGCGGCCCGGGTATGGTTAAGGCAGCTTATTCTTCCGGAAAACCGGCGCTGGGCGTAGGCGCAGGAAATACCCCGGTTATTCTGGACGACACTGCTGATATTAAGATGGCAGTAAACTCCATTATTCATTCCAAAACTTTTGATAACGGTATGATTTGTGCTTCTGAGCAGTCTGTAACTGTCCTGGCATCTGTTTATGATGAAGTAAAGAAAGAATTCGCATACCGCGGTTGCTACTTCCTGAAGCCGGAAGAGCTGGATAAGGTAAGAAAGACCATTCTGATCAATGGTTCTCTGAATGCAAAGATTGTAGGACAGAGCGCTTATAAGATTGCACAGCTGGCTGGCGTTGAGGTTCCGGTTGATACCAAGATTCTGATCGGTGAGGTTGAGTCTGTAGATATCAGCGAGGAATTTGCTCATGAGAAGCTGTCTCCGGTACTGGCTATGTACAAGGCTGAGACCTTTGACGAGGCAATTGTAAAGGCTGAGCGTCTGGTTGCAGACGGCGGTTACGGACATACTGCTTCCCTGTATGTTAACGTAAATGAGCAGGAAAAGATTATGAAGCACGCAGAAGCAATGAAAACCTGCCGTATCCTGATTAATACTCCTTCTTCTCACGGCGGTATCGGTGATCTGTACAACTTCAAGCTGGCTCCGTCTCTGACACTGGGCTGCGGCTCCTGGGGCGGCAACTCTGTATCTGAGAACGTAGGCGTGAAGCATCTGCTGAACATTAAGACTGTTGCTGAGAGGAGAGAGAATATGCTGTGGTTCCGCGCACCGGAGAAGGTATACTTTAAGAAGGGCTGTCTGCCTGTAGCATTAAACGAATTAAAGGATGTAATGGGCAAGAAGAGAGCCTTTATCGTAACAGACTCCTTCCTGTACAAGAACGGCTACACAAATGTAATTACAGACCGTTTAAATGAAATGGGAATCACATATACCGTATTCTCTGACGTTCAGCCTGATCCTACTCTGGCAAATGCACAGGCAGGCGCCAAACTGATGAAAGAATTTGAGCCGGATGTAATTATCGCAATGGGCGGCGGCTCCGCAATGGATGCAGGAAAGATCATGTGGGTACTGTACGAGCATCCGGAAGCAGATTTCATGGATATGGCAATGCGCTTTATCGATATCCGCAAGAGAGTTTATACCTTCCCGAAGATGGGTGAGAAGGCTTATTTCGTAGCTGTTCCTACCTCTTCCGGTACAGGTTCTGAGGTTACTCCATTTGCCGTTATCACTGATCAGGAAACCGGCATCAAGTATCCTCTGGCTGATTACCAGCTGCTTCCAAATATGGCGATTGTTGATACTGACAACATGATGAGCCAGCCAAGAGGCTTAACCAGCGCTTCCGGCGTTGATGTTTTAACCCATGCATTAGAGGCATATGCTTCTGTTATGGCAACGGATTATACAGACGGACTTGCATTAAAGGCAATGAAGAACGTATTTGACTACCTGCCGATCGCTTACAATGAGCCAAACAATGTTGAGGCACGCCAGAAGATGGCAGACGCATCCTGTATGGCAGGTATGGCATTTGCGAACGCATTCCTGGGCGTATGCCACTCTATGGCACATAAGCTGGGAGCATTCCACCATCTGCCCCACGGTATTGCAAATGCGCTGATGATCTCTCTGGTAGTTGAGTTCAACGCTGCTGAGAATCCACGCAAGATGGGAACTTTCTCCCAGTACCAGTATCCGCATACCATGGCAAGATACGCTGAGTGTGCAAGATTCTGCGGAATCAATGCAGGCAGCGATGAAGAGGCTGTGAAGAAGCTGATCGAGAAGATCGAGGAGTTAAAGAAGGCTGTTGGCGTGAAGTCCTGCATCAAGGATTACGGCATTGACGAGAAAGACTTCTTAGACAGACTGGATGATATGACGGAGCAGGCCTTCGACGACCAGTGTACCGGTGCCAACCCAAGATATCCTCTCATGAGCGAGATCAAGGATATGTATTTAAGAGCTTATTACGGAAAATAATCGAACCCATTGAGGGTGAACCTTTATCCTTTGTGTTTGGAACAGGCCGTCTGTC
>OHBZ01000857.1_pt1 | contig 10731 bp, 10 predicted proteins | sample 1577551 | NCBI WGS metagenome assembly OHBZ01 (sample SAMEA3879544, study PRJEB24766) | human gut metagenome | biome: human-associated habitat; feature: feces | place: USA | collected 1985/1987
TTTTTTTGTTCATTATTACGATATGTGTTTACAGCCGATTACTAAAAAAGGGGATAAAAGAATATAAGAAAATAGATAAAACATTCTAGTATTATATATTTAGAGTTAAACCGTTGATGTAGTTTTGAAAATATCTAGCTATGTCAACGGTTTATTTTTGTCTTTAAATACCTATTAATTAGGTAGTTTTATTGTATAATTGAATCGACTAATCCTCGATTCAATTCCGTAATTGAATAATTATAATATGTAATTGATGAAAATATATATTTTCATTATATAAAACCCGTGCGAATCCTGTTTTTTATAAAACTAATAGTAGCACATTTATATAAAGGAAACACAATGAAGAAAAAAACAATGAAAGCATTTGCTTCTACAAATTATCCTATTGTAGTTGCATATTCTAAGGACTTTAAGGACAATCAGAAATTAAAATTCTCTGTATATAAGTGTAATGAGTCCAATGCTACTGTAATTACAAATGACATTAGAAGTGCATTTAGTCCTATTTCTGGTAAATTGATGACTAAATTGTCTAATGATAAAGAATATATTACAGTTGCAGAGGCTAAAAAGTTACCAATTATTGCAAAGAGTGGTGATTTTTATATTGCTGTATCAGAAGATTTGAAAAATAGATTAGGTAAAACTATTTATTCTCCTATTTCTAGTGAAGAGTTGGAAGTTGAAGACGACTTTGAAGATGAAATGGAAGAGTCATCAGAAGATGATGATGTAATTGAGTTTGACGATATTATTGAAGAATCTGCTGATGATGAATCAGATAATGAAGACGATGAAGATATTGATATTGACATTGACGAGGATGTTGATGACGATTCCGATGAAGATGTTGATGTTGAAGAATCTGATAGTACTGACGTACAGCAGGAAGAAATCAATGAGTCTGATGATGAAAATTTAGAAGATGAATCTGATGACGTTGATGAAGTTGACGCAGAAGATGAAGCTCAGAAAACAGTTGATGAAATTGATGAAATAGTTGACAAAGAGCGTGAAAAAGAAGAAGACGTTGACATTGAAGAATCAGTAGATGAAAATACTACTGAAGATGACAAGGTTGATGAAAAAGCTTCTGTTAAATCTTCTAAGAAAAAAGTCAAAGCTTCTGAAGAAAAAGAATCTGAAAATCTGAATGTACAACAGCAGGAAATTAATGATAAACTGGATAGTGAAACAAATAAAGACCTGTCAAATCGTACATTAGATGAAGGTGAAGATGAGGCTGGTTCTACAATGCGTGTTGAATCGTCTAAAGAAGATGACGAAGATTCTCGTATTGATGATGAAAAAGAGAAAGCCAAAAAAGAAAAAGAAGATGAAGAGTCTGATAAAGACGATGTTAAAGAAAAATCTAAAAAACAACGTGAGGACTTGGAATCTGAAAAAGATGACTATAAAGAAGAATTAGAAGAGTCAAAATGTTCAAAAGCTTCTGATGAAGACGATGAAGATTTAGAGGTTGATATTGAAGAATCTGAAAATACAGATGTTCAACAAGATGAAATCAATGATGAAGAAAAAGACGGTGATTTAAAAGATTTTGTTGAAGAATCTGATGATGACGATGTTGAAGATATTGATGAAGATGAAATTGAAGATATCGTTGACATTGAAGAATCTTGCGGTGATGAAGATTTCAAAGAAGTAATTTTAAGTTCTGTAAAATCTAATCGTAAGATTTCATACAACTTCGCAAAAGCTTGTGGTAAACCTACAAGTATTGACATTGTTGAATCTGGTGATAAATCTTACTTAATGTTTGACGGTAAACCCGTTGCAACAATGTGTGAAGACTCTTGTTCAGATGAAGTCAAAGAATTGTATGGCAAACCGGAAGCATTATTGGCTGCAATTCGTGCCGCTATTGATGAAGATGGTTTAACCGATGAAGTAAATTCTAACTTTGGTATTAAACCGATTAAGTTGAATATTAAAGCTTCAAAAGTTATGCGTGCAAACTTAAAAGAAGGTTATAAGGCTATGGCAAGTAAGTTGTCAGAGTCTAAAAACAATTACACAGAAAGACTTACTCAATCTTTGAGTATTGCTTCTGTGGGCGTTAACAAAGGCTTGTTGAATACATCTAATGCGTTCAAACTTGCGTTTGTTAAACAACTTACTATGGCAGGTGTAATGGACGCCGAAGACGTAGTAAACGAAATCTTCGCCAAACACGGTGAAGAGTATTTGAAAGAAATTATTGAAAAAGCTAAAGAACTTGTTAATAGTGATGATGCTGAACGCAACGCAACTGCTAAACTTGTTACTACGGCTTCTTTCAATAAGTCAATTTCTGATAAAGTTAAAATGTCGCTGATTCATAAACCTGTAGAATCAAAAGAAGTTAATGCTTCTGTTAAAGAATCTACAAGTTTTTCAGGTATTTTTAACAATATTAGAAAATTTTAATAACCTAGTTAAATAATGAGTTATGGGTTAATGCTAAAATGTGTTAACCCATAAATTGTTTCACATTAAAAGGAGAAAAATATGCTTGAAACAAGTAGAACTCAATATCAGCTAACTACCAACTACTTAGTATCTGGCGATATCGGAGTTGACGGTATCATTGACGGTGCGGGTTTAGTTGCTGTGTTGGAAAATGGCGTTCAGAAAGTTAAAGTTCCTGCAACTGCCAGCAATGATGACGTTTTTAAAGGTATTGCGTTTTCACAGTACCGTGCTCAAACTACTACAAATAAAGTAGACTCTTTTGTAGTTCCTACTGGTGGTGGTTCGGCTACTTTGTCCGCTACTCCGATTGGTGGTGTTTCAAAAGTATTGGCTCGTGTTTATAACGCGGACGGTACAAGTACTGCAGAAGCTCCACAGGCAAGTGCTCCGTCGGTAGCTGGTCAGGTTCAGTTGGTAGGTGATGTTGTTACTTTTTATGCAGATGATGCTGGTAAAAAAGTTGAAATCACTTATTCATATAATATCTCTGTTGCAGAGTTGCAAGGTCTTCCGTTTATGGGTGACGGTGTTCCTGGTATTGCAGTTAGTGCTGCTACTGGTACTATTTCTGCTGGTTTGAAAGGTAACTTCTATACAGACCAGTATGACCCGAGTGTTGACTGGAATAGCGTAAAGAAAGAAATTAAAGTTGGTAACAACGGTATTTTCACTTTCGGTTCTAATGCAGTTGGTGCTTCTGTAAACGGCAGTGTTTGCCACGTTCCAACAACTGATGTACCGTTCCTCGGTATTGATATTACTGTTGCTTAGTGTAAAGGAGAATTATAAATGGTAAACTTATTTTTACACCCGACAGAAGCTAAGTTGGCTGGTTCTAACCACAACCTTGTTGGTGCAAATGGTCAGATTAACGCTGCTACTACAAATGATTTGATTAAAGCGTTGCAGGCTTTAGCTGCTTCTGTTGAAAACAAAGAAATTAGTATGCAAACTGTTGAAGCTAGAGCTAAAGCCTCTGAAAATCGTCGCAAAGCTCTTGTTGAAGCTTTTGCTAATGACCAGAAATGGTCTGAACTTGGTGCTGAGCTTTCTAAAGCTTTGTACACTACTGCAAATCGTGAAGGCTTTATGCGTAAGTTGTTTAGCCGTCAGGATATTTCTCAGGGTAATATTCCGAGAATTCCTGTTAAGTTTAAAAACGTTATGGCTTATAAAGCTGCTGGTGCTGGTCAGATTATTCCTGAGAACGTTCGTGATAAGTACGTTATGCCGCCGGAGTTTTATATTGAAGCCAACTTGTGGATTGAAGAGCGTGAGCTTGCACAGGGTACTGGCGACCAGTTGGAAGATAAATTTTATGAAGCTCAGGAAAACATTCAGGTTGCTGAAGACCGTCATTGGAAGTATCTGTGCGACCATACTGTTGGTTTACAGAATGACTTGCAGATTCTTGGTGGTGGTTTAGACCCGGATTCACTTGCTCTTATGAAAGAACAGGTTGCTCGTTGGAATTTGCCTTGTTTGAACTTACTGTTCGCAACTGACGGTCTTAATGACTTGAACGGAACAGTATTTGGCTCTTGGTTTGACCCTGTATCTCAGTATGAAATTGTAATGTCTGGTACGTTGGGACGTTTGAGTGGTATGACTATCACGACTGACGCTTATCGTGAGCCTATGTTGAAGGTATTTGACCGTGGTGAGATGTACATTACTTCTTCTCCTGAGTTCCACGGTGGTTATACTGACCGTGGTCCGGTACAGTCAATCAACAAGGAAGCTTCCGGTGAAGGAATGGGTCCTGCTCGTGGTTGGTATGTATGGGAACTTATTTCTATGGTACTTCACAACGCAAGGTCTGTTGTAAAAGCTCAGAAAAACTAACAAACAAATTAAAGGAGTATTATAATGAAAAAATATTACAATACTGCCGGCGATTTGTTAGTTACAGCTCGTAAATGTATGCGCCAGGGTGACAAACAAACCGCCCTGGTGTGTGCAGAGCTAGCTTTACAACTTGACGATATGGATTCATTAGCTAAAGGTATAGCTGCTATGAACAACTTTGGTATTAAAGCTTTAAAAACTAAGGCTTCTAATAACAAAGATGATATAGAAGATGATGAAATATTAGAAGACGAATTTAAAGAGATTGAAGAATCTAACGAAGATACTACTGATGTAGATTACTTTAATGTTGATGATTCAGACAGTGATTTGGACCTTGACATTGAAGAATCCGATGAAGAGCTCGATGAAGAAGAACTTGATTTGGAAGAATCTTCTGATGAAATTGAAATTGATGATTTAAACGAAATTGAAGAATCTACTGATGATTTTGATATTGAGGAATCCGATGAAGATGATTTAGAAGATGATGAAATTGAAAACGACACAGAATCTGATGAAGAAACAGATGTATTGGAAGACATTGAGGAATCCAATGACGATGTTGAAGTAGATACTGATGAAGTTAGAAGAGTAGTTTCCAATTTAAGAAAATCTCTTGGTATTAAGAAACCTGTTAGTTCTTCTAAGATTTCTAACGTTGGTAGTATGAGTTGTTTAGACAAACTTCGTGCCTTGGCTTCTAAAGCAGCAAAACCTTCTTGCAAAGTTAAGAAGGTAAAGTACTAAATCCTATAAGAAAGCTAAGTCAAAGCTAAGAGATATTGGTAAAAACTGGCTACTAATAAGGTTTAAGTTCTTACTATATACGGGTTAAATACTCTGTATAACTTTAGGGGTCTTAAGTATATGTAACAATGTACTTTTGACCCCTATTTTTATTTATAAACTAGGCAGAATAGGTGTTATAATGGCAGAATTAACAAAAAAGGATTCTAAAATATTAGAACAATCTATTGAACAAATGAAAAATGTTTTAAAGATTGTTACTGATAACCCAAATCTGCATATTGTAGGTATTACTTCAGAACAATATGATAGAGCTTTGGGATTAGAAACCCAAACTAGTCAAATATATCCATATATGACTGTTCTTCCTGCCGATATTGATAATGATAACGACTCTTATAATAAGTTTATTTTAAGACTTAGAGGTCCTCAAATTAAACAAGTTAAGGGTTACAGATTTGTATCACATTTAGTTCCAATAAATTTTGGGTTGAATATTAGTTATTTTACTCAAGATACAAAAGATCTTTTGAATTTTATTCAACGGTGGAAATACAATTATAGAGAATCAACATTTGTTCTTAAATCTAAAAATAATGAATTTAGTATTAGAATTCGTGTTGTACTAGAACCACAACTGAGTTTTCCTCAAAAAAACTTAGATAGTGGTGAGTGTTATAAATTAGATGCAAGGTTAACTTTACATACATACGCAGGTTATATTACAAAACATAAACTTGTAGATAAAGCTGAAATTATTGCTCATATAGTACGTTCTGGTAAAACACCAAAAAAAGAAGAATTAGATAAATTGGAAGAAACAGAAATTGAAATGAATTTCTCTATTGTTGATGAAAGTGAAATACCAGAGGAAGAAAAAGAAAAAGTGGATATTGATGTGATTCCAGAGAAGGAGTAAAATATGTTAAAAAGAGCTGTTACATTATTAGTTCAGACAGTTGTATCAGGCTTTAAACGAAGAGTAACTGCTAATGATTTTTCTGTTGTTACTGAAGTTGATAACTTAGTTCAACAAGAAATACAGTTAGATGTAGAAGCTTATACACAGTTCTGCACTTCAAAATTTATACAGATACGTAGTTCAAAACCTATAAATATAGTAATGGATAATTATACTTTATCAACCAGATATTTTGCTAGTATATTAAACTCTAATATATCTTTCACTATTAGTAATCCTAATAATGAAGCTATTACAGTTGATATAGTTAGAGGTTAGCAAGAATCTATTTGTGAAAAACCATAGCATTAAGGGAGTTATACATAATGAAATATGTAATTAATGTGTCAAATACTTCCAAAGACTTATATTCTAGAGATGGAGATTCGGTTACAATTCAACCGGGAACCACTTTAGTAGATGATAAGTTTACGGTAAATTTGCCACCCCAAGTTCTATTGAAAGGAGATAAATAATGTCGTTTGAATTAAGTGCCGGCGTTTATCCTTTTGAGATAGATAAAAGTGCATTTATTCGTTCTACTGCATCTTCAATTTGTGCAGTAGTTGCTGGTTTAACTAGAGGTCCTATGGGACTTACATTGGTTACTAGTGTTGAAGAATATTTGCAAAAATTTGGTAATGATACACCAGCTAGTTGGTCTAAAGCCCCTTATGCTATTAAGGCAGCTTTACTTCAAACTCCTGCGTTGTATGTAAACCGTGTCGTAAATGGAGCTCTTTATGCAGGTACAAGTTACTTGAATAATGGCTCAAGTACAATTAGTGCACCTTTTCCAACAGGTACTTTATTAAACTACGAAAGTGGTTCTAGAGATATTCAGTTGTTGACTATTAGTGATAGACTTGTTTCAGAGAACAAGATTAGTGTTGACGTAGTTGACGGAGAAGGGGACACTACTGTAATTGAACAGACTTTTAATAATTCTTCTAATGAAACACTCGCTTCTTTAGCTCAAAAGATTCAACTTCATTTGAATACTTTGGGTGATGGTGGTAGTGCTGAAGTAGTTAAAGTTTGGTCTTCATCCAATCGTTTTCAACAGTCTTCAATAACCTTTAATGAAGAAATTACCAACACTAATGCTTCACAAATTGTTATCAATATTAAAAATTTAGATAATGAAGTAGAAACTATTACTCAAAATTTTGAAACAGATAACAATGCAACTTTGCAAGGTATTGTTAATCAAATTAATACTGCAGGTAAATATAGTGCAGTATTAAAAGCGGCTGATGAAAATAATCTTAATCATACTATTTTGATTAATGCTCTGGAGGCTGGTCCTAATCAGTTTACTGTTGAGCTAACTGTTACAGGTGATGATTCATTAACTTATGAAATAGCTGTTACTAAGGAAGGTCACGGCGTATATGATGATAGAACAATTCAACTTGTTATGCCATCAAATAGTCAAGCCACTTTAGCTAATCCTGATATTTCAGGTGGTTCAAGTCAGGCTACTGCAACAGTTGAAAGCAATGTTAAATTGTTTGATGTATTTGCAGAAAATCCTGGTGTATGGGCAAATTCAATAGGTGTTAAAGTATCTAATATTGATTATGGTACAGCTTCTCGTTTTCAGTTGACTTTTACAGACGCAATGGTTAAAGACAATGTGTTTAGTATGGATATTAACTGGAAAGATGAAACATATCCTGTAGTGGTTGATTTTGTTGACAATTCAGATGCTTCTTTACAAAAGATTGCAGAAAGTATTACGTCAATATTATCACCTTTAGGTCAGTTTGGTCAAGCATTTGTTGAAACAGTTCCTGGTGGACGTGATAACGATAGAAAAATTACTATTGTTTCGCCTGATTCTTCTGAAGATATTTATATCGAGAGTGCTGTAGTAACTGAGGGTGTAAGTCAACCGGAAGTTATGGTAAGTCAGATTTTGACTTCAATTCCTTCAGATAATACCTTCAAAATTGGAGTATATGACCGTTCAAATACTAATTCTCCATTAGAAGAATTTACTGTATCATTAAATCATCAGGTTGATGGAAATGGTAATCAGCAATATATTGAAGATGTAATTAATGGTGGTTCTAGTCCTTCAAACTACATTAGAGTTAAATATAATGTACTTGCTTCTGCAGGATTAAAAAATGCGGATTCAAATATTATATGGCTTAATGGTGGTTTTGACGGAGCTCAACCCACTAACGCACAAATTGCTGCCGCTTGGGATGATTTTGCAGATCCAGAACAAGTAACAATTCGTCTTTTAATTAATGCGGGTTATACTAACGTAGCTGTTCAACAGAAGATGGTATCAATTGCTGAAAGTCGTAAAGACTGTTTTGCAATTTTAGATATGCCTTCCGACCAACAGACTGCGGAAGCAGCTGTCAACTATCGTAAGTTTGTGTTGAATATTAACAGTTCTTATGGTGCTATTTATACACCAGATTTGTTAATAACAGATGACCAAACGGGTGAACAATTATATGTTAACCCATCAGGATATGTTGCAGGTCAGTATTGTTATACTGATAAAAATTATGCAAGTTGGTGGGCACCAGCAGGTTTGAACAGAGGTATTATACCGAATGTTCAAGGCGTTAGAGTTAAATATAGTGAAGGTCATCGTGATTTACTTGCTCCAAATCAAGTAAACTATATTCGTGAAATGCCAGGTAAAGGTTATCCGATTTGGGAAGAATATACTTTACAATCTAAGGCTAGTGCTTTACAGGATGTTCACGTTAGACGTTTATTGATTACTATTGAAGTATCAATTACGGATTTCCTTGAATATAATATATTTGACCCAAATGACGCTATTATGCGTTCAGGCATTAAGTTGAGTATTGAAGAGTATTTACAAACTGTTCAAACTGGCCGAGGTTTACAAGTAATCGAAGGTCAAAATGGATATGCTGTACAATGCGATGACAATAACAATCCTGCATATTTAATTGATAGGGGTATTTGCGTAGTAGACGTTTATATTAAACCAATTAGAGTTGCAAGATTTATTAAACTTAATGTAATTTTAACCAAGTCAAGCGCTGATTTCTCAGAGCTTATGGCTGCTGCTTAAGGAGATTATAGTTATGGCTGAAAGATTAAACTATACTATACAAACTTTAGGTGCACTGGACGATGGTTTATCTACTGATGCTTACTTAATTGAGTTTGCAAAAGTTCCTGGAGGTGGTGGAACTAGTTATGATATGGCGGTACGTTGTACAAATGTACCTATTCCTGAAACTACTAGTGAACCAATAGAAGCAGAAATTCACGGTTTTAAAGTTTTGTGGCGTGGTCGTAGACGTTTTGGCTCTAATGACTGGGCACCACAATTTATTGAAACCAAAAACGGTGTTATTTCTACTGCAATTAGAAGTTGGATTGAATATTGTGCAGGTACTGATAGTGGTAATTCTGCAGGATATAAAGCTGACTATTCTACAATGGCTGATGTTACAATCTTTGATACTACAGGTAAAGAGGCATTGAAATATAGATTTTTCAATGTTTGGGCTCGTGGTTTAGATGAACAAGCTAATGATAGTGCTTCTAATGAGGTTATGAGATATACTGCTCATTTTGCTTATGACTATTTTACACAGATAGGAACTAATGCAGTAGCTACAAGATAGTAGAGTTCCCTCGTATGAGGGGTTAAGGGGTGAAACAACTAAGGTGCAACCAAACGAAAAGCTGACACTTAGTAATTTGGTGTCGTTTTAATTTTAGGAGAGAACTTGCAATGGCAGAAACTTTCAAATATAAAGACGTACAAGCATTAAACGCTCCTGCGTTATCGTGGAGGTATGTTGTTTCACTTCCTTATCTTGTAGATACAAACCCTATTGCATTAAATAACAACTATTTATCTAGTACATTAAATCCAAGTAGTATAGGTGATATTATTACAAGTGCAACTAGTCTTGTTTCAGACGTTCAAAATTTTATACCGTCAAAACCAGTAGATGTTTTTATTACAGGTATTGATTTACCTCAAATAGGTATATCTTCAACAAGTAGGTATTATTCCGGTCGTTCAATAAATTTTCCTGGTAGATTAAGTGTAGAAAATTTTAATATGTCTTTTTATGAAGATGAAAATTATACTGTAACAAAATATTTACAGACTTGGATGAATAATGTTTGTAATTCAATGGGAAATTATGGTATTCCTGATGGATTATTAGGATATAAAAAACGGTTAATAGTATCTGCATTTGATACTACAGGTAAAGAAACAGGTACTTGGGAATTACGAGGAGTATATCCTGAAAAACCGTCGGGCTATGAATATAGTTCAGAAAATAATGATAGGCTTAAAGTAGGATGTAGTTTTAGCTGTGATTATGTAAACTTTCTTGGTAAACTTGGTTCTTTGTTTTCTAGTATACCTGGAATTTAAATTAAAAGAAAGGCGAAAAAATGGTTATTAAAATTGACTCCGATTTATCTGATAATATCGGTATTAAAGATATTAATCAATTACAGTTTGAAGAAACAGAAGAAAGTAAAAGACCTTCTATTATTCAAAAAAATATTCAAGATACAAAAGAAATAGTAGATACCCCAATAAAAATTAATAATTTTGAAGATGTAGAAAAATTTACATATTTAATGACATATTCATTTCCGTGCCAAGATTTATCGGTCGCAGGTAAAGGGAAAGGAATGGCTAAAGGCGATGGAAC
>OHBZ01000860.1_pt1 | contig 10707 bp, 7 predicted proteins | sample 1577551 | NCBI WGS metagenome assembly OHBZ01 (sample SAMEA3879544, study PRJEB24766) | human gut metagenome | biome: human-associated habitat; feature: feces | place: USA | collected 1985/1987
AATGATTGCCTTCGTACAGACACCTGCCTGGCTTTCATAAGAAAGTCCAAAGGACGCGCCATAATAAAGTCCAATTCTCTCATTCACGTTATAAATACCGTATCCATCCTGCATATTCTTAACCCCGAAACGCAGTCCTCTGTGAATCTGCGTGAGCTTCTCTTCCGGAATACCCACACCATTATCATATACATACAAAGACAACACGCTGTTTCCATCCTTCATTTCTGCTGATGCAGTAATAACAATTTCACCTATTCCTTCTTTTTCTTTAATTCCATGGTAAATCGCATTTTCTACCAACGGCTGCAAGATCAGTTTCAAAACACGGCATCCCAGCAATGCTTCCGGCACTTCGATCCGATAACGAAGTTTATCCTGATAGCGAATCTGCTGAATACTGAGATAACAGCGTACATGTTCAATTTCATCTGCCAGACTGATTACCTCTGCCCCTCGAGAGAGACTCAATCGAAAAAACTTTCCAAGAGAGTTTGCCATCCGGCTGACATCGTATATTCCCTGATCCGCCGCCTGCCAAGTAATAGTGTTTAATGTATTGTACAGAAAGTGAGGATTGATCTGTGCCTGCAGTGCTTTTAACTCTGCATGTCGCTTCTGTTTTTGAATCTCAGCCACTCGGTTACGTTCCACAATCAGATCTTCAATGCTCTGTTCTTGTTTTTTCACGAGACTCTGAATTTCTTCAATCATACAGTTAAAGCTTCTGGAAAGACTACCAACCTCATTTTGATAAGGATAAAAAAATCTGGCATTAAATTCCCCATTCTGCACGCTCCGCATACTTCGTTCCAGCCGGCTTAATGAAGCTGTCAAACGCCTAGATACCCAAATGATACTGACTAGACCAACTATCAAAAGAAAAAGAGAGATTCCCAGAATTTTTCTCCGCAACGTTCTGAGACTATCCAACAACTCCGTTTTTGACTTTAAACCAAACAGTTTCCAGCCATTGGTCGAAATATCACAGCTTTTTACCAGATATTCCTGTCCCTGAACCGCCAGATCCGCACTTAATATTTCCTTTGTATCCGTCTCCTTTTCTTCCCACAATCCCAAAAGCTCTTCTGCTTCTATTGTTTGATTGCCAATCATATGATTTCCATCTGCGTCCAAAACCACAATATCATCAAAAAATGGATACTGTCCTGTAATCAGGTTAAACAAACGCTCGGAATCCAAGTGATAAATAAAATAAAACCATTCGGAACATCCTGGAACCTTAAACCTTCTTTCACAGGAAATGACCGGATTTTCTCCATAATAAACTGGATTTTCTATCGGCGGAATCCACTGAACCGCCAGAGGATTCTCCTGGTAAATAGTATAATACAGGGAATTTTGGAACTCGAAATCTGGTTTTCTGATACGCACATAGTCATCAAACAATTCTCCTCCCGCAAACAGGCAGGAAGAATCAATCAATGCCTCGCCCCGTTCAAAATCACTCAGATAATCACTGACAACACTGTGAGCAACTACCTGATTATATAGAGTAGGATTATTCACATAGGAAACAATCGGATCAGAAAATGCATTATTTAATAACATGGATTTTGCCCGATCACTGATAATCTCCATCCGGATATCCAGTGTATTTCTCATCTGTCCCACCGTATTGCTGGCACTGTTGGAAAAGTTATCTGTAACATTTTTTACGGAAAGATAGTAAAAACTGATCCCACTCCCCATAGATAAAAAAAGGAACAGAATCAGAAATAATACGATGATCTGATAACGAAATTTTAAATTCTCAACATGTAATTTCATGATGCACTCTCCTGCTGTCATCTGGCTGCCGCCATGCTTCAAACGGCAGCCTCAATAATCAGCAATCATTATATCATAACTTTTATCCCTTGACAGCACCCGACGTAAGGCCGGCAATAAACTGTTTGTTTGCAAACATATATACAATCAAAATCGGAACAATCGCGATAGACGCACCTGCCAGAAGAATATTCCACTCAGCGGCTGCATTGACAGAGTATTTTAACTGTACAACTGCAACTGTCAATGTCTTTAATGCAGGCGCTGTGATTGTCATAACCAAACCAGTAATGTAATCATTCCATGCATTCCGGAATGAGAATAAGGCAACTACAGCCAGAATCGGTTTGGTCAGAGGAAGTATAATCCGGTAATAAACCTGGTAAATCGAACATCCATCAATAATTGCTGCTTCATCCAGTTCTTTAGGAATCGCTTTTGTAAATCCCATAACCAGAAATACATTTGTTGCCTGTCCACCAGTCAGGGCGATAATCAATGCTATCGGTGATTTGTGTAAATTCAACGCATGCATCACTTCATAAATTGGATACAAAGTAATCGAACCAAGAGAAACAAACATCATAGACATATACATAGCCATCAGGATTTTCTTTCCTGCAAATTCCCGCCTTGCCAGAATAAATCCTGCCAGTGAACAGGTCACAACTGCAAGAATCGTAACTGAGAAACTGACAAAAATACTGTTTTTGGTGTAAGTCAGAAAATCTGCTTCTACAAAAGCCTTATAATAATTATCAAAATGCCATTCTGAAGGAAAAAAATTACCTCCCATTGTCAGCTCTGCATTTGTTTTCAAGGAACCCAAAATGGTATAAATAATCGGATACAAGGTAAAGATAATCATCACCCCAAGAAACAGCCACTTAATTGTACCAAGAACTGCTTTCTTTTTTGTCATATGGGGTTTATAAACTACTGTTTGCTCCATGGTATTTCCTCCTTAATAAATATCATCCAGTCGCTTAGAAAGCTTCAGATAAATCACTGTCACCATTCCGGCAACACAGGCAGTAATAATACTCAGTGCCGCACCATATCCATACTGCGGTACAACTGCTTCTGTTGCAGAAACCGGGAAGAAATAGCGGTAGCTGTAAAGAGAAGCCACCATAGTTGCATTGTTTGGTCCGCCTTCAGTCAATACCATTACATTGCTGATATCATTAAATGCAGAGGTAATTGCCAGCATCAGAATGATTTTTAAGATCGGCCCCAGCATCGGAATGATGATATACCAGATGGACTGAAGCCGGTTTGCTCCGTCAATTCGGGCACTTTCAATGGCATCCTGGGAAACCTGCTGAATACCGGCAATAAAATATACCATATAGTTACCAAGACCACCCCAAACTGCCGTCAAAATCAGAGTTTTCATGGCGTGTTCTTTGCCCAGCCAGTTAATTGGCTGGCTGATGATATGCGCTTCCATCAGATATTTATTGACTTCACCATTGTACGCATTAAATAAGAGATAGAACACAAGCCCCATAACTGCAGAACTCATAATCGTTGGAAGAAAAATGATGCTTTGAACGGCTCCGTGACCTTTTTGATGGGTATTTAACAAAAAAGCCAGAAAAAAGGCCAGCGGAAGAATGATCAGCAATTTTCCAAATCCATAAGTAAACGTACGTAATAAGCTTTCCCAGTAAATTCCATCTCGAAATACCCTTGCAAAATTTTCCAGTCCCACAAAACGCGGAGCTCCGGTTCCATATCCTCCATACTGATAAAATGCATATTTTAATGCCCATAAAACAGGATAAACGGAACATCCGATAAATAAAATCAGGTTTGGAATCAGAAAAGAATACGCTTCCAGATTTTTCCGGATTACTTTTTTCTTTCTGACAGATGGTTGAGTTGTTGATTTCATAGGCCATATCCTTTCTTTTCCATGAATTTCCTCAAAAAAGAGCAAAAAAGAGGAACTGCCAGAATCTGCAGTTCCCCCTTATATATCTTATGCAGGAATCTGATCACCTGTTATTCAATCGTCGGATTCTTCGGATCATAATGATCAATCTTAATTTCATATCCTGTGCCATTTGCAACCGCATCCTGGTATGCTTTGTTGTATCGGTCTGTCAGATCCTGAAGTGTAGAAGTAACATCAGCATCACCATAGTAAATAGACTCGCAGGTCTTGTACATATCTTCACCTTCTACAATCATACCAGACGTAAATGCACTGTGCGGAGGCTTCGGAAGAATTGCATCATATTCTGGATTAAGACGGAGCCATTCTTTCTTCTTATAGTTTTCACTCGGATTTGCTTTTTCAAGAACAGAAGGAATGATGCTGACACCATATCCGCCTTCATAATACCCTATCTGATATTCTTCACTTGTAAAGATGTCCTTGTAAACCTTGAATGCTTTTTCCAGATTCGGACTCTTTGCATTTAACAGATAAGCACCGGTTCCCTCATATGCCTGTTTTCCGGTTTCTTTTCCTCCAACTGTGGGGATTGGAGCAGCATTCCATTTAGAGGAATCCATCGGGAACTGATTTTCATAAACACCTGGTTCTGCCGCAGAATATGAGAAATACATACCAATCTTTCCTGCAGCAAACTGGGTTCTCAGTGGATCAATATCCAGAGACTCGCATCCCGGGAATGCACATTCTTCTGATAACAATTCTTTCCAGAGATTTAATGTATCTGCCCAGTTATTGAAGTTATATTCCCCCTTTGCAAAATCGTATCCCCAGGGCATACCGGTTTCTCTCTGAAGTCCAACAACCATAGAACGGGCTAATGCAGAACTTGCACTCTTCATGTTCTGTGCAAAACCGTAGATACCTTCACTTTTCAGCTGAGAAGTAATAAGTTTTGCATCCTCCACCATTTCTTCTAAAGTAGTCGGAGGATTTTCGATTCCTACACGTTCAAAAATTTCTGTATTATAGAATAAGCGGCAGGTGGAACCTGTTGTCGGAATAAAATATAATTTTCCGTCAATCTCGTTGTATCCAGGAGTAATCACGTCTGCGAAGTATTCCTTCATATCATCATCCATAAACTGATATAAATCTGCCCACTGCCCATTTGAAAAATAGCTGTCAAACACCTGGTTCTGCTGAACCAGAATATCCGGTAACTCCCCGTTCTGCGCAGCCATATCTACGGCCTGTTTATAGTTATCTGTATACAGCGTGTAAACAACTTCGATATTATCCGTATTGGTTTTGTTATACTCGTCAACCTTTGCCTGAACATACGTTGCATCGTGACGATTCTTAGTCCAAATGTTAATCACAGTCTTTTCCGCACCTTGTTCAGCACTTGATTCTTTTTCAGTGCCTCCATTGGCTTCTGCCTGTGTTGTACTACCGTTATCTTTACCAGATGAACAGGCAGTCAGTGCAGACGCCGCAAGAGTACCTGTCATCACAAGAGCCATCACTTTTTTCAACTTCATTGTAAATTCCTCCCGTTTCATTTAATGTTCACATTATAGTCATTTTTGAACAAAGAATGAATACAACAAATAAGGTTTTCATGTTCAAAATTTAATGTTCTATGTAAAATAGATGCGTTCCTGCTTCTCCTCCTGCAGCTGAAAAAAAGAAAAGAAGTTTTCATTAGGAAAAATAATTTCTCTATGAGATTGAAAATAATATCCGGAAACAATATCATGGTATACATTAAAATGTAAGTAGATAAAAAAATGATTCGAAATAAAGATAGAGGAGAACATACATGGCTTTATCGGCCTGAAAGAAGCTTATATTGCTAGAATTTTTGTAAAACAGGAATCCCGCTGTGCCAGCATCGGTAAACACCTTCTAGAGCATGCGAAAAAAATCATTTTGTCCTGACCCTCAAATGTATATCAAAAAAACGGTGTGCAGCAGAATTCTATAAACAAGAACATTTTTTCACTATTTCAGAAGATAAAGAGGAATACACCGGAGAAATTGATAAAACGATATGCTGGCCTCAAGGAAATTAAATTAAAAATCCGGAGATCGATACTCTCCGGATTTAAAACAGCTTTTGCCTCAAAACAGTATTCTCAAATATTTTTATAAAATGCACTTGGCATCCAGGGGTATTTTTTCTCATTTTCATGATTATATACTTCCAGCTTTCGCATCTGCTCTGCAACACGAGGCAGATCCATACGGGTTACCAGAGCCTGAATCAGTTCTTCTCCCTCATCTGCAAGACGCTGACGTGTTTCTTCATCAGGAATCGCAGGTGTACTCATATGATCCTCCGGAGAAGCAAAGCAGTAGCCGATGGCAGCGCTCTGATAGGCAAGGCCAAAAATATCGTCAAATTCCTTGCATGTCTGCGGCTTTTGATGGAAATATTCTGTCATCAGCGGAACATCCCCTAAACGCCCCATAATCTGATAAGCCCCTACTGTAATAGAATGAAAACTGTCCATGCCTTTAAACAGATCCTTTGCATTCTTCAGCATCTGCATGGTCAAATCCATGTAAAGAATCGGAACACCAGTTTCATCAAAAAAGTCTCGTACCATAGGGCTGCAGGTCATATGAGCCGGGCCGTGGAAGCTGATATAAATCTGACGTTTAAAGCCCTGACGCAGCAGGCTATGGGCAATTGCGCTTAAATAATCAATTCCCTGACGAATAGAAACCTGCACTGTACCGCGGCCGGTTGCCGTTGCACCTGCATAAAAATACGGAAGTCCGGTTAATACCAGGCCATTGCAGGCCTCTGCCATCTTTAAGGCATAAGCCTCACTGATGACGGTTTCACTGTCTAAAGGCATTCCGCCGTGCATTTCTACAGTTCCAACAGGAACAATAATGATATCATTTTCTTCTAAATATGCTTCCACCTCGCTGTTTAACATGCGAGGCAAAATACGTGTACGAAGTTCCATAAATACTCTCCTTCCCATTTCAAAATACTCTTGTCTTTGTTACAGCCCAAACACTCGCTTCGCGTTTTTGAAACAGATATTTTCATAGGCAGCCCTTGTCAGTTTTCCGGCCGCTGCCTGTTCATCCAGCCATTGTCCCAGAGGGAAAATCATTTCGGTATTGACCATATCTGTAGCAAAAAATAATCGCTCTGAATACGTTTCTAAAAAATTCAGCCCAAATTCCGGATCCCTCATAATCGCACAGCCTGCACTGTTTGCACTTAAATCTCCGCACAGATTCGGATACTTTGCAAACAGCTCCGGAACCCGGCCGCCCGGAAGGACTGGTCCGTGTCCCCAGCTGTTACGCCCTTCTTTATCAGCAGGTGCATCCTTACTCATTTCAATCCAGAATGTCTGGCTGTGTCCCAGAAACAAGGTATCCGGATGACATCTGAGACAGTCTTCCAGCAGGGGAAGCCCTGGCTCATCAACCACACCATACGAATACCCAACTTCCGGGCTCATATGAAAGGTAACTGGAAGCTTCAGCCTTCCGGCTGCGTCAAACAACCGGCAAAAGAAAGGATCGTCCAGTCTGCGGTTTATCATCAATTCGCCGATTCCGACAGCCCCTTTCTCCTTACAGGCCAGAAGTCGTTCATAAATGGTTTCTGGATTTCCGTCATAATCCAGATTGCACATCCAGGCATAATGCTCCGGATCTGCTGACACAATCCTGTAATTTTCTTCATTCGTTCCTATGGGCAAAAGAGAGGGAGTTTCCCCGCTGGACATAAGCACACCTTTTTCAATTCCCAGTTCTTTCAAATGAGGCAGCATCTCCTGATAACTGCTTACAGACATTTTATCACCTTTCGGGAGAGAATGAAAACTCAAATGAAGGTGCAAATCAATTTTTCCCATAGAAGCCTCCTTTTCTAAAGTTTTTTCCTTTCTGAAAAACTTTTTCCTAATCCAAAAGCTTTTTTCCTGTTCGGAAACTTTTCCCCAATCCGGAAGCTTTTTTCCTGTTCGGAAACTTTTTCCCGGCCGGAAATCTGTCACTGTCCGGAAACCTGTTTTATCCGGGCTCTTATCTCTGAGCAGCTGCTTTTCTGCGGGCATCCAGCTCTGCATACATTTCTGCAGTCTTCTCCTTGTCCAGATTAAAGACAAGTCCAATTCCGATTAATTCCAAAATACAGGTAATTACCGGGATTGCATTTACCAGATAGTAAATATTGTTTACGGTTTCCGCGCTCTGTACAGCTCCCGCTCCGGCTACATAACCAATCGCTGCAAGTGCAGATGCCGCTCCGGCAGACGCAATAGTAGAACCGACTTTTCGGCTGAAGGTATACAGGCTATACATACTTCCATCTGCCCGGAAATTCATCTTCCATTCGCTGTAATCCAGACAGTCGGTAACCAGCGCCCAAATCAAAATAGTAAATGCAGTCTGTCCAATGGTGGCCAGCAAAACCAGAACCGTATAGGCCAGAGGGCTTTTCACCTGGAAAAACAAAATAAAAGAAGAAACTAGCAGATTATAGGTACTCATAACCAGAATAACCGTTCTTTTTCCAAATTTTGCTACGATTTTCGGTACCATAACAAAACAAACCATCATAACAGGAATAGAGCCAAGACTTGCAAGAGTCATAAAGCTGGTATCCTGATAAAACTCTTTGTAAATGTAGCTCTTGAGCTGGCTGTATCCTGTAATATACAGCATACTTCCCACAGTAGCAATCATAACACCGATTAATGGACGGTTTCTAAATGCTGCCTTCAATACCTTGCCGTATTGAAAGGGTTCTTTTTCCGTAGTTGTCTGACGAACACGCTCAACAGTCAGGTTGCACAGAAGCATATAAGAAACAACACAAAGAATTCCAAATACAATTGCAACCATAGTAAAACGTTCTGGAAGAATATTGGATTCTTTATCAAAACAAACAACTGGAATAATTGACAAAGCGCCAAAGCCAACTAAGGTTCCGCCAATACTTCTTGCTCTGGACAATTTGGAACGGTCAATCGGGTCGGTGGAAACGACACTTGCCATTGCTCCGAAAGGCATACTGGTTCCTGTATAGCACATGCCATATAAAACATAAGAAAATGCAACCCAGGCGTGAAGGGCAATGCCTTCAAAGGGAACCTTGGTAAAACAAAGGACACCGGAAAGCGCCAGAGGAATCATAAACAGTTTTACCCATGGTTTAAATTTATCACCGCTTTTTCCAATGAGCCAGCGATCCGGGAAGGAGCCCATAATCGGATCATTAATCGCATCCCAGAGACGGGCTGCTAAAAACAAACCAGCCATCCATCCTGGTGAAATCCCCAGAATATAGGTGCAGAATGTTAAAAAATAGGCATCTACAAATAAATTTACAAAGCTTCCGGCCATATCTCCAAAGACATAACCAAGCTGGTCCTTTACGCCAAAAGGACGTACAGATTTTTCATTCATCTTAGCTCCTCCTTGATGCAGCAAAAAAGCCGCTGATCTGTGATTTTTAGTTTTTGATACGATGTTTCAGGCCTCATGTATCATGGTGCATTAAGCATACTACACCATTATTACAATTTGTATTACAAATATCGCATATAATATTGCAAATATCGCCAAATTCAGTTATAGTCTTCCTGTTAGCTTTACCTTTTATTGAAAAAATATGCATTGCTTTCAGGAGAGAAATGAATGAAATTATCAGAAGCGAAAAAATATAAAAAGCTGATTTCGGCGCTGAAAGGCACCGAAATCAGCAATGAAGAAGTTCAGAAAACACTGATTGCCGAAGGCATTATTTTATCTAATTTTTATCAGGAATTAGAGATGAATTCTAACACCGTAGATTGCCAGGAAGACATCAATTATACCAAAGATAAGGTGCAGCTTCACAGTCATACTTTCTATGAAGTATTATACTGTCGAAGCGGAAATGTTCAGTATCTGCTTGGTCCTGATCGATACAGAGTCCGCAGAGGCGATATCATTTTTGTCCCTCCGGGCATCAGTCACAGACCTCTGTATCTGGATCGTCTGGTGGAGCCCTACGCCCGCTATGTCATGTGGATTCATCCTGATTTTATAAAATCACTGACTGAAAATTTTGGCTTTCAGCCCTTATCAGTCCCTGTATTGCTGCGAACAAAGGACAGCGGATGGGAATATCTGGAAACCTATTTTCAGTCAGCATGCATGGAATCAGCCACAAAGCAGGATGGATATCAGGGCTGTATTTTTTCCAATGCAATTCAGCTGCTGATCCATTTAACAAGAGCCTGCACCCACAGTAAGGTTTTAGAGCCACTGACAGAAAAGCGGGAGCTTTTGGATGAATTGATTGCCTATATTGAAAATCACCTGTCAGAAAAAATAACGTTAAAATCAACTGCCACTGATTTTTACATCAGTGAACGAAGCGTTTCCCGTCTGTTCAGCGAAAAAATGGATGTCAGCTTCTACCGCTATGTAACACAGCGCCGCTTAATTGCAGCAAAGGTATTGATTCTCAATGGAGAACCCTTAGAATCTATCGGAGAACAGGTAGGCTTTGTAGATTATTCTACTTTTTACCGCGCATTCAAACAGGCCTTTTCCATTTCCCCTCTGCAGTTCAAAAAGCTTCATGAATCGCAGCGTCTTCCTTCTCATCCGTAAAAACGCCTTGGCCCAGCCTAGTTCTTTCTCCAGAAATCCACAGGCTCATAATCCTGCAGCTGGGCCAGAAATCCCCGCTTTTCCAGTTCTTCCTGAATCATATCCAGAATTTCTTCCCTCTCTGCAGAAATAGTATGATAGTGATAATTAGAGGTCAGCTTCATCAGCTGTGTGGATTTTCCGGACGAGATATCCTGCAAATACTTTTTTACATCCATTCGTGATTTGATGTTCATCTCTGCCCGAATGACTCCGTAAACCTTATGATATACAAATACGTCTTCCACTGTTCCGCCGAAATCCACATACAGATTCAGCTCTTCTTCTACCTGCTCGTCTGTGTGTATTACTTTGAATACTCTGCTGCA
>OHBZ01000863.1_pt1 | contig 10693 bp, 8 predicted proteins | sample 1577551 | NCBI WGS metagenome assembly OHBZ01 (sample SAMEA3879544, study PRJEB24766) | human gut metagenome | biome: human-associated habitat; feature: feces | place: USA | collected 1985/1987
TAAGACAAGAACCTTTAATGATGTAGTTCCCCATGACCACATTGTCCTGGAGTCTATGAAGAATACAGAGAATGATTATCCATTTGGCGCAGTGGGAGTAGGAGAGCCCTTACTGGCTCCCGGCGGTCCTGCCATCCGTATGGCAATCTACAATGCCTGCGGCATTAAGCTGGATTCTTATCCATTCTCACCTGCAAAAGTCCTGAAAGCGCTGAAGGAAAAGGAGGCAAATAAATGAAAAATTTTACATACATAAATCCATCTTCTGTGGAGGATGCGTCTGAGCTGCTGAAACAGTCCGGCACAGTTGTCATGGGCGGAGGCACGGATCTGATTGGCGTATTAAAGGACGGACTGCTTCCGGAATATCCGGAGCAGGTGGTTAATTTAAAGAAGCTTCCCGGCCTGTCCCAGATTGAAGTAAAGGAGGACGGACTTCACATTGGCGCGGAGGCAACTCTGCGTCAGGTAGCTGATTCTGAAACAGTAAAAGAGCACTGGGGCGCTTTAAGCACTGCCGCTACAAGTGTTGCCACCCCTAACATCCGCAATACTGCTACCGTAGCCGGAAACCTGTGTCAGGACATTCGCTGCTGGTATTACCGCTATCCGGATATTCTGGGCGGAAAGATTGACTGTGCACGTAAGAGTGGCCATCTCTGCTCCGCTATGATGGGTGAAAACCGTTATCATTCCATTTTCGGCGCAGCAAAGGTATGTGAGACTCCATGTACCGGAAACTGCCCTGCTCATACAGACATTTCCGCATATATGGAAATGGTACGTGCAGGAAGATATGAGGATGCGGCCCGCGTAATCCTGGAGGTAAATCCGATGCCGGCTATTACCAGCCGCGTATGCGCTCACTTCTGTATGGAAGGCTGTAACAGAAATACTTATGATGAGAGCCTGAACGTAGGAGGCATCGAGCGTTTCCTGGGCGACATGGTTCTGGAGCGTCATGAGGAATTCATGAAGGGACCGGAGTCTGAAAACGGAAAGCGGATTTCCATCGTTGGTTCCGGCCCTGCAGGTCTGACTGCAGCTTATTATCTGCGCCAGAGCGGCTTTGCAGTAACGGTTTATGAGAAGCAGAAGGAAGCCGGCGGATGCTTATCCTACGCAATTCCGGCATATCGTCTGCCGAAGGAAATTGTTAGAAAATTTGTTTCTGTTCTGGAAGGAATTGGAGTGGTATTCCATTGCGGCTGCCAGGTAGGAACTGATATTTCTCTGGATGAGATCTACAAAAACAGCGACAGTGTAATGCTGGATACAGGAACATGGAAACGTCCTCTGATCGGTCTGTCCGGCGAGGAGCTGACCAGATTTGGTCTGGAATTCCTGGTTGATGTAAATAACTACATTTTAGAGAGACCGGTCTCTGACGTAGTCGTTGTCGGCGGCGGAAACGTTGCAATGGACGTTGCAATTACTGCTAAGAGACTGGGCGCTCCCAATGTAAGAATGGTTTGCCTTGAGCAGAGAGACGGAATGCCGGCTAACGAGGAAGAAGTAACAAGAGCTCTGGAAGAGGGCGTAGAGATTATCAACGGCTGGGGTCCAAAGGAAGTTCTTCACAAGGACGGCAAGGTCAGCGGAATCGTATTTAAAAACTGCCCGAAGGTTCTGGATGAAACAGGAAGATTCAATCCGGTATACGATGAGAACAACCTGATGACTCTGGATGCAGATATCATCATGATGGCAATCGGTCAGAAAGCAGATCTTGATTTCCTGGACGGCGCATACGCTGTTGAGACTGAGAGAGGCAGAATTAAGGCTCTTGATGGAAATCAGACCAGTGTAGCAGGCATTTTCGCCGGCGGTGATGTAACCACAGGACCGGCAACTGTTATTAAGGCTATTGCAGCAGGTAAAGAAACTGCAGTTGCAATCAGAAAATACTGTGGCATGGGCGAGCTGGAAGTAGAGAAAACAGCAGCAAAACGTCTGAAAGAAAAACTGGTTTCCTTCAGTACAGAATGCCGCAGCAGCCATGAGTCTGCAAAGGCTCCTCTCCTTGCTGTAGAAGACAGAGCAATGGACAAGGAGGATCTTGGCGGACTGGCTGAGTCAGTAGTGAAGAAAGAGGCTTCCAGATGCTTTAACTGTGGATGCCTTGCCGTAAATCCAAGCGATGTGGCAAATATGCTGTATGCATATGATGCAAAGATTAAAACAAACATGAGAGAGCTGGATGCAGATACCTTCTTTGCCGGCTCTACCAGAGTGAAGGATACCCTGAAACCGGGTGAGATCGTAACGGAGATTATTGTTCCGAAGCAGGCAGCCGGAACAAAAGCTGAATACGATAAGTACCGCATCAGAAAAGCCATTGACTTTGCTGTTCTTGCAGTAGCAGGAACCTGTCTTGCAGAAGACGGTGTTGTAAAGAATATCAGCATGGTACTGGGTGCTGCAGCTCCAATTCCTGTAAAGCTGAGAGAAGCAGAGCAGTATCTGATTGGAAAGAAACTGACAGAAGAGACAGCAGCAGAAGCAGCAGAAATCGCTTTGAAGGATGCGATTCCGCTGGAGATGAACGCCTATAAGATCGAAATGGCAAAGGTTATGATTCGGAGATTCTTAGGCTTCTAATATCTATAAGAAGGATAGTATGGTTTCAGGCGGCAGGTTTTCACTGCCGCCTGAAGTATGAAAAACAGGCTAATCGTAGGTAACAGTTCAGCAGTGTACAGGAGACAAGAAAGGCAGGAAAAGCATGGACAGAGAAAAAATTCTGGCTTACAGTGAGAGAACAGAGAATCTGGGAGAGCCGGAGGTATTTTTAGGAACCGGAGAAGTAAAGGAACCGGGATGCGGTGATCAGCTGAATATGTATATTAATACAAAGAGAGAAATTATCACAGAGTTCCACTATACCGTTACAGATTCTGCATGTCCTCCGCTGAAAGCCTGTGCGGCAAGAGTTGCAGAAGCGGCACTGGGAAAACCGGTGATGGAAGCATATTTGATTCGGGCAGAGGAGCTGTCTGAGTTTTTTGGCGGACTGGAAAAGGAAAGCATTCACTGTGCTCAGATGGCAGAGATTGGGCTGAAGAAAACTCTGCAGGATTATGCGGTGAAGAGAGCGGAACGAGTAAAACAGATGATGGAAGAAGCAAAAGCTTAGGATACTGTGTCAGAGCAGAGGAGGTAGAGAAACCATGAAACAGGTAGGTGCAGTAATTGCAGCAGCAGGGCTGTCTTCCCGTATGGGGGATTTTAAACCATTGCTTCCATTTGGAAAAGTATGTATTGCACACCATTTGGTAGAAATGCTAAAGCAGGCGGGTGTGTCTCCTATTGTTATGGTTACAGGATACAGAGGAGAAGAACTTGAGGAAGCTCTAAAGGATTCTGGAATTTTGTTTGTGAGAAATCAAAATTATACCTCAACAGAAATGCTTGATTCTGTGAAATTAGGATTTTCTGTTATTCGCGAAAATTGTGATGCAGCTCTGGTAATGCCGGTGGATGTTCCGGCAGTTACGGGAGCTACAGTCAGAAAGATTGTGGAAGCACAGGGAGCTATTGTGCGTACCAAATGCGGAAATCGGAGAGGACATCCTGTAAAGCTGGATGCTGCTGCGATGGATGCTGTCCAGGTTTATCAGGGGGAATACGGTCTGAAAGGTTTTTTAAAAGCCAGAGAAGAGCAAATCCTGGACGTAGAGGTTTCGGATGAGGGAAGTTTTCTGGATGCTGATACAAAGGAAGAATATGGCCGTCTTTTGCAGTTAGAGGGAAGTCGGGGACAGGGGTATCCAGATGGAGAGACACTGCGCTGGCTGCTTGAAATCAGCAAAATGCCGGAACATCTCCGCAGACATAGTGAAGCAGTAAGCCGTAAAGCTCTGTCTATGGCGGTGGAACTGCAAAGCACAGGGCGGATGCTGGATCTGAACCTGATTCGTTCGGCTGCTCTTTTGCATGATATTGGAAAAGGACATCCGGATCATGCTGCAGCAGGAGCAAGTTTCCTCCAGGAAAATGGTTATGGGCGGGCAGCTGAGATTGTCAGACAGCATCACAGACTGGATCAGATTCCGAAGCAGGCAGATGAAACTCTGATTGTATATCTGGCAGATAAAATGATTCAGGGAGACAGGGAGGTTTCCATTGAAGAACGTTTTGAGGGAAGCAGACAGAAATGCCAGCACAGCAGAGAAGCTATGAAAAGTCATCAGGAAAAGTATCTGCAGGCGCAGAAGGCCTGGAGAATATGGGAAGAGAGCTTTGTTTCATAGCAGCATAGGAAAATAAGGTTTTGACAATGGACAAGAAGTCTTTTATGACAAAATGAAAGAGAAGGTCATACGGATGCAGAATCCATATTTCTGTATCCGTATGACCTTCTGCCTTATGGAAGCTGTAGGATGTTGATAAGAATGATCCAGGACAATCCATAATAGGAAATAACAGCAACCAGATCGTTTACAGTTGTAATCAGAGGACCGGAAGCAACTGCAGGATCAACACCGATTTTCTGGAAGAAAATTGGGATAACCGTACCGGACAGGGAAGAAATAACCATGGCCAGTATCATAGCTGCACCAAGACATCCAGAAATAGCGAAGGAAAAGGTTGGAGCATTTCCTTTTAACAAAAGATAGCCTCCTATAACAAGGAAGGAAAGTGCACCTAAAATGACACCATTGGTAAGGCCGACACGGGATTCCTTGAGAATCAAGGAGATCTTTTGTTTTCCAGCAAGCTGTTTGTCCATAAGAACACGGATGGCAACGGCAAGAGACTGAGTTCCTACATTGCCTGCCATATCCAGAATCAAAGACTGAAAACACATAATGACAGGAAGCCGTTTTTTAACGCTGAGGAAAATGGGCTCTTCCAGATCCTCTTCCGAAGAAAGACCTGCAAATTTCGCGTAGTCTTCGTTTAACTCGTCTCCGACAACTTCTACTAGGTCTCGAGCTGTAATGACTCCAATCAGCTTATTTTCATTATCCAGCACGGGAATAGAGTCTTCCGAATAATCCATAAGCTGTGGGATACATTCTTCGATGGATGCCCGGGCATAAATATAAGGATAGGAGCAGGTCATAATACTTTTCAGATCGGTTCCCTCTCTTGCAATGATTAAATCCTTTAAATCAATAGCACCGTAAAAAATTTCGTATGAATCAACTACATAGATAGTGCTGATATTGTCATTTTCTGCAGCCTGATGAACCAGCTCGGACATAGCCCTCTTTGACGGAAGCATGATCGGAAACTACAATATAATTCGTGGACATAATACTTCCGATTTCATCCTCATCAAAAGAACTCAGAAGCTTTACATCAGAACGGACATCTGGATTAAGGAGATCCACCAGAGATTCCCGTTCTCCTTTTTCTAAGTGTCGCAATACATCAACAATATCAGAAGTTTCCATTCTGGAAAAAACATCAACTTTTTTTCGAATGCTTAATTCCTGGACATAATCTGCAATATGATCAGAATATTCCAAAATGCTTGCAAGAGTGTCAGAATCCAGAATTTGATATAATTTTGTACGCTCATCTTTTGTGAGAAGCTCCAGAGCAGATGCGATATCATTTTCGTGGTAGGAAGATATTTTTTCCTGCATACGCTTTGGAGTAAGATTACTACGAATCAGTTCTGCTATTTCCAGACTGTATTCTGCCGGAGATGTATTAAAGGTTGTATTTGCTGCCATTTCATTGTCCTCCTTTACGTTTTTGATGGGGCAGAAATGGGTACAGCACTTCTGTATACAGGAAAAAAGGGCATAAAAAACCCATTGCCGTCTTCAAACAGAAGGGCTACACTCATTTTTGCTTTTGTGCAGTACTGTTTTGGAACAGACAATGGTATCCACTATTATATGCATTACGAGAAAATCAGACTAGGGACAGCCTGATGTCATCTGCATGCTGAAATTGTAGGAATACCATATCCGTACTTCGACTTTCACCGCCGTCCATAATCTCACCTCACTTAAATTTATATTTTTGCTTTACATATCTGCCTATTATAACGTATTTCTTCAAGAAGAACAACCCCCTTTATTTATGGAAGAAAAATTGACAGCCTTTTTTCCCTTTTATATAATTGTAGCAAGCAGTGAAATTTATATTTTCTGCAGGAAAACGAGATTGAGGAAAGGGGAGCTTTTGATATGAAACTTGAAAATTACGAGGTACATCTTCCAAATTATTCCATTGGAGATAAAATTTATCAAAATATTGGTCCGGTTTGTGAATCCTATGGAACAAAGGTTCTTGTAATTGGTGGGGAAAAAGCCCTGAAGGCAGCCTACGATAAAATAGAGTCTTATGTAAAACAGACAAAGCTTGAGATTATTGGAAGCGTTATTTATGGGGAGAACTGTACATATGACACAGTGGAAAATTTAAGACAGATGCCGTTTTATCAAGAAGCAGACATGGTATTCGGTGTTGGGGGAGGAAAAGCTCTGGATACGGTAAAATGCTTGTGCATACCGGATGATAAGCCTGTTTTTTCATTTCCAACGATCGCGTCTAATTGTTCTGCCTGTACATCAGTATCAATTATGTATCATGAGGATGGTTCCTTTTTTAAACCTCATTTTTTTGTGCGTCCAGTGATGCATGCTTTTATTGATACAGAGATTATTGTGAAAGCTCCAAGTCAGTATATGTGGGCAGGAATCGGAGATACCTATGCAAAATATTATGAAGCAGCTATTTCCTCCAGGGGAGAACGCCTGGAGCATTTTACAGCGCTGGGGGTTGCTGTCAGTCAGATGTGCAGCAGACCTTTGCTCGATTATGGTCCCAAGGCTTATGAGGATCATAAAAAAGGCAGGCTTACATATGATGCAGAGCAGGTTATCCTTGCTATTGTAGTGACAACAGGAATTGCATCTATTTTTCTTACAAAGGACTGCACCCCAGATTATAACAGCGGACTGGCGCATGCTGTATTTTATGCCATGACTGCCTATCCTGTTATCGAAGAGCGTCATTTACATGGTGAGGTTGTAGGGTTTGGCGTTCTTCTGGCATTGCTGGTTGATCAGCAGGAGAAAGCGTTTGAGGATATTTATCGGCTGAATAAGGCTATTCATCTTCCTACTTCCCTGGAGGAAATTGAAATCACTCAAGAGCAGTGGAAGGAGTGTATGAAACGGATTCCTCAGATGTCAGATGTAGCGCACTATCCATATCCAGTGACAGAAGACATGCTGAATGCAGCAATGGAAAGGCTCGAGGAAAGAAACAGGAAGTTTCTGCAAATGATTTAGAGAAATTTAATGCTTCACAATATTGACAAAATCCGATACGTATTGCAAACTATAATAAGTGGTTTTAAAAACTATATTATAAGGTGGAGAATGTTATCTTGGTACAGATTATAACAGATTCTTCTGTGTTATATACAGAGGAGGAAGCGAGAAAGGCGGGCTTTGAGGCAGTGCCTCTTGGTGTCCACATAGGCGATTTGGAGGGAAGAGATTTACAGATTGATATGGAGGAGTTTTATCACCGGATAGAGGCTGGTCAGATACCAATGTCTTCTCAGCCTCCCATTGGCGAAGTGGTGGATCTGTATGAAAAGTATCAGGATTCGGAAATTATCAATATTGCCATAGCAGATGGTTTGTCAGGAACCTACCATGGAGCGTGCAGCGCGAAAGAGATGGTGGAGAATCGGAACAAAATTACCGTATTCAACAGCAGAACTCTGTGCGGACCTCATCGCTACATGGTAGAAGTGGCCCAAAAGATGAAGAAAGCAGGAAAAAGTGCTTCAGAGATTTTGGAATGGCTGGAACAGGCAGCTCAAAAAACAGAATCCTTTTTGATCCCTCAGGATTTTTCTTTCCTGAAGAGAGGCGGGAGATTGACCCCAGTGGCAGCGGCTTTAGGAAGTGTTTTGAAACTGAAGCCGGTGATGAAGCTGACGGATGACGGAACCAGAATTGACAAGTTTTTTGTAAAACGTACTATGTCAGCAGCGGTTCATGGAATCATAAACTATCTGAAAGAAAAGGGAATCGGTTCTCAGCACATTTTCTACATTGTTCATGCCGCAGCGCAGGAAGAGGCAGAGAATATTCGAAGTATGCTGGAAAAAGCATTTCCCGGGCTGGAGACTCATTTAATGGAGCTGAGTCCTGTGTTTGTAGCGCAGGGCGGTCCCAAGTGCATTGCGATTCAATATATTGAGAGATAACCTCTTGACGAATAAGAAAACACATGTTATATTACACATATAACAAAGAAGAAAAACAGGAGATCACAGGACTCCTGTTTTTCCATATGTGCTGAAAGACATCAGTTTCATCGTCGGAGGTGACAAGAATATGAAAAAAGACTGTTATGAGGTGCTGGGGGTTGCACGAAATGCAGATGCGTCAGCAATTAAGAAAGCATATAGAAAGCTGGCAAAGAAGTATCATCCGGACAGCAACGAAGGAAATTCTCAGGCGGCAGAAAGATTTAAAGAAATAAATGAGGCCTATGGGATTCTTGGAGATGAGGATAAGAGAAAACAGTATGATCGGATGGGATGGGCGGCCTTTGATGAAGAATCAGCCCGTCATGCAGAGGGGGCCTATGGAAATAACGGCAGTTCTCATTGGGAGGGATTCTCTGGTTTTCGAAATGGATTTCGCGGAAGTCAGACAGGACACAGCAGGGAATATTACTATAAAGGAAGTGGAAACTGGGATGATATTTTGAAAGATCTGTTTGGGGATGAGACGGATTTTAATGGAACATTTCGTGGCTTTTCCGGAGATAGGACAGAAAACCAGAATATTTATGAGTTTTCCGGTCAGGATCTTCATGGAGAGATTGAAGTGACTTTTGAGGAAGCTGCCTTTGGAGGTCGGAAAGTAATTCGCTTTCAGGACAGCGAAGGAAATATGCAATCTCTAGAGGTACAAATTCCAGCAGGAATTGAATCAGGAAAGACAATACGTTTGAAAGAGAAAGGAAGGGCATCTGTTCGCGGCGGGAAGGTTGGAGATTTGCTTTTGAAGGTTACAGTGAGAGAAAAACCGGGATTTCGGAGAGATGGATTGGATTTGTATTCGACTATTTCCATCCCGTTTTCCACAGCGGTGCTAGGAGGAGAGGTACAGATTCCGACAATTTATGGAAATGTAATGTGCAGGGTCGTTCCGGGAACGCAGTCAGGAACTAAGATTCGGTTAAGAGGAAAGGGAATGGTATCGATGAAGAATCCGTCTGTCCATGGAGATCAATATGCTGTGGTAGAAATTCAGGTACCGAAGGATTTAAGCTGGCAGGCGAAGGAAAAGCTGAGGGAATTTGATAAAATTTGTCGAAATTCAGCAGGAAATGTAGCATGAGAAAGGATTCGTTCGTTGAAAATACCTTATTATAAATGAAAAAGGCTTGTGCGACAGAGATAGAGAGGGTATACTGGAGATAAGCAAAAAATGCATGAGATGCAAAAAATAAAGGAGGGCAAAACCTGTGTATATTACAGATGATATTATTTATGCAGGCGTCAATGATCATCAGGTTGATTTGTTTGAGGGGCAGTATCCAGTTCCAAATGGAATGTGCTATAATTCTTATGTGATTCGTGATGAGAAAATAGCAGTTATGGATACAGTAGATCAGAATTTTACTCATGAGTGGTTGGATAACATACAGAAGGCTCTGAATGGAAGAAAACCGGATTATCTGATTGTACAGCATATGGAACCGGATCACTCTGCTAATATTGAGAATTTCCTCAAGGTTTATCCAGAAGCGGTGATTGTGGCAAATGCCAAGACCTTTGTTATGATTTCTAACTTCTTCCGTTCTCTGAATCTGGAGGGAAGAATGCTGGAAGTAAAAAATGGAGATACCCTGGATTTGGGAAATCACGTTCTGACTTTTGTATTTGCACCTATGGTACATTGGCCGGAGGTTATGGTTACCTATGACAGCCGGGACAAGGTCCTGTTTTCAGCAGACGGATTCGGTAAGTTTGGAGCACTGGATGTGGAAGAGGACTGGGATGATGAGGCAAGACGTTACTACATTGGCATTGTAGGAAAATATGGAGTTCAGGTGCAGAATCTTCTGAAAGCAGCTTCTGCATTAGACATTCAGACCATTTGTCCGCTCCATGGTCCTGTATTAAAAGAAAATCTGGGGCACTATATTGAAAAGTATCAAATCTGGTCCTCCTACGCAGCAGAGTCTGAGGGGGTAATGATTGCTTACACATCTGTTTATGGTAATACGAAAAAGGCAGTGGAACTGCTGGCCGGAAAACTGAGAGAGAAGGGATGCCCTCAGGTGGTTGTATGTGATTTGGCCCGCACAGAGATGTCGAAGGCGGTAGAGGATGCATTTCGCTACGGAAAGCTGGTTCTGGCAACTACAACTTATAATGCAGAGATCTTCCCATTCATGAGAGATTTTATTGAGCATCTGACAGAGCGTAATTACCAGAATCGCACGATCGGTCTGATCGAAAACGGAAGCTGGGCTCCTCTGGCAGGAAAAGTGATGAAGGGAATGTTTGAAAAGAGCAATAAGATCAGCTGGATGAAGAATAATGTAACCATCATGTCTTCCGTAAGCGAAGAAAATATGGAACAGCTGGAAAATATGGCGGCTGAATTAAGTAAGGAATATATTGCTCAGTCTGCAGAAAAGGCAAACAAAAATGATCTGACGGCGCTGTTCCGTATCGGTTATGGACTGT
>OHBZ01000879.1_pt1 | contig 10497 bp, 6 predicted proteins | sample 1577551 | NCBI WGS metagenome assembly OHBZ01 (sample SAMEA3879544, study PRJEB24766) | human gut metagenome | biome: human-associated habitat; feature: feces | place: USA | collected 1985/1987
AACGTAGGTGCTACATGTGCAAATGTACTTGCTTTTAATGAAGTAGCAGACGAAGTAGTAATGCTGGACGTTAAAGAAGGCGTTTCAGAAGGTAAAGCAATGGATATGATGCAGACAGCTCAATTGCTGGGCTTCGACACTACAATAGTAGGCTGCACTAACGACTATGCTCAGACTGCTGATTCTGACGTTGTTGTGATTACTTCAGGTATTCCTCGTAAACCGGGTATGACTCGTGAAGAACTGATCGGTGTGAATGCTGGCATCGTTAAATCGGTAGCACAGAACATCTTGAAATATTCTCCAAACGCTATCCTTGTTGTAATTTCTAACCCGATGGACACAATGACTTATTTGTCATTGAAATCTTTAGGCTTGCCGAAAAACCGTATTATCGGTATGGGTGGTGCTCTGGATAGCTCTCGCTTCAAATATTTCCTGGCTCAGGCTTTGGGATGCAATGCTAACGAAGTAGAAGGCATGGTTATCGGTGGTCACGGTGATACTACTATGATTCCGTTGACTCGTTTCGCTACTTACAAAGGTATGCCTGTAACCAACTTCCTGTCAGAAGAAAAACTGAACGAAGTAGCTGCCGCTACTATGGTAGGTGGTGCTACACTGACTAAATTGCTGGGTACCTCCGCATGGTATGCACCGGGTGCAGCTGGAGCATTTGTAGTTGAATCCATCATCCACAACCAGAAGAAGATGATTCCTTGCTCTGTATTCCTGGAAGGCGAATACGGCGAATCAGATATCTGTATCGGTGTTCCTGTTATTCTTGGCAAAAACGGTATCGAAAAGATTGTTGAACTAGACCTGAACGCTGACGAGAAAGCTAAATTTGCTGCCAGTGCTGCTGCTGTTCACAAAACAAACGCTGCTTTGAAAGAAGTAGGTGCTCTTTAATCCCCTTTTACATTTAATATATTAAAAGGCTGTTCTTCATTTCAGAAGAACGGCCTTTTTCTTTTCACCGGAATCACTAATTTTGCTATATTTCTAAAAAAAGCTAATTCTTTTTGCTTTCTCATAGAAAGCACATACATTTGCATCGTTGTTTATGCAATTATTGTTTAAGCCAACAAGTACAAATAAACAGACTATTTCCATAAACAAATTACATAAAAACAGGGTTATTTAAATAGAAGTATCACCTTATTAATATGCAAGATGCGATGAAAAAACTATTTCTCCTGACAATCCTATTACACCTGACTTTTATAGTAAAAGCGCAAACTTCACTAAGCTTGGATAGTTGCCGGGCATTAGCGCTTACCAACAACAAAGATTTGTTGATAAGTCATGAAAAAATAAATGCAGCCCATTACCAACGAAAGGCGGCATTCACCAACTACTTACCCAACTTTTCGGCAACCGGAGCTTACATGAGAAATCAAAAAGAATTCTCTCTATTGAACAACGATCAGAAAGCGGCACTCTCCGGATTGGGAAGTAATCTGGCAGGTCCCATCGGGCAAGCCGCAGCCGGAATTATAGCAACTTATCCCGAACTGGCTCCACTCATATCCTCATTAAGCGGGAGTTTACCGGCAGCCCTCGACCAGGCAGGCAATTCTTTGGTGGACGCGCTTCGTACAGACACCAGAAATGTATATGCCGGAGCCATCACATTAACTCAGCCTTTATATATGGGCGGTAAAATCCGTGCTTATAATAAAATAACAAAATACGCCGAAGAGTTGGCACGCCAACAACATAATGGTGGTATGCAGGAGGTTATCATGAGCACCGACAAAGCCTATTGGCAGGTAATCTCACTGGTCAATAAGAAAAAATTGGCAGAAGGTTACTTAAAACTTCTGCAACAACTGGATAGCGACGTTGAGAAGATGATCGCCGAGGGAGTAGCGACCAAAGCGGACGGTCTTTCCGTACGCGTCAAAGTCAATGAAGCGGAAATGACACTAACTAAAGTGGAAGACGGATTGAGCCTTGCCCGAATGTTGTTGTGTCAACTATGCGGTCTCGATCTGAGTTCACCCATCACGCTGGCGGATGAAAATATGGAGAATATTCCATTAATTCCGACAGATACTCATTTCGATCTGTCCACTGCATACGAAAACCGTCCGGAGATACGCAGTCTTGAACTGGCTACACAAATCTATAAGCAGAAAGTCAACGTAACCCGCGCCGAACATCTTCCGTCTATCGCATTGATGGGAAACTACATGGTCACCAACCCTTCCGTCTTCAACAGTTTTGAGAATAAATTCAAAGGTATGTGGAATGTAGGTGTCATGGTGCAGCTTCCTATATGGCATTGGGGAGAAGGTATCTATAAAACAAAAGCTGCCAAGGCCGAAGCACGCATCGCCCAGTATCAACTTCAAGATGCACGAGAAAAAATAGAGTTGCAAGTCAATCAAGCAGCATTCAAAGTGAATGAAGCAGGTAAGAAGTTGGTTATGGCTTCCCAAAATATGGAAAAAGCAGAAGAAAACCTCCGTTACGCGACACTTGGATTCAGAGAAGGCGTAATTGCCACCAGCAACGTTCTCGAAGCGCAAACCGCCTGGCTATCCGCCCAATCTGAAAAGATCGATGCACAAATAGACGTGAAACTGACTGAGATTTATCTGAAGAAATCATTAGGAACTCTTAAATAACTCATATTATATGGCAACTACAAAATCACAAAACAGCAATATGCTGCTGGCTTTTCTTACTTTACTCGGAGTTATTGCAATCGTTGCAGTAGTTGGCTTTTTCATGCTTCGCAAAGGCCCTGAGATCATACAAGGGCAGGCAGAGGTTACCGAGTACCGCGTTTCAAGCAAAGTTCCGGGGCGTATTCTGGAATTTCGCGTGAAAGAAGGTCAAAGCGTAAATGCCGGTGATACACTAGCTATTTTAGAAGCCCCTGACGTCATGGCAAAAATGGAACAGGCACGTGCAGCCGAAGCCGCTGCGCAAGCACAGAATGAGAAAGCAATCAAAGGAGCCCGCAAGGAACAAATCCAAGCTGCTTACGAGATGTGGCAAAAAGCACAGGCAGGTGTTACTATTGCCGAGAAATCATACCAAAGAATCAAAAACCTGCATGAGCAAGGAGTTATGCCCGCACAAAAGTTGGATGAGGTAACCGCACAGCGTGACGCTGCCATCGCAACCGAGAAAGCCGCCAAAGCTCAATATACAATGGCTAAGAACGGAGCCGAACGTGAGGACAAAATGGCTGCGGAGGCTTTGGTGAACCGGGCAAAAGGTGCTGTTGCCGAAGTGGAATCGTATATCAAGGAAACCTATCTTATAGCGCCTGCCGCCGGAGAGGTTTCTGAAATATTCCCGAAAGTCGGTGAATTAGTGGGTACAGGAGCGCCAATCATGAACATAGCCGAACTGAACAATATGTGGGTAACATTTAATGTGCGCGAAGACCTCCTCAAAGATTTGACTATGGGAACCGAGTTTGAGGCAATCGTACCCGCTCTGGATAATAAAACAATCAAACTCAAAGTATATTATCTGAAAGATCTAGGAAGTTATGCCGCTTGGAAAGCAACTAAAACAACCGGACAGTTTGACTTGAAAACATTTGAGGTGAAAGCTTCCCCTATGGAAAAAGTAGAAAACCTCCGTCCGGGAATGTCGGTTGTCATTGACAAATAAGAGGTCATGAAAGAAAGAGAAAAGAAATATATAGCTTTGTGGCAAGTCATACAAAGGGAATGCCGACGGTTGGTTTCACGTCCGCTCTACCTTTTCTGTATGGTTATCGCTCCACTATTCTGCTATATCTTCTTCACTACATTAATGGATTCGGGACTTCCGCAAAATCTTCCGGCCGGTGTAGTGGATATGGACGACTCATCGACTTCCCGCAACATCGTGCGCAATCTGGATGCCTTCTCACAGACGGGTGTCGTAGCGCATTACAGTAATGTGACGGATGCTCGAATTGCTGTACAGGAAGGGAAAATTTATGGATTTTTCTACATCCCGAAGGGATTATCCGTAGAAGCGCAAAGCCAGCGGCAACCTAAGATTTCTTTCTACACCAATTATTCTTATCTGATTGCCGGCTCCTTGCTTTTCAGAGACATGAAAATGATGGGGGAACTCACCTCCGGTGCCGCCGCACGAACCGCTTTATACGCCAAAGGGGCAACGGAAGGCCAGGCGATGGGATTTCTGCAACCTATTGTGATTGATACGCATCCTCTGAACAACCCGTGGCTGAACTATTCGGTATATCTGTGCAACACATTGATACCGGGAGTACTTATGTTGCTTATATTCATGGTTACCGTCTATTCAATCGGTGTGGAAATCAAGGACCGTACCGCACGTGAATGGTTACGTATGAGCAATAACTCGATTTATATTGCATTGGCAGGAAAACTACTGCCCCATACGGTTATCTTTTTTATTATGGGCATATTCTATAATGTATACCTGTATGGTTTCCTACATTTTCCTTGCAATAGCGGTATTCTTCCGATGATATTCGCAACACTCTGTCTCGTTCTCGCCTCGCAATGCTGCGGTGTTGTCATGATAGGAACCTTACCGACTTTGCGGCTTGGACTGAGTTTCGCTTCCTTATGGGGAGTTATATCATTCTCCATCTCCGGCTTTTCATTTCCGGTAATGGCGATGCATCCTGTTTTACAAGCTTTGAGCAATCTGTTTCCGTTGCGTCACTACTTCCTTATTTATGTAGATCAAGCGCTCAATGGGTACAGCATGGCTTATTCTTGGAGTAACTATATGGCATTACTGATATTCATGCTGCTTCCTTTTCTGGTAGTTCACCGCTTGAAAGAAGCACTTATTTATTATAAATATATTCCCTAAATGAAAGATATAAAATTAAAAGATAAGATAGTACAAGGTATCAATGACCTGTTTTATATCTGGAAACGGGAGTTTCAGACAACTTTCCGCGACCAAGGGGTACTGATATTCTTTATACTCGTTCCATTGGGTTATCCGCTATTATACAGTTTCATTTACGATAATGAAGTTGTGCGTGAGGTCCCCGCTATCGTTGTGGATGACTCACATTCATCTCTCAGCCGCGAATACCTGCGCAAAGTAGACGCTACGCCTGATATCCAAATTGTTTCATACTGTGCCGATATGGAGGAAGCCAAACAGATGTTGAAAAACCGACTTGCGTATGGTATTATCTATATACCCTCTGACTTTAGTGATAATATAGCTAAAGGAAAACAGACGCAAGTCAGCATTTATTGTGATATGAGCGGATTACTTTATTATAAATCCATGCTCATAGCCAATACAGCCGTTTCACTGGATATGAATCAGGATATCAAAATTGCACGTAGTAGCAATACTACTGACCGTCAGGATGAAATCACCGCTTATCCGATAGAGTATGAGGAAATTTCCATATTCAATCCTACTGCCGGATTCGCAGCTTTTCTGATTCCTGCCGTACTGGTGTTAATCATTCAGCAAACCTTATTGCTCGGTATTGGCTTGGCTGCCGGTACTGCCCGAGAAAACAACCGTTTCAAAGACCTTGTTCCCATCAACCGGCATTACAACGGTACTTTACGGATTGTACTCGGAAAAGGTCTGAGCTACTTCTTGATTTATATATTGGTAGCTTTTTATGTACTGTATATTGTCCCAAGAATATTCAGCCTCAACCAAATAGGACAACCGGACTCATTAGTGTTATTTGTTGTCCCCTATTTAGCCGCCTGTATATTCTTTGCAATGACTGCCTCTATCGCCATCCGCAACCGGGAAACGTGTATGCTGATTTTTGTATTTACATCTGTCCCTTTATTATTTATCTCCGGAATTTCATGGCCGGGAGCCGCCATACCTCCCTTTTGGAAATATGTATCTTACATCTTCCCGTCTACTTTCGGTATCAATGGTTTCGTGAAAATCAATAATATGGGAGCTACTCTAAGCGAAGTAGCCTTTGAATATAAAGCTTTATGGTTACAGGCAGGCATTTACTTCCTTACCACCTGTTGGGTATATCGCTGGCAAATCCTTATGAGTCGCAAACATGCGATAGAGAGATATAAAGAACTAAAGGAGAAAACTCTACATTAATTCATTTTTGATATAGGATATCAAGTTGTACTGACACCCGGGTGTCAGACAAGTAGTTCTTGCAGATAAATGAGGCAGAATATATAACTCATCCCAATACCATATAATAAGAAGAAATATATCAAACATTATAATATAAAAATCCCCCGTTCCAGAGAGTATAGAACGAGGGATTTTAAAGAGATATTATAAAGAGAGTATAATCCTAATTAGAATTTATAACCTACACCGATAGAGAAGTTCATGTTCTTCGGAGCACCGTCACCGTCAACAAGTTTGGTCAGACCAAATTCTCCATCTAAACTAACAAAGAACTTATTGATCTCATAAGCAACACCAACACCAATACCAAAATCAAACCTCTTCATATCCATTTGATCTTCACCACTTCCAAAAAGATCTGCTTCTTTAGGAATATCTAGATAATCCAAAACATCTTCTACAGAAATTCCACCTAAATCACCCTCAATATCAGTTTTCCACTTACCTGCAATACCAAAAGCAAAGTATGGACCAGCTTTCACCACGATGTTTTGGTTATCAGCAATCGCAAAACGAGCAGCTGCCAACACAGGAATCTCTAAATACATCGGATTCAATTTCGCAGTAGCAGTAATTCCCTCTTCACTCTCTTCCATTTTAGTTCCTTTTTGAGTGAACATCAACGATGGTTGGATAGACCACATTTCTGTGAATTGATATTCCGCACCTACGCCTACATTAAATCCAATTCTCATCTTACTATCTTTAAACGCATCTCCTGTAAAATTACTCATGTTCATACCAACTTTGGCATTCCAAGAAAGCTGAGAATAAGAAACGATAGAAACAAGTGCAAATAGCACAAAAATCAAACCTTTTTTCATATCATTTATTTTTTAATTCGCCTCCCTCTTTCCCTTTGGTCAGCATTATTAATAGTTTTGTATCTCTAGTGCGGGGAATTTCCTGAACTTTGTTAGAGTATCAAGACACACCGTTTCATATTTAACGTCTGTTTTGTATCCGCAAATATATTTCATTTATTTTATATAAAAAAATCCTAGAGCAACCATCTTTTGCATAAATGTTATTAAAGTGTGACTATTTAGGCAAAAATAGTGTTTATCCTATCATTTTTCGTGCTTAATAATTTTGTCGAAATAATGTCATTGAAACATTCTTGCAACAAACACACATATTTTATTATAAACCAACAGGTAGTCACAAGAATATTCTTATATTTGTTCGTTGTATTAAGAAACATTATATAGATATGAGAAGTTTCGCATGGATTATCGGTTTGCTACTTTGCACCGTTTACGGTGTACAAGCCCAAGACAGAGTGATTGAACGTCCTCCTTTTCTAGCCTGGAGTTCCAATAGCATTGAGATTGATAAAATTGTTATGGGAGATACAGTTACCACCCTATACATCAAAGCTTATTATCGCCCTAAATATTGGATAAAAATTGCGACAGGCAGTTTTCTAAGAGACAATAACGGAATGCTTTACCCTATCCGCAAGGGAGTTGGAATCACATTGGACAAAGAATTCTGGATGCCGGAATCAGGAGAAGCCGAATTCCAATTATTGTTTCCTCCCATTCCTCAAAATGTAACTAGTCTTGATTTCTCGGAAGGAGATTTTGACGGAGCGTACAAGATATGGGGAATACAACTAGATAGAAACGCATTTTACAAGCAAAAACTTCCTAAAGAAGCGGTCAAGCACAAAATAAACAAAAAAGCGGCATTACCCACCCCTAAGTTAGCTTATGCTACCGCTACTTTGAAAGGGAAAATCCTCGATTATCAGAAAGATATGATGAAACAGATGCGGATGCATATAGAAAGTCCCGCATCGAATATCCACAACGAACAGAATATTATAAAAATCGAGGAGGATGGCAGCTTTCAAGCAGAAGTAAAAGTAGCGTCCGTCACAAGCGTTGCATTGGAGATGCCTTTCGGCTGGGTGGAATGCCTGATAGCCCCCAATGAAGAAACATCTCTCATTATCAACACAAAAGAACTTTGCCGTAGGCAGACACATCTGCAAAAGAAGGATAAAACATTCGGAGAACCTGTATACTTCAACGGATATCTGGCCAGCTTGCAACAAGAACTGGCTTCAGTAGATATTGATATCACATTAAAAAGTGTTTTCTACATGGATATGTACAACGCCATTGCAGGGAAAAGCGCAGATGAATATAAAGCCTACGTATTGGAACGTCTTCCATCCATCCGGAAAGCGATAGAACAATCTTCCTATAGCAATGCATGCAAAGAACTATTAAACATACAGGTAGATCTGGCAGCAACCGGAAAAATCGCGATGACAGACAGAGAGCTAAAATCTGCTTATATTGCTGTAAATAAGTTGAATAGAGAAAAAGCAAACGAATATTTTTCCAATACGCATATTGATATTCCCGAAGGATACTATGACATATTAAAGGAATTTACTTCCATCAATACCCTCAAAGCGTTATACAGCAGGCAGTATGCATCAACAATCTATCTGATCAGTTTTATGCCGAACTATCGGAAAATACTTAAAGAAACGTTAGGAACGAATCAAGGGCCATTATTTGATTATATAAGATTCAACGAACTGTACCATTCTATCAAAGATTTCATTCCATTGACAGCAGATCAGGAGATAGAAATAAAGAAGTTGTCTTCTCCGGCGTATACCGAAATGCTTACTCAAACGAACAAAGAAACAATAAAGAAAATAGAATTGAACAAAAGGAAGAGTGGATTTACTATCAATGAAGCGGGAGAAGTCTCCAATGAAGATTTGTTCCCATCCATCCTTTCCAAGTTTCGCGGACACACTTTACTGGTTGATATTTGGGCAACCTGGTGCGGTCCTTGCCGAATGGCCAATAAAGCAATCGCCCCGATGAAAGAGGAATTGAAAGAGAAAGACATTATCTATCTTTACATCACAGGCGAAACGTCTCCCAAAGGAACATGGGAAAATATGATTTCCGATATTCACGGTGAGCATTTCCGCGTAACCAACGAACAATGGAATTTTCTGATGTCCAACCTTAACATAGAGGGAGTCCCTACCTATTTTATCATTGATTCTGAGGGCAATATCACTTATAAGAAGACAGGATTTCCGGGAGTAGAAACGATGAAAAAGCAGTTACTGAAAACTTTGAGTAAATAGTTCCGAATATGGTATGAAAGGGGTTTTGAAGTATCCAGAAGAGGATTGTCATAATGAATAAACGAAACGCAGATTAACGCAAATATCGTAGAAGCAATTTTACAAGTTATTGATAAATATATAATTGAAATACCCTACGATAATTTGCGTTAATCTGCGTTTTATTATTCATTACGATACAGTTCTTTTACAAACTCTTATTTATGCATCTCTACAATCTTGGTAGGAGCCATTTCCACATTCCGACGATCTACCTGACGGACAACACTAGCTGCCAAGGAAAGGAACGCACGTCCGGTCACAGAATCTTCATCCAATGCGACAGGAGTACCATTATCTCCTCCTTCACAGATGCTTTGCACGATAGGAATCTGTCCCAGCAAAGGAACATTCATCTCTTCAGCCAGTCTCTTGGCACCTTCTTTGCCGAAGATATAGTATTTATTTTCGGGAAGTTCGGCAGGAGTGAACCATGCCATATTCTCAACCAGACCGAGAATGGGCACATTTACCTTATCATTGGTAAACATATTGATTCCCTTACGGGCATCCGCCAAGGCAACCGCCTGCGGAGTGCTGACAACAATCGCTCCTGTCATAGCCAATGTCTGAACAACGGTCAGATGAATATCACTGGTTCCGGGAGGAAGGTCTATCAGGAAATAATCCAAATCTCCCCAAGCCGCATCACCTATCAACTGTTTTAACGCATTGCTTGCCATCCCGCCACGCCATAAAGTAGCTTGATCCGGATCAACAAAGAAACCGATAGACAATAATTTCACTCCATATTTCTCTACCGGAATAATCAGATCACGACCGTCTATACGCTCGGCATACGGGCGCACATCTTCCACCTGGAACATTTTCGGCATGGAAGGACCGAAAATATCCGCATCGAGCAAACCTACCTTATAACCCAATTTCGCCAAAGCAACTGCCAGATTTGCTGACACGGTAGACTTGCCTACTCCACCTTTACCGGAAGAGATACCAATAATATTCTTTACCTGAGGAAGCATCTTGCCCACCTCTGGACGGGGAGCTTGCTTACTTTCTGTCGCAATCGTCACCTGCACATCCGGAGACACATAGGTATGAATAGCCGTCTCGGCAGCTTTCACCATTGATTTCATAAACGGATCGGTCGGTTTCTCAAAGATCAATGAAAAACTGACAGACATACCGTCAATACGGAGATTATCGGCAACCATCTCCGCTTCTACCAAATTCTTTCCCGTACCGGGATAGCGCACCGT
>OHBZ01000887.1_pt1 | contig 10405 bp, 8 predicted proteins | sample 1577551 | NCBI WGS metagenome assembly OHBZ01 (sample SAMEA3879544, study PRJEB24766) | human gut metagenome | biome: human-associated habitat; feature: feces | place: USA | collected 1985/1987
ATACGGGTTGTCTTGTTCTGAAAATGTGTTTACATTTACAAATAAATTGTGAAATATAGTGCTATGAGACGGATAAATGCCATGGGAAAGCAAATCTTATTTTTATTGTTCATTTGTAGTATTTCTATTGTTCAAGCCGAGGAAAACCGTGTTATCGTAGGGGCTGAAAGAACGGCTGAATATTATCCTCTTTTGGAAGGAAAACGAGTAGCCGTTTTTTCCAATCATACGGGTATGATTGGTAATAGACATTTAGTAGATGTTTTGGTCGGAGAGGGTTTGAATGTGGTAACTATCTTCTCTCCCGAGCATGGGTTTCGAGGAAATGCCGATGCCGGAGAGCATGTGTCGGGGTCGATCGATCCTAAGACAGGAATAAAAATAAGTTCGCTGTATGATGGAAAATCAGGACGTCCGTCGGACGAATCTATGCGTATGTTCGATGTTCTGGTAGTCGATATTCAAGATGTGGGACTACGGTTTTATACCTACTATATTTCAATGGTTAAGTTGATGGATGCATGTGCCGAACATGGTCGTATGGTGATTGTTTTGGATCGTCCGAATCCTAACGGTCATTATATCGACGGGCCTATTCTTGATATGAAATATAAATCAGGAGTAGGTTGGTTGCCTATACCGGTAGTGCACGGTATGACTTTGGGAGAATTGGCTCGTATGGTAAACGGGGAGCGTTGGCTCTCCGATGGTCGCATTTGTGATTTGACTGTAATACCGTGTAAAAATTATACACATCGAACTATGTATGAACTTCCCATTCCTCCTTCTCCTAATTTGCCGAATATGAAATCGATATATCTTTATCCGTCGACTTGTTATTTCGAGGCGACTCCGGTAAGTTTGGGCCGGGGAACCGATTGGCCGTTTCAAATTTATGGACATCCCAACATGGTAGGTTATACGTTCTCTTTTACTCCTCGTAGTGTGCCGGGAGCGAAAAATCCTCCTTTGTTGAATAAGAAATGTTACGGTGTGGATTTGACTCGATTATCCAATGAAGAAATATGGGAAAAGGGTATTAATTTCGATTATGTGATAGATGCTTATCGCAACCTTAATTTAGGAGATCATTTCTTTCGCCCGTTTTTCGAGAAATTGATAGGTGTGGATTATGTACGTGAAATGATAAAGGCGGGGAAATCGTCCGAAGAAATAAAGGCTATGTGGCATGATGACGTAGAAAAATTCAGAGAGCAACGTCGTCCTTATTTATTATATGAAGAGTAATAACCATTAAATTTAATAAAAACAAATGACACCTGCTGTTGTCTTGATCACCATTTTTGCTTATTTCATTGTGTTGTTCGGTATTTCCTATATAGTAGGACATAGAGCCGATAACCAGGGCTTTTTTGTGGGTAATCGTAAATCTCCTTGGTATGTTGTAGCTTTTGCCATGATTGGCTCTATGATTTCAGGCGTAACATTCATTTCGGTTCCGGGTATGGTTGCGGCCAGCGGCTTTTCCTATTTACAAATGGTTTTAGGTTTCGTGGTCGGACAGATACTGATTGCTTATGTGCTGGTTCCGCTATTTTATAAAATGAACTTAGTTTCCATTTATGAGTATTTGGAGAACCGGTTCGGCATGTCTTCCTATCGTACGGGAGCTTGGTTTTTCTTCATATCCAAGATGTTAGGTGCTGCGGTAAGATTGTTTTTGGTCTGTGTGGTTTTGCAGTTACTCGTTTTCGGGCCGATGAAGTTACCATTTCTTTTAAATGTAATTTTTACAGTAGGATTAGTTTGGCTTTATACCTTTCGAGGTGGAGTAAAGTCATTGATTTGGACCGATACGTTGAAAACCGTGTGTCTCATTGTTTCTGTCATATTGTGTATTTATTATATCGCTACCGATTTGCATTTGGACTTTGGCGGTTTATGGCAGACGATAAACCAATCGGATATGTCGCGCATGTTCTATTTTGACGATGTGAACGATAAGCGATATTTCTTTAAACAATTCTTGGCAGGGGTCTTTACGATGATTGCCATGAATGGTCTCGACCAAGACATGATGCAACGAAATTTGAGTTGCAAGAACTTCAAGGATTCTCAAAAAAATATGATAACTAGCGGTATTTCGCAGTTTTTCGTAATATCTCTGTTTTTGATGCTGGGCGTTCTTTTGTATGTATATGCCGAGATAAACGGCATTCAAGCTCCACAAAAGAGTGACGAATTGTTTCCTATGATTGCGACACAAGGATATTTTCCTGTAATTGTCGGAATTTTGTTTGTTGTCGGACTTATATCTTCGGCATATTCGGCAGCAGGCTCGGCTTTGACCGCATTGACAACTTCGTTTACAGTCGATATTCTGGGTGTGAAAGGTAAAAGCGAAGACCAAGTTGTCAGGCTTCGTAAGCGAGTGCATGTGGGTATGGCCGTGGTCATGGGTATTGTGATTTTTGTTTTTAACTTGCTCAATAATACGAGTGTCATCGATGCCGTTTATATTTTAGCCAGTTATACCTATGGTCCTATATTGGGGTTATTTGCTTTTGGTATATTTGTAAAGAAGCAGGTAAAAGATAAGTACATACCATTGGTTGCCATACTTTCACCTATTCTTTGCTTTATATTAGATCGGAATTCTCAGACTTGGTTCGGAGGGTATTCGTTCAGTTATGAATTACTGATATTGAATGCTCTGTTCACATTCATAGGTTTATTGTTCCTGATAAGGAAACAGACCCCCGGATCCACAAAATCATAAGGTGTATGAAGTACAGTATTTCCGGTATCATAATAGGGCTTGTTTCTCTTCTTTCATCTGTGTCTGCGGGCGAATGGATTCGTATCAATCAATTAGGTTATTTGCCCGAATCTCCTAAGGTAGCGGTATTTATGAGCGAAGGAAAAGCTGCTGTGGAAGAATATGTACTTGTCGAGGTGTTTACCGGGGAGATTGTGAAGCGGTTTGATAATCCGAAAAAGGCGAATACATGGGGACGTATGCAGTCTGTTTATCGTCTCGATTTCAGCGATTTTAAAACAGAGGGAACTTATGTGTTAAGAGTAGGGGAAACTATGTCTCCTCGGTTTGTCATAGGTAATCGGGTATATGACGGAACCGCCGATTTCATCTTGCGGTATATGCGACAGCAACGTTGCGGTTTTAATCCGTTCGAACGGGACAGTTGCCATATTCACGATGGATATATCGTTTATCACCCGACGAGAAATGGCGAACGAATCGACGTTCGGGGTGGTTGGCATGATGCGAGCGACCAGTTACAATATGTCACCACATCGGCTAATGCTACCTATCAAATGATGTTTGCCTATTTGAAAAATCCGGAGGTCTATGGAGATGTGTACGATGCATACGGTTTACCCGGAGCAAACGGCATTCCCGATATTGTCGATGAGATTAAATGGGGGTTGGATTGGCTTAATCGTATGGATCCCTCGAAAGGCGAAATGTACAATCAAATTGCAGACGACCGAGATCACAAAGGCTTTAAATTACCCTCGCAAGACCATATAGATTATGGTTGGGGGAAAGGTACGGGACGTCCTGTTTATTATTGTTCGGGAAAGCCTCAGGTGCGAGGCGAGTTCTCCAATGCAACGACTGGTGTTGCCAGTACGGCTGGGAAATATGCATCTTGCTTCGCATTGGGAGCCGAGATATTGAAAGATTTTTATCCCGATATGGCCGATACTTTGCTTGTTAAAGCTCGTGAGGCCTATTGGCATGGAGCGAATAATCCCGGAGTTTGCCAAACAGCTTCGGTCGTTTCTCCATACATTTATGAGGAGTGTAACTGGACTGACGACATGGAATTGGCAGCCGTTCAATTATATGTATCTACGGGAGAAACCTCTTTTTTACAAGAAGCTGTCGAATATGGAAGATTCGAACCGGTTACACCGTGGATGGGAGCCGATAGTGCTCGTCACTATCAATGGTATCCTTTTATTAATTTAGGGCATTATCATTTGGCGAGTGTGAGCGATTCGCGCATAAGTAAGGAGTTTGGACGCAATTTGCGTAGTGGTATCGAACGAGTTTATGAACGGGCGCAGGGAAATCCTTTTTTGAATGGAATCCCGGCAATATGGTGTTCCAATAATTTGACAGTCGCTATGGCTACACAATGTCGCCTTTATCGTGAATTGACAGGTGATAACCGATATCGGGAGATGGAGTCCTCGTTGATCGATTGGTTATTCGGGTGCAATCCGTGGGGTACGAGTATGATTACCGAGTTACCTTTATGGGGCGATTATCCCATCAATCCGCACACGCCGTTAATCGCTTTGGGTGTTGGTACGACAGTCGGTGGATTGGTCGATGGCCCCGTATATTCGTCCATCTTCGATAGTTTGAGAGGCGTTCGTTTGACGAGAAGAGATCCTTATGCCCGTTTTCAATCAGAGGTAGTATATCATGACGATATACAAGATTACTCTACGAATGAACCTACGATGGACGGAACGGCCAGCCTCAGTTATTTGCTGTCATCTCTGCAAAAGGAAGGTATGAAATCTCGCGGATTGGATAGAAACGAGTATGCTTATGGAGGAATCGTCCGTACCGATGCCGAGAAGAAACAAATTTCGCTTGTTTTTACGGCTGCTGATAAGAGCGATGGTGCTCGGCGTATTTTAGAAGTTTTGGGAAAATGCGATGTGAAAGGTTCATTTTTCTTCACCGGCGAATTTTATGAGCGTTTCCCCGAGACTATACAGACTTTGTACAATGCCGGACACTATGTAGGGGCTCACGGCGATGCGCATCTGTTATATTGTGCTTGGGAAAATCGGGACTCTACTTTGGTAAGTCAAGCACAGTTCGAGCAAGACATGTTAGATGTATATGCTCGCATGCGCAAATCTGGTATAGATGTATCGCGATCCAATCTGTTCATTCCTCCTTATGAATATTATAATGAGAAGATTTCAGCTTGGGCGAGAGGATTAGGGTTAAGGCTTGTGAATTTTACTCCCGGCACATGGACCAATGCCGACTATACGACTCCCGATATGAAGAATTATCGTAGTAGCGAGTCTATATACGATAGGGTAATGGAGGTCGAAAAACGCAATGGATTGAATGGTCATATTATGTTGTTTCATTTAGGAACCGATGACAAACGTACCGATAAGTTTTATGAGCGCTATCTCGAACGGCTTATTCGTGTATTGCAGAGAGAAGGATATACATTCGTCGCACTTCCCGAAGCCGTGGGAAAATAAAAGACGATTCGGAATTTTTATAAAAGAATTTGGTTCGTAGCGAATTTAGACCCATCTTTGCACCCGAAAAATAAGGAAAATCCTCATCGGAGGGTATTATAATGATAGTTGTAATGCCGGATAAGATGAATGGTGAAAATCATTCTCTTGTCCGGCTTTTTCTTAAAAGTGGTTTTATGAAAGAATTGGATTTGACGAAAGGGAGTGTACTCAAAACGCTACTTCAATTTGCCGTTCCTTTTTTGATTGCGAATCTGCTTCAAGCTCTTTATGGCGGAGCCGATCTGTTTGTAGTAGGGTGGTTCGACGATGCCGCCAGTGTCGCTGCCGTTGCCATTGGTAGTCAGGTTATGCAGACGATTACAGGGATTATTTTAGGACTGACCACCGGTACTACGGTCGTTATAGCTATGGCAACGGGTGCGAAGAATTATCGCGATGTCGTGACTTCTATCGGTACGTCCATTTGCCTATTTGCTTCGGTCGGTTTGTTCTTGACGTTGATTATGGTTGTTTCTCATAATTATATTGCTGTTCTCATGCACACGCCGGTCGAGGCCATGCGTGATGCAAAACATTATTTACTGATTTGTTCGATAGGCATTCCGTTTATTATGGGATATAACGTTGTATGCGGGATTCTTCGAGGATTGGGCGATTCGAAAACTCCGCTTTATTTTGTCGCTTTGGCTTGTGTTATCAATATCGTGTTTGATGTCGTTCTTGTCGGTTTTTGTCATTTGAGAGCGGCAGGAGCAGCGATTGCCACGGTATCTTCACAAGGCATTAGTTTTTTAACGGCACTCTGGTTCCTCCATAAACGAGGATTTCATTTCCCTTTTTCCCGTCGGGATATTCGATTAAGTCCTATTCTTTCTCGCCGGATTTTTGTATTAGGAGCGCCTATCGCTTTACAGGATGCTTTGGTGAATGTATCATTTTTATTGATAACCGTTATTGTCAATCAAATGGGTGTTATTGCTTCGGCAGCATTGGGAGTCGTCGAGAAAATTATCGTATTTGCCATGTTGCCCCCGATGGCCATATCGTCGGCAGTAGCTACGATGACGGCTCAGAATTATGGGGCGGGATTGTTGTTGCGAATGAAACGCTGCCTTTATTCGGGAATTGGTATGGCATTGATATTCGGGGTATCGGTCTGCGTTTATTCCCAGTTTTTGCCCGATACGTTAACCGGAATCTTTACAAAAGATCCGGCTGTAATTGCAATGGCTTCCGAATACTTGCGTGGATATAGTATCGACTGTATTATCGTCAGTTTCGTGTTTTGTATCAATTCTTATTTCAGTGGGCAGGGAAATTCGTTATTCCCTATGATTCATAGTATAATAGCGACTTTCGTTTTTCGTGTCCCGTTATCTTATCTGTTCGGGCAGATAGACTCGGCATCATTACATCTGATGGGATTTGCTCCTCCTATTTCGACATTTGTTTCGTTGCTGATTTGTATTTGGTATATCAGACGAACGAACCGTAAATTGGAGTATAAATTCCGATCGTTGTAAACGATAAAATCTATTTTATATGAAGCATTTTGTATTTTTGTGAAAAATGAGTGAAAAGAGACGTCTGTATGGAAATAGAACTTAGAAATGAACGTTTCTCGGACTATCCTGAAACAGAAAATGTAGTTCGGGAGGCTTTTTGGAATCGTTATTCTCCCGGGTGTTGCGAACATTATTTGATTCATATCATGCGGTATAGTCGGGCGTTTGTACCGCAGTTGGATTTTGTTGCCGTATTCGATGATAAGATCGTTGGGAATATAGTCTTTTTGAAGCCGATACCGGAAAAGAATACGAGGTTTTATCTTTGGGGCCTATTTCGGTGTTGCCGGAATATCAGAACATGGGTATCGGGAAAAGATTGATCGACCATACTCGAAATTTAGCCAAATGTATGGGCTTTCGTGCAATCTTATTATGCGGGGATCCCGACTACTATTTGCGAAGGGGATTTGTGCCTGCCGAGACCTTAGGAATACGGACAGCAGACGACATGTATGCCGATGCGTTGCATGTGTGCGAGTTATATGAAAACGCATTATCCGATGCAAGAGGACGTTATATTGAAAATCCTGTATATAATATAGATGAATCTCAGGCTATTGAGTTCGATAAAAAATTTGAACCGAAAGAACTTGTTGTCGGGATTCCTTCTCAGAAACGCTTTGACCGAATAGTAGCCATGCGAAGAAAGGCTTGATTGGGAATTATCGTAGTTTTGAAATAAATGATGACGGTGTTTGTTTTGTAATTTTTGCGGAATCGATAAAAAAATCTTAAATTTGTATTTTTAATAGAAATACCTTTGAAACAGTTGCTCCATAAAATAGCGAGATATTTTCTGCCTGTACTATTCATTTCGTACATAGGCTGTATTTCGCTGTTCACACACTCGCATGTAGTCAATGGAGTGACGATTGTCCATTCTCACCCGTATAAACCGGGAACGGAACACGAACATACAACGGCTGAGTTTCAGTTGATACACATGTTGTCCAGTATCGAGACGGAGAATCCGTCGATGTGGGCTTTTGTATCGGTGATTTTGTTTTCTTATTGCAGCCGGTTGTTTTTCCCGTCCAGATATTTCTGTCTCATTTCCGAGAAATGGGGCGCTCATGGTTTGCGAGCTCCGCCCGTTTCGGTTCTGTAATATGATATATTTAGGAGAAAAGAGTTGTTGTCCTTATCTTATTTCAAGGTAGGGACAACAGATTGTATTTTATTATTTAGAATCGAAAAATGAAGAATTATATATTATTATGGGTATGCCTGTGGTGTGCCGGGCAGTTATGTGCCGAAACTGCCGTATCGAAATCTTTGGACATCAATATTGTCGGTCATGTATTGGATAAGAACACACGAGAACATTTACCGTATATTTCAGTTGTTTTGAAAGGTACGACTATCGGTGTAATGACCGATGCATCGGGTCACTATTTTTTGAAAAATTTGCCGGAGGGAGATTTCTTTCTCGAAACCTCTTCCGTAGGATATAAGACAGAGCGTCGTAAGGTTTCGCTGAGGAGGGGGACGACTTTGGAAATCGATTTTGAAATCGAAGAGGATGCCGTTGTTTTAGACGGGGTTGTCGTTTCTGCCAATCGTAGTGAAACCACACGCCAATTAGCGCCGACTTTGGTCAATGTTTTGAATATAAAGACGTTTGAAAATACCAACTCCAACTCTTTGGCACAAGGCCTTAATTTTCAGCCGGGTGTCAGGGTCGAGAACGATTGTCAAAACTGCGGTTTTCAACAAGTACGTATAAATGGGCTCGACGGTCCGTATACACAGATATTGATGGATTCTCGTCCCATATTCAGCGCATTGTCGGGTGTATATGGGTTGGAACAGATTCCGGCCAATATGATAGAGCGAGTGGAAGTGATGCGGGGAGGAGGTTCTGCATTATTCGGTGCTTCGGCAATAGCGGGGACAATCAATATTATTACGAAGGAACCGTTGCGTAATAGTGGTTCGATAGCGCACAGTATCACTTCTATTGGTGGAAGCGGCGACTTCGACAATAGCACTTCGCTGAATGCTTCGCTCGTAACCGACAATAATAAAGCCGGTATTTACATTTTCGGGCAGAATCGTCAGCGAAGCGGTTACGACCACGATAACGACGGGTTCACAGAGTTGCCCGAATTAAAGGCTCAGACATTGGGCTTTCGCTCTTATTTGAAAACCAGCAATTATTCCAAACTAACGTTTGAATATCATCATATCAGTGAATATCGACGAGGTGGCGATCGCCTGAACCGTCCGCCGCACGAAGCCGATATAGCGGAGCAGTTGAATCATTCTATCGACGGAGGAGGTTTGAATTATAGCCTGTTTACTCCCGATGAAAAACATCGGGTTAATGTATATGCTTCGGCTCAGCATATCGGCAGGGACAGTTATTACGGAACGGAACAAAATCTTAACGCATACGGCGAAACGGAGGACTTGACTGTCGTGGCAGGTACTCAATACATATACAGTTTCGATAAATGTTTGTTTATGCCTGCCGATTTAACAGCCGGTATCGAATATAATTATGATAATTTGCGAGATGAGATGAAAGGGTATAATCGCAAGACTCGTCAAGAGGTACATACCGAGAGTGCTTTTTTGCAAAACGAATGGAAGAACGATCGTTGGAGTATCCTTGTTGGAGGACGGTTGGATAAACATAATCTGATAGATCATGTCATTTTCAGTCCGAGAGCCAACTTGCGTTTCAATCCTGTTAGAGATGTGAATTTGCGTTTAAGTTATTCTTCCGGGTTTCGGGCTCCCCAAACGTATGATGAAGATTTGCATGTTGCTGCGGTAGGAGGAGAAGCTACGATGATAAGACAAGCTGAGAATTTGAGGGAAGAAAAATCCCACAGTGTAAGTCTTTCAGCCGATATGTATCGTCGTTTCGGGGCTTTTCAATGTAACCTGTTGTTGGAAGGTTTTTATACTCGATTGAATCATGTTTTTGTTCTTGAAGAGATAGGGAAAGACGAAGAACACAATGCGGTGATAAAAGAACGACGTAACGGACAGGGTGCGGAGGTTGCAGGGGTGACGGTCGAAGGCAAGGTAGCCTATATTCCGTACCCCCGATTGGTATGGTTATTTTACGGCCACATATTCTCCGGTAAAACCTCTGAACATAGCTCTTTCGGGAACTTATACCGGTTCTATGATCGTTCAGCACATGAAAGGTTACATACCGAAGGATATAGCTGTAACTACTCCCGATTTCTTTGATATGAACCTGAAAATATCCTATGATTTTTCGTTGTATAAATTCATCACTCTGCAACTGAATGCTGGTATTCAGAATATTTTTAACGCTTATCAAAGAGATTTCGATCAGGGAAAGGAAAGAGATTCGGGTTATATTTATGGTCCCTCTATGCCTCGTAGCTATTTTGCCGGAGCAAAGTTGATGTTCTGAAACAATTTCTAATGTTTATAAACACTTAAAAGCCACAGTTTTGCTGTGGCTTTTATTTTTTATACAAGAGACATGTTTTGTAGGTGTTTGATTATTAGCTATATGTGTTAATATAAAATTATAATTTAACAGATTTTGTTTAATCTATGTAATTTCTGAGTGGTAAATTATCTTTGCATTCAGAATAATTAACATAAGAGGGACCGCA
>OHBZ01000892.1_pt1 | contig 10352 bp, 7 predicted proteins | sample 1577551 | NCBI WGS metagenome assembly OHBZ01 (sample SAMEA3879544, study PRJEB24766) | human gut metagenome | biome: human-associated habitat; feature: feces | place: USA | collected 1985/1987
AGCTAGAATGTCGTATTTATTATTATAAAGTGTACTCATATTATTTTAAAATAAAAAAGGTTGACTAAATAGCCAACCTTTGTGTTTTAGATTTCATTTTCTTTTTCCTCAGTAGGAGGATCGATATTGTTTTCTTCCGGACGAACAGTAGAAATATTTTGTAAAAGTTGTTTAAGCTCTTTCACTTCAGCTCTCAATTCATCAAGTTCTTTGAAATCTTTTGTCACATTGGTTGTTATGTCCGAATTTACATTAAGTATTTTTAAGATGTCTTCACATCTCCTCATCTCCTCATCAAAGTGAGGGCCATTAATAGCTTCATACATATTTGCAGCCAATTCTGACTTTAAAATAGTGAAACCTTTCTCCAATAAGCTACCCTCATGCTTCTCTAAAGCAGTAGATAATTTATCTATAGCCTCTGATGGAGATTGATGGCGTTTGATTTGTTCTAATATTTTGTTCAAATGCATAGTTTCAATTTATTTATTGATTAATACTAAATTGAAATATTTTGCAATTATTTTGATATTTTGATAACCCTTGTATCTGTTACTTGTATTAAAGGGTTTGAATTAACTATTTGATAATGAGGAATTATATCCTTTTTAAAATTTAAAGTAAATAAGCGCCTAAAGAAACCTTTTTTACGCCATACTTTCTCTTCATATATAAATAAATCTTGACGATTCTTTATATCCAGCACATGTGTGATCATGCTGTCTATTCTTTCTATTTTGATAGTTGTCAATTGATTTGGCTTTAACTCTACTGTAAAATTCCTATCTACTGGAATCTCTTGAGTTATTGTATCCGAAATAATAGTTTCTACTGATGCGACTTCCTTTAATTTCTTATCTTTTATTTTAAGTTCTTTAGATTGTTTTCTTAGTTCTTGTACTAAACTATCTTCAGAATGCTTGAAGTCATCTACAGTTAATTGTAATACTTTGTTTTGTTTTTCCATTCCTGAGAGAGCACTCTCATAGTAATGTAAATTCACAGAAGCTCTAGCTAACGCATTATCTAGATTATCTACTTTCTTATTTAATCTGTAATTATCAAAACCTAAAACTGCTATCAATAGTATAGCACCTAATTTTATGTAATGTATAAAATTCACTATTTAATCTTTTTAACCAATTTTCTTATCTTAGGCAAATAGTAATATCAAGATACTTTTCACCTTTTTTACGTATAAACTTATTTAGAAGTTTCCAAGGTCCATCTGGATATAATGTAGCCAAGTTTTCTATGACTGACCATAGTTCTACTCCAGCAATAAGTCCTGCAAAGAATTCTACTAAGTGAGCATCTATAGATACTAGTATATTAGCATCTATTTGATTTGCAAACCATATAATAGCACCACACCAACCAAATTTGCGTAGGGTTTTCCATAGTCTTCTTGATTCAAACTTCTTTTGATTTTTAAACGCTATCTTACCTCCTAAATACGCATCTACTAATATTATTAATAATAAGATAAATAGAACTGTCCATAAGGGTGTAAAACTACCTGCCACCCAACTAAATGCTCCCGTTAATAAGCAAGAGATAAATTTGGCTGGACCATCATTAAATAGTTCTTTAAAGTAGTTCATACTAGATACTCCTTGGGACAATAAAAAATAGTGATGAATTTTATTTAACATAATAGATTGATATGAAAGGAAAACAAAAACGCTAACCAAATTTTACTTCAGTTAGCGTTTGGTATTTTTTGATATGAGAATTGATGTTATAACGTCTTTAGTTACTAAAAGTTCTCTTATATAAATTGACACTATCCTAAGTAATAGCGGTTATTTGTTCACTATTTAATTCATCTTGCATTTGTTCATAAGCAACAAAATCTGAATCTACTTGCTCTTTTAATTGCTTTCTCTTTTGTAAGAAATCTTTATATATGTCTATATAACTTTCATCTAATATCCCCAATAAGGCAGCATTGTAGTCGTTCAATTTCTTTGCTTCAACATCTGTACCCCATAGTTCATTAATACATGTTTCTAATATCTTATTAGCAGTTAATGTAGGCCATACAATCACTTCATAATAAGAATAACCAATATATTCATCTCTTTGTTCCGTTTGTATATCCCATCTATATAAATAGTAACCATTACTATCTCTTTCTATTGTACTGGGTATTTTATCACTGTATGTTCTATTCATATTATTCTGTAGTTGTAGTTATTTCAGTTGATTTATATTTTGGGAAAAAGCAAAGGCGAGTACCGACGCAAGCGAGGCCCACAAGCGACCCGCCGTCCGCGCGACCACCAACCTGCACCACCTGCATGCGGTTAGCCGATGTGTTGGTGTAATAGTAGTCGCACCAGTAGGTAGAACTACTACCGCCGATCTCCGTAGCTACGATATCACCATCCTCACCTAGGAGCATCTTCTTGGCATAACCGTTACTACGGCAGATATTGCCCTTCTTGTCATAGCCGGTGTAAGAGGTGTCGCTGAAGTTCGACGGGTCATCGGTAGTCCATAATACGGATAATCCGGCATCGCCAGTAGTGACCTGTATATTAGCCCCGTCAGTGTATTTCCAGATATGACCGAACGGATTCTCTATACCACGATATCTGTTAGCCATCAATGTGGCATGAGTACCGTCTGAAGAGTTCTTCACCACATATGCCTTCTCTCCAGAGCTGTTCCCGAACTCGTTGGTGTAGCCGCATGGTATAAGGGGATTGGCGTTGTTGAAGTTAGCCCAATCCGTCATTTGCGTTGGTCCCAGACCTAGACCACCTTGGGCGAAACCGTTAGCGTCCTTTTGAGCATTAAACGGTTTTTGACTATTTAATGTAGCATATTCTACTGCAAATAGCCAGAATAAAGTCTTGTGTGCTCCATATGTATACATTTCCCAACCACTACCACGTTTTCTTGCAGCTTGGCGGAATTGGTCTCGTGTGAGGTTAGTGACAGGGAGACCCAGCAGAGAACGATAGGTATTGTCCCATTCAGCAGTGTTGTCACCTCCTCTTTTATTTACATTTGTACTTCCAACACCATAAGAGGAAATCAAAGTAGAAGATTCTCTATCTATTCCAGACTCAAATGAACTTATATAAAATTGATCGATATGATTATATCCTGGTAATGGCATAGCGGATAGCATCATTCTAAATTTAGTTCCGTCTTGGTACAATTTATACCAATGTTCAGGTATTTCAGTCATTACAGACTCTGTTAAATATTCTGTATTTATATTACCCCAATTTGAATTATTTAGATAACTTTTTATCCCACCTTTATTATCCAGTATTACTCCCCTTATCTTACTCTGGATAGGTAACTCCCTATGCAATTGCATATTACCTACTCTAACTCCATCAGGACTAGATGATGCAGTATCCCATTCAACACCATATGCATATTGATCTTCTAGTGTTGGCATTGATTTATATGTACCATCATCCATTAAAGCTTTAGTTCCATCACCTGTAGTATGTATTGTTAACTGCTTAGTATTATTCTCAGAAAGACCACTTATTAGATTTGTATATACATCAATACCATCACTTACTGGAATTAAATAATTCATACCAGCATCTACATTTACAGATAAATCTTGATATATAGAGATTTGTGTAGAAGAATTCTGTAATATTCCCGCATCCTGTTTTATATAAAGCCAAATAGAATTATCATCATTAACATTATACCCACCAAAAATACTTGATATGTATACTCCATTATCTCTGACTGGAAATATATTAACAGCGTTGCTTGGAAGTTTCTCTAATAATTTATTATAATTTTCCTGAGATATAGATAGATTGTCACTTGATGCTATCTCCATAACAATGTCGAATACTGTATAATCTGGTAAGTCAGATTTAGTAGCTAGTTGAGTATCTACATATTCCTTATTAACATCCACGGTAGGTATAGTAGGTTTATTCAATATCAATGCATCTCCTTCAGTAGCATTCCAATCAGCATTAACATTTACTTCGGCACCAGCAGCAATGCCATTCAATTTTGTCTTATCTGAAGGTAACATCAAACCAGCTAAAGCAGTAGTAGATGCAGGTAGATCTAATTCTATATTCTCTACTGCATTGGTTACTAAGTTCCTTTTATCCAGAGTAATAGAGATACCTGTTGCTGTAACTGATTTAGCAGCAGCTTCAATTACTTCATTAACATTTGTAACTTTAGTTTTATCCGCAGTAATATAATCATTAGTACTTAAACCCTTACCTTCTACTTTATCAACTTTAGTATCAATAGCATTATATACCTCAGTAAAGTCAACTTCTGGTATATTTACTACAGACCATACACCATTTTGTCTAGCGTACTGTGAACCATCTTTAGGTGCTTCTTCTACTAGTTCCTGACCATGATCACTACTTAAGTATGGTATTTTAACCCATTCTCCATTATATTTTACTTTAATTACCATAACTAGTTATTAAATATTTGTTTGCCAATTGTTTTAGCTTCTGTTCTAAGTGTTTGAAAAGATTGCCATTCATCATATCTGGTAATAGGTTGACTGCCACTAAGCAATTGTTCAACCATATTAGATTTTAATGCTGCTTCCTCATCTGCACTATATCTAGTTCTGATAACCTTACTTACGAAAGAATCATAAGTTGGTTCTTCATTGAATTTTAATTCATAGTAAGCGTAACCATGTATATCTTCAGAATTAACTTCTTCAATATCCCATCTAACTGCCCATTCATTCATCCCCAAGTATTCTATTACTTCAGGAATATTATCTCCATGTACTTTTCTTAACTCTATCATAATTATGCCTGCATTTTCTTAAATGTATCTGAATCAACTACAACGATCTTACCATAAAAGGCTAATCTTGCACCGATATCCGTCCACGAACCCGAGGACGCATAATTAGCACTAGCCACGAAGACTCCGCACCGAGAACCATTACCCGAACCACCCGACCGTAGGAAGATTCTATTTCCTGTTGGATTAAACCAGCTATAATCGGAATAGTAAGTAGTTTCAGATCCTCCATTTGATGTAGGAAGTACGTCTCCATATTTACCTTGAGCTATGGTTTTAATCCATCCATTATATCCTTCAGTTGCAGCTGGATTAGGTTCATATCCTACAACTCTGATATTAGTAGCACCTGCTGCTTCAAGCTCTGCTACATCCTTATCTGGGAATGAACCTCCATCATATACAACGTATTTACCTTTTAAAATGTTTATTCCTTGTACAAACTCCCACTTACTGTAATAGCAGTCTTCAAGTCCTAAGAAGTTAGTTGAGTAGTATCCAGTATCATTATTTACAGCTGCTTTCCCATCTCTATTACCTAAAGCCTTTGTTCCACCAGTCCAACCGTAGTTATATCTCTTAGTACCTCCTGAACAAGGAATAGCACTATTGCTTGTACTAATATTAGTAGTCTTATAGTAAGCACAAAACATTCTAGCTATAGTAGCATGAGACCTATAATCACCAATACTATACATTGAACCATTTACCTTTGCTGCTGCAACGAACTGTGCTATAGTTTTAGATGCTGTTGATATAGAAGACCCACTACTAGTCAATGCTCCTCCATTATCGTCTGAAATTATTCCTTCAAATGCACCTAATAATAGTTCTGGTTCTTCAATATAGTCACTATCAATTTGTTGCTCAGATATGTATGTTCTCCAAATGCCAGGACTTCTTTCTATAGTTTTATGATAATATTTAGGAAAATGTACCATCAAACTCTCCTTTTTAACGTGATTGTAAGTAGCACCTGTACCATCAGGCCATTGATTACTATTTGTTTCATTTAAATAACTAATCAATGCAGCATCATCTCCATATGGTTTAGCAATACATCTCTTAAACTTACTTCTTAATGATTCAATTACATTTCTATTACCACCTGTTGCACATGTAGTAGATGAAGCATTCTCATTATTCTCATACCAATATGCCAGAGTATCTTCCATAGCTTCTGGTGTTAATAGTTCTTTCCAATTAGACCAATCTGTGTTGTTTATATCATTTCTGTAATACATTTTACCATTTGTACCAAAAACTAATTGTGTAATCCAATGTTCATACGTACCTGCAACTGGATTAGGTCTATTAGATAATTGTAATAAATTTCCCCATGCGGTTGGAACATTCGTACTAGATTCACTGTAATAATATATACCATTTTTAGTAAGGTGGTTTAAATCTCCGGCTTCAGTTATAGGATTCAAATACTTAGCAGTAACTTCTCCATTTTGATCAGCATCTAACCCGCTACCTGAACCATCATTACCAGCATGCCATACTTTATTATTCTTATAAGTAAATGCATCTTTAGATACAGTAAGATTATTAGCACTATCCCAAGGACTATTATCCCATCCTACATAAGCATTATAAGATCTATATATAGATCCATTTCCAGTAGAAAACATTCCAATTCCACCAATATAACCAGTTTTATCAAAGTTTCTAAAAAATAAACCTTTTGCATTAGCACTGGTTTTAGAAGTCTCTAATTTTAATCCATCTAAGGAAACTTCGGTATTGTATTCAGAAGCCGTTATATTAAGAGCACCTGTCATGGTATCTCCTGCTTTTTTAACATATCTAGCATCGCTAGTATCTTGAGTCATTGCAGTAATACCTTTTGCAAATGCAATTTTAGTACCGTTCTTTGTAGCTGCAGTAATTACATTACCTGTACCGGTTACTTCAATTGTCTCAAGTTTGTTTGCTTTTATATTGGTAATGTCCTGAGTAATTGTAGAATCATCATAATTACTCAACCCATCAAGTTTAGTCTTATCAGCAGCAGACATTACACCAGCTTTACTAGTAGTAGCTTTATCAATAGTTATTGCACTACTATCTGCTGTACCTGTTGTAGGATTTTTCTTTTCCAGAGTAATAGCAACAGCATTAGCATCAGCAGTAGCACCTGTAGCATTAGACACATAACTACCTAAGTTAGTTACTTTCTTTTTATCTTCAGCTGTATAGTCTTTAGTAGATAAACCTTTACCTGCTTCCTTCTTTACAAATAACTCATCGGCTTGTGCTTGACTATAACCATCAAATGTAAAGTCATAGTTTTCACTGGTATCTAACCACATGATCTCTTCCTCAGTAGGTTCAGTATCTGAGATCTTAATATCCTCTGGTATAGTTACATTCTTATCTACAGCATTCAGAAGTACCCTTTTGGTAATGGTTTCAATCTTATTGACTTGTGCACCTGCTTCAATACCTTGTAACTTTGCAAAGTCTTCTTTAGACATCAAACCATTAGCTGTCAATGATGCTAATTCAGCAGTACCACCTAATGTATCCCAACCTTCGCTTGTCCATGCGTAGTTAGTGTCATTCTTACGAACATTCCACACATCACCAATAACATTACCTTCAGTAGGCAAATCTTCAATCGTATCTACAGATCCTTTGAAAATATATACAGAAGTAAATTTACTATCTACTTGGGATTTATTATAGTAGTTGTTAGCAAGATCATCTGCTACTACCTTTATGTTAGCATCAGTTTGATCCTTAGTATAGTACCTAGTATCATGAGTATGAGTAGTTACTTCACCTACTAATACAGCTTCAATAGCTGCTTTACTAAGTTCAGCATCTTTACCGGGTTCTCCTTGAGGCCCTTGAAATCTACCCATATTAACCCATTCAGTACCATTCCAAAAGTATAAGTCTGTACCAACAATATAAGAATCACTAAGTTGTGGATCTACTATAGTATCTAAATCTTCTGGACTATCAAGACTACCTTTTAAGATAATACCTGAGGATGGCCAACCTGTGTTTACATATACATCATCAACTTCATCCCAAAGATACCAATAGCCGTCGTCCCCTACTTTGGGAGGATTGTCTGCATATTCTTTAGCTCTGTTTGCTTGAGTATTAGCATTATTAGCAGCAGTAGTTGCATTTGTAGTAGCTTGTTGTGCAGCTGTTTTAGCCTCATTTACGGCAGTTATAGCATCAGATGTATTCTTTTCCCTTGCAGCCTCTTGAGTCTCTCTAATCGCCTCATTTGCCTGTCTAGTGGCTTCATTTGATTCCCTTTCCTGTTCTGCTGTATTACGAGCTGTTTCTGCTTCTACACGCTTAGCTTCTTCCTCCTTTCTAGAAGTCTCAGCAGTTACTCTTTCACTTTCAGATGCAACTCTAATTGCTTCATTAGCTATACGTTCTTTTTCCTTAGTGTTACGTTCACTTTCAGAATTTGCCCTTAATTGCTCTGCTGCTGCTCTTGCACCTTCAGCTTCTACACGATCTGACTCTGCATTAACCCTACTAGATTCTGCTTCTTTTCTAGAGTTCTCTGCAGCAATACGCTCATTCTCAGCAGTTACCCTTTTAGACTCTTCTGCTTTCCTGCTATCTTCATTAGAAATACGTGTATTCTCATTGCTTACTCTGGTATTTTCAGCATTGACTCTACCTTGTTCCGCAGTAATACGTAATGCTTCTGCTTCCTTAACAGCTTGTTCAGTAGCTTCTACTTGAGCTTTAGCTTCTAAGGCTTCTGCTGCTGCATCTAATGCAGGTTGTTTTAATGATTGAACCCACTCTTCTTCAGTACCTACGAAACCATGTTTTACTGCAACTTCATATGCTGACCAACCTTGAATACCTTGCATACCAGATAAGTCAACAATAAACTTCCAGCCTTCTTGAGTCTTTAAGTAAACTTTAGCATCATCAGGATCTTCTACATCATTAGTATTAATAAGTACGTACTCACCTAACTTTACATCAGCAGTACCCCAATCAGCTTCCATTGCTTCTACTGAAGGATATTCCTTCTTGTAAGTGAAAGCATCACCAATAGCAGATATACCAGTATTAACATATTGTTTAGTATCATAGTCATAGATCCACCAATCACCATCTACGATCTTTGGTGGGTTACTAGCAATCTCTTCAGCTTTATCAGTAGCAGCTACAGCATCATCAACTATACCTTCAATATCTGTTACAGCTTGATTAGCTTTATCTGCAGCTTCATTTGCTTTGTTAGCTGCATCTAGTGCAGCAACAGCAGCATCTTCAGATGCTTTACTTAAACTATCAATCCAATCTTGTTCACTACCTTCAAAACCTAATTTAACTGCAATATCGTAAGCACTAAGACCACGAGCTTCTATACCTGTATCTACATATACTTTGTTGATAGGATCATAAGTAAACCAATGATCATTCTCACCTATATATGGAGTCTCTGCAGTAGCTTTTACTCCAGTATCTCTATTGTCTACCCACCAGTTGCCATTAGAACCAATAAATGGTGGTACATAGTCATCTTTACTTACATCAAAGAGTACAATCCATTTTTCTATATCGTGATTGTAAACTTTAATTATTCTACCTTTTGAATCTGCTCCCAAGTCAACCCAGTACCCAACCTGATCTGGATTGGGTACGGTTATACTTGCAAACCACTCATAATATACATTATTCTTAACCATTGTAATAGTTATTATTTAGTTCTTTTGCGTTAGCATATTGCCACGGTCCTATTTTTGTAAACCCTTTTTCTGCTTGTATTTGTGAGTAGATGTTCTCAATTTTTTCATACATCGACATACCCTCATCATTCAACCTATTAGTTGCATTTAAAACCATTATTTTATCTGCAAGATAAATTATTTCATTTTCAGTAAATTCATAGTTTTGGGTAGTTTCTAGATCCAAGGCGCCACTAAACTGTGTATATACATTACCATCTACACCAGTATATTGGCTAATCCCTTCAAGCTCCTCTTCTGTAAAGTCAACTTTTTGTTTAATAGACTCTTTTGTTTGTAAATTAACATAAGAATCATATTTCCAAAGTAAGTTGTATATTATAATTGCTCTTTCCTTTAAATTAAGTTCCATATTATCCTTCTATATATAAATATCCACCATTACTCACCCTAACATTAAAACTAGTATCACTAGACTCCAAACCGTAATTTTTTAGTTGAGTTAAAGTAGGTAACTGAACAAAATTGACAATAGTTCTTTCCATATTGTTTGAATCTCCGAAGTATCTACTTTCTACAGAAAAACCAGATCCCCATCCTGAATTAGTATAATGTTGACAATTTAACCAACGTTGTGGGGTATTACTATATCTAGCAGATCCATTATATAATATGAGAGTAAAACCATTTGTAGCACCTTCTCTACTATTTAAAGTATTTAATACTACTGCAGGACATGTTTGCCCAGTAGTTGCTGGAATTGCTGATAAACCAAAACCAACAGCAGCAGAAGGAATTCCATAACTACCATACATAGTCATAGTAGGGGATAATGTGAACTTGTTTCCATAACTGTCTGAATTAGAACCTGTCATT
>OHBZ01000894.1_pt1 | contig 10347 bp, 7 predicted proteins | sample 1577551 | NCBI WGS metagenome assembly OHBZ01 (sample SAMEA3879544, study PRJEB24766) | human gut metagenome | biome: human-associated habitat; feature: feces | place: USA | collected 1985/1987
GGCCGGAAAGGGAATAAAAAACCGCCGCGTATTTGACGAAAATTTTCTTATGGCAGTTGCCACAGTAGGTGCCTTTGCCCTGGCAATTTATGACAGAAGCGGCGACTATAATGAAGCAATTGCAGTAATGCTTTTTTACCAGGTTGGCGAGCTGTTTCAGAGCTACGCAGTAGGTAAAAGCAGAAAAAATATCAGTGCGTTGATGGATATCCGGCCGGATTATGCCAATATTGAGCAGGACGGAGCTTTGGTTCAGGTGGATCCGGAAGAGGTGGAGAAGGGTTCTGTGATTATTGTTCAGCCAGGTGAGAAAATTCCCATTGACGGCATTGTACTGGAGGGTTTCTCTTCTTTAAATACCAGTGCTCTGACAGGTGAGAGCCTTCCCAGAGATGCAAAGGAGGGAGATGAGGTTATCAGCGGCTGCATCAATATGACCGGGGTTTTGAAGATTCAGACAACGAAGGAATTCGGAGAATCTACTGTGTCCAAAATTTTGGAACTGGTAGAAGATTCCAGTTCCAGAAAGTCAAAATCTGAGGCATTTATTTCCCGGTTTGCAAGAGTATATACACCGGCAGTCTGTTATGGAGCCGTGGCTTTGGCGGTGGTTCCGCCGATTATAAATCTAATGTTTTTTTCTGCATCGCCTCAGTGGAACGTATGGGTATACCGCGCGCTTACCTTCCTGGTTATCAGCTGTCCCTGCGCTCTTGTCATCAGCATTCCTTTAAGCTTTTTTGCCGGAATCGGAGGGGCCAGCAGAGAGGGAATTTTAATAAAAGGGTCTAACTATCTGGAAACCTTATCCAAAACGAAATATGTAGTTTTCGATAAGACGGGAACACTGACAGAAGGCGCTTTTCAGGTAACAGGCGTCCATCACAACAAGCTGGAGGAAGAGCATTTGCTTCAGTATGCAGCTCTGGCAGAATGTGCCTCCTCTCACCCAATCAGCAAGAGTCTGCAGCGGGCCTGCAAAACCCCTCTGGATCGAAGCCGGGTGACGGATATTCAGGAAATCAGCGGACAGGGAATTCTGGCAACAGTGGACGGGATTCGTGTTGCGGCAGGAAATGATCGGTTGATGAAAAATATGCAGGTGGAATACCGGGAATGCCACTGTACTGGAACCATTATTCACATGGCTCTGGATGGGGAATATGCAGGTCATATTGTAATTTCTGATGTGGTGAAGCCTCATGCAAAGGAAGCGGTTTCTCGCCTGAAAGCTTCTGGTGTTTCCAGAACGGTTATGCTGACTGGAGACCGGAAACAGGTGGCAGAACAGGTTGCATCTCAACTGGGAATTGATGAGGTTTACAGTGAGCTTTTGCCGGATGACAAGGTTTCTAAGGTGGAAAAGCTTTTGCAGGAAAAGCCGGATCGGGCAAGACTGGCCTTTGTAGGCGATGGAATCAACGATGCCCCGGTTCTTTCCAGAGCAGATATTGGAATTGCCATGGGAGCTATGGGTTCCGATGCTGCTATTGAGGCAGCAGATGTGGTTTTGATGGATGATGATCCCATGCAGATTGCAAAGGCAATTCGGATTTCCCGTAAATGTCTGGGCATTGTGTATCAGAATATTGTCTTTGCTCTTGTAATTAAATTTGGCTGTCTTGCGCTGGGAGCAGTGGGAATTGCCAATATGTGGTTTGCTATTTTTGCCGATGTAGGAGTTATGATTCTGGCTGTTCTCAATGCAATCCGCGCCCTGTATGTACACAGGCTGTAATCATGAAATCAGAACTGTTTTTAGGTTCCAGAGCTGGAAAAAACTATTTTTGAATAGTCTCTTCAAAAAAATAAAATATATGATATAATGGACAAGTTGCTGAATGATCAAAAGAAAAGGAAGGTAAGTGAATGGACAATTCAAAAAAAATGACTTGGTACACCCTGGCCTTTATGGCGTTTTCTACCGTATGGGGCTTTGGTAATGTACTGAACGGCTTTGTGTATTTTAATGGCATCCAGGTTATATTCAGCTGGATTCTGATGTTTGCCCTCTACTTTGTTCCCTATGCGCTTATGGTAGGTGAGCTCGGGTCTGCATTTAAGCATTCTGGCGGCGGTGTCAGCTCCTGGATTCATGAAACCATTAGTCCCAAATTTGCATATTATGCAGGCTGGACCTATTGGGCATGCCATGTAACCTATATTGCAAGCAAGGGAAGCGGCGGATTAAAGGCTCTTAGCTGGATGATTTTCCAGAACGGAACCACCTATGACAAGTTCCCGACTATCTGGGTTCAGCTGGCTACTCTGGCTGTTCTGCTCTTTTTCTGCTGGGTTGCAAGCCGCGGTTTAAATCCGTTAAAGAAGCTGGCAACCATTGCTGGAACCAGTATGTTTGTAATGTCAATTCTGTACATCTTAATGATGTTTGCAGCTCCGGTTATTAATCCTAACGGCGGTTATATTTCCATGGATTTTTCTATGAAAAATCTGATTCCGCAGTTCAATCTGGGATACTTTACTTCTTTGTCTATTCTGGTATTTGCAGTAGGCGGATGTGAGAAGATTTCTCCTTATGTAAATAAAGTAAAGGATCCGTCCAAGGGCTTCCCCAAGGGCATGATTGCACTGGCTGTTATGGTTATGGTCTGTGCAATTCTCGGAACTGTTGCTATGGGTATGATGTTTGATCCGGTTGCGATCAATGAGAGTACAGAAAGCTTTAACCATTATGTTTCCAACGGTTCTTATCTGGCATTCCAGAAGCTTGGCGAGTACTACCATGTAGGAAATCTGCTGATGATTATCTACGCTGCATGTAATGCAATTGGTCAGTTCTCTACTCTGGTTCTGAGTATTGATGCACCGCTTCGGATGCTGCTTGACAATGAGGATGCAGAACAGTTTATTCCCTCCAAGCTGCTGAAGAAAAATAAATACGGTGCTTACAGCAACGGCATTCGTATGGTAGCTGTACTGTCCGGAAGTATTATTCTGATTCAGTCTGTTGTTCCGGGCGCAGCATCTGTTCTGGCGCAGCTGAACAAGCTGAACTCTGTAACCATGCCTCTGCGTTATCTGTGGGTATTTGCAGCATATATTGCTCTGAGAAAGGCAGCAGAACGTTTCCATCCGGAATATCGTTTTGTTAAGAATCAGGGCCTTGCTTTAACAGCTGGTATCTGGTGCTTCTTTGTTACTGCAGCCTGCTGTATCATGGGTATGTATGTAAAGGGAGATATGTTCTCAACTGCACTGAACGTAATCACTCCTTTTGTGCTGACTGCCCTGGGACTGATTCTCCCGGTTATCAAAAAGAGAGAAAAAACAACGGTTTAACTGAGAGTGATGATTCAGGACGGCGGGAAAACTGGAGGAAAAAGCTTGCGTTCTGAACAGTTAAATTGAGAAAACATTTCGCGTGTTCTGTGGCCTGGTATCTGGGGCTGCAGGATGCGCGATTTTTCTTTCAAAGGAACGCTTGTTCTGAAAAAAAGAGGTATGGAGGCTGTGTTTTGAACAGAGCAGGGAGAAAGAAAAAAGACATGGAAAAGGTGAAAAAAATGAAACTGAATGAATTAAGAGATAACGAAGGCGCCACAAAGAGCCGTATCCGCGTTGGCCGCGGCATCGGCAGCGGCAAGGGTAAAACCGGCGGCCGCGGCGTTAAAGGTCAGAAATCTCGTTCCGGTGTTTCTATTCACAAAGGCCAGAAGGCTCGTTCCGGAGCACCGAGACCCGGTTTTGAAGGCGGTCAGATGCCGATTTACCGCAGATTGCCGAAACGCGGTTTTAAGAATCCGTTCGCGAAGACTTTTGCCGTTATTAATCTGGATACAATCCAGAAGGCTATTGATGCCGGCAAATTAAATGCCAATGACATCAATAAGGAAAGTTTGGTTGCTTCCAACCTGATTTCCAAAGAGTTGGACGGTATCCGCCTGTTGGCAAGAGGCGCGTTGACGGCATCTATCAATATTACGGTAGATTCTGCATCTAAAGCGGCTGTTGCAGCGGTTGAAAAAGCCGGCGGCAAAGTTACCGTTAATGCCTAACCGGGTATAAAAGAAAGCGAAGGCAGGCTGAGTAGCCTGCCTTTTTTTGTGAAAAAGTATAGGCTGTTATTTGGAAAATAAATTTGAAAAGATGGATTTTAGGCCTTTAGGACGTTGTTTCGGATAGATTTTGGGGACGTTTGGGAGTCAAATATTGGTAGCCGTTTCAGGAGGGACGGTTGACGGTGGGAGCGTGAACGAAAAGGAAAGCAATCTATTCGGCGAAAGTCGTCCATTGCGGCATATTGAGCAGCGTGTTTAATCGGCTGCAAAAGTTTTCACCCAAGCTGAAAGAATTAAGAAGTTTAGCATTACGTTCTGTCAGCAGAATAAAACTGAAACGATTGGGGTTTTGTCGGTCTTTGATACATAAATATGGATAAGCCTGGGCCGCGGTATTTTTTCTTTTCCATTTATATGCTCTGCCTTCATATATTTTATAGGGAAGTTTGGGACAGATGTATGGGGCTTGAGCGGGCTGAATTAAAGAGTCACTGATTTTTTTCTTTTGCCATTCGGGGAAAGTCTGAATCAGTGTGTAGCATGATATGACATCGTCTTCGGAAATTTTTTCCATGGAAATTGCCGGCCGTGAAAAAACGGGAAGCAGACAGAGAGTTATGATGAGGAATATACAGTTGTGTTTTTTCATGCGAATAGCCCTTTTTGCTTTAAATGTCCTGAATACAGAAAAACCACCTGAGAGGTGGTCGGGAAGTTCGCAAATCATACACAACTAAGATGATCCTTTAAGTTTTTAAAGTCAGGAACTTCTGGACATATACTTAAAGCTCCCCGACCTTTTACAGTCGGGGATATAATCAATTATCAGCCGATTTCAGGCTGGTAATTTTACGATGTTATATCCTGAACACCGAGTTGTGTAAAGAGCTTGCGACAGCCCGCACCGTCTCCGGCACTTGCAGACGTTGCCATCTGCTGTTTGTATATTACAGGGTATTGAGTTTTGTGCAAGTTTTTTTTGCAGGGCGGGTAATAACTTGGTAAAGAAATTGCTTGACAGGCCGAGGCCGGTCTGATATTTTGTTTTTGAGCTTGGCAAACGCTCGGAATGTCCGCCAAAGGGTTCATTGCCATAACGTTTTTTTACATAGATTTCTTGAGACGGCTTATTCAGCCCATCGGGCAGGCGATAAGGTAAGTTGTCGGAAAGGAATTGCCATGAGCGAATATGTTGAAGTCTTCCGGGTGGAAGCAAAATCTTTGTTAAAAAATTTCCAGAAACATGAAAAAGAGGAAATTGCCAGATGCGAAAGGGTGTTTGGCGACAGGCAGGATTTGTCGTTGATGAATATGCAGCATGTTGTCGCCAAAGAGTACGGGTTTGACAGTTGGAACGAACTGGTTAAGGCAGAGCGCTGGCAGTTGGCGGAAGCTTTGATTGCGACGAAAAATAAAACGCTGCATACGCCGCTTTCTGTAGACGGGCGCAAGGGCGCAATGTATCCGTTTGCTGACGGGAAAGGTACCGTCGGGTTGAGACGGGAACGTGAAGGCGTGGATTTAGTCAATTTTCAGAGGATATATGCAAACGGTTCAACGTCTCCGTATTTGCCTTTGGATGCGATGGATTTGTCGCAGTATGATTTGTCAAAGCTTAATGTTTTACGGGCAGATTATGACGACTATACGTTGTGGCCGGCAGAAGCAGCCAAGAGGCCGGAAGGTTTTGAGCCGGCGGAATTTTTGGAAAAAAGGAAAAATCCCGGTTTAGGTATCAGAGCCCTGCATAAGCAGGGAATTGACGGCAGAAACCGGGCAGCGGCGGTGATTGACGGTTTTTTGCTATGTGACCATTTGGAATATCATGACAATTTGAAGTGGTATGAACGGGTGGATTCCGGTGAACCACGGCATGGAGTTTCCGGCGGAGAACTTGTTTCTGCATTAGCCGGGAAAACATGCGGCGTAGCGCCAAAAGCAGACATATATTATTTTTCGGCTTTGCAGACGGAAAACAAGCAGCGGACGCTGCGGTATTATGCGCAAGCTCTGGAAAAAATATGCGATTTGCATGAAGAACGGCTGAAAGAGGGCAAAAGCGGCATTGATGTCGTGTGTATCTTGTGGGGCATAGTGAGCGAATTGTTTCAAAATGACGACGGGGCGGCGGAAATGCAGGCTGCCGTGAAACGTGCGGCGGATTTGGGAATCTGGGTTAACTCCGGGCATCTGGATTTTGCCGGGAATAAACTGTGGCGTGAAAGCCGGGTGTGTTGCAAAGCAGACGGAGACTTGGATAATCCTGACGATTATACGGTTATGCCGAATCAGCTTGATATGGCAAAGTTTCCGGAACTGGTAAGGAATACTCTGTGTTTTCCGGGCGGCGGAAGAACGGTTGCCGGTTCTGTCCGGTTGGATGCGTATCGGTTTTCGGCGCCGGGTTTTTCGCTTAAGCCTTATGAATGCGGGTTGTTTGTGCTGGCGCGGAGCGTTAAGCCGGATTTGACGGCGGAGGAATTTTGGCGTATCGGGCTGGAAACCGGCGATTTTCGTGACGGTATCGGCGTGATTGTCAATCCTCGGCAGCTGGTTACGGCACTGCGGGGTTAATATGTACGGGAGAGGCGTAAAGCCTCTCCCTGATTTGCGGAGATTTGATGAAATGAATAAAAATGCTGAAATTTTGATTGCAGCGGCGGAAGATGCGAAAGATATTGCGCGGCTGTCGTACCAGGTCGGGAAGATGCATGATGAGGCACTTCCGGATTATTTTAAGCCGACGACGGAAGAGGAACATCTGGTAATTGTCCGCAAAATGATGGCGGATGATAATATGTTTTTGCTTAAGGCTGTTTATGACGGAAAAATCTGCGGCTTTATTTGTCTTTTTATACAGGAGACACCGCGAAACGGATATGTACATTCAAAAATCGGCTATATTTATAATTTCGGCGTTGATGAGATGTGCCGGGGGCAGGGAGTTGGTTCGCTTTTGTTGAAAAAAGCGGAAGTTTTTTTGCGAGACAGGGGCGTTGAAGCAATAGAGCTGAGCGTGTTCTGTTTTAACCGGCGGGCTATCGGGTTTTATGAACGAAACGGGTATCAGGCATTGGAAGTTAACTTGCAGAAGGTTTTGAAGTAGAAAATACGCTCAGAACCGGTGTTGAGGCACACAAAAAGGGAGCGAAGTACCGCTCCCTTGCTTTATGTCTTTTATTATAAAGAAGTATATTTTTTTGTCAAGTTTTTTATTCGCAGTTTTGTTAAAATAAGTTATTGATTTTTCTGTTTATTTTTGCGTATTTTAAGGTTCTCGCAAATTTTGGAGGACTTTTTTATGCAAGAACAGGCTGTTTTTCGTGAAAAGTATAATTTTGTTAAGTTTGAAGTTCTGAGAATTAAATCTTTATTGGGGGGGAGAAAGGAAACGGCAGAGCGGAAGAATAGTGATGATGTTTCGATACGGGAGACTATCGGAGAGATTTTGAGTGAACTTAAAATATATGCGCTTAAACCGTTAAAGAAGTTATTATTGGTATCTGCGGTATGTGGCATTTCAAGTGGGATAGCCCCTTATTTGCGAATGCTTTATATGGGAGAGCTGCCTGAACTTTTGAGTGGAACGACAGAAGCGATTGTTATTTTTTCCATATTTATGGCATTAAGTGAAATTAACGGGTATTTGTGGTCTGTTTTTTTCATGTACTCGGGATTTTTCAAAAGTGAAATGACGGATTTGTATGATAATGCTTTACAGGCGAAAAACTATGTTGAGATTTTGCATAAACCGAGGGCACTGTTTGTGGTTAACAGTGTTGAGTCAATGTTGTCTTTTGCAAAGGAAATTTTTCAATATAAACGTTCTGTTTTAAATGAATTGTTGCAATGTTTTAGAGAAGCAATAACTTTTGTTATCTGTACGTTTAGTTTGTTTGCCATTGTTCCGCAGCTGGCTTTGTTTATGGTGTTGTTACAGCTTATTTCCATGGAGTTTGTTCTCTATAACAATAAGTTTTTCAGAACGGTTGACGAAAGGTTTAGATTATTTTCGCAGAAAATTTCCCGGGAGACAGGAGATGTCAGCGGGCAGGCTTCTTTAGTGCAAAGCGCAAACAAAGTAGAAAAAGAAAGTGGGCGGATTTATGCCAAGCTTATGAAAAGTTCTGCTTTAAAAAGACTGAAGTATTGTAACAGACGGATAGGGGAAAAAAGCTTTTATCTGGTTTTGGAAGCTGTTGGGGCAGTTGCAGTTTGTTATGTGGCGATTGCCGATATTATTAAAACCGGCGATATCGGACGATTGGCCTTAATTTCCGGCGCGGCAGTGCAAATGAAAATACGTTGCGAGACATTGCTTCGTTCTTACCTTAGCATTGATGAGTATAAAAATAAGATTGCCGATATTAGAAAACGCATGCAGCTTCCCAAAGTTTTAGAAAGGGTTACGGGGAATAATCGGCTAAGCGCGGCAGATAATTTTATTCGTCTGGAAAATGTCAGTTTTGCATATCCTGCGCTTAAACGTCTGGAAGATGCCGGCTTTTTGACTGAGGTTAAATATGGAAATACGGTTTTGGAAAATGTAACTCTTGACGTGCGAGCCGGCGGGGTAACAGTTGTTGCCGGCACGTCTGGACAAGGTAAATCGACGTTGATGAGGCTTATTCGGCACGATTATGATGTGCAACAGGGCGAAGTTTTTATCGGAACACAAAATGTTTGTGATTTGCCGGATGAGGAAATCAACAGACATATTGCCTTTATCGGTCAGAATGTCCGCTTTTTTGATACCTCTGTTCGGCGCAATTTGACTTATTTTAGCGATGTTACAGATGAAAAGCGGATAAGAGAGGTATTGGACGCTGCGGGATTGACGGAAGATATTGCTCACTTTGAGGGCGGACTTGATTATAAAATCGGCATTAACGGAAATAAGCTTTCGGGCGGGCAGCGGCAGAGGTTGGCATTGGCTCGGACATTTTTAACAAATCGCCCGATTGTGATTATGGATGAACCGACGACGGGGCTGGATCAGGTTATGAGTTTCCAGATAATGAAGGCTTTGAAAGAACTGGCTAAAGACAAAACTGTGTTATTGGTTACGCATAATCCGACGGAAATTGCATTGGCAGACAGGGTACTGATTATTAAAGGCAAGCATATTGTTGCAGACGGAGAACCGCTTAATTTAATAGAGAATACGGGCTTCCTGAAATCAGCGATGACAAGGCAGGATATATTGAGCAAAAAGGAATTATTTGTTGCGCATTGTCGGAAAACAGCCTAATCTTTTTTAGTATTTTTTGATATAAAGGAGAATCAAATGTCCGGAATTGTGGAAAAGGCTTTAATATTTGCAAAGGTGTGCCATGACGGCGACAGTTCCGGACATGATTTTGAACATATCCGGCGGGTTTTGACAAATGCGGAGAAGATAGCGGCGGAAACGCCGGAGGCTGATGTTGAGATTGTGCGGCTGGCGGCAATCTTGCATGATGTTGACGATTATAAACTGAATAACGGAGAAGCGAGGGCGGATAATTTTCTGCGGGAAGCCGGTGCTGCGGACGATGTACGGGAAAAGGTTTTGGCGGTTACAAACGCCATCGGTTTTTCAAAGTCGGGCAGCAGGCCGCAATTTGAGATGATTGAACAAGCGGTCGTTTCCGATGCGGACAAACTAGATGCAATGGGAGCGGTCGGCGTCTGCCGGACAGTTATGTATTCGGCGGCGACGGGAAGAAAACTTTTTGATGAAGCGGAATTTCCGAAAGAAAATCTGACGGCGGCGGAATATAAAGACAAAAGCCGTGCAGGCAACCATTCCATAAACCATTTTTTCGACAAGCTGCTGAAACTTAAAGGAGCGATGCGGACGGCGGCAGGAAAACGCGAGGCGGAAAGGCGCCATGCGTTTATGGCAGAATTTTTGCAAGAGTTTTTTGCCGAGGTACGGGTGCCGGAATGGCAGGCGTATCTGGAGGATTATCTGGAACGCACGAAATAGCGGCGAGGGAGGATAAGGCGTTTAGTGTCGGAGAGAAAATTTCGGCATACAACGTACGAAATAGCGGCGCGGAGGTGAGCCAAAGGGTTTGGAAGGAGATTAAAGCCAGGTGCCGGACTATTGAACCGAACTGGCGGCAAGTGAGCCAAAGGGTTTGAAAAGAGATTAAAGCCGGGGTTTTCGGTTTCGGTGTTACCTGTGAGACCGGCAGAATCTTTTAAACGAATCGGGGTTGACTAGAGGTGAAAAATATGGTATATTTATCTTGTTTACCATATTATTGTTCCTATAGATTTGAATACCGTTCTTTAGAGCTCTTTGCTTTGGGGAAAATTCGGGTTTTGGCACTTTAATCTG
>OHBZ01000901.1_pt1 | contig 10260 bp, 7 predicted proteins | sample 1577551 | NCBI WGS metagenome assembly OHBZ01 (sample SAMEA3879544, study PRJEB24766) | human gut metagenome | biome: human-associated habitat; feature: feces | place: USA | collected 1985/1987
CTAGTTGGGATTAATGCGGCAAAATATGCTTCTACCGAGGTAGAGGGCATTGGTTATGCCATCCCTATTTCAAAATCCCAGGATATTATTGACCAGCTTACAAAGCGCAGATCAAAGGTTGATATTCCTGAGGCGGAAAGGGGATATCTGGGAATCCAGGGAACGAATGTAGATGAAAATGCGGCAAAGACCTTTGGCATGCCGAGAGGCGCTTATGTATATAAGATCCTGGAGTCCGGCGCAGCAGCCTCCTCTGAGCTGTGGGAGAAGGATATTATTACCAAATTAGATGGCCAGACCGTGCGGAACATGGAGGGCCTTCAGGAGATTTTAGCAGGCTACCGGGCCGGAGAGCAGGTAGAACTGACTGTTCAGAGACAGATCGACGGAGTGTACCAGGAGCTGACGGTTACCGTAACACTGGCAGCAATGCCTGCGGAGGAACAGGCAGCGGCATCCGGGCAGCAATAAGTTTATATTGCCCATGAGAGAGGAGATTTACATTGGAAGAGAAAGAGATAGAGAAAAATGACGTTTCCCGGTCCGAAGGAAAGGATCGGGAGGATGAGGGATATGAAAAGGTCTGCTATATGTGCCGCAGGCCGGAGAGTAAAACGGGCCCCATGATTTCCATGCCGGGAGGCATGAACCTGTGCCATGACTGTATGCAGAAGGCTTTTGATTCTGTGATGAAAAACGGGATGGATCTTTCTCAGATTCCCAATATGCCCTATATGAATCTGAACTTTAATGATCTGTCCCAGATGCCTCCAAAGGCTGAGATCCCCAAAAAGCAGAAGCTTAAAAAGAGTAAGGAGCCTCAGCCTCAGCTTACCATGAAGGATATACCTGCGCCTCATGTGATTAAGGAAAAGCTGGATGCCTATGTGATCGGACAGGAAAAGGCTAAAAAGGTTATGGCAGTGGCCGTATATAACCATTATAAGAGAGCATTTCTGGGAAAAGAAGGCTCTGACAGTGACGATATTGTGATTGAAAAGTCCAACATTTTGATGATCGGACCGACGGGCAGCGGAAAGACTTATCTGGTAAAGACGCTTGCAAAGCTTTTAGATGTACCGTTAGCGATCGCAGACGCTACCTCTCTGACAGAGGCCGGATATGTAGGAGAAGATGTGGAAAACATTCTTCTGAAGATCATTCAGGCGGCAGATTACGATATCGAACGGGCGCAGCATGGAATTATTTATATCGATGAAATTGATAAAATTACCCGCAAGACCGACGGCCCGTCGATTACGCGCGATGTATCAGGCGAAGGTGTTCAGCAGGCTCTCCTGAAAATTATTGAGGGAACAGTTGCGAATATCCCGCCGCAGGGGGGGAGAAAACATCCTCAACAGGAATTTTTGCACGTTGATACGACAAATATCCTGTTTATATGCGGCGGTGCTTTTGCTGGTCTGGAAAAGATTATCGGCCGTCGCGGGCAGGAAACGTCTATCGGTTTTGGGGCGCAGATAAAAGATGCGGAAGAAAAAACGCTTGGCGAAATTTATAAACAGGTTCAGCCGGAAGATTTGTTAAAATACGGACTGATTCCCGAATTTGTCGGCCGTTTGCCTGTTATTGCCACATTGGATGACCTTAACGAAGAAGCTCTGGTAAAAGTTCTGACCGAACCTAAAAATGCGCTTCTTAAGCAATACAAGACCTTGTTTGAAATGGAAGACGTAAAATTGACCATAACCGATGATGCGTTGAAGGCAATTGCCAAGAAAGCGATTGAACGAAAGACAGGTGCCCGCGGGCTGCGTGCGATTATGGAAGAAAACCTGCTGGATTTGATGTATGATATTCCGGATAAAAAAGATGTTACCGAAATTATAATTGATGCAGAAGTAATCAATAACGGTAGCGCGCCGGAATATATCCGTAAAAAACATAAGAAAAGCGCATAGGGCAGGGATAGGTACCCAATCCTAAAAAAGCGGATGAGTTTTCATCCGCTTTTTTAGAATATATAGCAAAGCTGAATTCCAGTCGTCAACTGCTGAAATTCAGCGAAACCTTTTGACCCCGTTGGCGATTCGCATAATCGTAAAGCTTGCGGCCTGTTCAGCCGGAAAATCCGTTGTTTTGCATTCTCTTTCCGTTTGATACAATAGTGCCAGCGCATTCATTATCCGCATCCGGTTCCATATCCGAAGCTGGCTCAAAAAGGCATTCTTGCGGAAAAACATCAGTGGCGGCCGCATTCCGAAGATAACTTTGTCAGCAGTTTCGCCTTTTTCCATTTTAACGGCACAGTCGAGGAGTTTCATAAAATGATAACTGAGCGTTCGGATAAGGCTGACAGGCTGCTCGCCTTCAAATACCAAACGATTGTATGAAGCTACAGCTTTCTCCGTAAATCCTTGGGCAACAAAGTAACACAAATCTTCCTGCGAGGAGGCTGAGGTATCGCTGATAACCGTTTGAATGTCAGATATGTCTATATTTTTTTTATTTCCCATGTAGGTAATCAGTTTATCCAGTTCATTGGCACTGATTTTTCGATCGTTGGAAAGGCGGGAACACAAGAGTTGAAATGTGGCATTGTCAATACTGAAGCCGTTCTTACTCATAAATTTAGAGGCAAACGTGGCAATATCTTCATCACGGTCGTCATAACAGCCAATCCCATAGAAATCACTTTCATCTTTTGCCATAACTGCCAGCGAGTCTTTTGTTTTCAAAGAAGACGATGTAATAACCAGCAGACTGTCCGACCGGCTGGAGGAGAGCATCTCTTTCAGCGGTTTGGTCAAAAGGTTTGTCGCCTCTTTAATAACAACCACCCTGCGCCCGCCCATGAGCGACTGCGCATTATATTCGGCATATAGCGTCCCCACATCGGAAGAAATGTCAGACATCTCTAAATAGCTGACGTGAAAAGCATCATAAACGTCCGGAGAAACCGCTTTGACAAATTGTTGGGAGAGTGTAGAAATCATCCCCTCATTGCTGCCGTAAATAACCACTCCGCGTATTTGCGGCGGCAGCGATTTGAGGATGCCTTCGACCTGTTCCGGTTTAATATTCATCCGGATCGCCCCGTTTGGTCTGCAGAGAATGGAAATATGCCCCGAGACGCAGCGAAATATCATTTGCTATGATTTTTGCGGCATTTTTTTCAACTTTCTTTTGGGCAAAAGTTGTTGAATACGGGTCGCGCAGAATATCATATCCCGTATAGGCGACACTTGTGCCGTTAATCAGAGTCTTCCTTTCCGGATTCCGCAAAACATACGTTACTTTGTAAATAACCTTTTTGCGGGTAGCCGTAATATCATTGCGCAGAGCCTGATCAATTTCCTGCTTGTTAATGCTTGTAACGCTTAAAATATATTTGGCATGTTTAGGCTCACCTTTGGGGGAAAGCTTGTCAAGAAGGTCATTGCGGATAAGCTGGCCGATTCTGTCCTGAATCAGCTCGACTTTAACACTGGCCATTTCCTCTTTGATACCGGTATCAAATTTATTATCATAATACCATTGGCCGGAAGATTTTTTCTCCACGTATAATGGCTCAAACCCGCAGGCAGAAACAAGCATCAAAGCAGCAACGGGTATAATATTTCTCTTTTTACAAAACAATGTTTACAATCCTATTTGGTACAACAATGATTTTTTTCGGTTCGGTTTCAGTCAGTTGACGGGCAACATTATCAAGCAGCTTGGCTGCGGCAATAACCTTTTCTTTGTCGCTGTCGCGTTCAACTTCTATGGTTCCGCGCATTTTTCCGTTAATCTGGACGGCAATTGTAACCGTATTGTCTTTTGCCAGTTCGGCATTGCCTTTCGGCCAGCTTTCTTTGACAATCAGTGTATCGTGTCCCAGCCGCGCCCACATTTCTTCGGCGATATGCGGCGCAAACGGGGAAACGAGCTTTAACAAAACCGCATACATTTCTTCGGGAACTTCGGGCAAGCCGGCCATATAGTTGACATAAGTCATCAATGCGGAAACAGCTGTGTTGAACTTCATCTGTTCAATACGCTCGCTGACATCAATAATGCATTTGTGCATTACCTGCAAATCTTTCGCCGAAGGAGCTGCTTTTGTAACTTTGTTAAACAGCGTAAATATTTTATTTACAAAACGATAAACACCGTTCAAACTTTCATCGGACCACATCGCAACCTGATCAAACGGGCCGATAAACATTTCATACATTCTGAAAGCGTCCGCACCGTAAGCATCAATTACTTCGTCCGGATTGATTACATTCCCGCGCGATTTTGACATTTTCTCGCCGTTTTCCGCCAAAATCATTCCGTGTGAAGTCCTCTTGTTATACGGTTCCTTGGTCGGAACATAACCGCAGTCATACAGGAATTTATGCCAGAAACGGGAGTAAAGCAGGTGCAGTGTCGTATGTTCCATACCTCCGTTATACCAATCAACGTTCATCCAATAGTCGAGAGCCTCTTTTGAAGCAAATTCCTTGTCATTATGCGGGTCGCAGTATCTCAGGAAATACCATGAAGAACCGGCCCAGTTCGGCATAACATCCGTTTCGCGTCTGGCATGTCCGCCGCATTTAGGGCAGGTCGTATTAACCCAGTCTGTTGCCTTGGCCAGCGGAGAATCGCCGTTGTCGTTTGGCAGAAAATCAGAAATTTCCGGTAACTTTAGCGGCAGTTCATCCTCCGGTATTGGTTGCCAGCCGCAGTGTTCGCAGTAAACCATTGGAATAGGTTCGCCCCAATAACGCTGACGGGAGAAAACCCAGTCGCGCAGTTTGAAGTTGATTTTTGCTTCGCCGAACCCTTTTTCCTTAGCGTAATCAATTGCCGCTTTAATGCCGTCTTCTTTGCCCATGCCGTTCAAAAAGCCGGAATTGATATGTGCGCCGTCTTCTTCAAATGCCTTTTCGGAAATGTCTCCGCCTTCCAGAACCTGAATAATCGGCAGGTTAAACACTTTGGCGAAATCATAGTCGCGTTGGTCATGTGCCGGCACCGCCATAATTGCACCCGTACCGTAACCGGTCAAAACATAGTCAGAGATAAAAATCGGAATAAGAGTATCATTGAAAGGATTCTTTGCCTTAATTCCTCTTAATTCAACGCCGGTTTTCGAGTCGTTTGCCGTTCTCTGCAAGTCAGACTTTTTGGCTGCTTCCGCAACATACGCAACAATTTCGTTCCAGTTCTCAAATTTCTCTGCCAGTTCTTTAATATATTGGTGTTCCGGCGCCATAACCATATAAGTTACACCGAAAGCCGTATCCGGGCGGGTTGTAAATACCTTTAGTTTGCGTCCCAAGCTTTCGCCATTATTGTCGGTGATTTCAAAATCTAGTTCAGCGCCATGCGAACGTCCGATCCAGTTTATCTGCTGCGACTTAACTCTGTCAATAAAATCAACGTCTTTCAAATCATCAATCAGGCGGTCGGCATATTTTGTAATGGCAATCATCCATTGTTCTTTGTTACGACGGACGACTTCGGCGCCGCAGCGTTCGCAATGCCCGTTGACAACCTCTTCGTTGGCCAGGCCGACCTTGCAGGACGGACACCAGTTGATTGCTATTTTGTCCTTATAAGCCAAACCTTTTTCAAAAAACTTGATAAACATCCACTGCGTCCATTTGTAATATTCCGGGTCGCAGGTATTGAAGCATCTGTCCCAGTCGAACGAAAAACCGATGGATTTCAACTGACGTGTAAAGTTGGCAATGTTCGCTTTGGTAGAAATTGCCGGGTGAATGCCGGTTTTTACTGCGTAATTTTCCGCTGGCAGACCAAACGCGTCAAACCCCATCGGATACAAAACATTCAATCCCTCCATACGCTTTTTGCGTGCAATGACGTCCAAGGCCGTGTAAGAGCGGGGATGCCCGACATGGAGGCCTGCGCCGGACGGGTACGGAAATTCCACCAGAGCATAAAATTTCTCTTTTTCCGGGTCGATATCTACTTTGTATGCTTTCTCATCTTCCCAGATTTTCTGCCATTTGCTCTCAATTGTTTTAAAATTATAGCGTTCTTCCAGCTCCCAGTCTTTTTTCCATTCTTCAAAAGAGGCTTTTCCGTTATATCTGGCATTTTCTACCATTTCTAAAATCCTTATATTTGTAAGTTTTGTCCTGAAAATTGCTTTTACCTTAACATAATGAAAAAAAAATACAACGCTATTTTAAAATTTTTAAGCAAAACTTGTCCGGAAAATTTTAATCGTTTCCCGTCAATCAGCAAATTACCGGAAACCGCAATGCCGTAAAATGTTTATATGCCTGCATTTTTGTAAAAGGATTTTTCGTTAGCTAAAACTTTGTCGTTAAACTTATCTAAAAACCAGTTCATGTCCTCATCTTCATCTCGTATCATCCGGTAAAATTGCTTGCGGTATTCAACAACCAGACTGACTTCGGAAATTTCAACGTCAACGGCCTGGATACGATTGCTGGCTCCGCGGATAAGCTTAAACTTAACCGGGATTTTTTGCGGCTCAAGATTTTTAAATTCCGCCATCAGCCGGGTAGGGTCGACCGTACAGTTGACCGTTGTAAAATTAGGGTGTTCAACCACATTGTCGATGGAAAAGTCTATGGCTCCCGCATCAAAATTAAGGTTGATTTGCTTATAAAGGCTCAAAACATAACGGTGGAATAAGTCGCTGTACCGGGCTTGCTGTTCCCGGTTCATTAATCTGGCATATTTCCCGATGACAAATTTGGAGATATAATCCAAATTGACGTCTTCGGTCAGCATCTTATCCAGTTTGGAGTATTTGGATATCGGGTCAGATTCGGACAATGCCTGCAAAAGTTCCTGCCCTTTGGTATTTGCCCAAATTTTTGCTTCTTGGCTGTCTACGGCGACAGTTGATGCAAGGGCCGGAGCCAGTGCAAACCATAAGCCGAAAACAATTCCTGTTATTACCTTAATCATCAAATATTCCTTTTGTCGTATTTTGCATAAGTATACCACAAAAAGAATTAAAAATAAATTACTTTAATACGGCCAGGTTTTCAAATGGTGTTTTCTCGTAAAGTTCCCACACCAGTTCGGGAATAAAGGTCTGGGCGAACCTGCTTTCGCCATAAGTCCTGTATGCCCTGAGGTCGGGATAATTTTGCACATAAATAAATTTCGGGCGGTATTTTACGATAAAGGCATTGACGTCGGGCTTTGCTTTAATGTCATATTCCAATTCCATAATCGGCAGCAGCATATCCAGCCCGAACCAGTAATAACTGACATCAGGCCGGTAAATGTTGAAATTTTTGTCATATCCGTTCATTAGATAATCGTCAGGCTGCGAATTTTTATGAACATAATCGGCCAACAGATAGTGTTTATAGCTGTTATGTTTGACGGAAGTGGTATCCACTGTGTTAAACAACAATCCCAGCCTTGCAAACAGCAGGATAATCAGAAACAGTCCGAAAAGCTTGTGCCGGGGCAGAATGCGGGAAACCGCAGGTGCAAAAACCATTGCCGCCAGCATGGTTAGTAATGTATAATAATTCGGATGCGGCGCAAAATAAAAATGACGCATCATAAACTCTGCTCCGTAAATCCATGCAAGAGCCCGGAAATAGATATTTTCCTGCCGGTAGAAAAGGATGGCAGCCAGCAAGGCCAGTCCGTAAAAAGAAAACAATAGGTTTCCATACCAAAAGGAGCCTCTGTCAAAGTAAGCAACCATAGCCCGGTTAAAATGGAGGTTTAGTTCAATATAGTCCGCAAATGCGCCCTGCTGATACAGAAAAAGCAGAAAAACGGCAGCCACGCCCAAAGACGGAAACGCCGCCAGCGTAATGTCTTTAAAGGACATTTTTTTGCCAAAGGCCATAATGAGTATCAGACATTCAACGGCAATAAGCAACAGGGAGATTTTCTGCAAAAACAGGGCTGAAAAGGTAAAGCCCAGAAAAGACAGGACGAGCGACTTCAATTGCCGGCTCTTCATGTAACAAAACCAATAATAAATGCCGATAATAAAACAGCAGTTCATAAAATTGTCGGGGCGGTACTGGCTGAAATTATAAACGGTGATAATGTTTCCAAGTGTAAGCGCAACGGCCAGCCACGCTCCGCTCTTGGATGCATAAAGCAAAACGGTTTTGTAAATAAAGAACAGAGTCAACACGGAAATGCCTGCACTGACGCCGCGCATAACGTAAAAGATAACGGCATTGTCGTAGAATAAACTGACCAGCGGCGCGCTCAGATACCACAGCAGGGGATTATGATGTTCAAAAAAATCTTTATACGGAACTTTTCCCGTGCTGACCAGCCAAGAGGCATGCAGATGTTCAAATTCGTCGACGATTTGGAAACCCGAAAAGAAAAAGGCGTAAAGAAGCACCAGAGCCGCAGCTGCCGAAAAAAGTTTAAAGATGCGGATAAGAGCCTTGTTATCAAAATCTCTTAACTGCTTTTCCATAAATTTGTGCATATTATAAAACTTTCATAAAAGCTGCGGGTTTGTCTGAGCAAAAGGCAGGTCTCTTTACCGGTCGTAACAAAACGAAGAATGCAGGAAACTGTAGCACGCAAAATTTTATAAAAATTGCGGCAGCAGTTTCAAGCAGTTTTGTTCAGGATTGAGCCGAAATCTTTGCCGATGACGAGTCGGCCTTTTCTTCATGGTAATCCGCTTCAGTGTTGACCGACCATATTTCCTCGCGGTCATTGCATTCGCCGAGAATAAAGTCTACGGTCTTCATCGCTGCCAACGTTGAATGATCCATATTGTTATAACGGTGCATGCCGTTCCTGCCGACAAGATAGAGATTGTCAATGGTATTCACGTAATCTTTGATATCTCCGAATTTGTCATAGGTTCCGAAGTAAGCCGGATAAGCTTTCTTGACACGGTGCGTATAGGCATCTAAAACGTCAGCCTTGTCAAAAATGCCTATTTGAGATGCTTCTTCTATAGCAAATTTAATAAAAGTATCGTCATCATCCGTCCATATTTTATCCTGTTCGTTGCAGAAATATTCCAGGCCGATCCAGACGGTATTTTCAAAGTCGTTAACCATATACGGGCTCCAGTTGTTGAATATTTGCAGCCGACCGAGTTTTACGTCGCGTTCCTGAATGTAAATCCAAGTATCCGGTACAATATTATTGACGGTTTTGAAACGGGTCGTGTTTTTAAGTTTTAATTTGTTTAAAAGGATTCCGACCGTGCGGAAATCCCGGTACATAAGCCCGTCGGCAATCTTTTTGATTTTTGCGGGAACATCGGTCATGCTGGCAATCAAATCCTTGACAGGCATTGTAGAAATGAAAATATCCCCTTCAAAAACCCGTAACTTCCCTTTATCGTCAAGAGCTTCGACAGAAGTAATCCTGCCGTTCTTTTTAACCACGCGAATGACTTTATGCTTGCATAATATCTTTCCGCCTTTTTCTTCCACCAGTCCGGCAACGCTTTGCCACATATGCCCCGGTCCGAATTTGGGGTAAAAGAAACTGTCTATAAAACTGGTTTCTACGGTACCGCCTTTGTTGCCGCTGATATTTTTCGCCATTTGTTTCAGAACTTTTAAAATGGAAATTCCCTTAATCCTCTGTGCTCCCCATTCGGCGGAAATTTTGGAACAGTCAATTCCCCAGAGCTTTTCTGTATAGTCTTTGAAAAAGGTCAGATACAATTCCCGGCCGAACCGGTTAATCATAAAATCCTGAAGCGATTTCTCGTCTTTAATCGGGAAAGCCAGAGCTTTAAGATAAGAGCAGCCGATTTTGCACATACGCCATAATCCCAGTCCTTTTATCGTATCCATATTCAGGCTGACCGGATAGCTGAAAAACGTTTTCAGGTAATATATACGGGAAAGGCGGTGGCGTTTAAGCATAACCTTGTCAGTTTTTTCCGGGTCCGGTGCATCGGCAGCTGAAGACAGTTCAACTTCTCGAGCTAACAAAATATCGTCTTTGGCCGGTTTTCCCTGCAAAGGGAGGATACTCAGCCACCAATCCATAACCCGTTCCGATTTAGAGAAGAAGCGGTGTCCGCCCATGTCGATTTTATTATGTTTATAATCCAGTGTGGCACTGATGCCGCCGACAAAATCGTTTTCTTCCAGAATGACCGGCTCAATATCGGTTCTCGTCAATAATTCGTAAGCGGCTGTCAGACCGGCCGGTCCTGCACCGATAATGATTGCTTTTTTTGCCATGTTATCCTCCCGAAGTATAATTTTGCGTAAACAGTATACTGTTCCGGATAAATATATACCGCTTAGTTTAGTACTTTGCAATGTCGACAGTATATGCTGTTAATATTAA
>OHBZ01000906.1_pt1 | contig 10187 bp, 8 predicted proteins | sample 1577551 | NCBI WGS metagenome assembly OHBZ01 (sample SAMEA3879544, study PRJEB24766) | human gut metagenome | biome: human-associated habitat; feature: feces | place: USA | collected 1985/1987
CATTAGTAGAAATATTTATATTTTCGTCTTCAACTAAACTATCAACGGCTAAAATACCTGTACCGTCAGACATACCTTCATAAATATAATCTGAAGCACCAAGTTCAAGCATTTTATCTTGAAATATTGCAGTACCTATATCAAACTCAGAAACGTGACCTGTTTCAACTCTAAGATTACCTTTTACAGTAAGATTACCAGTTGTTAAACCTGCATAAGAAGTATTAGTTGAATCTTTTACTTCTAAATTTGCTGTATCTAAATTTGAATTTAATACGTTACCATTATTACCTATTTGAAGTGTAGAAGCTGATTGAACCAAGTAAGGTTGTCTATTTGGCTGTGCCATTTTATTCTCCTATATAATATATAGATTAAAAATATTCACGTCTATCACAGTATCCTTCAATAGTTATAGAATCAGTAGATTGTCTATTGGTGTTAGCGTGAAAATATCGTGTATCCGTTTGTATCTCTAAATCAATCCCACTAGGAACAGGTAATTTTGTTGTGGTACAAACAATAGGAGTTATATACTGAAAAAATGGTCCAATTTTACTAAAAGGAATAATTGCACCTGAACTGTCAGTAATAACTGAACCTACACGTCTATAATTAAGATATCCATTATTTATAAACTCTTGAGGTGTAAGAGAAGTAAAAAATTGTGCTAGTGTTTGACCTGAACTATTTTGTCCTATAAAAGCGTGATATGTAGTATTTGGAATTTGCGATTGAATACCAAGAGTAATTGGAACATCAATATTAAAATTTATACTATCATTTTGAGAACGACAATATCCTTTATCAATAGTAACTGTTGAAGCATCTGAATAATGTAAATCTAATCCATTGATAAACATAGGACTAAAAATACGAGTTGCACTTGAAACTGCACTTTTCAAAGTTAGAGGAGTAATAGCTAAATCTGCAGCAGTTCCTGCAATAGCTTCTGAAACAGTTGCTACACGCATTACACCTCTTAAAGTTTGTGTAGCAGAAACGATATTTGTAGCATCTGCTTTTGCAACATTTTGTTCAAATAATTTAGAAATATCTAAGTTTGAAGCATCTACTTTAGCATATTTACCATCTAATACAGTAAAATCTGCATTTTCAAACTTATTATCCATAATACCTTTACTTGTTATAGCCGCTTTAGATGTAGTAGTAAGATCTTCACGAGCTCCAGGAACACCACCAGGAGTAACTCCATCGTGAATAACAACTACTTTTTTATCAGTATCTGAAGTAATCTCATTAGATTCCCCAGTAAACTGATTCATAATGTTTGTATTACCCCTACGAAGTTTTCTACATACAGTAGCCATTTTATTCTCCTATTAGATATCTTTTATATGTACTTAATATAAATAACGGCTTTGCCCTGAGTAGCAGTACCATTAATATATACTTTAAATTCTGTATCAGCAGATATAGTGTAATACGTAGGAATTAAAATTACTCCTGTTTCTTTAATTTTAATATCACATAACAAAGCATTATCAATATCTGTACCTATAGTTAAACGGTCTTCTGCATTAAATTCTGTAGTAACAGCAATTCTTAGTTCATCAATAACACTACCCGCAACTATTTTACCTAAACTTGTAATAGGTTGTAATGCAGTAACTTCTAAAGGAACTGTAACATTTATTGATTTACCACCTGCACCAGAAATTGCTTCTTCAATAGCCTTATCAACATATTCTTTATTAGGAATATCATTTGCATTTGTTACTGATTGAGCATAGTTTGTATTAACTAAACCAGAAGTATCAATTCTAAGTGTACCTGTTCCACCAGGTTTTAACCATAAATAATTATCTGACGTAATAAAACTTGCAGTAACATCTAATCTTGATTTAAGTCTTACACTTGTAGTAGATGTAGAACCTAAATCAACAAATCCATTATTAGAACCGAGTACTAAATTTGTTACTAGATTACTTTCATTCTGTGCAATTAAACTTACATCATTTGAAGAAGTATTTACTAATAAAGAATTTTGATTTGCAGTTGCTGCATTGGCTTGAACAATTAATCCCCCTATTGTAGAACGCAAGGAGGATAAATACTGCATTTTAATAGTACTTGTTACACCATCTACAATAGGAATTTGATTTGTAGAGCCCACATTTGTATAAGTAGGAATATTAGTTCCATCACCATACAACATTGATAATGCAGGGAAATCTGGTAAAGATGTTTTTGCACCTTCTCTTATAGCAGTAACAAGACCTTGAGTGTTTACCGAAATAATAGGATTTGAAATTGTTTGTGCTGTTATAATTTCAGGTAATATACTTGTACGAGGAGTAAATACTAATCCATTTTCACCTTCTGCTACTGTAACAACATATTCTGAACTACCTTCATAACTAGAGGGAACATCTGCTAATTGAATAAAAGGTATAACATTAATATCCGTGTTTACATTAACAAATTGTAAACCTGTTTCATCAGAATTTACTTGAACAAGTTTATTTTTATTACCTTTATAGCTTGGAGGACAATCAGATAAACTAGTAAACTTTGTAGCAACTATTGAAACAAACTCTAATCCTGTTTCATCTTCATTAACAACAGGACTTTTACCTGCTTGACCCTCATAACTATCAGGAGTATCAATTAATCCGATAAAACGAAGACCATTACCAAACTCATCTCCGTCATCTCCACCATAACTTATTACAGTATAATCTCCACCCTGATAAACAACTAGTTCAACTGGCTCATCTATAATTTTAATTGTATCTACCATTTTATACTCCTATGATTTGAATATTAGGGTCGGTATTTTCAGCCATAATTAATGTAGTAGAGCCATCTACAACAAATTTACCTTCAATCTCTCTAGATTGAACACCGTGAGAATCAACTGTTACTAAATCATAATACCAAGAGCCTCTTTTTACTTTATTAAGTAAAATATTAGTATTAAGACTTAATGTAATAAAACCTGAAGAATCAAGTGTTATTACACCGTCTCTTTCATCATCCGGTAAATAACTAGAAAGAAGAGCCAAACGTACAGGACCTTCTTTTCTATCACGAATTTCCATATCAGCCTTATATCCCGTTAAGTCAATAGGCTCTTGAGTTCGTGCAACTCTCATTTGCATTCTAACATTTAAGTTAGCATTACTTTGAGGATACATATTTAATTTTCTAGTCATCTAACTATCCTTATAAATTTTAATCTGCATAATATGCGGCTCTAGCAGTACCTTCAATAGTTTTTTTACAAGTTAATGTACCTTTAATTCTTACATTAGAATTTAACATAGCTTCACCATTAAATGTAGCTAAACCATTAAAAGTAGAAGCACCTTGAGTTAAAGTATTACCAGCAAATACAGTATCACCATTAAAAGTAGAATTTGTTCCTGTACCTGTAGTAATACCTCCTCTTGCATCCAACATACCATTAAATGTCCAGTCGTGGTGAACAACTGCCCTTAAATTTTGACTAGTATATTCTGGGGTATTTTCATTAATTGGACTTGCAAAAGAACCATACTCTAATTTAATCCAGTCAATATCAACATAATTAGGTGTAGTACAAGGAAATCCTATATAGTATTCTATATAATCATCATTATTAGTTCCATAAGTATATTGACTAATATCAGGTATAGTAAATGAAACCTCATAAGTAGCAAAACTAGTAGTAAGTAAAACAGTTGTTTCATCCAAGTTTAAAGGACTTGAAGGTGCACCGCCTGTACCAAAATTTATTCTAGCACCAACAATAACCTGTTGACCTGTTACTTGAGAACGACCTCTAAAACTAATACATTTTGTATCTGTTGAATATTTAGAGGCAGTTGAAATCCTTTGATAAAGAGTACTATAACTATTTGCACTAGAACTATCAATAGTAGAGTGTAAAAATCTTAAATAATAGTTTGGACCTTCAATCCAAGTGGAACGACTATGTATAATAGAAGAACAACTAATTTGACTATTACCGTAAGGAACTAATGTAAAATCTGAAGGTACATTATTTGTAGAAAGTGCATAAAATTGACCGTTACTCAATTCATTAGGTCTTGTACTTGATGCTTTACTTAATACAGCTGAAGTAATTACACTATCCGATGTACCTGCCTGTGCTTCTTCAATAGTAGCCAACTTTACTTGACCAGGATATGAAGTTGTGGCCATATTAATATTTTGTTTTTTCAATAACAATGAATCAGGTGTACAAGCAATACCTACATACCAAGCTGTAGGAGTTGTTGTTGTTTTACCAGCATCAACACCACCAGCAGCCCAATATTTTTGACCTACAATATAAGCAGGACTAGAAGGAGTACTATTAGGATTTTTATATAAACCCTCAAATAATATTGTATTATTTTCACCCCTAATTCCCATATAACCATTTTCTATATCATTACTGTCAGCTTTTTTAAACAATCCACTAGTAGTATCTAATCTAACTAATTCACCTACTTTTGGTTCCTCTGTTGGGTCAAACTGATTGGGGTCAAATTGAGTACCGGAACCAACACTAAGTTGTGCAGGAATATACCACCAGTTAGAGTCTACACGAATAGCTAAAACGGGACAACCAAAATCTGTATGATACAATACTTCATAAACACTAAAAGGAGCTGAAATAGGGTCAGGTAAATCTTGTTCTGTATTAACTTGCGGCACATTAGCTTCATCTGCAATTAAAATACTAAGATTTGTAATTTCAGCTATACCACTTAAAATAACTGGGATATTAAAAATACGTCTATTACCAACAGTACTTCCTTCAGTTTTTTGTTTATAAGATACTTTTGGAAGAGCAGTAATAGTAAACATTGTTCCATCTGATAAAAATAAACCAATGTTACCAATATCAAAATTACCTACAGATTCATCTAATGTAATCTTAAACATTACAACAGTATCAGAAACTACTTGATACCTAATTACATCAGTACCACCTTCCCAAACAGAATTTGTAACATCTGTCATATTAGAATTTATAGAGCTTGTAATAATAGAAGAACCTATTTTTACTTTGGTAACTTCAATTTTAGGACCGTACTGACCAGCTCTTGCTGCTGCTGCCAAACCTGCTAAGGTTATGACGCTAGGTGTATTCGCCATTATTTATCTCCTTAATTAATAGGACTTATATTTTATAATTACGACAATAAGTTAGCTCGTATTAAATGCGTAAGGTAACCATTAAATCCTGTTTGTTGTAACCAATCCGCACCTAATCGTAATTGCTGAGCTAAATTAATTGTAAAGTTTGTAGTATATTCTTTGCCATCTAATTGAATTGTAATTGTAGTAGGTGTTAATATTACACCAAATTCTTGCAATGAAAAAGGAATTGTTAAAAGAATTGATTTTACTTGATTATACATTGTAGATACTTCTAACGTATAACCATCTGTTGAATTGTAATTACAATTTAAAGTTACAGTATCAACAAATCCTGAACCCATACTTAATACGTGGCTTGTTGCAATTTTATCATCTATATGTTTAAAAAATCTCATATAATACTTAGAATTAGCAACATTATTTGTAGTATAATATAAATCTATTGCTCTACTTTTTATTGTAGATGTAATAATAGGACTTGTTGAAGCATAGCCCTTTTCAAGTTGTACATTTAAACAATCCTCTTCCGTATCAATATTTAATACTTCACCAGTAGAAGTAAATGTAAAACTTTTACCTGCATCTATATATTCATCTCTTTGTGAAGAATATATATGAACTTTACTGTTATTAAATAAATCTCCAACAGAACTTAAAGTCCATACACCTGCTTCTAAAGAAGAACTATGATTACCTGGTTTATCAGAATTTGTTATCCAGTTTATTGAACTATTTTCAAGTAATAAACCTTCATTTGTAACGTGTCGTATTATATTTATTCCAAATTCTTTTAACTGTAAATAGTTTCCTGAAGTATAGTCTAATACCCAAGCATTAGTTGTACGAGAACAAGTAAATGAAGGTAATGTAGAACCATCTATTATATTTGAATTTATATTTAAGTTATAAGCTTTATCGTAATACTCCAGTACTTCTAATTTATCAGGAGTAAATTCATTTGTATAATTGTAATATAATCTACCACCTGTATATTCTTCTACTTCATAAAATAAAGCATTAAGATATAAATAAGCTTCATAATTTGCCCAAATTGCAAATGTATCCCAACTTCTTTCCAATCCAGGTCCAACAGCAATATAAAGATTTACAGTATCCGCATAAGTCGTACCGTCAATAAGATTTAACACTAAATGAATTGGTGCTAACTTATAAAATAAATATCTAATATCATCTTCTGAAATCGGAAATAAAGTAACATCGTACTCTAAGTCTACGTGCGAAGTAGGATAATATTTACCTACATAATAGTCAGGGTCATTAATATCTGGTAATTCAGTTTTCAAACTTTCAGCTGTAATTATACCTTCATCTACATACTCACTTACTACACCATAAGTAGTTCCATCATCAGCCCATTCTGTAACAGTATCTAAAATAGAGCCATCATCTATTGTTGTAAGTGTAACGTCAAAAGTTCTTTTATAATCTTTTAATATTGATTGATTTTGAACCCATACGCTATCTCTTTCAAATACTTTATAATCTGAAGTCCATAATTGATATACATTAAAATGGGCACTTTTAATCAACCCTAATATATCCATAAAGTATTTAGTACCTTTTTTTCTTTCATACAACTTAAGATTTTCAATAAGATTTATATACTCATCATTTGTAAAAAATGAGTTTTTTATATTAAATCCAAAGTTTGAAGCATTAAGAATATTTATTTCACGACTAACTTTATAAGGAACCCTTACGTTTACTAATTGTGAAAGCTTTGATTTAAATAAACCTGTAAATACTTCATCTACAACAGAGAAAAAAGTTGACCAAACAGGACTCTCTTTATAAGTACCAAATAATAGACTTGTGTAAGAAGTAGATTTAATGATTTCATCTATTTCTTGATAAGCCATTAAATATCTCCTTATTTAACTTTTAATGCGTTATATTCTTGTGTATCATTCCTAGAACTAAATACACAGTTTATACTTAAATTACCTAATCTTAAATATTCTGTTTTATCTACATAGTAGTTTATTGAAGGACTTAATAAATCAATATAATCTATTGAATTACCACCAACACTAAGAATTAAGTTTTCAATATCAGATACCATTATACCTCTACCTAAAGTACCAACCTTAGGCCTAAACAATTCTTGAACTGCATTTTCAACTTGTATTCTCATATTATCTAAATTTGTATTAGGTAAACAATAAATTGTACCTTCTACATTCACGTTACTTGCTACTGGGTCTATTCTAACATATTGCATATACGCAATACCTAAACCAGTAAGATAATCAGTAAGTCCTTTAAATTCTGTATCACCCCAAACACTATCAACAATAGCTGTAATTGCAAGTACGTTCATCCATTCTTTACGATACGGTGCTATTTCAGCTTGACCTCTTGCTAAACCATCTAATACACCTGGGTATTTAGTAATATATGCACGATAATCATCTCTTGTAACAGCACGTTCATTTACTGCACTCAATGAAGGACCCATTTGTTGATAGTAATATGCATCTTTTGCCTTTTCACCACCATAAGTAGAACTTGTAGCTGTAGCTTTAAGTTCTGTACTATCAACAACTTGAACTTCCATATCAGTTGTAGGTGCTTGAGCGTCTGGTCCTTTTGTTACTACATAGCCTATTCTAATAGTTGTATTTAAATCGGGAGATAATCCATAAACGTTATCTCCAAATTTTACTTGAACACTTCCACTAGGTAAAGTATTTTCATAAAATTTAGTAGAATCAATATCATAAGTATAAAGACCTCTTAAATCTCTTTCCCATTCAACGCCGGATACCCAAACTTTAATATCATCTTCTGATAATAATCCTCTATCATTTAAACCTACTTCATACTTTTGAAAAGAAGAACCGTTACTTATAAACTCTTCATATTTTGGTTCACCTTGATAAAGCATAATATTATCTACTTGTGTTACACCTAAACCAAGTATAATTGGGTCACGATTAAAATAACTAACTCCATTACAAGTAAACTTACTCCAAGCAGGTAATTGTGCTATAGAAGTTGATATTTCTCTATAAACGGAACAAGTCATTTGAGATGGTATATTACGTTGTAAACGAATAGCTAAATTACGACACAACCTAAATATACTACTACTTAATTTAGCTGTATCAAAGAAATTTTCCTGTAAAGCAGATTCAACACTAAAACCGTTAAAATCACCAATAGCTGAAATTAAATCCACAAGGGTTTGAATAGTTGAAGCTGTAATTAAATCTGCCGTATTATCATTTTCACTCAATTTTGCTTGTAATTGAGTTCTATATCCTTCATATGTTGGGTCTGCTGTATCAATACCTAATGCTGAATTTGCAGAATTATATTTTAAGAGAGAATCTACACCTATACTTGTATTATTATCTAAAACTAGGCTAGAATAATTAGTATCTGCCATAATATTCTCCTTAATTTTGAACTGGTGATTGACTACCACCAGAATAATATGCCTTAAACTTTGTACTACCTACTTTATTAGTAAAAATAAAACGCCAATAAACTGAAATATCATAAAAACTTTTATCAGGATAAGGAACAACATCTATATCGTTAGGCAATACTTCAATATGTGGAATCCATTTTGATAGTGCATTATAAACAGACGTTTTTATATTATTAGCTGTTATAATATCAATAGGGTCGTGTAAAAAATATTCTAATACTGCACCATAAGTAGGTTCAAATACTCGTTCACCAAGAGTATCTGTTGTGTTAGATTTACACGTTAATACATTTATTATTTCATTAGAAATTACATTTCTGTTTATTAAAATGCTTTTAGGACTACCTTTAACATACTGACCATTTACATCTGATAATATAATTGTTACTGCCATTTGAGTATTCCTCTATACACAATTTAATCTAAACAATCAAGTAATGTTCTAGCTGCTTTTCTTTCATTTTCAGGATTAGATTCTGTTATTGAAAAATTTTCTAAAACTTCTCTTAACTTAGGATAATTTGAAAAAGAAGATAATACTTTTTCAGTTTTTCTTTTACGAGCTTTTTGACGAATACGTTTAAAATCAGGTGCTAAATCTTTATCCTCTGTATTTAAATTTTGTATTCTAAATACTTTATATCCATCTTTTTTTGCTAATTGTTTTACACGGTTTAATAAATCTAAATTTGTATTTTCAGTACCTGTATAAACAATAACTTCATCTTCACGATTTTCACCTTTTTTACGTCCCCATAAAATCAAATTTGATTCTACTACGTCTACAGAAGAATTTGTTTCAAGCATTTTTTTAGCTTTTTCTAATTCTGTTTTATTTGAAACATCATCTCCTCCTCTATTAATATAGAAGTTTAGCTTCTTCATAGCCTTACCCTTATCCCCATTTGTAAGGTCTAATAAACCTCTAACTATACCACTAGCTTTACGAGTAAACAACCCTTCAGGAATTTTTGTTTTTGGTTTTACATCACTTAAATTCTCTGCGAGTGTTTTAAGTTTACTTGCTATAAATTCTGCTTTATTCATCAATTATCTCCTGTTTTTTGTTTTTACTCATAGTTTGTATAGGTACATAAGTAGGCATAACCATAGATTGTTTATTTGGTGAAGGTATAGCCATTGCAGGGTCATAAGCCTCTTCAATATCTAAATCTTGTTTATTTAAATACATAAAGTTGTCATTTTCAACTTCCTTAAACCCTAATTTTTTATAAAAAGATATTAAATCCTCTTTTGATACTTCATTAGTACAAAGCTTACCATTAAAAGGTGAATACTTAAAAGGAGCAGGTTCAATTTTTTCAACATCACTACTAGACAGTACCTTTTTTAATAACCAAGTTGCTACACCCTTATTTCTATATTCAGGTTCAACCCATAAACTGTATAAAGTTTTATTTTTTAATATTACTTGTGCAACAGGTAATGTAGATTGACGTACTATAAAACGTATCTTATTTGGCTGCTTTTTAATAGTATCTATTGCAAGACTATCTAAATTAAATACACTAGAATTTATAACTGACCCTTCTGTTATTTGAGGTAAGGCTTGATAGAGTTTTTCAACAGGTTTAGTTTTAATAGCATTTAA
>OHBZ01000910.1_pt1 | contig 10133 bp, 10 predicted proteins | sample 1577551 | NCBI WGS metagenome assembly OHBZ01 (sample SAMEA3879544, study PRJEB24766) | human gut metagenome | biome: human-associated habitat; feature: feces | place: USA | collected 1985/1987
AGCACGAGCTGGACAAGAAGGAAGAAGAGGACGAGATGAAAGGCGTGCGGTCGAGTGTGGAGAAAATCGTGCAGCTGCTGAATCCCATCAACCTGGTTACGCTGGTCATTCATGCCTTTGCGGCTCTGCTGGTGGAAGTCATCCAGATTATCATCCTGGGCATCGGCGTGGTGATTGTCAAGATTTTGGTCATTTTGGGACCCTTTGTCTTTGCCGTCAGCATGCTGACGGTCTTTCAGAAACAGCTGAACGTCTGGTTCGGAACCCTCTGCTCCAGCTGTATGGTCTTTACGGTCATCAATATCCTGAATCAGATCATGTGGCAGACCCTGAAAGCCATCTACACCCCCAGTGCCGACATGGTGGACGGAGCCACCACACAGCTCCAGTACCTGGGGATGGACCTGGCGCTGATCGGAGCCTATTGCAGCTGTTTCTGGTTGGCCTCGAAGATCGTGGGACACAGCGATGCGGGCAAGATTATCTCAAAGGCCGTGTCGATTGTGACTACGGCAGCCACCGTTGCCCTGTTGGGCGGAGCCGGAGCAGCCACCAGGCTGACGAACGTAGGCGGAGCCGCCTCGATAGGAGAGAGCTTTATCAACGATAACCCAAAGTAAGTAAGCCATGAACCTGACCCAATTTAAGTCTGCGGATGATGCAGTCAGACTGACCATCCGTCTCTCCGTCGGCTATTGCGTACTGCTGACCCTTGCCTTTGTGAGCTGTCTCATCTATCTGTCTGTGCAGATCGAAAAGGCACAGGCCCAGGCACTGGTCATTGACCGGAAGGGAGAAGTATATACCGCCAGTGCCGTGCCTTCGCTGGCCATGCGCAAGTATGAATACATGAACCATGTGAAGAGCTTTGTCAAAAGCTGGTATGCGTTTGACGAGAACACCTATGAAAAGCATGTGAAGTATGCGCTGAACCTCATCGGAAACAAGGGGAAGGAACTGCTGAACGAGTATAACGATGTGAACATGCAGAACTCACTGATTCAGAAGAATATCCGGTATGACGTGAGCATCAAGGACATTCAGATTGATACCCAGACGATTCCTACGACCGGAAAAATCTCCTTCACGCAGACTGGATACCGGGCCCGGGGAAGCATCTCCCGGGAAATCGTGGCTGAGTTTACCATCTACGATGTCTCGCGCAGTGAAGACAATGCCCACGGAGCCAAGATCGAGGACTGGATTGTACACTATTCGGCCCCCGTAGAGCAGGGCGGCTATGCCGACGATGAGACTTTGACAGAATCTGTAACCCCAAAAACGACAGACCATGAAAGCAAGTGATTTACTGAAGGATAAGAACAAACTGCTGATGGGGATTCCTATCATCCTGGGCATGCTGTTTATCTATGTGTTCTTTATCCATGCAGGACAGTCCGAAGAGACGCAGCAGAAAGAGGATGCTTCCGCCTTTTTTGAGCCCACCGCCCAGGAATCGGAAAAGGCCGGCGACAAGCTGGAAGCCTATAAGCGGGATGAGTTGGAAAAACAAGAGGAAGAACGCATCCGGAAGGAATCGGACGTGAAAGGCTCGGACTTCTATTTCGACCTGCACAACCGGGAGGAGGAGTATGACGAACGGAAGCTGGAACGTATCCGGAGAATGCAGGGCGACCCTTACAGTGAGGTGATGTCGGGCTATGGAGGCGGACGGCAGGGACGTTTCGCACAGCAGCTGGACCAGCAGCTGGACGGGCTGGAAGACGAAGAAGCCCTGAACGAGATTATCCGGGAGGCCCGGAAGAATGCCCGGATCCGCAAGGACCTGGACGAATCGGAGCGTTACCGCAAGGAGATGTATAAGCGCATCCTCCAATACGATGATGACAAGAAAAAGAAGGAAGCCGCGCAACCGTCCAGCCCCTTGTTGGACAGCCTGGAGGAAAGCAAGCCCATCTATGTGGCGGAGAACGGAAAACGGATGCGGAAGCAGCAGACCGCCGTGCCGGTGAGCAGCAACCTGTTTAAGGCCTGCATCCATGGTGACCAGACGGTGGTGACGGGAAGCACCGTCAGGATGCGTCTGCTGGAGGACGTGACCGTAGCCGGCATGAAGATACCGGCCAACACCCTCTTCTACGGGGTGGCTACCTTGGGAGCCAGCCGGCTGGATGTGGTGGTGAGTAGTCTGAAGGTGGGGGACAATATCAACCCCGTATCGTTCGTCATTTATGACAACGATGCCATGGAAGGACTGAACCTGCCGAACAATCTGAAGGCCAGTGCTGCCAAGCGGATGGAGCAGGGACTGGTGCAGAACATCGACATGCCGCTTTCATCCATCGGAACGATGGCCAGTGAGGTGACCAGTGTGGTGAGCGCCACCACCCAGATAGCCAAGCAGATCCTGAACATGAGTCTCTCGCAGGTGAAGGTACATCTGAAGGCAAACTATCAGATGTACATCCAGGAAGAGACCAAAGAATCGAAGCTGAAACGCCAGGCTGTGCAAGCCGAGTTACAGCGCCTGTATGAAGAAATGGCTCAGCAAGAACCGGTCAAAAGTCACCCGTTACAAACCTTAATCGACAAGTTATGATAGATATTTTGAATTACCTGTTGGCTATTTCCGCTGTATTTTTCGGTTACCGTATCTATGCGGCCCGTAAAGATGGAAAAGCCTTTTCGGAGATAAGATCGTTACTCCTCTCTTTTCTCCTTTGTGTGCTCCTCCTATGGGGCATCACCTTCTATACTGCATTTTTCAGTAACCCTTAAAGCGTGAAGACCATGAAAAAAGAACTGACTCTCATTCTCCTGCTGCTGTGTTCGCTCCTTGTGACGGCACAAGAGAAACAGCCCCTGCAGCAGGCTATCCAGCCGAAGGACATCTACGTTACCTTCGATTGTGTCAAGCATATCGTATTCCCGGTGCAAGTGAATGACATCGAAATCGGCCAGAAGGATCTCGTGATGGCCAGCCGGTTAGAGGAAGCCCCTCATGTCATCCGGCTGTCGGCACAGACCGAAGGCTTTGAAGAAGAGACGAACCTGACGGTGGTCTGCATCGACGGAAGCGTCTATACCTACCACATCCGTTACCTTCCGGCAGGAGAGACGGACGGGCAGCCCAATATCTACGAAGACAGGAACAAATGGGAACATCACGACTACCGGGCAGAAGTGAGTGACTTGCATGTGGCCGAGTTCTTCTTCCCGGGCGATATTGTCTATGGAACGCCGGGCAACGAGGCATCCTTTACACTGAGTAGCTATAACAACCAGCTGAAGGTTGCGACTGCCAAGGATGCTGTAAATACCTCCAACCTGTTTGTCATTGACCGGAAGATGAACACCTACCATATCACCATTCAACGGAGCAATACTTCTGTCTTTACCTATAACTACAATGACCAGCGACCCTATACTGCCCATGTGGACGTGAACAGCGAGGAGATGGCGAAGCACTTGCAGGAACTCAAGAAGAAGAAACGTAACATCTTTAGTCTGGGAGTTATTGAGAATAAGTTCGAGTTGTCGATGGCCAACCTATATGTACATGAAGACTATATGTTCTTTGTCTTTGATCTGAAGAACAACTCATATATCGATTACGATATTGAGTTTGTGAAATGCTTCGAAAGGGACCAGAAGAAGCGGAAGAACGCCATCCAGCAGGAGACCACCATCGAGCCCATTTATCAGGATGAGTTTAACACGAAGATCAAGGGAAAGGGTAGCAACCGGCTTGTGCTCGGATTCAACAAGTTCACCATTCCGGACGACAAGGTCTTTGAAATCGAACTGTATGAGAAGAACGGGGGTAGGCATATGAAGCTTGCCGTACTGAATGAATATATCCTATCTGCAGAACCACTTTATAAATTCTGAAGCTATGAAACTGAGAGAAGCATTTGAAACCTATAATTTTGAGAATGCCGGACAATTCAGCGGCATCGCCCAGTCATTGGGTTATGAAACCGAATATAGGGATGGTCACTTTCGATTTCGGAAAGGAGACGAAAATATAGTCATGGGTGTGAAAGAAATCCGTGCAAGGGCCAGTATGATTGATGATGAACCGGGAAGGGAAGCCTCGAAAGAGCGGGTAGCTGCTTTCTTCGACAAGGACCGGGCCAATGATCCGGCCTATCTGAAGGAACTGGAAAAGGAAGGGGTCAGCATCATCCGGTGGGAGAACCTGAAAGGAGAGGAGAGGGACGGCTTCACCATCATCGACCACAAGAACAAGGTGAGCTATACCGGACAGGCCCTTTATGAATATGCCCAACAGCAAGGGAACATCCTCGACGGGAAGGGAACTAGGCTGGAGAAGGGAGTGATGTCAGACCTGATGGACCTCAACGGCAGGCCAGGGAAGTTGCGATTCAATGCAGACGGTATTTCCGTCTTTTACCGGAAGGAATCGCTGGTCATCCCGGACAAGATTTTGGGGAAGAAACTCAGTAAGAAGGACAAGGAGCAGCTGCTGGCCGGGGAGGTGGTGCCGGTCCGCATCCGGGACAAGGATATCTTCCTGCAGGTGGACCGGGACCTGAACAGTGTGATTGTGCGCAGCAACCAGGAGCTGAAGATACCCCAGGTCATCGGCAAGACAGATGAATACGAAGGCTATAAGCTCACCAAGTCTGACAAGTATCTGCTGGCCAACGGGCATTCGTTGGAGAACAAGCTGCTGCACAGCAAGGACGGTTACTTTATCGCTGACATCCAGCTGACGGAAGACCGGAAGGGCGTGATGATCCAAAATATACAGAGCGTGTCTAACGAGAAGGCCCACGAGATGATACAGGCCATGCGGCAGCGGCTGGATGTGCAGCCCGTCGGACTGGAACAGAAAGCCGGGCAGGAACCCACGCAAGGCCGGGATAGGAACAGCGAATTTAAAGAGGCGGTCGGTCGGCGCGATTTTGAGAAGATCGAGATGCTGCGGGAAGAGGGCTACAAGCCCAGCGAGGAGTATGTGAAGGGAGTGGCCCGGACGTTGGGACTGGACGAACAGGAAACCGAGGAAGTCAGGATGCTTTTCGGTGTGAAGACGCACGAACTGTCGGAGAATGAAAAGCAGAGCAGAAGGCTGGTGGAAGCTGCCTTGGAAGAGCGTTATCACACGATACAGGAAATTCAGCGGAGCGGTTATCAAATCACTGATAAGGATTTGGCACTGATGCGGGAATCCGGTGTACAGCCCAAGACCCTGATAGCCGTGCAGAAGATATTCGGTCTGGAAAAGCCGGGAAAGACGCTGGGCGATGTCAAGCTGGCCAGCACGCCGAAACCCAGCCACCTGAAGGAAAACACAAGAGCCATCGGCAACACCGTAAGCCGGGCTTTCAATGATCTATAGTATTCACCCTAAAACGCAACCGTATGAGAGAAGATTATGACGAACTGGTTCAGCTGAACCAAAGCGGAGCGATCAGCGATTTGCAGTTTCTCCTTGCCCAGGATGAACTGGCAACGGCCTATCAGGCAGCCATGGCTGCTTCAGACCGCGAATTGAGTGACGAAACAGCCCGGGAATGGCTGTTGGACTATGAAATCAACCATCTATATGAGTAGCCTATGGATACCGCAAGTGACAAAGCCCTGCAACGTTTTGCAGAACTGATGATTGAAAAGATCCAGCAAGTGGAGGATAACTGGCAGCAGCCGTGGTTCAGCACCAAGGGTGGGGGACTTCCACAGAACATCGATGGCCGGAACTACAACGGGGTCAATTCCTTTATGCTGTTTTTACTGACGGAAAAGGAGCAGTATGGCATGCCGGTCTATATGACTTTCATGCAGGCCAAGGAAAAGGGGCTGAACGTATTGAAGGGGGAACACTCCTTCCCGGTGGTCTATTGGAACTTCAGCATCAAGGACAAGAACGGGAAGAAGATTACCATGGACCAGTACCGCCATCTCAGCAGGGAGGAGCAGGAGAACTACAAGGTGACCCCTTATATGAAGACCTACAACGTCTTCAATGTGAATCAGACCAATCTGAAGGAAGTGAAGCCGGAACTGTACGAACAGCTGGAAAACCGGTTCAAGTCACCGGCCTTGAAGGATGAAAAAGGCATGTTCGCCATGCCCCTGCTGGATGTCATGATAAGAGAAGGCAAATGGGTGTGTCCGATCCTGCCCAAGGAAGGGAACCAGGCCTACTACGCACGCGGGGAAAAGGACGGGCACATCGTTGTCCCCCTGAAAGGGCAGTTTGAGGACGGTGAATCGTTTTATGCCACCCTGATGCATGAGATGGCCCATTCCACCGGGGAAGTGCATCTGCTGAACCGGGAAAAGGGAGTTGTCTTTGGGGATGATAAATACGCCAAGGAAGAACTCATTGCCGAACTGACTGCAGCCACTACCGGACAGGCCATGGGCATCACGACCAGCATTCGCGAGGAGAATGCCATGTATCTGAAGAACTGGCTGGCTGCGCTGAAGGAAGACCCGAAGTTCATCTACAGCATCCTGTCGGATGTCGGAAAGGCCAGTGGTATGATACAGGAACGGAGTCAGGAGATGTTTTCTCTGTTAAGTCAGGAAGAAAAATTCATGGTGGGTGTTATTCAGGGAAACAAGGAACTGCTGGATGACCTGAAGAAGGAAGGATTTGTTCCGGCACCGGAACTGATGGAACGGATTGACAGCAGTCATCTGACGGAAGGGATGAAGGAACATCTGGACCGGCAGTTCGGCATAGCGGACAAGCCGGAATCCGTTTCGTTCACTTTGGAGGATGTGATGGCCAGTGTGCCGTTGCGGAAGATGTATATGAAGGACATGATGGAACTGAATTTGGAAATCAATGACCGCACCGCCAATGACTGGATGGAGGCCTATCAGGAACGGAAAACCATGAATAATGATTTTATTTTAGCACTTTAAATTTTAAAACTATGTTTACAGGACAAATTATCGGTTATGTAGGTGCAGATGCACGTGCGAACAAGAATGGAAAAGGTTTCAACTTCAATGTTTCAACCAAGTATAAGAACGCGCAGGGAGCAGAACAGACGCTGTGGGTATGCTGTTTCGTGAATTACGAAAGCAAGGTAGTGGAATACATCAAGAAGGGTGTGCAGGTCTATGTGACCGGTGATGTCTTTGTCGATGTATTCAAGAAGGACGATGGCAACTGCATCCCTTCGGTGACCCTGACCGTCAACCGCATCGAACTGCTTGGAAAAGCTGAGAAGAAAGAAGAAGTAACTGCCTAAAGTGATAAAGGTATGGATAAAGAGAAGAAAGACCTGTCATTCATCCTGATACTGCTATCTACGCTGATTGGGATGGCCGTGCTGTTTCAGTGGGCAATCATCAACCGGTTCTATGAACCGGAGATGCAAGGAATTTGGGGAAAACTGATGGACAAGCAGCTCCTGTTCCGTTTCCTCTATGTGATACTGATAGCCGGACTGGCCTTTCTCTTTCCATACCGCAAGCCGGGACCGGAGGACAGGAAGTGGTTTTATACCAGTTTGACCTTGCTGGCAGCTACCGCGCTGGTAGCTGGGTTCAGCCAGGTAATCCGCTGGTATAACCTCTTCTTCTTTCCCGTAGTTTTTGTCGGCTACACCCTGCTTGTCATCAAGACGTTACCTTATTTCTTCCGCCGGAAGGTGGTCTCAGATTCAAGTATCTTCGGATTGAGCAACGAGACATCTCCTTTCTACTTCGCCTTTGAGACGGCTGAAGGCCCCCTGGTCATCCACAAGCCCCAACAGAATATCTACATCGACGGAGGACCCGGATCCGGAAAGTCTGAAAGCTGGATCAAGGGAATGATTTACCAATGTGCCGAACGGAATTATGCCGGATTCATCTATGACTGGGAAGGTGATCCGACCAAGGACAACTCACCCATCCTGTCGAGGATTGCTTACGGTAGTATCGAATACTTTAAGAAGCAAGGCAAGCCTACCCCCAACTTTGCCTACATCAACTTTGTCGATATGTCGAGAACCGTGAGAGTGAATGTGCTCTCACCGAAGTATATGGCCAAGGGGAATGAATCCCTTTTCATCCGGAACATCATCATGACCCTGATGAAGAATTTGGAGGCCAGTTGGAAGGAGAAGACTGACTTCTGGGCGAACAATGCCATCAACTACGTCTATTCAATCGCCTACAAATGCTTTAAAGACAAGGACAAGGGAATATGTACGCTACCCCATGTGATTGCTTTCGCTCTTTCTGACAGCGAACTTGTTTTTGAATGGCTTTCGGAAGATGCTGAAATAGCTTTGAACATGTCTTCGATGCTGACAGCCTGGAAGCTCGGAGCCCAGCAGCAGACAGCCGGAGCCGTATCATCGGCACAGACTCCGCTGGTCATGCTGAACAACAAATACATCTTTTGGGTGTTGTCGCCCCTGCCGGAGGAAGAGTTTTCGCTGGACATCACCAACAAGGAGCATCCGACTCTGCTTTGTGTCGGTAATGCCCCCACCATCAAGGAAGCCGTTTCTCCAGCCATCTCCTGTATCGGTAGTGTGCTGATGTCGCAGATGAACAATCCTGGGAAAGCCACCAGCGTCTTCATGGTGGATGAGTTTCCGACCATCCTGCTACAAGGCATTGACACCTTTATCGGAACCGCTCGAAAGCATAATGTATCGACCATCCTGGCTGTGCAGGATTTCAATCAGGCAGTCCGAGATTATGGAGAGAAGAGTGCCAATATCTTGAAAGCATCCTGCGGTACCCAAGCCTATGGTATGACCGGAAACGAAAAGACTGCCAAGGACATTGAAAATCTTTTCGGAGAACAGAAGGAAGCCCAGGAAAGTTTCTCTCAACAGGAGGGAGGCGGAAACAGCCGGACTGAAAGCCTGCAGAAGGAAAAGGTACTGAAGGCCCGTGAAGTGGCTGGCCAGTCAGCCGGTCACTTCATCGGCAAGATAGCCGGTGGAAAGCCGCCCTTCTTCAATGTGCAGATGAACATGTGCAAGTTTGAAGAAAAAGAGATCCCTCCGTTCTCTCTGCCGGTCAAATTGGCATCCGGCAACGAGAAGCTGGAAATGGATATCCTGGAGGAAATCGTACAACAGAATTATGTAAAGATTATTGAAGATGTCAACCAGGTGTTGGAACCTATCGCCCGGAAGAAGGCTGAGAAAGACAAACTGAAGAAACCCAATGATTCGAGAAACAACAAGAACATGAAGTTATAACCCTAAAAAACAAGCGCCATGAAAAAGTTTTATTTTGCATTAGTGACCCTTCTGAGTGTAATGTTTGCCTCCTGCAGCAGTGACGATTCTCCCATATCAGGAGAAGAAGGCCATCTCTACAGCATCACCTTCAAGGTGACCGGTCATTCACCCCGTGGAAACGCCCATCTCATCAATCTGGATGGGGTGAAGTTCAAGTGTGAACAGACCGGAGTCAGCCAGTCATCCGTGGATGAACCGTTTAGCGGAACTGCCACCTATACAACCGAAGGGCTGGTGAAGGAAATGACGGTGCAAGGTGTATTGTATTCCACGGAGAACGGCACCCTGTCGATGCGCATCACCCAGGACGGCAAGGAAATCTATCATGAAACTAAGGAGCTGGATGTAGCCAGCAATCCCGAAAAGACAATTGACCTGACCTTCACTACCATGAAGGGAAACTGAGAATAGCTTTTTCCCCTTCTTTCCGGTCAGCAACGCTTGGTGATGGCTGGAAGGAAGGGGAAAAGTGTTTTAAAATGATTGACAAACAATAATCCTTATGCCTATGAAAGTGGATTTCAATCAGATCAAGACACTCATCTCGCTGCCAGATTTTCTTTATGAACTGGGATGGAAATTTGTGAAGGGAAGTTCGAGAGCCTGTCCGAAGATGAGCAATGGCACCCATACCATTGTCATCAAGCGCAATGCGCAGAACCAATATACCTATTGGGATGTGCACAGCGACAGTGTGCGTGGACGCACCATCTTGGACCTGATGCAGGATCACTTGATGGAAACGACCGGCAAGCGGCCTACCCTTCGGGAAGTGGGTGAGATGCTGCAGGGGTATGAACTCCAGTTATAGCTTTCCATAAAAATTTCGCCTCTGGTAAGTCATGGCTAACCACTGTATACTGATAAAGCGCGGCGGAACCCCGTAACTTTAAAACTGGAGGTATTTATGAAAAGAAAATTGTTAACTGCGCTGCTCTG
>OHBZ01000916.1_pt1 | contig 10109 bp, 10 predicted proteins | sample 1577551 | NCBI WGS metagenome assembly OHBZ01 (sample SAMEA3879544, study PRJEB24766) | human gut metagenome | biome: human-associated habitat; feature: feces | place: USA | collected 1985/1987
ATAAAATAATATAATAAACGCACAAAAAAATCAATGAAATAGAATAAAAATTATCGAAATACACAATGAGTAGTGAAAGAATATATGCAATTCGCATAAAAATACTAAGGTTAATATCTAATTGTTGCAAATATTGAATAAATGTAATATTATTATAATACCAATTAGAGGAGGTGATCCAAAATAAGAACGAAAGATTTGTATCCAAGGCCACAATTAAAAAGAGAGTCTTTTTTCTTATTGAACGGACAGTGGGATTTTGCGTTTGATGATGAGAATATAGGGGTTTTAGAGGGATGGAGTCATACCGTCAGAGGGGATCGTAAAATCAATGTTCCCTTCACATATGAAACGGGTAAAAGTGGGATCGGAGATGAAAGACCGCATGGAGTTATATGGTATTGGAAAAACATAACCATAACAAATGAGTTTAAAAAAGATCAAAGTATTCAAATTAATTTTGAGGGGTGCGATTATCATTTAGATCTTTGGGTGAATGGAGTTTATAAAGGATCACATGACGGAGCATATACAAGATTTGCGTTTGAACTTGGAAAATTTGCAGAAGGCGAAGAAGTGCTTCTTAGCATAAGAGTTGAAGATCCGCATAGTGAAGAGCAGGTTCGGGGAAAACAACGTTGGTTATCTGATAATTATGGATGCTGGTACGTTCAGACGACTGGTATATGGAAAGACGTATGGCTTGAACAGGTTTCTGATGATTATGTGGAAAAAATAAAGATTACGCCCGATATTTATAAAAAGACAGTTACCATTCATACAATGTGTCATTCAAATAAAGAGAATTTAATAATGAAATCGGACGTTTATTTTGAAGGGAAATTTATTAATAGTGTTTCCGGAAAATTAGAAGCAGGTGTCTGTCAGATGGATATAGACGTATATAACAAGTACGTTGGGGAGTGGGGGATCGAACTGTGGAGTCCTGACGCTCCGAACTTGTATACATTAAAAATCTCGATTTTAGATGAGGATGATAACTGTAAAGATGAAGTGGAATCTTATTTTGGTATGAGAGATATCCGAATCAGAAACGGTCTTGTCCTATTGAATGGGCAGCCTTTGTATCAGAGATTGGTTCTTGATCAAGGGTATTGGAAAGATACCGGATTAACGCCGGAAAACGATGACGTGCTGCTAAAGGATATAGAATATGTAAAACGGATGGGATTTAATGGCGTGAGAAAACATCAGAAAACAGAAAGCGATCGTTTTTTGTACTGGTGTGATGTGCACGGACTTCTTGTTTGGGGAGAAGGTCCATCTTTCTATAAATATTCTGATAAAGCTGCGAAAAATTTTGTGAGAGAGTGGACTGAGATTGTTGAGCAAAATTATAATCACCCCTGCATTATCATATGGACTCCGCTAAATGAATCATGGGGAGTGCCCGCGATTGAAAGAGATGTTTGCCAGCAAAACTATTCGCAGGCGGTTTATCATTTGACAAAATCGTTGGACAGCACAAGACCTGTTATTTCTAATGATGGCTGGGAACACACTACGTCGGATATTTTAACACTTCATGATTATGAAGAAGACGGAGAAATAATGCGGCGTAAATACTTAACTAAAAAAGAAGAAGTGTTAAGCTGCGAGATTTATCATAATAATTTCAGGGCAGCTTATGCGCAAGGGTTTGGTTATAAAGGAGAACCTGTTCTGATTAGTGAGTACGGAGGCATTGCCTTTGAGGATAATGATAAAGAGTCATGGGGATACGGTGAAAAAGTAAAAACAGAGGAAGATTTTCTGGAAAGATATAAAGCTCTTACGGTAGGAATCAAATCTCTGCCATATGTTTGCGGATACTGTTATACGCAATTATCCGACGTACAGCAAGAGAAAAACGGTTTTCTGACGGAAGAAAGGAGGTTTAAGGTAAATCCGGAAAAAATAAGAGCAATTAATGATTTGCCTGAAGGTGTATTTTGGAACAAAAAAGGACATTAAAAAGGAGGAAGTAAGAAAATGAAAAAGAGATCGTTAAAGATTATGTCAGTAGTATTGGCGGGAGTTATGACTACGGGAATGATTTTAGGCGGATGTTCTGCAGGTGGAGACAAGGAAAACGGCGGAAACAAAGAGGCGTCTAAGGAATTGAATTTGTGGATGCATAATGGACAGGCATTTGTTGACGAGACAAAGAAACTTGCGGAGAATTATGAAAAGGAAACGGGAGTAAAGATTAATATTCAGACATTTCCTTATGATGCCATGAGTCAGAAAATGAAAGCAGCTTTTACTGCCGGAAATGAACCGGATATTATGCAAGTGTTTGGAGCGTAGATTCCGACTTACATGAATCAGAAACTGCTGGCGGAAGTTCCGGAAGAATTATCTGCAAACTTTGAGACAGATTATTTACAGGGCGCTGTAGATGGATATGCAAAGGACGGAACTTACTATGGAGTTCCGATTGAGATGAATGTTGAGTATGGACTATTCTATAATCGGGAAGATGCGGCGGCGGCAGGCGTTCCTGACGGACCGAAAACATTCGACGATGTGATGAAGATTGCGAAAAATAGCGCAAAATTCAATGGGGATGTTCAGGAGTATGGCGGACTTGAGTTTTATAACGGAGATAACTTTGCGGCATTATTCTTGTCATGGATTATGCAAAATGGTGGAGATTTTTGGAATGAGGATCAGACAAAGTTTGTTCTGACTTCTCCGGAAGCGAAAGAAGCGTGGCAAAAATTAGTAGATCTCGTTACGGTGGAAAAAGTAACAGATACGAAACACATTACTGCAAAAATGCCGACAGAGCAGTATTTCTTTGCAAACAAAGCGGCTCAATTAGTAAAAGGTTCCTGGGCATCTGCAGTTGGAGATGATTTGGAAAATGAAAATTGGAAATATGTATTTATGCCTCCTGTAAAAGGCGATATTCCATATTTTGCAGTTGAATCAGGCTGGGGATATGTTGTTTCTGAAAACAGTAAAAATAAAGATACCGCGTGGGATTTCGTAAAATATTGTATGGAACCTGAAAATGCAAAAGAGTTTAATTTGGGAACAGGAACAGTTGCGTCCTTAAAAGCGATTATTGATGATGAGGGTTATCAGTCGGATGAAAGAAATGTAAGAGTGAGCGATCAGTATCAGTATTTACAGTATGCAAGAAGCGTAGGACCTGTTCAGGATATGGACTTTGTTAAGAAAACTTTATTAGATACATTTACAAAAGCGGCATCTGGAAGTATTGGTACAGATGAAGCGTTGGAGGAAATGGAGACAAGTATCAATAACCATATTCAGGAATTATTGAAACAGGCAAAATAAGTATTTAAGAGGAGACGTTTGTCTCCTCTCAAACTGATTGGAGGAGTGGCGGTGGAAAAAAAGACAAGCAGATTAAAACGTCTTCAAAGACGATTTATTGTATGTGGACTTACTCCGATAATGCTGCTGTTTTTTATATTTTCTGTAGTTCCTATCATATTCAGCATTGTAATGTCATTTTATAATTATAATGGATTTCCGGGAGCTCCCTTTGTGGGACTGGCGAATTATAAGATGTTATTTCAAGATCCGGAGTTTTTAGGAGCGCTTAAAAATACAGTAGTATTTGTTTTAGTCGCAGTAGTTTTAAATATTTGTATTTCCACATTTTTAGCGGTATTGATTAAATCACTTCGAAAAAAAGGGGCAAGAAGCTTTTTTCGTGGCTGGATGTTTTTGCCGGCAGTAGTGCCGATTGTTGCAGTGTGTTATGTTTGGTTGATTATGTTCGATCCTGCGAACGGAGTTTTAAATCAGGCACTGATGGCACTTGGAATGGATCATCCGATTAACTGGTTAAATGATCCGAGAACGGCTTTGTTTAGTATTGTACTGGTTACGCTTTGGTGCGATTTGGGATACAATTTGGTCATATTGATGTCAGGGTTAGATAATATACCGAATATGTTTTTAGAAGCGGCTGAAATTGACGGGGCAAACAGTATACAGAAATTTTTTAAAATTACATTGCCTTTGATGTCGAGGAATATGCTTTTTGTTGTCATTATGACATGCATTTCGTATTTTCAGGTTTTTGCTCAGGTGCAGATTATGACGCAGGGAGGACCGGAAAACCATACGAATGTCATAGGATTAAATATCTATAATTATGCGTTCAGATATTCGCAGATGGGATATGCATCGGCGATGGCAGTTGTGTTGCTTGGTATTATATTAATAGTATCATTAGTTCAGTTAAAAGTCGGAAAGCAAGACTGGGAATACTAGGAGGTGTCGAAGGTGAAAAAGCTTGTGCGAATAGGGAAAATTATTATTTTAGCAGTTGCCTTTATAGTTGTTGCATTTCCGTTTTTTTGGTGTTTGATGCTGTCTTTCAAAAGCAATGCGGAAATTATGAGTATACCGACAACATTTTTCCCATCAGAATGGATCGTATCCGGATATAAGAAAGTATTGACTGAAGCCCCATTTATGACCTGGCTGTGGAACAGTTTGTTTTCATCTGTCGTATCAACAGCTATCGTAGTATTTACGAGTTGTCTTGGGGGATATATTTTTGGTAAATTTAATTTTAAGGGGAAAAATTTTCTGTTTGTTTGTGTGTTGATTACGATGATGGTTCCTTTTCAGGTAACGATGATTCCCACATATATCATTTGCAGCAAGTTGAATATTTTAAATTCTATGTCAGCGCTGATTATACCTTTCATGGTATCGGGATTTGGAATCTTTTTGTGTCGTCAATTTGCGGAAAGCATTCCGAATGATATATTAGAGGCGGCTAGGATCGATGGGGCAGGGGAATGGAGAATCTTTTTTGGCATTGTAATTCATACGATCAAACCTGCAATCGCGGCACTGTGCATTTTTATATTTATGGGAAGATGGAATGATTATTTGTGGCCGTTAATAGCGATTGTAGATGAAGATAAAATGACGTTGCCGCTGGCGTTGAATTTCTTTAATTCCAGCTTGTTAACGGATTACTGTACTTCGATGAGTGCGGGTGTTTTGGTTATGATACCGATTATTATTATATATTTTATTTTCCAAAAGCAGTTTATAGAAGGAATTACAATGACTGGAATTAAATAGAAAGGGGACTGGAGAGAATGAAAAAAGAGTTTTTTAAATTTGTTTTTTTGGGTGCGGGAAGCTCTGTTTTTACAATGAGACTTGTGGGAGATATTCTGAAAGAAGATACTATAAAAAAGGGGCATATCGCACTTGTGGATTTGGATGAAAAGCTGCTTAGAGAGACGGAAGAAGCTGTGAAAGAGCTTGTTGCATTTTCGGGTCAGGAATTTGAAGTTACAGCACATATTGACTATAAAGAGGCGCTGCCGGGAACGGATTATTTGTTTAATACGATTGCAACAGGAGGGTACGAGCGTTGGAAGAGTGACATAGAGGTGTCGACAAAACACGGAGTACTTCAGTCGGTTGGAGATACAATAGGTCCGGGCGGGATTATTCGAGCATTAAGAACGATACCGGTCATCCTTGATGTTGCTAAAACAATGGAAGAGATCTGCCCGGATGCATGGATAATTAATTATGCCAATCCCGAGGGGGCAATCTGCCTTGCGCTTCAGAAATATACAAAAATTAAGAATTTCGGTTTATGTCATGGAACGCCGGATATGGCAAAACAACTTGCAGAAGAAGTTTTTAAAGTTCCGATAGAAAGATTTACATATCGTGCCGCAGGAATTAATCATTTAACGTGGTTTACGGATATGAAGATTGATGGCAAAGACGTTTATCCTAAGTTACATGACAAATTAAAAGAGAGCGGATTTGATAAAAAAGAACCTATTTCAAAGCAGTTATATGACATATATGGTTTATATCCGGCGCCCGGTGATCGTCATGTGGGAGAGTTTTTTCCGTATTACATGAAAGAAGAAGTTCTTATGGAACAGGATTATGAGTGGAAAAACAATGATTTTAAAGTTGTTGACGGTTGGAGAGAAGAGGCAAGAGTTCTGTTTGATGAAGTAAGGACAAAAAAAGAGGGATATGAAGAATTCCTGAAAGGCTCAGGAGAAACAGCGACTTATTTTATTCGTTCGCTTGCAACAGGAGATATTTCTGATGAAATGGTCAATGTGATCAACAATGGTTATATCGATAATGTCTCTTCGGGTATCATTGTAGAATTACCTACTTATATTGATGAGTTTGGGCTTCATCCGCAGAAAATCGGAAAACTTCCGGATGCGATTGCAGCACAGTGCGATCGCCTTGGGAGAGAATATCTGTTAATGGTAGAAGCGGCGGCAACATGTAATTATGAGCTTGCACGGCAGGCGATGTTTTTGGATCCGCTTGTATCTAATTGCAAATATCCGGAATTATTGTTAAAAGATCTTATCCGTGCAAATCTTGATTTGCTTCCGGAAGCTTGGGAAAAACATTGTTGAATGGAGGAAACGGGGTGTTCTTTTTAGGGATAGATGGCGGTGGAACGAAAACGGCCTTTTTGCTTATAAATGAAAATGGAGATATTATTGAAGCAAAGACGATTGCTACAGTATCTTACAAACATGTAGGAATGGACAATTCGATTGCGCTTTTAAAAGAAACGGTTCACGAAATTTTGAATGACCGGGAAGCGTACATTTGTCTCGCTCTTCCTAACTGGGGAGAGTCGAAAGACGGTGATGGTGAATTTTTGTCCCGTATTAAAGAAATAACAGAACTCCCTGTGAAAATTGTGAACGATAGTGTGGTGGGGTGGGCGGGATCCCTCGGATTATCTTCCGGGATTAATCTCGTTGCCGGCACCGGATCGATTGCATATGGAAGAAATGACGCGGGTGAGGAAGCTCGTGCCGGCGGATGGGATGAAAGATTTTCGGATGAAGGATCATGTTACTGGCTTGGTATGAAATCTTTAGAACTTTTTTCAAAAGAAAGCGACGGAAGGGCGGAAAAAGGCGCTCTTTTGGAGATTTTTCGGAATAGATTTGAGTTAAAATGTGATTTTGATATTATTGATATTTTTAATCGGCGGTATCGAAATGATCGAACGAAAATAGCAGGCCTTCAAAAATATTTGTTAGAAGCTGCCCAAAAAGGAGATTTGGAAGCTGTAAAAATGTATGAGATTGCGGCGGATGAGTTGGCAATGATCGTTGGTTCCGTATACCGGAAGTTGAAATTCGGCGAAGGAACACTTGTATCTTATTCAGGAGGTTTGTTTCATGCAGGAGAGTTTATATTAGGCCCGTTACGAGAACGGTTGAAAACAGAAGGCGTCCGGTTATGCGCGCCTAAATATACGCCGGTAGAAGGCGCATCTTTGTTAGCGGCGGAGATGTTCGATGGTGAAAAACAATACATAGAGGCGATTAGAAGAGGATTTGACATAAAGTAGAGAGGAACGTTCAATTATCATCTTGAAGGGGCGCTCGAAAACATATACAAAAAAATAAGAATCTCCCATGGAAGATCAAGTATCAAAAATGTTGATTTCTGTAGGAGATTCTCTTATTTTAAGATTTAGCAGCTAAAAAACAGTATTTACTGACAGCTCCTTTTTACGTGGTGAGCGTCTGTCAATCTTGGAACGTACTTTTGGCGCTTCTGATGATTGCAATGATCACCTTAGAGCATTTTTACAAAGGTGATAAAACAAGCTGAGGATTGTCGGCAATCTCTCCTTCAGGGGAAATGATCCACTGACCGTCTTTTAATTCGGATCTGTAGTCAGTTCCGTCTTGTCCTGTAAAAGGATCGCTGAAAATAAATTCCAGCTTATTATAGTTATCTGAAAACTCAATCAGACCTTCTGTCAGTACTTCGTAGTTAGAATCGCCGATTTTTTCAGGTTTTCCTATTCTCAATCGGTTTCCTTCTGTTAAAATAATATACAGTTCGTTGGCGTCGTATGTTTCATTGTTGATTACAAATTGGTCAGGACCGGATGCTATAGTCCATGCCTGGTTATATCTGCTAAAATCTTTTGCAGGATCATATTTGTCAGCGGCGCTGCTGCGTACAAAACAATCAGTAGTGTAATCTAGGATCATAGAGTCAGAAGTAAATAACGCAAAATGATCATCTGAAAGTTTCACATATCCTTTTTCTTCGTTTTGGACGTCTTTTGATGTCATTACTAAATAGTTGTTTTCGTATGTGTACGTTCCTTTGGCTGTTTGTTCATCATTCCAAACGACAAAAGTTCCGTCTTTTTCAATTTTCACTTGTATACCGTAACTAAGATCGATCCATGATCCGATCAGAGGCGTATCGCCATCTTGTACATCTGATGCTTCGTCCGATGCGGTGTCTTTATTTGCTGTATCTGTTGTTTCGTTCGCAGATTTGTCTGTGGAGTCTGTAGGTTCTTTGTCTGAATTTCCGCAACCTGAAATGCTGCTGATTGCCAGTGCTGTTGATAAAAAGACAGACATCCATTTTTTTAAGTATTTTCCTTTCATGATCTGTTTTCCCCCTTGTTTGATATAAAAAGTTTTAACGGTTGTTGTAAATAAGTATATCATCATTTATGAGATATTAAAAAGGAAAAAGGTGCGCTTGTAATATTGGATAAATGGCTTATGAAGTCTAAGAAACAATTAGAAGACGGCTTATTTCGGATGGAAGAGTTGATCGGGGGCGCTGCGGATGAATAAAGTTTTTGCGAAAAATGGATGGGATAATTAAGCATAAAAAAACGAGAAACCTTAGATTTAATAAGGTTTCTCGACTTTCGTCAGCAATGCGGAAGAAGAGACTTGAACTCTCACAGGACATCAAAAATACTGTAAGAAAGGGGCGTTCCGCACATCATCTGTCCTTAGGTAATCAAAAAGGTAATCAAAACACACTCCGGGGCATTTACATTTTATTATCAAACTACAAATATACATATCTCAAGATGTGTTCGTCACTTACACCTTTACTTATTTTCTGCTGCCGAACATACTTCCGAACTCGTTACCGAACTATATGTATTTCGGCTTTGGATAAACACATTATCTACAGAAGATACCATTACTCATATCATTAATTTATGAGCAAAAAGTCAAATTTGCTCCATATTTTCCCTCATTATAATATAACATTGGCAGCAGACAATCACTAACAACATATTAATATATCATCTATGCATATAAGCAAACGTCTAACTTTATTCCGAACCACTTTACTTTTCTATTCATTTCAAAAACCTCGTAAAATCAAGATTTTCTGAACATCTCTTTTTACAAAATTCATACAAAACATTCACAAACCCCTATAAACAAAGTGTTTCACCGAACTTACTCTATTTTACCCTAAATTTCTTATCATATCTATAGATGCTGGTCTGTGTCAGATGGAATATATCTGGCAATATCACAGATATCACAATTTAAAATACGGCAGAGATCATTGATAGTTGTTGTATTTAGTGGCTTGTTATTTCGCAGTTTATCAATGATTGAACTGGAAATACGATGTTTATTTATAAGAGTATATGTTGTTTCTGGGGATGATTTTAAAGTTTCCCAAAACGGACTATATTCAATCATTTAAACCGCTCCTTACATGATATATCATATTGTGTGGTCTTTTAATTGACTATAGTCTGAAAAGAGACTATAATTTATGCATAGTGGTGTACAAAAAACGAATGAGGAGGAAAAAGTTATGGTATTAATTAAAAGTCCAGAGTGTGACAAGGAGGTAAGCGATAAAGCACTTAAATGTCCTAATTGTAGGCATTCTATAAAATCTTATTCCAAAGAGTAAAGTGAAGAAATCGGGGTTTTCTAAATCAATATTATTGCTAGGAATTATTCGGATTTGAAGGAACAATTGCATATTCAAACACTCTATCCTCATGGATTGATTATACAAATACTGCGACATGGAATTCTAATGTAGAAAAGAAGGTAAAACATATTTACAATAACATGCTATTACTTTATGGAGAACCTGATGAGACAGAAGATTCACATTGGAAATGGCAAAAGGAGGGGGATGAATATCGAATTGTATTACACCATAGAAATCCGGGATAAAAAATCGTAATACAAAAAGAAATGAAGTAAAACATAGCTAATTTAATTTTTAAGGAGCTTCCTGTATAATAAAAAATGTGGATGTTGAAAATTGAAAATACCTCA
>OHBZ01000922.1_pt1 | contig 10040 bp, 7 predicted proteins | sample 1577551 | NCBI WGS metagenome assembly OHBZ01 (sample SAMEA3879544, study PRJEB24766) | human gut metagenome | biome: human-associated habitat; feature: feces | place: USA | collected 1985/1987
GAGAATGAGAACTTCTTACCCATCCGCGACTTGTTCAGCCACAATATATAATAATAAGGTATAAGAAGTGCCAGCGAACAAAGTGCAGAACGCAGCTCGTCATTCCAGATAGCCATAAAGACAAACAGTGAGATTATCAGAATAAGGAAAGGAAATATAAAGGCAAACAGAACTGCCATCACTCCCATTGAAAGTTCGCCCGTCACCCATACACGGTCACCGGGCTGGTAGGATGCGGCATTGGCATCGGCCACATCGACAAGTTTCTCTTTCGTATCCGCAGAGGTACAATGCCCCTTGACACTACACGAAGCGCACGCTGAAGTCTGGATGATTCTCACTTGGAGATGAGAACCGTTTATGTTTTCCACAATACCTTGATGTTTTATAGTATTCGCCATTTTGCAAAGTGTGCATTACAAATCGCGGCAAATTTACGCATTATTTGTGAACTGCAAACCTTTCCTATGCATTTTCTGTGTTCGTAAACGTGCTTTTTCTATGTTTTTATGTTTTTTCACCTGCCACAGACTACAAAAAGACAAAAAACAGACGGTCTGTCAAGGAAAAACAGACCGTCTGACTAACCAAAACAGATAATCTGTTCACTCCGAACAGACCATTTGTTTATTTACCATTTATAATTGATACCGAAACTGAGCAATTCTTTTACCTGAAAATAGCTGTCCCCTTCCGTCGGCTTGGCACTGTCGTCATAGCGGGCGTGCACATAGAGCTTGGTGGAAAGATAGCGGTTCAGCACAAAGTTCACCGTGTTTTCCCATTCGATACGCGTCCACTCATAACTGGTCTGGAAGTCCAGGCGGGAATCCAGCGTAATGGAAGGAATGATGGTCCACGAAAGTGTAGGCTGTATCTGCGAACCGAAGTTATGCTTCACGCACTTGCCCTCCTCAAGACCGAAACTCACTTCATTCACACCCTTATTCCCCACATAGCGCAGCATGTACGTCAGCGGAGCCATGAAAACGGACAAGCTGAATTTCTGCTTCTTCAACTTGTAGTCCATACCGATACTGCTCGACCAGTCTGCCGGAGCAAAGAAAGCCGAAACCAGCTCTTCACTGTTGGCCTTGTAGCCATTGCAGAACTGGGTCTTAAACTCAGTCGTGATGGTATAATACCACTTGGACGCAGCCTGAATACCCAGTTTACTGTACAGCCGGAGTTGGTCGGTACTTACCAGATAGTTATGAAACTCGTCGGAAGGTGCGGAGCTGAAGCCCAGCTTGGCATCGAGCAGATTTTCCCACTGCACCTTTTCACGGTCATTATAGTTGGCAAACAATTGCAGGTTGGCAAGCACGGCGTTAGTGCTCTCACCTCCCTTGTACCAGTTGTCGGAGATATAGTTCTGGGTAATCTGCAATGAACCGTTTCCACCCGTCACCCACCAGTTGGGCTTGTGGATAATCACGTCGGCTTCCTCCTTCACTCCCACCATATTCTCTTGTGCAAACAGTTTCACGACGGACGGCTTGGAAGAAACCTCCTTCTCTATATTATCCTTGAATATCTTCCCTTTCATCACCTCCTTCTCGGTCATTACAACCAGATTGGGACAATTCACATACGTGTTCAGCAGCGTACGGTCCACCAGTTTGTTGGCTCGGTCCTTTGAGGTGAAACTCAGTGTGTCGAACGGCAACATCTCGCGCGTCAGGGCAGGCACCGTATCAGGCACCTGGAAATGCCAGTCCACCTTGGAAAGGCGTCTCATGGGGGCATAATAATAGGTAAGGGGAAGGAACAACCTATAGTAGTTCGGATTGGAAGGTATATAACGCTCCGGAGTCGTGGGGTCATTCAAATAATCCAGCACTCCGATATACCTTTCATATAATATGGAAACAGTATCCAGCCTGTACCCCATACCTTCCGGTTTCAATTTCAGAATCATGTATTCTTTCATTATATCCGGCAAGGTGTCGGCTTTGGCAGTTGTTTCCTGTCCACTGTTCTTCGAGGCGGTATCCAGCGTATTCTGTGCCATCACCGACGAAGAAATCATCGTAGCAATTAACCAAAATGCAATGTGTCTATTCTTCATAATGCCCTAAAGTCTATGTTTCGAGCGCAAATTTAGCTTAAAATGTTTAGAAAACATAGAAAAGCCATAAGAAAAAGGCAAGAAGGACTTTCTTCGATGAAATCGTATTTTTTAATAATTGTTTCATCGAAACTTTCTCTACTTCCTCTTTTTTTTATAATTTTGCGCTTTTTAAGTTCTACGTGTACTGACGGGAGCAGTGCGCACCCTGAACGACAAGCCGTATAGGCTCTTGGCATTAGATTAAACAATTAATAAAATAATATAGTTGTGGGAGAAACAAAGTATATTTTCGTCACCGGTGGTGTTGCCTCTTCATTAGGTAAAGGTATCATCTCATCCTCCATCGGTAAATTGCTGCAAGCAAGAGGTTACAAGGTAACCATCCAGAAGTTTGACCCGTACATCAACATCGACCCGGGTACACTGAACCCTTATGAACACGGCGAATGCTACGTTACCGTGGATGGCCACGAAGCCGACCTCGATTTGGGCCATTACGAACGCTTCCTGGGCATCCAGACCACCAAGGCCAACAATATCACGACCGGACGCATCTACAAAAGCGTCATCGACAAAGAGCGCCGGGGTGACTATCTGGGAAAGACCATCCAGGTTATTCCCCATATTACAGACGAAATCAAGCGTAATGTAAAACTGCTGGGAAACAAATACAAATTCGACTTTGTTATTACCGAGATTGGCGGTACAGTGGGTGACATCGAGTCTCTGCCCTATCTGGAAAGCATCCGTCAGCTGAAGTGGGAACTGGGAAAAGACGCCTTGTGCGTACACCTTACTTATGTCCCCTACCTGGCAGCTGCCGGTGAGCTGAAGACCAAGCCCACCCAGCACTCCGTAAAGGAACTGCAAAGTGCCGGTATCCAACCCGATGTCCTCGTACTGCGTACGGAACATGAGTTGAGTACCACCCTGCGCAAGAAAGTGGCTCTGTTCTGCAATGTGGACGAAAATGCCGTGGTGCAGAGCATCGACGCGCCTACCATCTACGAGGTGCCCATCTTGATGCAGCGCCAGGGACTGGACGTTACCATTTTGAAGAAAATGGGACTTCCCGTCGGCGACACTCCGGGACTGGGACCGTGGCGCGCTTTCCTCGAACGCCGTCACAAAGCCGAAGAGACTGCCCCGCTGCACATCGCATTGGTGGGCAAATATGACTTGCAGGATGCCTACAAGTCCATCCGCGAGGCCCTTTCACAAGCAGGAACCTACAATGACCGCAAGGTGTCGGTAGACTTCGTGAACAGTGAAAAGCTGACGGACGAGAATGTGGCAGAAGCCTTGAAAGGTATGGCAGGCGTACTTATCGGTCCGGGCTTCGGCGAACGCGGCGTTGCCGGCAAGTTCGTAGCCATCAAATATGCGCGTACACACGACATCCCCACCTTCGGTATCTGTCTGGGTATGCAGTGCATCGCCATTGAATTTGCCCGTAATGTACTGGGCTACGCCGATGCCAACTCACGTGAGATGGATGAAAAGACACCGCACAATGTTATCGACATCATGGAAGAGCAGAAGTCCATCACCAATATGGGTGGAACCATGCGTCTGGGTGCCTATGAATGTGTTCTGCAGAAAGGCAGCAAGGCATACGAGGCATACGGTACCGAGCATATCCAGGAGCGTCACCGCCACCGCTACGAATTCAACAACAGCTTCAAGGAGGCCTACGAAGCAGCAGGCATGAAGTGTGTGGGTATAAACCCCGAATCGGATCTGGTAGAAATTGTCGAAATACCCGCATTGAAGTGGTTTGTCGGTACCCAGTTCCATCCCGAATACAGCAGTACGGTATTGCATCCGCACCCGCTGTTCGTAGCATTCGTGAAGGCCGCCATCGAAAATGAAAACGAAAAGAAATAATTTGTAATAAGTAATTTGTAATCAACAAAGAATGGATAAAAATACCATCACAGGTCTTGTTCTGATAGCGATATTGTTAGTAGGTTTCAGCTTTCTGAGCCGTCCCAGCCAGGAGCAGTTGGAAGCACAGCAACGTTACTACGACTCCATAGCCCAGGTGCAACAGCGCGAAGCCGACTTGAAAGCCAAGGCGGAAGCAGCCCTGGCCAACGAAAGCGGAGCGGAAGCAAGCGTTGACTCCACTGCCCTCTTCTTCGACGCCCGTCAAGGAACCAACTCGCAGGTAACCATCCAGAACAACCTGGCAGAAATAACCGTAGATACAAAAGGCGGGCGCATAGCTTCGGCCACGCTGAAGGAATACATGGGACAAGACAAGACGACCCCCGTCACACTGTTCAGCGGCAATGACGCTTCCATGAATTTCCTCTTTTACAACAAGAAAGAGACTATCCAGACGGAAGACTATTATTTCACCGCAGTAAACCGTACGGACAGTACCGTCACCATGCGTTTGTCGGCAGACAGCAACAGCTATATCGACTTTACCTACAGCATGCACAATGACACATACCTGATAGACTTTACTATCCAGGCAGTCAATATGGAAGGCAAGCTGGCCGCCACCAACAATTATGTGGACATCGAGTGGTCTCAGCGTGCCCGTCAGATAGAGAAGGGTTACACCTACGAGAACCGTCTGGCTGAGCTGACTTACAAAATCACCGGAGAGGGTACCGATTATCTGTCTGCCAACAAGAACGATGAAAAGGAAGTTCCGGAACGTCTGGACTGGATTGCCTTCAAGAACCAGTTCTTCTCTTCGGTATTCCTGGCAGATGCCGACTTTGAAAAGACCAAGCTGAGTTCCAAGATGGAGACTCAAGGCAGCGGCTACATTAAGGACTATTCTGCGGAGATGAGCACGAAGTTCGACCCTGCTGGCAAGGAACCTACCCAGCTGTTCTTCTACTTCGGCCCCAATCACTACAAGACCCTGACCGCACTCGACAAGGGGCGTGACGAGAAGTGGGAGCTGAACCGTCTGGTCTATCTGGGCTGGCCGCTCATCCGCTGGATAAACAAATGGTTCACCATCAACATCTTCGACTGGTTGTCCAGTTGGGGGTTGAGCATGGGTACTGTTGTTCATGACGTTAATCGTAAAAGCTGTAGTATTCCCCGCAACGTGGAAAACCTACATGTCCTCTGCCAAGATGCGCGTACTGAAACCGAAAATCGACGAGATAAACAAGAAGTACCCCAAGCAGGAAGATGCCATGAAGAAGCAGCAGGAAGTGATGGGCCTCTACAGCCAGTACGGAGTCAGTCCGATGGGCGGATGTCTGCCGATGCTGATACAGTTCCCTATCTTGATGGCCTTGTTCATGTTCGTGCCGAGTGCCATTGAACTCCGCCAGCAGAGCTTCTTGTGGGCAGACGACCTTTCCACTTACGATGCGTTCATCAACTTCCCGTTCCATATCCCGTTCCTGGGAAGCCACCTCAGCTTGTTCTGCCTGCTGATGACGGTTACCAACATATTGAACACGAAGTACATGATGCAGCAACAGGATACGGGTGCCAATCCGCAGATGGCTGCCATGAAGTGGATGTCATACCTGATGCCTATCATGTTCCTCTTCATATTGAACGACTATCCTTCGGGATTGAACTATTACTACTTCATCTCTACGTTAGTCAGTGTGGTAACAACGCTCATCATGCGCAAGACAACCAATGAGGAAGCCCTTCTTGCTCAGTTGGAAGCCAACAAGAAAGACCCGAAGAAGATGAAGAAAACCGGTTTCGCCGCTCGTCTGGAAGCCATGCAGAAACAGCAGGAACAGATGATGAAAGAAAAACAGAACAAAAAGTAGTAAGACTACCGTTCAAGATATTCTTTTGCAGAAAGCCGGACAATGACATTTGCCCGGCTTTCTTATCCTTACGCCAATGAAAAAATCACAGACTCTAAATTATGCAGACTAAATACACCTACAAACAAATCTGGCTTATAGCCTACCCCATCCTAATCAGCCTCCTTATGGAGCAACTGATAGGTATGACGGACACCGCCTTCCTCGGACGTGTGGGCGAAGTCGAGCTGGGAGCATCTGCCATCGCCGGTGTCTTCTACATGGTCATCTTCATGGTTGCCTTCGGTTTCAGCATCGGGGCACAGATACTCATTGCCCGGCGCAACGGCGAACAGCAGTATAAGGAAATCGGTGACTTGTTCTATCAGGGCATCTATTTCCAAGTCGGGATGGCGACAGTCATGTTCCTGCTGTCCTATTGCTTCTCGCCGATTATCCTGAAACGCATCGTAGCCTCGGAACATATCTACGAAGCAGCCACCAGCTACCTGCATTGGCGTGTATTCGGTGCCTTCTTCTCGTTCAGCGCAGTCATGTTCCGTGCCTTTTTCTTGGGAACCACCCAGACCAAGACACTGACACTGAACTCCATCGTCATGGTGTTGAGCAATGTCGTATTCAACTATATCCTGATTTTCGGTAAATTCGGTTTTCCTGCACTCGGCATTGCCGGAGCTGCCATCGGCTCCTCATTGGCCGAGCTGGTTTCGCTGTTATTCTTCATCCTCTATACCCGTAGCCGTATCGACTGCTGCAAGTACGGGCTGGACCGTATTCCGAAGTTCCGGCTGGACGTATTGAAACGGATGCTGAACGTCTCTTTCTGGACCATGATACAGAATTTCTTCTCCCTCTCCACCTGGTTCTTGTTCTTCCTTTATGTGGAGCATCTGGGAGAGCGCTCGCTGGCAGTGACCAACATTGTCCGCAACGTGTCCGGCATACTGTTCATGGTACTCATGGCGTTTGCCTCTACCTGCGGGTCACTGGTCAGCAACCTCATCGGTGCAGGCCACTCCGATTGCGTGGCAGGCACCATCCGGCAGCACGTACGCATAGCCTACGTCTTCGTACTTCCGCTGGCATTGCTTTTCGCGGTGTTCCCCAAGCTGATTCTGGGAATTTATACCGACATACCCGACCTGCAGGACGCTGCCGTACATTCGCTCTGGGTGATGTGCTCCACCTATCTGTTCCTGGTTCCTGCCAATGTCTATTTCCAGGCAGTTTCCGGAACCGGCAACACGCGTACGGCATGGGGGTTGGAGATGGCTACGCTGGTCATCTACACAGCCTATATCACCTACATTATTCTGATTCTGCAACTCGACGTGGCCATTTGCTGGACCTCGGAAATGGTTTATTCCAGCTTTATTCTCATTTTCTGCTGGCTATATATCAAACGTGGGAATTGGCAAGGAAGGAAAATTTAGTATCTTTGCATTGAAATAACCGAAACAAAAAACATATATGAAACAAGTAAATCTACTACTTATGTCAGCAGCCATGACATTGGCCTCCTGCGGAGGAACAAAAGATGCCGGACAGCAGCAGGACGCAGCAGCGCTCATCCAGCGGTCGGACATCAAGATTGAAGGAAAGCGTATGACACCCGAGGCACTCTGGGCGATGGGACGTATCGGCAGTGTAGCCGTATCTCCCGACGAAAAGCAAATTGCCTACACGGTATCCTATTACAGCGTGCCCCAGAACAAGAGTAACAGCGAAGTCTTCGTCATGAATGCCGACGGTAGTGGCAATACCCAGATAACGCATGACGCCTGGCAAGAAGGACAGCCCACATGGTTCAAGGACGGCAAGAAGCTTGCCTTCCTCTGCAACGAAAGCGGCAGCAGCCAGGTATGGGAAATGAATCCCGACGGCAGCGGACGCAAGCAGCTGACTCAATACGAGGGAGACATCGAAGGGTTCTCTTTCTCGCCCGACGGCAAGAAACTCCTTTTCATTGCCCAGGTAAAGACCGTGAAGAGTACGGCAGACAAACATCCGGACCTTCCTAAAGCCACCGGCATCATCGTTACCGACCTGATGTACAAGCATTGGGACGAATGGGTGACTACTGCTCCCCATCCATTCGTTGCCGATTTCGACGGCAATGCCATCAGCAATGTCACTGATATTCTTGAGGGAGAGCCATACGAAAGCCCGATGAAGCCCTGGGGCGGTATCGAGCAGCTGGCATGGAGCCCGTCTTCTGATAAGGTGGCCTATACATGCCGTAAGAAAACCGGACTGGCGTATGCCATTTCCACCAACTCCGACATTTATATCTACGACCTTGCCTCCAAGGAAACCAAAAACATCACGGAAGAAAACAAGGGATATGACACGAATCCCCAATACTCTCCCGACGGCAAATACATCGCCTGGCAGAGCATGGAGCGTGACGGCTACGAAGCCGACTTGAACCGCTTGTTTATCATGAACCTCGAGACCGGCGAGAAACGTTTTGTAAGCAAAGCTTTCGAATCGAACGTGGACGCCTTCTTGTGGAACAAAGATTCCCAGAGCATCTACTTCATCGGTGTATGGCATGGCGAGACACAGATTTACAACATCGACCTTGCCGGAAACGACAAGCTTACCCAGCTCACCGACGGCATGTACGACTATGCTTCGCTTGCCCTTTGCGGAGACAAGATTATCGCCAAACGCCACTCCATGAGCATGGGCGACGAAATCTATGCCGTAAACAGTGCACGCAACGGCGACGCTTTTGCAGAAGCAGTGCAACTGACCACAGAAAACAAGCAGATTTACGACCAGCTGGAGATGGGTAAAGTGGAAGCCCGCTGGATGAAGACCACCGACGGCAAGCAGATGCTGACCTGGGTGATTTATCCTCCACAGTTCGACCCTAACAAGAAGTACCCCACCCTCCTCTTCTGTGAAGGTGGTCCTCAGAGTCCCGTCAGCCAGTTCTGGAGCTACCGTTGGAATTTCCAGATTATGGCAGCAAACGATTATATCATTGTAGCTCCCAACCGTCGCGGCCTCCCAGGCTTCGGTGTAGAGTGGAACGAAGCCATCAGCGGTGATTATGGCGGCCAGTGCATGAAGGACTACTTCACTGCCATTGACGAAATGGCCAAGGAACCTTTCGTCGACAAAGACCGCCTGGGTTGCGTAGGCGCCAGCTTCGGAGGCTTCTCCGTATATTGGCTTGCCGGACACCATGACAAACGCTTCAAGGCATTCATCGCACACGACGGTATCTTCAACATGGAAATGCAATATCTGGAAACGGAAGAGAAATGGTTTGCCAACTGGGATATGGGCGGCGCTTATTGGGAAAAGAACAACGCTACGGCACAACGCACTTTTGCCAACTCCCCGCATCTCTTCGTCGACAAATGGGACACCCCTATCCTCTGCATCCACGGAGAGAAGGACTTCCGCATCCTTGCCAACCAGGCAATGGCCGCCTTCGATGCAGCCGTGATGCGTGGCGTTCCTGCCGAACTGCTTATCTATCCGGACGAAAACCACTGGGTACTGAAACCTCAGAATGGCGTGCTGTGGCAACGTACCTTCTTTGAATGGCTGGACAAATGGTTGAAGCCGGCTAAGTAAAGCCTCTCAAAAACGATAAAAACAAATAATCCCGGATTCTTGACAAAGAGTCCGGGATTATTTGTTTTTATTGTACACCGCCCGATTCATTTTTTATGACTATAATTTGAAAGTATTAGGTGTAATACGTACCTTGATAGAAGTCCAAGAAAAAATCAAATCTCATCCCGATTTAAAGAAACGTTACTTTCTTAAGCCTGATGAAGTTATTTTATTAGCAGACGGAACAAAAATTGTTGTCAACAACCAGTGGGGAACATTATTTCCAAGATTTCTTGAAGCAGCAAAGAAACTGTACCAAGTAACCAATGATTCGGAAAGCAATACTCCAATATCCCGATTAAAGATTACTTTTGGTAATGGGAAAGTAATTCAAGAGATATGTCTTGAAAAATACTTTTTCATGAAGAGTACGTATATTGCGCTCAACAGTAAGATACACCCTATCAAGAAGATATAGCCATACCGTTGACAATAAATATATCCTACTATTATAAGAGTCTGTATTGTCATATAGGCCAGAGAGACTATGACATGAGGAATCTTCAGTTCATTCGCCATAATCTGATACAGATGCTTGCGATGCGGTAGCCCGATATTCTCAT
>OHBZ01000928.1_pt1 | contig 9996 bp, 8 predicted proteins | sample 1577551 | NCBI WGS metagenome assembly OHBZ01 (sample SAMEA3879544, study PRJEB24766) | human gut metagenome | biome: human-associated habitat; feature: feces | place: USA | collected 1985/1987
TATATAACAATTTTTGGTTTTAAAAAAATAAATAGTACCTTTGTGCACGCACACGAATAAAATATCCGGGTAGAAGATAGAGCGAAGATATTAAAGTCTTGGCAATTATCGGACAGGAGAACAGTGTTTTGGTAATTTGTAAAATGAAACGAATAGATAAATAACAATTTAAAATCATGTAATTATGGGAAAAATAGTAACCTTAGGTGAAATCATGTTGAGGCTCTCAACTCCGGGAAACACACGCTTTGTACAGTCTGATTCATTTGATGTAGTTTATGGCGGTGGTGAAGCAAACGTGGCAGTGAGCTGCGCCAACTATGGTCATGAAGCTTATTTTGTGACAAAATTGCCGAAGCATGAAATTGGTCAGTCTGCTGTCAATGCTTTGCGTAAATACGGTGTGAAGACTGATTTCATTACTCGTGGTGGCGACCGCGTGGGTATCTATTATTTGGAAACGGGAGCGTCAATGCGTCCCAGCAAGGTTATTTATGACCGTGCACATTCGGCTATCTCAGAGGCCGACCCCACTGATTTTGATTTCGATGCTATTATGGAAGGTGCCGACTGGTTTCATTGGTCAGGTATTACCCGCCATTTCCGACAAGGCTGCCGAGTTGACCCGATTGGCTTGCGAAGCCGCCAAACGTCATGGTGTGACGGTTTCCGTAGACCTCAACTTCCGCAAAAAACTGTGGACAAAAGAAAAGGCACAGTCTGTCATGAAACCGTTGATGAAGTATGTAGATGTATGTATCGGCAATGAAGAAGATGCGGAACTTTGCCTGGGTTTCAAACCGGAAGCAAATGTAGAAGCCGGCGAAACGAATGCCGAAGGGTATAAAGGTATCTTCAAAGCAATGGCGCAGGAGTTTGGATTCAAATATGTTATTTCAACCTTGCGTGAGTCGTTTTCTGCTTCTCACAACGGTTGGAAAGCAATGATTTATAATGGTGAGGAATTTTATGAATCAAAACGTTATGACATCAATCCCATTATTGACCGTGTGGGTGGTGGCGATTCATTCTCGGGAGGCATTATTCATGGATTGCTGACAAAACCCAACCAAGGTGCGGCTTTGGAATTTGCTGTTGCAGCTTCTGCTTTGAAGCACACCATCAATGGGGACTTCAATCTGGTTTCTGCCGAAGAAGTAGAAGCATTGGCAGGCGGTGATGCCAGCGGACGTGTTCAGCGATAAGAAGTTATAATTTAATTTGTAAGATAGTAAGAGATGGCAAGATTTGATAAGATAGCCGTATTGAACAAGATTGGTTCTACCGGCATGGTTCCTGTGTTCTACCATAAAGATGCAGAAGTGGCAAAGAAAGTGGTAAAAGCCTGTTATGAAGGCGGTGTTCGTGCGTTTGAATTCACTAATCGTGGTGATTTTGCTCACGAAGTATTTGCCGAGGTAGTGAAATATGCAGCTAAGGAGTGTCCCGAAATGGCAATGGGGGTCGGCTCGGTAGTCGATTCTGCTACGGCAGCACTGTATCTTCAGTTAGGGGCAAATTTCGTTGTCGGTCCGTTGTTCAATCCTGAGATAGCCAAGATTTGCAACCGTCGTCTGGTGGCTTATACTCCGGGATGTGGAAGCGTGTCTGAGGTGGGGTTTGCACAAGAAGCAGGCTGTGACCTTTGCAAACTGTTCCCCGGTGATGTACTTGGTCCGAAGTTGGTAAAAGGTCTGCTGGCACCGATGCCTTGGTCTAAACTGATGGTGACCGGTGGGGTAGAACCTACTCAGGAAAATCTTACTTCATGGATTAAGGCAGGTGTTTTCTGCGTAGGTATGGGCTCTAAGCTTTTCCCGAAAGACAAAGTGGAAGCGGAAGATTGGGCTTATGTGACTGCAAAATGTAAAGAAGCTTTAGGATACATCGCCGAAGCTCGTACTAATAAATAACAGGTGCGTCAAAAGTAAGTTGGCCTGTCATTTTGTTTAAAGGTGTGTATAAAAAAGGGGTAAAAGCCATCGCAGACTGAGTTTGCGGTGGCTTTTCGTTTAAAATATCAATGAAAAGATTGGCGGATAAACGATAATTTCGTTCTTTTGCCTAATATTTAGAAATAGAATTAAGAACCATTAACAACTCACATGAAAATGAAAAAGACTTTGATGAAACTGGCAGTTGTACTGTTGTGTATGACCTGCTCTGTACCTGCAATGGCACAGTTCAATTTGAAAAAAGCCGTAGGTGGCGCTGTGAAAGCTGCAAAGGCAGTTACGCTGACCGATGAGCAGATGAGAGAATATGTAAAAGAATATATTGACTGGATGGACAAGCACAATCAGGTATGTGCCGATGATGATCCATACACAGTCCGTTTGAAAAAGCTGACCGAAGGCTTGAATGAAGTGGAAGGCATTCCTTTGAATTTCAAGGTATACTATGTGATTGATGTGAATGCGTTTGCATGTGCTGATGGCAGTGTCCGTATTTTTTCTTCTCTGATGGACATCATGAGTGATGAAGAGTTGTTGGGTGTAATCGGTCACGAAGTAGGGCACGTGGCTCACAAAGATTCCAAGAACGGTTTCCGTACTGCGTTGCTGACTTCAGCTCTGAAAGACGGCATTTCTTCGCAAGGTGGTAAGGCTGCTGCACTTACAGAATCTCAGTTGGGTGATTTGGGCGAAGCATTGGTTAATGCCACTTATTCACAAAAACAGGAGCGTGAGGCTGATGATTATGGTTATGAGTTCCTGAAGAAAGCAGGGAAAAATCCGTGGGCGATGGCTTTGTCTTTCCAAAAGTTGAAACAGTTGCAGGAAGAAGCCGGTGCACAGAAAAGCAGCAAGCTGAATCAGTTATTCTCTACTCATCCTGATCTTGATGCCCGCATCAAGCGTATGGAGGAAAGAGCGACCGGAGAAGGTATCGAAAAGCCGGAGAATAAAGCACCGGAGGCAGCCCGATAAGACCGGTCATAACCTGAAATATAATATATGATATAATACAGGCGAAAGGCAGAAAGTGTTTCATGCCTATTATTTTATCATCCTGAACGCAGTGAAGAATCTGATAACACAAAGTAAATGTTATCAGATTCTTCATTTCATTCAGGGTGGCAGAGCTAAATGATAGCATTAGCAACCGTTTGAACATGCCCCCGGATACGCCGGGAGCAAACTATTTCTTCAACCACTTATCCAGCCAGCTAAAGAATGTACGTTGCCACAACACTCCGTTCTGGGGTTTCAATACCCAGTGGTTTTCGTCCGGGTAGAGCAATAGCTCGGCAGGAACTCCGCGAAGCACTGCCGCATTAAAGGCAGACATACCTTGTGAGGCTAAGATGCGGTAGTCCTTTTCACCGTGGATACACAGGATGGGAGTATCCCATTTATCAACAAAACGGTGGGGTGAGTTGGCGAACGTGCGTTGTGCCGTTGCATTATCCTTGTCCCAGTATGCGCCACCCATATCCCAGTTGGCGAACCACATTTCTTCTGTTTCCAGATATTGCTGTTCTATATTAAAGATACCATCGTGTGCGATGAACGCTTTAAAGCGCTTGTCATGGTGACCTGCCAGCCAATAGACTGAGTATCCTCCGAAGCTAGCGCCCACACATCCCAGACGGTCTGTGTCCACATAAGGTTCTTTCGAGATATCATCGATGGCCGACAGGTAGTCTTTCATACATTGGCCTCCGTAATCGCCACTGATTTGTTCCAACCATTCCATACCGAATCCGGGCAGACCGCGACGGTTGGGGGCAATGATGATATAATCGTTGGCTGCCATTATCTGGAAGTTCCAACGATAGCTCCAGAACTGGCTGACAGGGCTTTGCGGACCGCCTTCGCAGAATAGCAAGGTGGGGTACTTCTTGTTCGGGTCAAAGTTGGTAGGATAGATTACCCATGAAAGCATTTGCTTGCCATCGGTGGTCTTGGTCCATCTTTCTTCCACTTTACCCAATTTCAGCTGATTGAAGATGTGGTCATTCTCATGTGAAATCTGAGCCAACCGTCCGTCGGCAGGAGTGAGGGTATAGATTTCATCGGCTGCACTGATGGAATGACGTTTGGTAATCACCTTATCGCCTGCCATCGCCACCGAACCGTAATCGTACATACCGTCGGTCAGTTTCTTCACTTCGCCGTTCAGGTTTGTACTGTATATCATGCTGGTACCATGCCATACACCGACAAAGTACAGGCTTTGGGAATTATTGTTCCAGCAATAGTCGTCTACACCCGATTCGAAACTCTCGGTAATATAAGTCTTCTTTTTGCTGCCCAAATCCATCACACAAAGGCGGTTTCGGTCACTTTCATATCCGTCGCGCTCCATGCTTTGCCATGCGATGTACTTGCCGTCGGGTGAGAATTTGGGATTGATGTCATAACCTTTGTTCTCGTCCTTTACAGTCAGTTGGACTGCTTGTGGGGTAGCACCGTCCATTGCATTGGTCATGGTAGCAGGTATGCTGCTTTCAGTATAGTCCTTGCATAAATTCTCGGTTTTTTTGCTTTCCAAATCATAAAGGTAGATATCCGAATCGGTAGAGACGGCATAAGCCAGTCCTTGTTTCTTACGGCTGGTATAGGCTATTTGTTTAGAGTCGCTGCTCCATGCCAGTTGCTCGATGCCGCCGAATGGTTTCATCGGAGCCTCAAACGGCTCGCCTTCCATAATGTCGGTGGCCGTTCCCATCATGTTGCCGTCAAAGTCGGCTACAAAGGGATGCGGAATCGTTTCCACCCATTCATCCCAATGCTTGTACATCAGGTCGTTAACAATGATACCGCTGGCTTTGGGCAGGTCAGGATAGAGGTCTGCGGTGCGCTGACCATATTTCACTTGCGAGATGAAAAGAATTTTTTTGCCATCCGGTGAGAAAGAGAATCCTTCTATGTCTCCTTTAAAGTCGGAGATGATGCGGCGTTCCGAGCCGTCAGGATTCATTTCCCAAATTTGGCTGCCGCCACTTTCATTGCACAGAAATGCAATCTTGGTTCCCCCTTTTATCCATTGGGGCTCTCCTTCGTTCCAAGATGTTCGGGTAAGCAGGGTGTTGTTTTGTCCATCGGCATCCATTACATAAATCACACGGTGGCTTTTGTTTTCAGGAACACTGTAATATGCTACAGTATAGGCTATCTTCTTGCCGTCGGGTGATACACTCAGGCTACCTATACGTCCCATTGCCCATAGTGCTTCGGGAGTGAGGCGACCGTCTTTGATGGTAATTTCTTGTTTGCCGATAATGGGCTCGTAGCCCTGTCCTTCCTGTTTTATATCGGTGCAGGAAGAAGCCAGCATAAGTGCCGCTGCCATGATGGTTGCGCTTGATTTATTCATACTTAAAAGCTGTTTTTTGATGATTAAATGATTGCAAAAATACACATAAAAGCCGGTGAAGTGAAATGTTCTTGCATATTTGTTGTTTTCTTTGTTTGCTTTAGAGCAGGCTGTTGGTGTATTTTGTGCGTTTGTATGGCTATTTATTATTTCGCTTCACATAAATCATTCCGTTTCTTTTTCCTTCCGTTGTGATGCCGTTGGCGGGGTCTTCTCTCAATCGTTTCAGCTCGAGAGTGGCGCTTGTCTTGCGCAGTCCGGTCAGCTTCATATAGTCCGCCACGCGCATGAAGTGATTTTCGTCCAGATATTTCAAGGCGAGTGTGATACGTTCTTCCGGCGAGTAGGGCGAATGGTGGATGCGGCTTACCCCGGCACGCTTCAATTCACAATGCCGGGCGGTTTCCTTTATCAAATCTTTGCTGGCGCGGAAGTTTACTCCATTCACCATAATGCTTCGCGCGTTTCGTTTTTGTTCGTCACCGTCCAATGTGTCTGTTTCTTTGCCTTCGGCTATTCCCAAAGTGGGTTTGAATGTTCCCACACCGTCTATGCTCACGCTGTATCCCTGTGCCATATAGTAAGCCAGTTCATCGGCAAGAGTGGTAAGTACATGCAGTACATTTCCTTCGCTCAGTCCTGACCCCGGACGTGCCAACTTGCTGACAAATTCCCGGGCATTGATGTTGTGATAGGTTTTCATGCGATAAAATACCCGCCGTTCGCCTGAGCCGTCCAGGTCACTCATTTCCTGTTTGATGTATTCAGCCATAATTGTCTGTATAAAGTTGATATTAATAGTATCCAATGTCTTTGGATACCATATACAAAGTTACTATATGCCTGATGTATATCCTAATTTTTATCATTGATTTACAGGTTGATGCCGTTGATTTGTGGATTAGTGCTTGTGATTTATAGATTAGTGGCGATAATCCGGTTGTCTATCAGTAAGCTTCGCGGTTTGTGATGGCATGAGGGAGGCTTTGCAAGGGGAGGTAAAAGAGTATGAGACGGTGTGGTGGGGGATTTCAACTAGTGCATAGGCACCTCATCGGGTTGGCGTATCAAAAAGAAAAAGAGGGACGACCAAATCTCTTTGAGAAATGGTCGTCCCCCTTGATAATTATTTATTTAAAAAAATAGAATATTGCGAAGTCTTATTTTTTTCCTTTGTTCATTCTTTCCTGTTGCAGGCGTTCTTGCTCTTTCTGCAATGCTTCGAGCTTGGCCATCAGACCACCGCCGGCTTTACCGCCGTTTTTCTGTTTCTTCTTTTCCTTGTTGGCTTCCAATTGTGCAAGAAGTTTCTTTTCATCAGTTGTCTTGCGCAGGAAGACCATAGTCAGGATACCTATCAAACCGGAGATGAAGTAATAATAGTTCAGACCGGAAGAGTAGCCGTTGAAAATAAAGATAAACATCACAGGCATGATATACATCATCAGTTTCATACCCGGCATTTGCTGCTGGCCGGTGTCTTGTTGCTTCATGGTGTACATTGTGTTCAGGATGTTAGTAATGCTGAACAGCAAACAGAACAGACTCAAGTGATTGCCCAACAAAGGAATAGTGGTGCTCCAATGAATGATGTCATCGTAGGTAGACATGTCGGGAGCCCATAAGAAACTCTGCTGGCGCAGTTCAATAGCGTTTGGCACGAAGAAGAACAACGCCATGAATACCGGCATCTGAATCAGCATCGGCAGACAGCCACCCATCGGACTGACACCATACTTGCTGTAAAGTGCCATGGTTTCCTGTTGTTTCTTCAGCGCATCTTCCTTTTTGGGATATTTGGCATTGATTTCATTGATATATGGCTTTAATACGCGCATCTTGGCAGATGACATATATGACTTGTGGGTAGCCGGATACACCAATGCTTTTACGATAATGGTCATTAACAGTAGCACTATACCCATGCTCAGTCCCCAACCGGACAGCCAGTCGAACAAGGGGATGGTAAACCAGCGGTTAATCCATCGGATAATCGGCCAGCCCAAATATACCAGATCTTCCAGTTCCAGGTCTTTTTGCGAAAGGCTCAAGTCATTGCTTGCCAGCAGTGTCTTGAAATGGTTGGGACCGAAATAGAACTGCATATTGGTAGCCTGTTTTCCCGTGGGGTCAAAGAATGTGGTCATGTCTGCGGTATAGTTCTTCATATATCCGCTTCCCTCTTTTAGGGGAGTAGAGACCAGTGAAGCCTTGTCGAAGTCCTGATCGGCAATCAATACGCTTGAGAAGAACTGGTTTTTGAAAGCAATCCAGTCCAAGCGGTCGGTCACTTCTTCTTTGGCATCTTTCATTTCGTTCAGGTAGTCCGAGCCTTTGTCCACCGGCTTGTAGGTGAGCGAAGTATAACGTTGCTCAAAGCTGAACCCTTTTTCTAATTGGCGTGCACGCTGATGCCAGTTGATGTTGACAGTGTTGGCTGCTGCTGGGAAGAAATTCTGCATTCCGTTGGCGCGGATGGAGAAGTTCACCACATAGGTATTGGGTAGCAGCTTGTAGTCGAAATCGATATAGCCTGCACCGTTGGTGGCCAGCCGCATCGTCACTGTACTGTCGGTCACATTGGTTGGTCGGAAGTAAAGGTCTTCGGTCAAAATGTTTTCGTTCTTTCCTTCGAAAGCGAAGTTCATGCCCGAGTCTTTTTCGTCAAACAGCTCCAAAGGCTTACCGTCCTGACCGTTATAATCTTTTAGCGTGGCGGCGCATACGCGTCCGCCTTTATTGGTAAATGTGATTTTCACCAAATCGTTTTCCAGTGTTGTCAACTGCTCCGTTCCCTGGCTCGCGCCATAGAACAGTGAGGTAGAGTCTGCCTGTATTGTATAGGCCGCACTCTGCTGTGCTGCCTGTTCTTGCATGGCAGCTTCTTTTTGGGCGATAGCCTGAATGGAATCCTGGTAGTGTTTTGCACGTGCCATTTCTTCCTGGCTGGGACGGTTGTAGATGCTGAAGCCTATCACAACTGCACCAATCAGGGCGAATCCCACTAAAGTGTTTTTGTCCATTTTTTCTTGTTTACCTTATTTATATTATAATTCTCGTTTTATCCTTTATTAATGGCTGCCTTGATAAATGACAGGAACAAAGGATGCGGTTTCAGTACAGTACTGCTGTATTCGGGGTGGAACTGCACTCCGATAAACCATTTCAGGGTAGGAATCTCAACGATTTCCACCAAGTCTGATTCGGGATTGATACCGACACACTTCATGCCCGCTTTCTCAAATTCCTGCTTGTAGTCATTGTTGAATTCATAGCGATGGCGGTGACGCTCCTGAATGTGTTCGCTCTTATAGGCTTCGAAAGTTTTGGAATTCTGGTCGAGCACACATTCGTAAGCTCCCAGCCGCATCGTACCTCCCATGTTGGTGATAGCCTTCTGCTCTTCCATGATATCGATAACGTTGTGCGGAGTCTTTTCATCCATCTCGCGGCTGTTGGCATCGGCATATCCCAGTACATTGCGGGCAAATTCGATGGCAATGCACTGCATACCCAGGCAGATACCGAATGTAGGAACATTGTGTGTACGAGCGTATTTGATAGCTATAAACTTACCTTCGATACCACGCTGTCCGAAGCCCGGGCAGATAATGATACCGTCCATGTCTTTGATTTGCTCTTCCACATTTTCATTTGTCAGCTTCTCACTGTTGATGAAGTGGATGTCGGCCTTGCGGTCGTTGTATGTTGCTGCCTGTGACAATGCTTCAAGGATGGATTTATAAGCATCCTGCAAATCATATTTTCCCACTAAGCCTATTTTAACTTTTTCAGTAGCTTTGTGACGACGGTCGAGGAAATCCCTCCACGGGCCGAGGGTAGGAGTCTCGCCTACGGGTAAGCCCATTTTCTGTAGGATGGTAACGTCCAGTCCTTGTTCCTGCATGCGCACCGGAACCTCATAAATAGTAGGCATATCCATGGATTGCACCACTGCATTCTCGTCTACATTGCAGAATAGAGCGACTTTCTTTTTCAGGTTAGTGCTCAATTCGTGTTCTGTGCGAAGTACCAAAATATCCGGTTGGATACCTACGGATTGCAATTCTTTTACAGAGTGCTGTGTCGGTTTTGTTTTCAGCTCACCGGCAGCAGCCAGATAAGGTACATATGTGAGGTGTACGCATAAAGCGTTACGTCCCATTTCCCATTTTAACTGACGGATACTTTCTAGGTAAGGCAAGGATTCGATATCACCTACCGTACCTCCGATTTCGGTGATTACGAAGTCAAATTTATTTTTAGTGCCTAATAATTTTACGTTGCGCTTAATTTCGTCAGTGATATGGGGAATAACCTGAATGGTCTTTCCCAGATAGTCGCCACGGCGTTCCTTGTCGATAACGCTCTTGTAGATGCGACCGGTTGTAATGTTGTTGGCTTTGGTTGTCTGGATTCCCAAGAAGCGTTCATAGTGTCCCAGGTCAAGATCGGCTTCGTGGCCGTCTACGGTTACATAACATTCACCGTGCTCGTATGGATTCAGAGTTCCCGGGTCGATGTTGATATACGGATCAAACTTTTGAATGGTAACATTGTAGCCTCTTGCTTGCAGCAATTTACCTATTGATGATGAAATAATACCTTTGCCCAATGAAGAGGCAACACCACCAGTTACGAAGATATACTTAGTTTCTCCCACGACTTAATATT
>OHBZ01000931.1_pt1 | contig 9987 bp, 10 predicted proteins | sample 1577551 | NCBI WGS metagenome assembly OHBZ01 (sample SAMEA3879544, study PRJEB24766) | human gut metagenome | biome: human-associated habitat; feature: feces | place: USA | collected 1985/1987
AATGTCCGCAGCACAATATGCCAGTGTTGGTTCGCACACAATACTTGCACGGATTTTCGTCAGTTCTCCCTCCGGCTTGTCCGGATACTTGTGATATAAAAAATCGCTGGATACCAGTTCCAGCACAGCGTCTCCCAAAAACTCCAGTCTTTCATTGCACTGTTTTTTTGCCATTCTGTGTTCGTTTGCATAAGAGCTGTGAGTCAGCGCACGGCAAAACAGTTCTTTGTCCCGGAACTCATAGCCGGTAATTTCCTGCAGTTCGTTTAAATCACGATTCATAATTTCCTGCATGCTCCTTCCTATTACAAACAGTGTGCCGGTGCTTTTCCGGAACTCTGTCTTGTGTTCTCTCAGGTATTCAGAAAAGGGGCGCGCAGATATTCTGCGTCAGCCCCTTCGCTTTTAGCAACCTTAGTTCATTGCGTTCTTAATCTGCTCTACAGCATCTCCTACCGTAGCGATCTGCTCGGAAGCCTCAGACGGAATCTCAATGTCAAACGCCTCCTCAATTCCCATGACAATCTGGGCAATATCCAGAGAATCTGCCCCCAGATCCTCCACAAAGGAAGTATCCAGAGTAATATCATCCGTCTCCACGTTCATAACCTCTGCAATGATTTCCTGTAACTTTTCAAATTCCATAAATCCCTCTCCTGTCCTTATTATTTTTCTGCCTGTTCTTTGGCATCCAGGCTTTCCTTGATTTTTTCACTAATCCCCTGTTCTTTAAAGGTCACACACTGAATAATGGAATTGCAGACCTCGCCAGCCTTTGCATTTCCATGGGTTTTCACCACAAGGCCTTTCAGTCCCAGAAGGGGCGCTCCGCCATACTGGGAAGCATCAAAACGCTTCAGGGTTTCCTTCAAAGCAGGCTTAACAAGCAAAGCACCCAGCTTGCTCCTAAAGGAGCTCATCATTCCCTTTTTTACCATGCTGATCAGTGTAGCCCCGGTGCCTTCATACAGCTTTAAAATTACATTTCCGGTAAATGCCTCACACACAATTACATCTGCTCCGCCATGAGGGATCTCTCTGGCCTCAATGCTTCCTGTAAAATTCAGATCCTCACATGCCTTTAACAGAGGGAAGGTTTCCTTCACCAGTGCATTGCCCTTTTCCTCTTCCGCGCCGACATTCACAATTCCCACTCTGGGTCTGGTAATACCTATTACATGTTCCATGTAAATAGAACCCATCCGTGCAAACTGAACCAGATGGGACGGTCTGGCGTCCACATTGGCACCGCTGTCAAGAAGAAGGGATACCCCCTTTTCTGTGGGAATCAGCGCACCAAAGGGAGCTCGCTCCACACCCTTGATCCTGCCGACAATCATCTGTCCGCCAACTAAAACCGCTCCGGAATTTCCGGCAGAAACAAAGGCATCTGCCTCACCCTTTTTCACCAGGTTCATTCCTACAACAATAGAAGAATCCTTCTTGCGGCGGATGGCGTTCACCGGAGGCTCATCCGTAGCTATGATCTCTGAGGCAGGGACTATCGTAATCCGGTCCTGGGAGACGCTGTACTTCTCCAGCTCCTTTCTCACCACTTCCTCCTGTCCTGTTAAAAGCACCTGAATATCGCTTCTTTTGGACACTGCATCCACTGCACCCTTTACAATTTCGCCTGGGGCATTGTCGCCTCCCATGGCGTCCACAGCTATCCTAATCATTTACGTATCTCCTTTCCGGTGTCTGCCGGTAACTCTGTTCCTTAACTAATATACTAAATTATGGTATATAAATCAATATATATTTTTACAGCTCCATACGGAACTCATAAAACAGAAAAGCTTATATCAGGACAGATTCTCGAAGAATATTTAATTTCACGAAACAAACTTTTCTGTGAAATTAAACAACCCCGCTCCCACAATCAGGGAGCAGGGCTGTTCGGTCTTTTATTTCATTTTCTTGTAACGTTCTGCCATCTCATCCAGGCTTACCTGCTCAACCAGAGGAGCCTTTCCGAAGGAGCCAAACTGAACAATCAAAGTACCAACAACTTCCCGAACTCCGCGTTCCACGCAATCTACAATTGCTGCAACATCATCATCCGGAATGTTTCCATACATTACGGTATCCATAATCGGAGGAAGGAACACACGAGGATCAAACTGATTCTTCTTGCTTTCCAGCAATTCATAAATAGCACCGATGGAGCTGCTGCTCCGTTTCTCCGGATATTTGGCAAAAAGTTCCTTCATATTGCGGGTAACTGCCAAACGAATATCGGTATCTACGTTGATTTTGCTGATGCCGCAGGGAATAGCACTCTTGAGCTCTTCAATAGAAATACCATAAGTATTCGTCAGTTCGCCGCCCAGACCATTAATCTCGTCTACAATATATTTCGGAACGGTAGAAGAGCCATGGGAAACAAGGGCACCGAATATTCCAAGATGATTCATGCATTCCCGGATTGCAATTGCAATCTCTTTTCTCAGTTTAACATCTTTTCCTTTTGATGCACCATGCATGGTTCCATAAGAAATTGCAAGAGCATCTACACCTGTTTTCTGGAAAAATTCTACTGCATCCAGGGGATTGGTGTAAGTGGAAGACGCAGAAAAAACATGATCCTCTACTCCTGCCAGAACGCCCAGTTCTCCTTCTACACTAACGCCTCTGGCATGCGCATACTTAACAACTTCCCGGGTCAGCTCAATATTTTCCTTAAACGGAAGGGAAGAACCATCAATCATAACAGAGGTATATCCTCCCTCAATCGCCGCCACACAGGAATCAAAGTCTCTTCCATGATCCAGGTGGAGTACAATTGGAATCTCTGAATCAGCACCGTACTTTTTCACTGCATTCGCAATATTTCTAGCACCGATTTTTTTATCTTCCAGGGTTGCGTTCTTAAAATCTGTTCTTCCGCCCATGAATCCGTTAGCCAGATCCGCGCCCTGAAGAATCGCTGCGGAACGGAACATCTCATGAACCTCGATCGCTGCCTTAGCCTGAGCAACAGCATTTACATTAAATGCGCCCTGACCAAAACCGTATTTCACTGTTGCCTCCAGAAGAGGCCGTAATGGAATTAATGGCATGTTGCTTCTCCTTTCACGACTGCATGCATCAAAAATACGCATAAGCAATTCCCTGTGTCTTAGCCCTGATATACATCATCCTTCATCATCAGATGAACTGCGCCCAGCTTAAAGGTCTGAGGCAGAGCCAGAATGTTGGGGTTCGGTCCTACAAATTTCTTCTTTGCATCCTCCAGAGCCTCTTCAATCGTCGCTCTTGTCTTAAGACCCATTCCTCTTGCGTAGCCCGGCTCCTGAGCGCCGCACAGATAGATAGCAGAGGTGTTCATTTCTGCAATGTGAGCACAGCTAATCATAGAAAAGCCGTGGAACGGATGGAAGGCATTGCAGAAGCGGTATTTGCGGATATATTCCTCATTGGTTGCAAAATACTCACCATACCGGTTCATATCCGGAAGAGTATTCATGTAGTCCTTCTGGAACATATCATACATTTCTCTTAAATACGGCCACAGCTCATCGTGGAAATAGCCGTTGCACAGAGAAGCACAGATAATGACACAATTATCGCTCATAATTCTCTTATGACGGATTACCTGAGCGGAAATCGCCTGCATCAGCATGATGGGGTTCGTTCCCATACCTTCGCCGTAATGGAAGAACTGAGGCATACCAAAAATCATAACATCATACTTTTTCTCTGCCCACGGAACATAGGTACGCTTATCTGCCATAATCCAGGAATGAGGCTGCATTACCTTAGCATAGCCGCTGTTAATCTCAATCTGGCGTGATCTGGTATCCAGAACTGCATCGCAGCAGAAGAATTTCTTGCCCATGCATTTTTCCATGTGCTGTCCAATCTCATCAAATTTAGTACGCATCAGAGACTTGCCGCTTACCGGTGTAAAGTCCTTGCGATGCATAACCTGCGGAACATGATGAGATGCAATGGATCTCCAGTGGGTAATACCTGTTGCACAGTGCTTGTATCCTCCGGAATAACCGCCGTACGGGTTACCCTGTGTATGGCCAATCAGAATTGCCACGTCACTGTCATATACATACTTATTCATCAGTACAGGGTCACCGCGATCGGTAGTTCCCAGATCAACCAGATGATCGTAATCCTCACTGTCATGGTTAATAATCTGATGCGTATACCAGAATTCGTTAAACAGCTCATCCCCCAGAACACCGCGGATTTCCTGCTCTGTATTCTTTCTGTGAAGACCGTTTGAGCAGATCAGAAGAATATCCTTCTTTTCTACGCCTGCTGCATACAGTTCCTGAAGAATCAGACGAATCGACACCTTTCTGTGAGAGGTCGGCTGCTCTCCCCCCTTCACGCGGTCCGGGAAAATAATAGTAACCTTGGAGCCTTTATGAGCCAGCTTAGAAAGCGGCTCCATTCCCATTGGATTGCGGATAGATTCCAGGGTTTTTGCCTCAATCTGATCCTCTGGGATATAAGGCGGATCCGGAACAGTCTCTCCTGGAATAAAAATGTCTGTAGAATCCGGAAGTTCTGCGGTCATCAGTCCATGTCCGTACTCAAATGATACTTTCATATATTACCTCCTTGAGTTTAATTTCATTTTATTTTCTGTGCCGTCAAAGACGTCACAAGCAGATAATTTTATTATTTACCCATATAGGTGCGGATGATTTCCAGATATTCCTCCGGATAATATCCAATCTCACCAGAGAAGCGGGTCAGGGCAATCAGACCTCCATCCATTACCGGAATCGATGCCAGCATTTTTGCATTGTCTGTTTTCAGACCGCCGCCGTAAACCACATCCATTCCCCCGGTCACTTCTTTTACAAAGGTACCAATCATGGTTATGTATTCCTGATCCGGCGGAGTTTTTCCAGGTCCAATCGCCCAGATTGGCTCATAGGCAATGGTAACCATAGACTTGTCTACACCCTCCAGACCAGTTTCCAGCTGTTCTCTCAGCACCTCCTGCCATCTGGACTGCTCCTCAGAGGATTCTCCAATGCAGTAAAGTACTTTAAGACCTGCTTTTACAGCAGCCTTAATCTCCTGATTCAGCAGACGGTTTACTGCTGCTGTATCGGTAACACCTGCCTCTGCCAGAACCCCAGCCTTGTCGCGGCGCTCCTCACAGTGACCAATGATGGTTGTTGCACATCCAATTGCCTTTGCTGCATTAGCAGTTCTGTTTGAAGTAAAGGCACCGAAATTTCCGCCAACTGCCGTATCATCCCGGTATACGCTCTGACAGCCTACCTGTACGGGGCTGTTTTCACAGAGAGCATTGACTGCCGGAATCAGATGAGCCTCTGGAAAATACATGGCAAACTCCACGTCCTCTCCCTCATAGGCCTTCAGCGCTTCCTGTGTATTCTCAACAATATAGCTTCCCCACTGATGGATGGGGGCAATGGCATTGACTCCGCCAAACTCTTTGGGGATGTCAAACCGTTTCAGATTTAAAAAAATATGCTTCATGCCTGTTCTCCCTTTTCTTCTCTGTAAAGCTCCTGAAAATCAATGAAATCACGGATTTCGCTTCCAATCAGCGGTTTGCACCAGTCAGTAAATGCCTGGGTTACATCGTTGCCCCGCTCGTTAATATATTCTCCTGGAAGGGTACGCTCATACAGCATAACCTCTTCGATGGGGATCATGCGGGTATGCATTTTATAGGAGCCGTCCGGTGTCTCTTCCCGGATAAAGCCCACCATAGTTCCGCCTTCGCCTCGCATGGCTGCTTTCAAAGCTTCCCGGCCAGCCAGAACAGCCTCGTCCCGATCCAGACTGGACTGAAGCGCGATAGATGCCCGGCCACAAAGCCCCGGCTTTTCACTTCTGGCTTTAATTCCCAGATTCTTAATTACCAGCTCTGCCAGATAAGCGCTGACATCACCATAATACACAGACCGTCCGCTCTTGAAAATCGGAGGAACAATCGGCTCCCCGTTTTCTTTTTTCAGTCCCTCACTGGCAACAACAACAACACCGCCCTGCTGATCATACAGCCGTTTTACATCCTCCAGAAACTCCTCTTCTTTAAACGGCCGTTCCGGAAGATAAATCAGATGCGGCGCATCGCCTGGTTTTTTTCTTGCCAGAGCAGAGGCTGCGGTAATCCATCCGGCATTACGGCCCATAGCCTCAATAATGCAGACATGAATCGGCAGCGCCTTTACATCTACGCCAACCTCTGCCGTTGTTTCTGCAATATAGCGAGCAGCACTTCCATATCCAGGGGTATGATCGGTAATAGCAATATCGTTGTCAATGGTTTTGGGAATTCCCACAACACAGACACCTGCATCCTTACATGCCCGATAAATTTTTCCGCAGGTATCCATGGTTCCGTTTCCTCCGTTTAACAGAACATACCGGATATCATGCTTTTTAAAAATCGCCCCCATGGCGCTGCGGACCGTCTTATCGTTATAGACGTCGACACAACCTTCACCTGATAATCCTCTTCCTCCAGCGCATAGCGGGAGGAGCCGATAGCCGTAGCCGGTGTGGTTAAAAGAAGCTCCAGTTTTTCCTGGGGATATTTCATCAAATCAAGAAACTGCTCCTTTAACACCGCCTCGCTTCCTCCGATGGCTCCATACACATGATCGATGACGCCGCTCTCCTTTGCTTCCATAATAACACCATATAAAGAAGCGTTAATCACTGCCGTAGGGCCACCGCCGTGTACTACCAGTACATTTCCTGCCATCCCGTTTTCCTCTCCTTTCATTTCAGAAATCCTTCTGTTTTATTTTTCGTATACCAGCATTCCCTTTACATAAGTTCTGCAGACATTACATTCTTCATCCAGAGCAACTAGGTTTGCTGCTTTTCCTTCTTCAATGGAACCAACCCGATCGTAAACCCGAATCAGCTTTGCCGGATTTTCTGTCAGCATAGGAATGATTTCCTCCAGCGGACGTCCTGTAAATTTCAGCAGATTCTTCAATGCCTGACCAGAGGTCAGCGTGCTTCCCGCCCGGCTTCCTCCATTTGCCAGCTGTGCATCCCCGTCCACAACAACAACATCATTAACGCCCAGCTTATATTTTCCATCAGGAAGTCCAGCCGCCATAATAGAATCCGTAATAGCAACTACCCGATCCAGCCCCTTGGTCTTAATAATCAGGCGAACTGTTCCGGGATGAAGATGACGTCCGTCACAGATAATCTCACAGTAAACCTTGTCATCCTCCAGAACCGCTCCCCAAATTGCCGGAAAATGCTGATGAAGAAGCTTCATAGCATTTCCTGTATGAGTTGCTGCTTCTGCACCGTTTGCAATCGCTGCCTGGGCAGTCTCGTAATCCGCTCCAGAATGTCCGATTGCTGTAACAATCCCCAGCTTTCCAATCTCAGCAATGAACTCAACCATTCCATCCAGCTCCGGTGATACGGTGATGTAGCGAATTCTTCCCTCTGCTGCTTCCTGATACTCCTTCAGAAGTTCGAGATTAGGCATCTGAAGCAGATGCTCTGGCATTGCGCCTTTGTAGGCCGGGCACAAAAATGGTCCTTCCAAATGAATTCCCAGCAGTTCGGCTCCTTTATGCTCCAGGTTCTCCCACTGTTTAAACTGCTCAATGCACCATAAGGTCTGCTCTCTTGTATCTGTCAGCACAGAACCCAACCAGCCGGTAGTGCCCTGGCTTGCCTGAAAACGGCAAACCTTCTCAAAATCTTCCGGTTTTGCAGCATTTACATCCACACCAACTGCCCCATGGGTATGAATATCAAGAAAGCCCGGTACAATCCGATAGCCAGAAACATCAAAAACCTCAGCACCGTCTGCTTCAAGATTACTGCCAATCTGCCGAATCACACCATCTTCTGTCAGGATGTCAGCAGCCACGAATCTATGATCTCTGTAAACAGTGCCGCCTTTCAGCAACGTTTTCATGCAAAACCTCCCCTTTCTTTCTATCCGTGTTTAGCCTTCCAATGCTGCCACGAAATCTGTAAACGTCAGTGTAAGATCCGGATGACTCTGAAGCAAGGTTACCGGAAATTCAGCAGTAGGTTCACCATAAGCTGCTCTGCGGACAACTGCTCTGTGCCAGTTACGGAAACAGCCCAGGCGAATTTTCCTTGCATGAGCAATCTCATAAATACCAATGGTTACACAATAGTGTGGCATATCTTCCAGGGCACCATTAAAATCACCAATCGCATTCGCTGCTCTCGTTTCCGGACTGATTTCCAGCACTCTCGTTTTCTGTGCAAGGAATTCATCTCCTGTCAGGGAAGGATCTGCTTCATTAAATGCTACATGACCATTGATTCCAATGCCTCCAAATGCAATATCAACTCCTCCAAGACGTTCAATCAGCTCCGGAATATAGGAAATGTTATTGGGATCCGGGAATACTCTCTGTTCTGGCGGCATTACCAACTCCGGTTTCACCTTCGAATACACCGTTCTTTCCATAAAACCGCGGAAGCTCAGAGGATGATCCATAGGAACCCATTGCTTTTCGTCGTCAAGATATTCATCCATGTTAATAAACCATGTGTTTTTTAAACTGATATTTCTTTCATTTACCATTTCAACGAAAAATGGATACTGGCCAACCGGGCCGACAGGGCAGATAAATACCGTTGTTTTTCCCTCTGCGTTGTGGGCTTCAATTGTTTCAGCCATTTCCCCTGCCATATGACGAAATACCTGCTCATTATCCGCCATACATACAAGGGAAATCTTCGGATTTGCAAGAAGTTCCTCTTTGCTGTATCCGTAGTATTCGTGTCTCATTGTGACATACCTCCTTTTCTTATTTTCATTGTAACATAAACCAGTCTTTTTTGTTCAAATTTTTACTCAATCGTTTGCCTTATTTTTACACAAAGAGATGGGATAAATTTAAATCCCGGATCATAGACACAATTTCCTTTGTTCTGCTGCATCCGAATTTCCGCAGCAAGCTTTTAATCTGAGTTTTGACGGTGATCATTTCCACACAGCGAACCTGCGCAATCTCTTTTACTTTCATTCCTTCCAGCAAAAGCTTTACCAGTTCTCGCTCTGCTGCTGTTAGCTGAGAAACATTATGAATGAAAAACAAAAGGCTCCGTTCTGAACGCTGCAAGCGGGAGTATTCACGCATAATCGTTTCCTGAATGCGAGAATTCATTGTCGCCCGCCCAGCAAAAGCATTTCTGATATGAGACAGGATCTCTTCACTATCCTCTCCTTTTACCAAATAATCAACAGCCCCTGTTCCCATGGCAGTAATGATCATCTCATTCGTTTCATGAGCTGTCATAAAAATAATCTTCTGTTCCGAATTCTTATCCCTGATTTTTTCTGCCGCAAGAATCCCTGCGTTGATGGTTTCCATTTCAATATCCATCAAAATAATATCTGTCGCTTCTTTTTCTGCCAGCTCTACTGCCTGGACACCTGTTTCTGCTGCCCACACAACCTGCATATCTTCTTGGCTGTCAATCAGCTCCTTTAGATCTTCCCGAATCAGTTCAAAATCCTCTACAATTGCTACTTTTATCATACTTCCCCTCTCTTCCACTTCAAGTTTAGTCTCTTTCTGGGTTCATATCGAGGTATCATCATACAAAAACTGGTTCCTTCTCCAGGAACGCTTTCCATCTTCATCATACCAAAATGCCCCTTTACAATTTCTCGTACATAATAAAGTCCCATTCCCCAGTTATTATTGGTATTTTTACTCGTATAAAATGGATAAAAAATTTTCTGCCGTTCCTTTTCTGCGATCCCATTTCCATTATCCCGAATTTCAAATCCAATATAAAAACGTTCACTGTGAAGAATAATTTGAAGAATTTCTTTTTCTGTTTTTCCAGAAACTAAAAATGCCTCATGAGCATTGGTCAGCAGATTATACACAGCTTCTCCCAAATGCTGCACATCCGCCAGAATAACCTCATCCTGATCTCCGAGAACATCTACGGACACTCCTCGATATTTCTGCTGAAACTGCCGGATTGCCTGGGTAACCACCT
>OHBZ01000963.1_pt1 | contig 9742 bp, 6 predicted proteins | sample 1577551 | NCBI WGS metagenome assembly OHBZ01 (sample SAMEA3879544, study PRJEB24766) | human gut metagenome | biome: human-associated habitat; feature: feces | place: USA | collected 1985/1987
AAGGGGAACGCAAGTCGTTCAACAAGGGCAAGCGTGATTCGGAGTTCAAGCTGGAATCCAAGACGGGAGAACTGCGCAACAACACGGCTTTCATCGAAGCCATGACGGAAGACTGGAACCGTTTTCTTTCCGTTGTGCAGACTGATAAGGAAAGCAGCCGCCTTAATCTTGTTAAGGTGGACGGCGTGGATTCAACGGATGAGAAGGTCATCGGTAAGCGTTTGCAGGAAATCGCCAAGAACGCCACGACTGGTGGACTGTACAAGGCTGTCGGGGAACTTTACGGCTTTCCGATAAAGGTGGTCAGCGAGAGGACACTCAAAGAAGGTCTGGAGTTCACCGACAACCGCTTCGTGGTCGAGGGGAACTACAAGTACACCTACAACAACGGGCATCTGGCGATGGCAGACCCGATTGCTGCCGCACGAAACTTTCTGAACGCATTGGAGAGGATTCCGACCATCATCGACCAGTACAAGTCTAAGAACGAAGTGCTGGAAAAGGAGATTCCGCAGTTGCAGGAGATAGCGGGCAAGGTGTGGAAGAAGGAGGACGAGCTGAAACAGCTGAAGTCCGAACTCGCCGCACTGGACCGCAAGATACAGCTTGAGCTGGCTCCTCCGGAGCAGGAAAACACGGAAGAGAACCGGCAAGGCAACGAGAAAAAACAGACGGAACAACAGCCGGAAAGCCCGCACGTGGACTTTGTACGCAGTCATTTAATTATAGGGAGACCCGGTTTATCGGAATCCAAAGGTGTAAAACTTTAATATCGAAGTCTTGACAGAAAAAGCCAGTGGTTGAATTTTTCACCACTGGCTTTAATTCTAATAATTTTTCAATCTAATATGACCGAATCTATAACGTTAAATCATAGATTATGTGTCTATTTGTGAAGAAAAAGACGTAACTTTGTATCAAAATCAAATAAGCATAACAATGGAGCCATCTATATACAGTTTTTCACTTTATACCGCACTGCCGTTGATGTTATTCTTCGGCTTTTATTTTTTGTTTGCAAAGACTCCTGAAAAGAAAATTTTCAAGAATTATCTCCGCTCCCGACAGATTATGGGTATAGCTATGCTGCTGCTTTCGGCAAATTATTCGGTACATTTCTTCTTTGGTATCCGATTCAAAAATGCGGATTCTGCCATATTGATGAACATGTCCACATACTTCCTGTGCTATTCTCTGTTCAGTTCGGCATTGATAATGTTGCTTGATCGTTTTTACATTACCAAACGGCGTGTGTGGACACATATCATTTCATGGATTATATTTTCAACTCTTTCCGGAGTTGTGTTGTTCCTGTTGCCAAGCGGAATCATGCAAAAAATCTCTTTATTTGCTTTAGCTGTCTGGTTAATCGTTTTTGGAGTCGTTTTAGCTCGCAGAGTCATAATTGCATATCGTAGAGCCATTCGGATTTTCAATGAAACTCAGGCGGATGATATAGGCACATATATCGAATGGCTTTCCATATTCACTTATTGGGCTGTTATCTTCGGTGTCGGATGCGGATTGCTGACATTTCTGCCAGACAAATATGTTTTTATCTGGATTTTGTCGTCAATACCGTTCTACAGCTATCTTTTCTACAGCTATCAGAACTACCTGCTGTTCTATGAACAGGTGGAAAATGCTTTTGAGCAAGATATACAGTCTGAAGAAGAACTTCTGACAGATACGGAAACAGAACCTGAAATAGTTTCTGAGAAAGAAGTTCCAGTGTCCTATACAGAAATTATAGAGAAAGTGGCCAACTGGATAAAGACAGACGGCTATGTCCAGCAGGGACTTACCATAAAAGAACTGTCCGAAATACTTCATACGAACCGTACCTATCTTTCCGCTTATATCAAGACTACGTATAAAATGACATTCCGCGAATGGATAACCGGTCTCCGGTTGGAGTATGCGAAAAACATACTGAAGGAGCATCCGGAAATCAATATACAGAAGCTGGCTGAGTCTTCCGGTTTTCTTTCCCGCAGTAACTTTATCAAATCATTTACAGAGAAGGAAGGATGTACGCCTGGCAAGTGGAAAAAAGCAAATCTGGAATAATTTGTGTGGTAAAAAGCCGATGAAAAAGGTCTCAGAAGCTCATTTTCAAAAAGTGCTCAAGCGACAAAAAAGTGCTAATTCGACAAAAAAAGTGCTCAAACGACAATTTGAAAAGTGCTCAAACGACAATTTTTATAAAACGCTATATTTCAACAGAAAAAGTTTTTGTAATATTTTGGGCGCTGAATGGCATTTATTACCTTTGGAGAAGACAAAGATAATAAATTCAAGTTTATATGAGCAGAAAAATCACTTTTCTCACCCTGTTTCTGTGGCTGATGACGGTAACTTTTCCTGTCATTGCGCAGCAGAAAGCAGACACGACCTACACCTTCCGGTTCGTTCCGCAGAAGGACATGTTCTACGTGCCTTGGAATGGCAATGACACGGAACTTGCCCGTCTGCTGGAATGCATCGAGCGCAACAGAACGGACATTCTTGACGGCAGGCTGCCGCTGCTGGTTGACGGCTACTGCAACTCGCTGGGCAGTGAAGCCGAGAACCTTGCCACGGCGAAGATCCGTGCCAACCGTGTGAAATCCGAACTGATTATCCGTGCGGAAATAAAAGAGGAGAATTTCATTACCCGCAACCATGCGACTGAGGGTGATTTTGTCACCGTGCGCCTGACGGTACCGGTAAAGGGAACTGCCGCGACGGATGCGGAAGCACGACGCAAGGCGGAAACCGAACGACTGGAAGCCGAGAAGCGTGCCGAACAGGAACGGCTTGCCGAAGAGCAGCGCAAGGCGGAAGAAGCCCGACTTGCCGCTGAAAAGGCAGAAGCCGAGAAAGCCGCTCAACAAAATACACTTGCCGACACGCCGTCGGAAACCAAAATCACAACTGATTATCATCTCTCCCTGCGTGCCAACCTGCTGCGCTGGGCTACCCTGACACCAGATCTTGGCGTGGAATGGCGCATCTGCCCATCGTGGGGCATTGCCGTAAACGGCTCGTGGACTTCATGGACGTGGAGCGACAAGGACCGCCGCTATGCACTCTGGGAAGTGGCTCCGGAAGTGCGTTACTATATGGGTGAGAAGAAAGCCTGGTATCTGGGCGCGATGTTCAAGGCCGGACAGTTCAACTACAAGTTCTCCGAAACAGGCAAGCAGGGCGACCTGATGGGTGGCGGCATCACCGCTGGCTATCAGCTGCGGCTGAACAAGGCACTGGCTCTTGATTTCAACCTCGGTCTGGGCTACCTGAATGCCGATTTCGAAAAATATGAAGTCATCGACGGTGTACGTGTACGCCGCGGCAACGAAACAAAGGACTGGTGGGGCCCCATCAATGCCGGTGTGACATTGGTATGGAAGTTATTCTAACACGGAGGAATAGAATATGAAAGCAAGACAATATATAAATATGATGGGAATGGCAGCCGCCGTGCTGCTCTCTTCCTGCGTGAAGGACACGCTCTATGACACGCCACACCCCGACAGCGGGAAGATTGCGGTGACAGCCGACTGGTCGGCCCGCGGTGAGGGTATCGACATACCTGCCACGTGGACGGTCACCATGGGTGACTATACGGGTACGGAGACTTCCGCCACCCATGCCCCCGACCATCTGTTTGCTCCGGGCAGCTACACCCTTGCGGTGTGGAACCCGGCTGAAGGAATCACGGTGAACGGCACCACAGCCACCATTGCCGCAGCCACGGGAACCCGGGCAGGCACGGATACCTTTGTGAACAATGCCCCGGGATGGTTCTTCACCTATACGGAACAGGTGACCATCGAGAAAGACAAGGACTATCCGCTGACCGCCGCAATGAAGCAGCAGGTACGCGAACTGACGCTCATCATCAAACCGACGGGTGATGCCGCCGGACGCATCACGGAGATTGTTGCCCATCTGACGGGTGCAGCCGGAACACTCGACTTCGCTACCGATACCTACGGAGCCGCTTCAAACGTCGTGCTGCCCTTCACCAAGATTACCGAAGGTGACGATGCCGGCAAGTGGAAAGCCACGGTGCGGCTGCTGGGTGTGACCGGCACGGAACAACTGCTGACGGGTGAAATCCGCTATGCTGACGGCAACCCGAGCCCCACCACGCTGAAAAGCGACCTCACGGAAGCCCTCAAGGATTTCAACACCGGAAAGGGCGAATCGCTGACCCTCGGCGGAACGCTGGTTGAGACTCCCGAAGGCATGGAAGTGGACGGAGCCGAAATCAACGGCTGGGAAGAAGTGAAAGGTGATGATGTAAATGCCGATTTGTAACTAATAAAATGACAGATATAATGAAGACAAGATTTTTTGCACTTGCGATGCTCGCCCTCGCACTGGCAGCCTGCAACAACGACAACGAGAACCTGAACGGTGACCCCGTGGCCGCCCAGTTTACCGCCAACATCGCCCCCGCCACCCGCGCCAGCGGAACCACCTGGACTGGCGGCGACCGTATCGGCATCACCGACATCGGCAACGATTCCCAGTACGGCAACGTGCCTTTCATCCTGAAGAACGGGAAATTTGAGGCAGAAGGAAAGGTCATCTATATCGAAGATACAAAGGCCCATACTTTCCGCGCCTACTATCCGTACAACGCGGCGGGAGGTATCCTCGCAGCCACGACCGATGCCACGGCGCAGCAGAATCAGTCTGCCATTGACTTCCTCTTTGCCACAGGAGCCACGGGAGACAAAAAAAGCCCGGTAGTGAGCTTCACCGACAAAACCGCCAAAGGCGGTGAAGACAACTCCTTCCACCACCGCATGAGCCAGATAACCCTTACCTTCGAGGCGGGCGACGGCGTGAATTTCAGCGTGGTCAAGCCTGAACGTTACACGCTGGACGGATTGTTACTCACCGGTACGTTCAACACGGCCGACGGTATTGCCACCGCAGACAACGGGGCACAGACCGGAGAACTGACCATGAATCTGGCAGACGGCAATCTCACGTCATCGATCATCCTCTTCCCGCAGACAGTTGCATCCCTGCCGTTGGTTGTGAATTACAAAGGTCAGGAATATCATGCCACACTCACCATGCCCGAAGGCGCACTGCTGGCGGGCAACAACTATACCTATACCGTCAAGGTACGCAACAAAGTCCTTGAAGTCAGCGAAGCCACCATTGCAAAGTGGAACGATATAGACGGCGGAGAAGTGAATGCTGGCCTGTAAGATATTAATAATTAATTGATTAGGTTGAAGAATTATGAGACATAGAATTTTTATCCCCGCAGCCACCGCACTGCTGTTCGCCCTCGCCGCCTGCACGCAGGACGAACTTGCTGGCGATAACCGTCTGCCCGAAGGTGAATACCCCGTCGTCATCCGTGCCACCGGACTGTCCGTAGAGACAACGCCGCTGGCAGCCCCGTCAACCCGTTCCGCCGTGGACGGCGACTGGCAGGGCGTCACTTCCGTGGCACTCAAGATGGGCGATGCGGTAAAGGAATACACCGTTACGGCTTCTACCGATTTCAAGAGTGCCACGCTTTCACGCGAGAACGCCCCGTACTACTGGACCAGCCGCGACCCGATTACCGTATCGGCATGGTGGCCCTTCGACAATGCCGACATCACACAGATGCCTGCCGTGAAGGTGGCCGAAGACCAAAGCAAATTGGCTGACTTCCAGAACAGCGACTTCATCTCTGCTGAGAACCGGAAGGTGGAATTTAACAACCCGACACTTGAATTTACCCACCGCACGGCACGCGTGACAATCGAACTGAAGCCCGGCACGGGATTCACGAGCGTCGCTGGTGCCACGGTGAGCCTCATGAGCCTGTCCGCCGATAACGGCAACCCGACCGCCATCAAGACCTACAACGCAAGCGGCAACACCTACGAGGCACTGACCGCCCCGCAGACCGTTGCGGCAGGCAAACCGTTCGTCCGGGTGGAACTCGGCGGCGGCACCTTCTACTTCCGTCCGCAGAACAACGTCGTATTAGAAGCGGGCAGCCGCTATAAATATACCGTTAAGGTGAACGCCACCGGCTTGACGTTAGAGGGTTGCACCATCGGCAGCTGGGTTGACGGCGGCGGCGAGAGCGGCGAGGCTGAGGATTTGGGCTACATCTACGACAGCAACACCAAGACCTACACGGTCTATAACGCCAACGGCCTACTGGCATGGAACAAAGCCATACAAAAAGATGAATCGATAAATTGCACCCTCACCGCCGACATCGACCTGACGGGTAGGGAATGGACATGTTTAGACACATGGCCAGGCTACTCCGGCGTCTTTAATGGGCAGGGACACAGCATTACGGGATTAAACTTTTCAGCAGCGAGGTTTGGACTTTTTCTTTTTTTAAATCAAAGTGGAGTGATAAAGAACCTACAACTCATAGATGTGAATCTGGATGGCAGTAGTGGAGGAGCTGCTGGAATGGTGGACCGAAATCATGGCCAAATCATTGCCTGCTCTGTGACGGGAAAACTTACTGTACATAGTGGTGGTATAGCCAATGCAAATTATGGCGATATCATCGCTTGCTGGTTCAACGGCACATTGAAAGATGAGGCTGGCTGTGGAACTATAGTGCGTTTCAACTACAAGAATATAACTTCCTGTTATTGGGGAGGCAATGCCGAGCAAGGAGTACTCCGTAATGAAGGAGGAACGGTAGTTGCCACGAAGGTAGACGGCGCGACCGTGAAATGGCAGACAGCCGTCGACGGCATGAACACCGCCCTCACCGGCAACGACTACCAGTGGACACTCGGCACCGGCGGTCTGCCCGTACTGAAAAGAAACAATAAAAACCCCTAAACAACACGCATCATGAAACGAACAAACATCCATATATTCGCAGCCCTCGCCCTGCTGTTCGCCCTCGCCGCCTGCACGCAGGACGAAGCAGGCTTCCTGTCTGAAGGGGCGGAAGGCACACCCATCGTCTTCACCGCCACGGGGCTGAACCCCGCCGCGACAGCCACCGCCGGCACCCGTGCCCCGGTGGACGGCAATTGGGAGGGTGTGCAGAGCGTGGCAGTTCTGATGGACGGCACGGTGAAGACGTACAACGTGACGCCCTCCACCGTCGATCTCACCAGCGCCACGCTGACCTCCACCGACCCGTACTACTGGACCAACCACAACGACATCACCGTCACGGCGTGGTGGCCCTACACCGCTGGCGAGACAACTCCGCCTGCGGTAAAGGTAAAAGCCAACCAAAGTGCCCAGAAAGACTTTGAGGGCAGCGACCTCATCGTAGCCGACGGGCAGACGGTGACCTACGGCAGCCCCACGCTCCGCTTCACCCACCGCACGGCGCGAGTGACCATCGTTCTGACGGACTACACCGAGGGGCTGGCATCCGTGCAGCTGACGGGCCTCTCCACCGAAGGCGACAACCCGGATATAATCGTCCCGTATGACAAGGGCAGCAACACCTACACCGCCCTCGTAGCCCCGCAAAGTGTAGCAGCTGGCACGGCCTTCATTACCTGCACCTTCACTAACGGCAAGACCTTCGTTTATAAGATGAAGAATGCTACCGACTGGCAGGCGGGCGGTGAATATACCTACACCGTCTCCCTCGCTGCGGCAAAAGACCTGGGCTATACCATAGAGAGCAACGGCAGCTACACCGTGACCTCCGCCGATGGTCTGATGAATATAGCCAAATTAGTGAACGGAGGTAAGAGCGACATTAACATTACCCTCGACACAGACATTGACCTCACAGGCAAAGACTGGACACCGATAGGCACAGACTACGACAACTCATACAAAGGCACCTTCGACGGTGGCGGCCATACCATTACGGGGCTGACCTTTACGACAAATGACGAATATGCGGGTCTGTTCGGCTGGCTCAATAGAGCTGGTACGGTGAAGAACGTGGTGATGGAGGGCGTACAGATAACAAGCAATCAAATATATGGCGGCAGTATTGGCGGCGTGGTAGGATCTGGCTGGGGCACCATTGAAAACTGCTCGGTGTCGGGCAGCGTCAGCGGCACGGTGTATGTCGGCGGTGTGGTGGGTGCTCAAAAGGCCGGTTCCATCACCGGATGCAGCTCCTCGGCCACAGTGAAGGGAACGGTCGATGTCGGCGGCGTGGCAGGTCAGACGAATTCGAGTGCCACCCTGACCGCTTGCTATGCCACGGGCAACGTGACCATAGAAATAGCCCCCAAAAAGAATATCGCTGGCGGCGGTCTGGTGGGAATGAACGCAGGAAGCAGCCTCCTTGCCTGCTATGCCACGGGCAACGTAACCAGTACGGGTAGTAGCACTGGCTATGTACATATCGGCGGCTTTTTGGGAAATAACTACACCACCGTGACCGCCTGCTATTGGAAGAACAATCATGAACAAGGTATCGGCTACAATAAGAAAAGCACCGAAGCCACGAAGGTGGACGGCACTGGCGTTACCTGGCAGAAAGCCGTTGATGCCATGAACACCGCCTTGCAGACCGCAGGCTCAAAGTGGCGTTACGAACTTAAAGGAGCATTGCCTACCTTGAGGAAGCAGTAAACCGTAGGGCGGAAAAGTTCCGCTCGCAACGGAAAGAACCGAAGTATAACCCCAATAAAGAAAGGAGGACGTGATGGAACACACGGTGTAATACTGGTGTCATTGCAGATATAAATTTTAGCCCTTCCTATTCTTATGCGCAGTCAGGAACAGGTCGGTGGTCTATTGGTCTTAATTATAGAGGCCTTGAAATTTATACCATTCATTGCCAATCCGGATGTGGTGCTATAGATATAAATAAATTGGTATCATCCGCAAATCACCCATTTATTATTGGTGGGGACATGAATATGACTCCAAGCGAATTATCAGAATATTTACACAGGTACCAGGAGTAGGCCGGGAAATAGTGCTAATTTTGCATGTTGTGGTATGCCAACACATATTTCAGGTCGAGAATTAGATTATTTCCTTATCGATAGCAGATTACAGCTAAGAACATGTGTACTAAGATATCATATGAAGGGTGGGGATCACTATCCTGTGATATTGATATTTAGTTAACCAATTATATTTTTCATCAACAAACAGTGTCGCTGCGATATAAAATATTTTTCGGCTATGCCATACTTATGGCGGTCATCGGTAGCATGGCCGCCATTCTCATCCATGAACCTGCGAAGTTCCACGACCTATATGCGTATGTTGAATAACGGTATTTACACAAACAGCAAATGGGCGAACAATTCGTTACCACTACCAAGCATTTCCGCAAGCTGCTTGCCGCAGGCTATCTGTTGATAGTCCTGCTGGTGGGCGGCATCATCTGCACGTGGCTCGGCGAATGGCGCGACTTGGAGTTGCTGGAACGGGAGAACCGTGAAATCAACCGCTTCCGCAAGGAAACACACGATGCGTATGTGGGTGTGGTGGAGTTGTCACTTTTGGGCGAGTCGGTGCTGGAATGGGACGATAAGGATGTGGCGGCATACCGGCGGCAACGGATGGCGGTGGATAGTATGCTTTGCCGCTTCAAGAGCCATTACGAATCGGTGCGCATAGACAGCGTGCACCACTTGCTGGAGGACAAGGAAAAGCGGCTGTGCGCCATCATGGAGGCTCTGGAACAACAGGCGGACATCAACCGCCGGATAGCCAAGCAGGTGCCGGTGATAGTGCAAACGAGCAGGCAGGAAGAGCCGAAGAAACAGAGGAGGAAAGGTTTTCTCGGGTTGTTCGGCAAGAAACAGGAAGCACCTCCGAC
>OHBZ01000966.1_pt1 | contig 9696 bp, 10 predicted proteins | sample 1577551 | NCBI WGS metagenome assembly OHBZ01 (sample SAMEA3879544, study PRJEB24766) | human gut metagenome | biome: human-associated habitat; feature: feces | place: USA | collected 1985/1987
TCACTAATTTTTGTCTGTACAAAGAAAATAAAGATTTTATTTCATAAGTTTTTTTAAATATCTGAAAAAGTCTTCTTTACTTTCAGGATTTACGATACAGACATTGGAAAACATTTCCATTATTTCTTGATTAACACTTCCAAGAGCTGATTTTACCGCCAGAGACTGATTTAAAATATCTCCGCAGTATTCCCCGTCAAGAAGCATTTTTTTCATTCCTCTTATCTGACCTTCTATCTTATTAAGTCTTGTGATAATTTTTTTTCTTGCTTCTATTATTTCTTCATCATCAAGCTTTGAAACAGTAGAAACTAAATCTTCTTCTTTCTGCCAGGCTTTAAGCCCTCCTGAAAGTTCAAAAACTTTTTTAAAACCAAGATCTGACATAAGCTCACAGGCAGACTTACTTACACGGCCCACAGCACAGTAGACAAGATAGTTTTTATTTTTATCAAACTTTTGAATTTCTCTTTTAAAAATACGGGGCTTTAAAAAATCTAAATTAATTGAATTTTCAAGTTTCCCCTCATAAAGATATTCTGATTCTGTTCTGGCATCAATTATAATTAAATCTTTTTCTCTGTCAATAAGTTCCTTAGCTTCATATGGATTAAGTTTTATATATTTTTCTCTTTTTTCCATAAACTTTCCTTTTATTTATTAGAATAAATATTCTGTAAGAATTGGCTCTCTGTTTTGTGTTTTATCATTAAAATATTCAAATAGAGATATTGCCCAGAATCCTCCAGACACATTATATACATCTTTAAATCCAAGATGTTTTAATAACAGGCAGACATTGTAACTTCTTTGTCCGCTTTTGCAGTGGATATATAAAGGTCTGTCTGTTGGAATTTCATTTATTCTTTGTCTTATTTCACTCATTGGAATATTTACAGATGTTTTTAAGTGTCCTGCTTCATATTCATTTCTTTCTCTTACATCAATTATATATGCTCCGCTTTCAGCTAAATCTCTCACTTGTGAGAAATGAACTTGTCTGTAATCGTCATTTAAAAGATTTGAAGCTATATAACCTGCAAAGTTTACAACATCTTTTGCTGTTCCAAATGGTGGAGCATAACATAATTCTAAATCTTTAAGATCGTCTATTGTTCCCCCAAATTTAATAACTGTTGCTATTACATCTATTCTTTTTGCAACTTCTCCTTTTCCTATTGCTTGAGCTCCTAAAATTCTTCCAGTAGGAACTTCAAAAATAAGTTTAAAATGAACTGGTCTTGCTGTCGGCATAATTCCAACTCTGTCACTTGGTATCATTTCAACAGTTTCATAATTTATATTTAATTTTCTGTCTTTTATTATAGATTCTGTAAGACCTGTAGAAGCTCCATTATAACCAAAAACTTTTATAACAGATGAACCAATATATCCTCTGTTGTCAATTTTCATTCCGTTTATATGGTCTGCAACACCTCTTGCCTGTTTTTGAGCAGGTCCTGCAAGAGAAAGTTTAAAATAATCATTAAATAAAGAATTATAAACTTCAATTCCGTCTCCAACAGCATAAATATCTCTGTCGTTTGTCATATAATTTTGATTTACTTTTATTGCTCCTGTTTTTCCAAGTTCTATTCCAGCTTTTACAGCAAGTTCTGTTTCAGGAACAACACCTATTGCAAGAACAACAGCTTCTGCTTCAATTTTCTTTCCAGATTCAAGAAGAACAGTATCTTTTTCAAACCCGCTTACTTTATCTCCTAGAATTAAGTTAACTCCTCTGTCGTGAAGCTCTTTATGTAAAATCTGTACCATATCATAATCAAAAATTCTCATAATTTGATCTGCAGCTTCAACTAAAGTTACATTGTATCCAGCTTCTTTCAAGTTTTCTACAACCTCAACTCCGATAAACCCTCCACCAATTACAGTTATATTTTTAGTTTCAAGATTTTTTACAAATTTATTAAGTCTGTCTATATCAACTACGTTTCTTACTGTGAAAGTATTTACTTTTTCTATTCCAGGAATTCTTGGAACAATTGGTTTTGCTCCCATTGATAAAATAAGTTTGTCATAATTTTCTGTATACTCTTCCCCGGTAACAACATTTTTAACTGTTACTTCTTTTTTATCTCTGTCAATATTTATTACTTCGCTGTTTACTCTTGCATCTATTTTATACTGAGCAGCAAATTTTTCTGGAGACATTAAAACCAAGTTTTCTGCACTTGCAATTACTCCGCTTAAATGATATGGCAGGCAGCAGTTTGAAAAAGATACGTGAGGTCCTTTCTCAAACATTATTATTTGATCTTCTTCACTATGTCTTCTAAGTCTTGCAGCCGCTGATGCTCCTCCTGCAACTCCACCGATTATAAGTATTTTTTTCATTAAATTCCTCCTTAAACTCTGTCTCGGATATTTTTTTCCTTTATACCTACCCCTAGTATAACAATTTAATTTTTTTTAGTCAATAAATTTATTCTGAACAAAACCTTAACAGGGTGTGGAGGTACATCTATGTTTCTAAACTCAAACATGGCAATAGTGATTATCTCCCCACGCATCCAAGTATTAAAAGAGAAGCATAAGCAACACCCTGACAGCTTTCTGTTCCATATTCCACAATGCAATAACCGTGGAAGTACGATAAAACAAAAAGAGTCCGAGTTGAATACGTATTTGAACAATCATTACGGCTACTCTCCGTTCGGTTTCCAGACAAGACCTGCTAAAATACTGGTTACGCTGGATTCATCGGATAAGGTTGTCTCCGTAATTGAATCATGTGGAGGGACAGATCCATTTCTATTTGTAGTCGATGAGTTCCAGTGCATAATGGGGGATGCTACTTTCAAGGGAACCACAGATATGAATTTTCTCGTTTCCCTTGATAATAGAGTCAAGCGTATCTGCTATCTGTCTGCAACTCCCATACCTGATATGTATTTAGACGAGATTCCACAGTTAGCGAGTATTCAATATTACAAACTGGAGTGGGATCCGAGTGTTATTGAAGAGCCTACCCTAAAAGAAGTAATGATGAAAACAGGTGAGAGTGCTGAAAAGTTGTGCAGTCAACTCATAAAGCGATACAGAGAGAACGGATATTTTGAAAAGAAAATTGTGAATGGTAATATTGTGTACTCCCGTGAAGCTTGTATCTTTCTCAATGAAGTCAAGTCTATTCGAAATATAATCAAGCAGAACGAACTGAAGCCAGAAGAAGTCACTATATTATGTTCGGAAAGCAAAGCCTCAAATTTACCGAAAGGCTTTACGATAGGAGGGCTGTGTACTGATAAGAATAATCCGAAAAACAAGACTTTCACATTTTGCACAAAGGCATCTTTTGAAGGTGTGGATTTCTATTCGGATAATGCCAGTACGTATATTTTCATCAATGCTGGTCGGGAATGTCAGACGCTGGATATTATGCTTGATATTCCTCAGATACTCGGTAGGCAGAGATTGGACTCAAATCCTTTCCGGCATGATGCAACCATATATTACAAAACGATGCCTGAAATCAAGTCAGAAGAGGATTTCCGAATAGAGCAGAATACCATGATTTCTGAAACGAAGAATAGTATTGAGCTTTTCAAGAAAGCCCCATCTGAGTATCAAAATAAATTTGTTAAACTTTACGAGGAGAGAGACGAGGAGAAAAAATTTAAAACAGATTATGTAGATCTAATTAAAGAGAACGGACATACTACAGTCGGCTTCAACTATCTGGTCATGGTGGCGAAATGGAATCAATGGCACCAACGAAATTTCTACTACAATAATTCCTGCCAGCTCCTGACCAGTATTCAGAGTGCAGTGGGTATGCGACAAAAACCTAATGAAGTGAGACAGTTCGAGCAATGGTTTTATAAGGCTTCCCAAAAAGATAGACTTGCAGGATATGCCGATTTTAGAAACCAGTACCCACAGCATTATTCTTTTATCCAGCAAAACCCATTCATTGATTGCAAATATCATGAGTGGTATGACAAGCTGGACTACCAAAAACTGAAAAATCTCAACTTTCAAGAAGCCAATGTAGAGAGAGCATACCAAGAACACTGCCAGTTTGACCCGATAAGAGACGCTTGTAGGCAGATGTTCAAAGTTGGCGTCTTTTATTCCAAACAAGAAGTGAAATCCATACTCCAGCAAATCTATAACGACTTAGGACTTATCGGGAAAACAGCCAAGGCTACGGATTTAAGACAATACCTTAATATTAAAGAAGTGCAAAAGACAGACGACTCAGGCGAAAGGAAATGGTATATCACACTGATTAATACTAACCCACAGGTGTAGGTGATGTTACACCCATTATATAACTAATAATCAATACTATACATTTTTCAAAAAAAACCAGAAACTGCTAATTATTGCTGTTTACACCCCACCACTATAAATTTTACACCCCTGACAGATGTGTGTTAAGCATCTATATCAGGGGTGCATTTTTCTTATAATTTACCTTGTTCGTATCGTTTAAAAGCATTACGCACGATGTTCTTATCTTGCAATCCTAAATACTTGGCAATGGTTCCATACCCTATTTGTTTACCGTCATCACCTATCGTTCCATGCAAAGGATACCAGTATGCGATTTCCTCTATAGTAAGCTTTCGTTTCTTTTGTTCTGGACGTTTGGAATGCAGTTCAGTATCTGTAATGCTTGTTGAGTCCATTTTGTAGTTAGTAACGAATTTAGACAAATATCTTTCCATGCAATAGTCTGCGATGTATAAGGCTAATTGCTTGACGCTTTTTCTAGCCAGCCTCTGTTTTGCATCAGGTTCACCAGCAAGCATGTGCAAAACGATGGCATTATGAAAAGCTACTGCTGCAATACCGTATCTGATTTCATTTCTCATTTCCACTTGCTCTTTCAGGTAAATTTGGTATTGCGTCTTTATCCAGCTTTCTAAAGCTTCGGCTACATAATCTAAGTCCACCACATAGTCATCACAAGGTATATCGCCTTTGACAGAATCATGATGAAAACAGTACTTATTCCTCCAGTCATCAATCTTATCACGCAAGGCTTCCAGTTCATCCCCTTCTGGGAACTGTATTTTCTCACTGTATGCACCAGGTTCAGGGATTACTGTAAAACAGAATCGGCGTGCAGAACCTTCGCTCACTTCTTTCGGATTAAAAGCGTTATTAACGGCTTGGGGGGTACCAGTAAGTGTGCAGTTCAGAAAAACAGGATAACGACCCTGTGTAGATTTCCTGCCTTTGTTGAACTGCTCTATGTATTCATTATCAAAAGCCTTTCTAAGCTCAATAAAACCAATCCCCCGTCCGCTACGAGAAACTTCCAGCAGTCGGGATAATTCTGTTTCTATTGCATATAAGTGGACTTGACGATTGTCTGCCAGCATGTCTATAAACTTGGATTTTGTAATAGTAATGCCAACGGTCTGTACTATCTTTCCCTGTATGTTTTTCCCTGTCTTTACCCTGTCTTGCTCAATGATGCGATGAAACAGTTTCTTATAGACAGCATCAAACCTACTCTTGCCACTGCCTTGTTTCCCCTCAACGACAGTCAACAGGTTTGGAGCATGAAGATCGCCATTATACTTGGCACGTACCTTTGAAAAGCACAATCCCCCAGTCATAGTAAGAAGGTGTAGCAGCATAGCATCTTTAAAATCCTTCGGGCAACCATTCAACAGTTGTTTCAATAGCGGAATATGCTCATATCCAGGCATTGCAACAAGCGAATGGAAGTTATTTATCCAGCAGCTTAGCGATGGCTCATGTTGATTTTGTTCGGCAGTTGTGGAACTCCTGATGCCATCCAACTCTAACATCCCTTTTTTAAGCCTGAGCTTTTCATCTGTTTCTGCACGTATAACCCTAATTTTATTGTCATATTCGTTATCTACAATATCCTTAGTGTTTTTGGCGTGATTATCATCTTCTGCCTGTTTTAATTTACTGTTTACTTTCTGTTTTTCAATATCTTTTTTTGTTCCGTATTTCTTCTTCAAGCAGTATACTACTACACCTACAGCACCTACTACAATACAACATCCCAGAGCACCTCCCTTAGATGAACTTTTAACTATTATTCTTGGGATAATCATAATAACATAAATTTTAGATTATTATCTACTACTATTTTAGTCTCATTCTGGCTCCATTCAATCTGTAGAGCAACACAGCTGATCGTTTTGTTACCGATGCAAGCACCTGACACTGATATAAAGTGAGTACATGCTTGTTCAGCTTTAAGTACTTTTTGTTTCATAATTTCCTATTAAACTTGTTTTTCTTATTGCTCACACGCAGGATTTCCAATACCTTATAAGTATCGAAAATTACGGTTTTGCCATTCTGAAAGGTCGCATCATCAAGTAGTCCGTCCGCTTTCATCCTGCTTACCGTACTTACAGAAATACCCAACAGGCTTGCTATACCCTTGATGCCTGTTACAAATGGCTGTAAATTAGGATAATCATTCGGTAGCGAGTGGAACTTATCCTCCTTTACTTCACTTTCTGTCACTTGGCGCAGTAATTCTAACAATTCTGCACCGTTCATTGAAAAAACCGCCTTCGAAAGAAGTGCTTCATTTTTTTTATTTTCCATAAAGTAAAATTTTTTATGGCACAAAGTTGCGTGTTATTTTGGGGAATAGCAGTAGAGGGGAATGATACAGGAATGACTATCTGTATGGGGAATAAAAAAGCCACCTGAAAATCAATTGTGTATGATTTACCAGGGGGCTAAATTAGGAATATCAGAGGAATAAAATAGGAATGGGGTAAAAATCAATATTGTGGTGTAAAGTCATTCCCCTATTATTCTTTCATGAGCATATTTAAATAAGACATTTCATTTTTAGATAACATCTGTTTCGCCTTTTCTCTTGACTTACTTTGGTTATAACCTTTTCCTTCTAGCAATCTGCCATCAATGTTGAAAATGTTAGCTATATCCATGACAAACTCTTGATTAAATTCTCTCCCCTTCCAATTGAAATACTTAGAATTGAATAGGATCCAGGCAAAGCCATACACCGAATATCGGTCTTTTAAGTTGCAAGCGGTATCTATGACTTTAGTTAAATACTTGCTTCTAAATGAGGCTCCAGCTTTATATCGGTCTTCTTCGCGCATGTTAAGTAAATTATCTTTCAGGCTATTGAATATCATTTCTTCTGAATTATTATTTGATTCAGAGTTTTTGGGCAGAGGGCATAAATGCGGGTCTGGTAATTGGCGGCCGTCTGCAATATCGCTTCCAGCCAATTCATAATCAATCACACCTAGCTCATTCAAATTGATAATTTTCTCATAAAAAGGAAATGGTAAAGATAATGAGTTACCTGTTTCTTTACGCCACCATTCATATTCGTACTGGATTAAAGCTGCATAATCATCTTTCCTGAATGTAGAAAACATTGCTTTGGCAATTTCATGAGAAACTGAATTTGACATCAAAATAAATCCAAGGTTTACAATATATTGTGGATTCTTATAGATACAGAAGTAAAATAAAAAAAAAGAATCTAGAAGCTGATAAGAATAATTTCTAGCAAATTTCTTAAATTCCTGAACGGAAATATCACTCCCAACTGGATGATATTTTTTTATTTTTATGAATGGCAGGATATAATCCATTATATACTCTTCATTAAATGTATCTTTATCAAATAAGGATCTTAAATTAAAAAACATAGAGGAAAAACGTTCATTACATATTGAAGAATATTTTTCTCCTAACTCTTTTATACCCTTACAGAATTCAAGTACATTTATATCTACATTGAAAAATCTTTTGATTACTTCAATTATAGACACCCCCGCATAGCAGACCACCCCCCATATACAAAGACTGCTAAATTTGTCACGTCCTAAGGTTGATTGTAAATTTTTAATTATCTCAAAAAATGAATTTATAAAGTCTTCTATATCGTCAATGTTCTCTGTATCATTTACCATTGAAATTATTTCATTAGGATTATCTACACCTAAGTTTTTCAACATATATTCAGGGTCAGTGTGGCTTTTAACAGCATATTGTATTCCCCAAAATAAGCATACATTGGTTACACCCACTGAGCAAGGATTTGGTGGTATGCTTCCACTATTATCTGATTCATCATTTTCCTTAAGATTAAGCGTGCGTATAATCATTTTTGATAATTTGCCCGCTGAATTATGAGGAAATGTACTTTTATCCAATAAATGTGCAGCTTCTATTATCTTTATCATGAAAACTTCACCAACGTGAGTGATTGGTGGAATCGGTTGAGCACTTTCATTTTTGTTATTCTCCTCCTCTTTAAAGAGATCTTCAACTAAATGCTTTGCAAATTCTTTATATTCTGAGTCTGTCATACTAATATTTTTTTATAAACAATATCTGATTATACTTCAAATACCGCCTTAAAATTAGCAAATTTATTTCAGACTACACTTTTCACATAATCAAAAATCTGCCTTAATTGTGTTTCGTTCATTTTATCCAGCTTTTCTATAATCCCCGATTTATATTGGTGAGTATTCCATTTATCCATCTGCATCTTTTGAGTTTCAATTCAGTAGTGGTTGGTACAGCTGATTCAAGGCCGTATGCAGCAAACACCTCTTCAATGCAAGTGATAAAGTTTCGAATTGCATTGTTTATTTCACGCGCGTAAACAATTTTTCCACCGATTCTATATCGACATAGAATTGAACTTCAAATGTACTATAAGACTAAACTATATACAAGAAATAGCTCTACTAAAAAATATTCAACGACTTCTTTTTGTAATACGAACAGAAAACACTATCTTTGTTATATCAACAAACGTTTTATGAAGCTTATAGAAACTAACATACAGGCTATTATCGCTTTGTGTAAGAAGCACAAGGTGAACAAGTTGTTTGTATTCGGTTCTATCCTTACCAATAGATTCAATGATGACAGCGATGTGGACTTGGTAGTTGATTTCAAAAAAGCAGAAGTGGAAGACTACTTTGATAACTACTTCGATTTTAAATATTCATTAGAGGATTTATTCGGAAGAGAGGTTGATTTATTAGAAGAGCAAACCATAAAGAATCCATATTTGAAAAAAAATGTGGATGCAACAAAGGCATTGATATATGGATGAATTAACCAAAAAGCATTTGCAGGATATACTGACAGCCATTGAAGAAATAGAAAGCTTCTTTGGCAGTGAACCAAAGTTATACGATGATTTCTATAGTAATCTATGCCTTAGACGTGCAGTAGAAAGAAATATTGAAATCATAGGAGAAGCCATGAACAGGATTCTGAAAACCGACAGAAATATAGCCATCACAAATTCACGCAAGATTGTAGATGCAAGAAATTACATCATACATGGCTATGACAGTTTATCTGTAGATATACTTTGGAGTATGGTTATTAATCATTTACCTAAGCTAAAGAATGAAGTCATTGCATTACTAAATTCATAAGGTTTGCGACTTATTCACGACCACTTCATAAAATAATAGCAAATTAATAAACAAAATAGTTCTTTAAAATTTTGAGAAATCTATCTGTAACCCAACTATTTATACAAAGAATAGTAAAGGGCTACAGGGATAAAAGTAGTAGCTTCTTACGGTATGACCGACACTATGGGTCGTATGCACTCAGACGCTCAGTTCGCCGGTTCTTCATCAGTTCCTGCTCACGTGGAAATGATGGGATTCCTGGGTATCGGTAACAACCCGATGGTAGGATGTACAGTGG
>OHBZ01000978.1_pt1 | contig 9605 bp, 11 predicted proteins | sample 1577551 | NCBI WGS metagenome assembly OHBZ01 (sample SAMEA3879544, study PRJEB24766) | human gut metagenome | biome: human-associated habitat; feature: feces | place: USA | collected 1985/1987
GAGAAAAAATCAAATTGACAAGCATTGATGAATTGCTGGGAGTAGTCAATGAAGAGTCTGCAATGGAAATAGAAATCAATAGAATCCACGCGTTTAAAGATCATCCTTTCAAAGTATTGGATGATGAAAAGATGGCAGATTTGATAGAGAGTGTAAAGGGCAACGGGGTACTGACACCAGTTTTATTAAGATCTGATGGTGAAAATGGATATGAGATGATCTCAGGTCATCGAAGAATGCACGCGGCAGTTATAGCTGGCTTGGAAACAATTCCTGCAATTGTGAGAGAATTATCTGATGATGATGCGGTCATTGCCATGGTAGATGCCAATATCCAACGAGAAGAGTTACTTCCGAGTGAAAAAGCATTTGCTTATAAGATGAAACTGGATGCGATGAAGAGACAGGGAAAAAGAGCTGATTTAACTTGTGGTCATAATGGCCACAAGTTGGGTAAGAAATCAAGAGAAGAGTTAGGGGAACAAGTAGGAGAGAGTGCTCGTAATGTTCAGCGTTACATTCGACTTACAGAATTAATCCCGGAATTATTAGATATGGTAGATGCAAAGAAATTGAATTTTACCATTGCCGTTGATATTTCCTACATTGATAAGGAAATGCAGAAATGGATTTATGAGTATATCCGGGATACAGGATTTATCAAACCAAAGCAGATTACAGCTTTGAGAAAACAGTTGGAAGAAGGACCTGTGAACCAGGGATTTATGATCTCAATTTTTAATAGTTGTATAGTGGTAAAAGCACCGGAACGAAAAGTGGTGTTATCAGGAAAGAAGCTTACAAAATATTTTCCGGAAGATTATTCGGAAACGGATATGGAAAAAGTGATTGAGGCATTACTGGAACAATGGAAAAGAGAACAGAAATAAGGGTTGTCAAAATAAGACAACCCGAAGAAAGAAGAGATACAGAAGTTTAAAAAAAGGACTTCTATGAGAGAAAGGAAGGGAGGAAGATACATGGATAAAAAAATGAATTTTAAATATTTTTATGGAACAGAAGCAGACCAGTTTAGTTTTTACAGAATACCCAAAGCTTTATTTACCAATGACTGTTTCAAGGATCTTTCCAGTGATGCGAAGATTTTATACGGTTTGATGCTGGACAGAATGTCTTTATCCATTAAGAATCAGTGGTTTGATGAAGAAAATCGGGCATATATCTATTTTTCCATTGAAGATATCATGGAATTATTGAATTGTGGCAGAAATAAAGCGGTGAAATCTCTTCAGGAGCTGGATGATGAAAAAGGGATAGGTTTGATTGAAAAACGTAGGCAGGGATTTGGAAAGGTTACGATCATCTATGTAAAATCATTTATTCAGGAGGAATGTGAGGAACAGAAAAAAGAAAAACCAAAGATGGTGAAGTTTACAAATCAAACTTCAGTAGAGGAAGAAGAGACAGAAGAAGTTTACATTTCAAACTTCAAGAAGTCCCAAAAACAAACTTCAAGAAGTCCCGAAAATAAACTTCAAGAAGTTTACATTTCAAACTCTAATAATACTAATATTAACAATACTAATCTTAGTGAGAATAAATCTAATCATATCGTATCTGCAGATGGGATAGGATCCGAAGAGGATGAGATGGAAACATTACATGCGTATCAATCTCTGATCAAAGAAAACCTGGAGTATGATGCCCTACTTGTGAGTCATCCTCATGACAAAAATCAGATTGATGAAATTGTGGATCTGATCGTAGAGACTGTCATGTGTAGGAGTGATAGAGTATTGATTGCAAGCAACTGGTATTCAGGAGCTTTGGTAAGAGGAAAATTCATGAAGCTGGATTATTCCCATGTAGAGTATGTGCTGCATTGTCTGGAAGGAAATACGAGTAAAATCAAGAATATCAAGAAATATTTACTTGCGGCATTGTTCAATGCACCTTCAACAATCAGTGGATATTACCGGGCAGAAGTAAATCATGATATGCCGTGGCTGGCAAGATAGGAGGACATATATGGGTATTTTAAAAGTGGCAGGAAAAGTGTTATTGATTCCATTGTGGTTTATCATTTCGATCATAGGTGCCGGAGTGAAGCTGCTGGTACATATGGTGGCAATCGCAAAAAAGATATTGGGATTTGGAATTGTAGTTTTGTTTATAGGAACAGTGCTCTGTTATCAAGACTGGATACAGGCAGCTTTTTTAGCTTGTATGGGCGGTGTTTTGAAGTTTATTGTATTTGCCGGAGAATTTATAGATGCTGTAATGGACTTATTTAGAGAAAGAATATGTGCATTGATTTTAGGTTAAAAAAGATGATGATAGTTGAAATAGTCATCTTAGTAATTTCAGATGAAAAGAGCCTCTCCTTCATGGAAAGGCTCTATAAGAAAAGTCCAAACTGGGATTTGTCTGATTAGCAATTATCTTTTGCAATTTATAACTGCATCAAAAAGAATACCAGTACACTCAAGAGTATTGTTACTGTCCCCATTATGATAAACATCATGGAAGTAAATCTTTTTGAAATTGGTCTATCAATATAACACTTTTTAGGATTGTTTGGATTATAATAAACTGTCATCTTACTGTTGATAGGCCACAACTGCTCCGCAAGTTGATGCAAATTTGCAATAGCTCCAGTTTTTACATGTAGCCATCCTTTTTCATCTTCATAGACTTCTGGTTTCATCGGTACAGGTACTCCTGATAGTTGCGTTGTTTTAATTCCTCGAAATTTTTTCTTTGCTTTATAACAAGTTCCATTCACAAAGTACTCAACGATTGGGTACACTCTTCCATTTCCAGGAAACCCATATTGTTTAATAATACCGTCTGTCTTTTTTGTACACAATTTATTTTGTCTTTTTACAATGATATTGAAAGTAACTCCTAGCAGAACTAATATTACACCAAGACCTCCAACTGTCATCAATTCTAACCATGCAATTTGTATTTCAGACATAGTTTCATCACCTCAAATTCTTATTTGTCATTTTTTTCAGTATATCATAATTATTATCTCTTCGGCAGATAAAAAGTTTTTACTTCTACAGAAATTTCTTCAAAGCCCATTTCTACATAATAATCTCGGATGAAAACGGATCGGTAATAATCCTGTAAAGAATAAATATCAAGAGTTTTAAAATCGACCAAACACAGCGGGATCGGTTCTTTCTTTTCATCTTCATATTTCCAATATTCTAAGGAAGCAGCAACTTTATCAAGGCAACCTTGGCAGAGATGATCCGTTAGATTTCTTTTGTTCAATTTATAGTTTTCCGGTAACGTGATATCTATCTCAGCCATTCCGCGGGAAACATCTCCATGAGAGGAATACGTGATTTCGCCTGTGTTTCCAAAAAGTATATTTGAACCGGTTTTATTTGGTATTTCATTTCCGTTTTCATCATATGCTTTTAGTTGGAAATCTAAGACGTACCAGTCATTGAGGGAAATCAGTCCAACCGTATCAAATTTTCGATAATAGTCCATCATACTATAATCAGAGCTTCCACATAAATAGCATGTAGAGATATCATTCAGGCTTGATTGCAGATCGTCAAAGGTTATTTCTATCCGTTCTTTTGGGGCGTCTGCTTTCAGGGAATGTGTTAGAAAAATACCGTGATGTTGATGGATAGCATAACCGATGAGAAAGGATACAGCTAATAGGATGGTGCACCAGAATAAATCTTTCCTGATATGATAATATTTTTTTCTTTTTTCATGCATAATCGAATTCCTCCGTGAAAAAATATAGTGTACTTAAAATAAGTCCGTTTAAAACATTCTACCATTATTTGTACTTAAAATGAACTTGAAATATGAACTTAATATGTACTTATAGAGATGGAGAGAATAATCATGGAGAAAGAGAAGCATTTAGGATTACGGATTGATGCTGAAACGCATAAAAAACTGAAAAGCCTGGCAGAATTTGAAGGGCGTTCAATCAATGGAGAAGTGTTATATTTAATACGTCAGGCGATCATGGAATTTGAAAATAAGCATGGCGAACTGAAATAAAAGAATCTTCATATATGGATATAAGAAAAGCCCGTTCAGTTGTATGGAACGGGCAAATTTTATTTGGCCAGGAAGTTGCTCTGTATTTCCAGCGGCATATTGTAGTTCTGACCACGCTTGATCAGACTGTATAACTTGAAGCTCATGAGTTCCGGACTGGAGTTTAAGCAGCTACAGAGCCCGAAATAGTTCAGATCTTCGTTCTTTGACAGGTCTGCGATTTCTTTATCATCCAGGATAAGATCTGCAGCGAAAAGGTTCGCTTCGTATTCCGTATTATCCCTCATGTTATATAAGACATCATCTTTCATTGGCGCCATTTTGAGCTGAGAACGATGCAGAATGATGTGACCGAGTTCGTGGGCGGCAACAATCTTTTTCTCTTCCTCAGAGAGAAAACTGCTTACCATAACATAAATGGTCTGGCAGCTCATGAAACAGTATCCCTTTAATTTTTCGTAGCGGTCTGTTTCTCCAACGATCACATTCATTTCTTCCAGTATTTCAAAAGGATCCCTGGTCTTGAACTTTTTTACAAGTTTTTCTACTTTGTTGTAAATATATGAATTCCCCAAATATATCACCTCGTGTATGAATCAAACAGAAGTGGTAATGTACTTCTGACAATAAAACTATATCCTATAGGCTGTCCCATAATCACCCCATCTATTTGGCATCTAAATATTTCTTTGGTGTAAATTTCTTTGCACGTCTCTTGGAATCCAGATATAAAGACTGGATCTCATCCATAAAGGCTGTTTTGTCTTCATCAGAAAGTTCCCCGCCGGCGAACATTGCAGCGGCCTGTTCTAAGATCTGCTGAGCCTGTTTTGCTCCACGGTTTCCAAATTGTTCAGATGCTTCTGTGATAAAAGCCTCTTCTTCTGTCATGAGATAGGAGATATCGCAGCTTAAAATGTCTGCAAGTTTCTGGTAAAGGTCATGTTTCTTTGGATAACGGCCTTCAATTTCCCATCCCCGAACAGTCCGAAGGGAGACACCGACAGCATCGGCTAATTGGGTTTGGTTGAGTCCTTTGTTCTTTCTTAAATTTTTCACTTTTTCACCGAATGTCATAAAAATACCTACTTTCTAATTGGCGTTTCAGGATCCCTGTGTATGATGCTGAAACGGTATAGGAAATAAATTTCCCATAATCAACAAGTTGCCTCTTGACAAGAGGCGAATGATTGCCTATAATGTGAATCACAACAGAACGGCAACTACTTGCCTATAATATAAATGATATTTCCTTTTTTGTCAATGGATTTACTGAAAATTGCCTGTTTTGGCACGATCTCTATCGTGTGAAAACGAGTTGGGATGAGATCTGATTGCTTATGGGAAAGAGAAAGATAGGCAACTTATGGGAGGTGATTGATTTGAAACAGAAGGAAACATTCCTCTGTATTGATCTGAAATCTTTTTATGCTTCTGTTGAGTGTGTGGAAAGAGGACTGGATCCGTTTACTACCAATCTGGTTGTTGCAGATCCGGACCGATCGGTATCCACTATTTGCCTTGCTATCACGCCGGCTATGAAAAAGCTGGGGATCCGTAACCGTTGCAGGATCCATGAGATACCGGATCATATCGAATATATTGTGGCAAAACCGAGGATGCAGCTCTATATGGAGTATTCGGCAAGGATCTATGGGATTTATTTAAACTATATGGCAAAAGAGGATATCCATGTTTACAGTGTGGATGAGTGCTTTATGGATGTCACAAGATACCTTTCCCTGTATCACCTTACAGCGAAGGAAATGGCACAAAAACTGATGGATGCGGTCATGGAAGAAACCGGAATTACAGCAACAGCAGGAATTGGAACTAACCTGTATCTTGCAAAGATCGCAATGGATATTGTGGCAAAACATATAGAGGATCATATCGGAATGCTGGATGAGATCTCTTACCGGGAACAGTTATGGGGACATAAACCATTGAGTGATTTCTGGCGCATTGGTTCCAGAACAGAGAGAAAATTAGCCGGATATGGAATCCAAACGATGGGAGATATCGCACTTGCCTCTATCCAGTCGGAAGACTGGCTGTATAAAATGTTTGGGATCGATGCAGAACTATTGATCGATCATGCCTGGGGCTGTGAGTCCTGTAAAATGAGTGATATCAAAAATTATCATACAGAAGAGCATAGTCTTTCCAATGGACAGGTATTGATGAGAAATTACACATTTGAAGAAGCTGCTGTTGTTGTAAGAGAAATGACAGATGTATTGGTTCTGGATCTGGTGGAAAAGGGGCTGGTAACGAATTCTGTAACCTTGTGGATCGCTTACGATCATCGTTTTGAGAGGGAGTCATCGAAAGGAACCGTAAGGTTTCCGGATTGTACCAATCGCTCCAGGGAAATAATCGATACAGTAGAAGCACTTTATCGAAAAATCGCAGATCCATATACCGGAATCAGACGAATAGAAATTATTGCAAATAAGATAAAGCCGGAAGGATATCAGCAATATACTCTTTTTCAGGATTCCATAAAAGCAGAAAAGGAAAGACATCTGCAGGAAGCCGTATTACAGGTGAAAAAGCGTTATGGAAAAAATGCGATCATGCGGGGATCCAATCTGTTGGAATGTTCTACCTATCGGGAAAGAAATAATCAGGTTGGGGGACATCGTGCGTAGGAGGTGAAAGTATGCTGGCAAAGGCTTATCAGAAATATTTATATATTCCGAGACCGGTTTCCAAAAGATATCCTATGGATGTGCAGCACAGAGCGAAGCAATTTGCCCCTTTTGCAGCACTTCGGGGATTTGAAGAGATCGTACGGAAACAGGAAATACTTTATGAACAAAGGAAGATGTTATCCGAAGAACAAAAATGCGGATTGGATAGGAAGCTACAGATGGTTTCTGTTGGAATGAAGATACAGGCAACTTATTTTAAAGAAAGCCGGGAAATGAAACCGGCAGGCCAGTATCATACGATTTGCGGAACCGTTGAATTTTTTGATCCATCGATTCATTTACGGATTGATGATACGATCATTTTGATCCCGGATCTTTGTGAGTTATCCGGAGATATATTTGAAGAATTGGAATTACCTTGTTAAATACAATCGGCAGAAATTCTTAGGATTCTGGGTGAGTGGGAATCCGGAGAGAATAAGGATGGATGCGCCAGATCAACAAAGCAGGTCTGGGATTTGATGATCATGCTGTTCGTGCAGCTTTGGCACTTACGGAATGGACAACATGATGCTCATAAGGCGGATTTGATTTCCCTTTGATCCGTTGAGTAATAAAATGGAATTTTTTATTATTGCTTAAAGGAGGAAGCCTATGGGATCAGATGCTATCAGATGGCATGTACATTGCTCTGTATGCGGAGCATTTATTGAGAAAAGCGCACATTGCGATTCAGAAGTAGAATGTAAGAAATGTAGAAGCACTTTGGAGATTTTAGTAAAAGATGATATTGTTTCAGTACGGCCTTTGCACATCAAAGACGAAAAACTGAAAGAAAGAATGCGGGTATATTCTCAAAAAGTGATGAATTCCCGAAAGGAAACTAAATAAAATGAGCTATTAGGATAAGCGGTGGATTTGGCTGGAACCATCAAGGCTGCACCTGATAGCAAGAGTTTGTCAAGGAGCTGAACCTGACTGGAATCATGAAGAGCCCGGCAAAACATTTGCAGATACAATGCAGGATGATATTTCATTCTGTGTCTGTGGAAGCATTTGTTTTGCCGGCTTTTTTTGTTTTCTCAAAAATTTAAAAAAAAGTTGAGTTTTTAACCTGTAAAACAGGGCTTTTTCCTTTCGATATATAGAGGGCAAAGTTTCGTGTGCAAAAATCAGAGATGATACGGAGTTTTGTATGATATAGCCGAAGGAGGTAATTACATAGGAGCTGCGGGCTCCCGTTCAAAAAAAAACGGGTGAGTTCGTGGCTAATTGTGATGAGTTTTTTATAGAGTTCATGGATCACCCGTAGCCGTAAGGCAGAAAGCCTTTTAGCAGCTTCGCTGCAATCCCTTCGGGAAAACAACTTAAAAGAAAGGAAAAATGTGAAATGAAAGGAACAAGGCATAACGGTAGGTCTGGGAAAAATGGAGTTTATAATCCACTTCACAATGATCGAAGATTTAATCCAGAACACAGTGAGCATATCGACAATGAAAGAGTTCGACAAAATATTTACTGGGACTGTTATCAGGGATATACCACAATGGAAGATCAGGGAAAAGAGGATAATTTTTCTTTTGAACAAATTGAACTGGCATTCTATGAAGAGCATTATGGAAATTACGTTATGAAGCAAAATGAGAGACATGTGAAAGCCAGACACCCCGACAGATGCAAAGAAGTAGAAGATGTTTGGAAAAACAAAAAGACCTGTCCGGAAGAAAGTATCTATCAGCTTGGGACGATAGATGAACACGCTTCTGTGGAACTGCTGGTTTTAGTTTTTGATGAATTTAAGAAAGAGTTCGATGAACGGTTTGGTTCTAATGTGCATATCATCGACTGGTCACTGCATATGGACGAAGCAACGCCTCATATCCATGAGCGTCATGTTTTCGATGCTACAAACCAATATGGAGAGATTGAGCCGAAGCAGGAAGCAGCGTTGAAGGAACCAAAAAAATGGCTAGCATTCCTGGATGGATTGCTCGAAGAGGATGATATTGTCTGCCTGCAGGAGTTTATGGGATATTGTCTCATTCCCAGCAATAGAGGTCAGAAGATGCTGCTGATTATCGGAAAAGGTGGTGAAGGTAAAAGCCGTATTGGCAGAATTTTAAAAAGAATATTTGGTCATAACATGAATTCAGGAAGTCTTCAGAAACTGGAAACCGACAAGTTTGCCAGAGCCGATCAGGAAGGCAAGCTGTTGTATTTGGATGATGATATGAAAACAGAAGCATTACCATCAACTAATGTGATTAAAGCAATTGTTACATCTGAGGACGAAATGGATTTAGAGAAAAAGGGAAAACAAAGCTACCAGGGACTTCTTGTTTGCAGAATACTGGCATTTGGAAATGGTACATTGAAGTCGCTTTTTGACAGGAGTAAAGGTTTTTACAGACGTCAGATTATTCTGGAAACAAAAGATGTACCGCCAGATAGAATCAATGATCCCTATTTGGCAGATAAGATGATGGAGGAAGTGGAAGGCATAGTTTTATGGTGTATTGAGGGATTAGAGAGACTGATTCGTAATGATTATCAGTTTACTATCAGTAATAAATCCCAATTATTGATGGATGAAATGCAGGAAGATGATGACAATATCCTATCGTTCCTGGAATCAACCGGATATATCAGACTGGAAAAAGGCACTCATGCTACGTCAAAAGATTTATATATTGCTTATTGCAGATGGTGCAATGATAACTTGGATGTACCCGTAAGCGAAAGATCCTTTGCAAGGAGATTTAAGGAACGGTCATCTGATTATGGAATGACTTATGACAAGAATATCTCGGTAGGAAATGGTCGTTTTTGCCGAGGATTTCGTGGGATCCATGTCAAGGTGAGGACGAAAGATGTCAATTATTGATCTGGCTGGAAAAGGCATTAGGCACTAGAAAAGCCTAAAATATATTCTGCTTAAATATA
>OHBZ01000987.1_pt1 | contig 9543 bp, 9 predicted proteins | sample 1577551 | NCBI WGS metagenome assembly OHBZ01 (sample SAMEA3879544, study PRJEB24766) | human gut metagenome | biome: human-associated habitat; feature: feces | place: USA | collected 1985/1987
CCTTATTTTCCTGATAACGGTCAATAAGGTCAAAATACACGGTCTCGCCCTCTCCGATGTAGAACAGGTCGAAAAAGTCCGCCAGCGGTTCCGGATTGTAGGCACAGGGGCCGCCGCCGATGACAATGGGATCATTTTCACAACGGTCGCAGGCATGAAGGGGGATTTGGGACAGATCCAGGATCTGAAGCACATTGGTGTAGCACATCTCATACTGGAGGGTAATGCCCAAAAAGTCAAAATCCTTTACCGGCTTCTGGGATTCTAAGGTAAAAAGAGGGATTTTCTTCTCTCTCATAATGGGATCTAAGTCCACCCAGGGGCTGTATACACGCTCACAGCACACATCTTCTCTGCTGTTGAACATGGAGTAGAGGATCTGGATGCCGAGGTGGGACATGCCAATGTCATAGACATCCGGGAAGGCGAAGGCGAGGCAATGCGTGTCTTGCGAGAGCTACATACCGATCCGATGGATATTAAACGCAAGATTGAGCAAGAAATAAAGAACACATTCGATTCTGAGGATTCTGTCCAGCATGAGATCGCTATAAGTAAGACTACAGAACGTGTCTTGCGTATGAGTATGCTGGAATCTCGTTTATTCAAGGAAGATGAGACCGATACGGAACATCTTCTATTAGCGATATTGAAAGAGGAGTTTAATGTTGCTGCCAAGGTGTTGAACGATGCGGGTATTACTTATCGTTCCGCATATAATATATTAGTAAGCGGAACCGGTTTGAACAATATGGAGGAATTCGACGAGATCAGCGACGGATATACGGATGATGACGAAGATGACGAGGACGAAGGTTTCTCTTCTCGTCGTGAGGCATCTCGCCCCTCTTCCGGTACTGGAGCGGGAGCCGCTCAACCGAAATCCCCTAATGATACACCTGTTCTGGATAACTTCGGAACGGATATGACACGTGCCGCCGCAGAAAACCGTCTAGATCCGATTGTGGGACGTGAGAAGGAAATTGAGCGTTTGGCCCAGATATTAAGCCGTAGGAAGAAAAATAATCCGGTATTGATTGGTGAGCCGGGTGTGGGTAAGTCAGCTATCGTAGAGGGATTGGCTTTACGCATTATTCAGCGTAAGGTTTCCCGGGTGTTATTCGATAAGCGTGTGATTAGCTTGGATATGGCTTCTATTGTCGCTGGTACAAAATACCGCGGACAATTCGAGGAACGTATTAAGGCCATCTTGAATGAGTTATCGAAGAACCCGAATATCATCCTCTTTATCGATGAGATTCATACGATTGTTGGCGCTGGTTCCGCTTCCGGATCTATGGATGCGGCGAATATGCTGAAACCTGCGTTGGCTCGTGGTGAGATTCAATGCATTGGCGCTACTACTTTGGATGAATATCGTAAGAATATCGAGAAAGACGGTGCGTTGGAACGTCGTTTCCAGAAAGTGATCGTTGATCCGACTACGGCGGAAGAAACTTTGCAGATCTTGCGTAATATCAAACCTCGTTATGAGGAGCACCATAACGTGATCTATACTGAAGATGCTTTACAAGCGTGTGTAAAATTGACAGAAAGATATATCAGTGACCGTAATTTCCCAGATAAGGCGATCGATGCTTTAGACGAGGCCGGTTCCCGTGTACATATATCTAATATCATTGTTCCGAAAAGTATCGAAGAGCTTGAGGCAAAGATCGAGGATACGAAGAATGAGAAATTAGCGGCCGTGAAATCTCAGAACTTTGAGTTAGCCGCAAGTTTCCGCGATAAGGAGCGTCAGTATTTATTGCAACTGGAGGCTGCGAAAGCTAAATGGGAACAAGAGCTTCAAGAACATCGGGAGACCGTTGATGAAGAGAAGGTCGCTGAAGTTGTTGCCATGATGTCCGGTGTACCTGTTCAACGTATCGCTAAGGCAGAGAATGTCAAGCTTCTGGAAATGGCGGACGTATTGAAAAGTAAGGTGGTTGGGCAGGATGATGCTGTTCAAAAGATCGTAAAGGCAATTCAACGTAACCGTGTTGGCTTGAAAGATCCGAATAAGCCGATCGGAACTTTTATGTTCCTAGGACCGACGGGTGTAGGTAAGACTCACTTGGCCAAGAAGCTTGCTGAATATCTATTTGATTCGGCGGATTCTTTGGTACGTATCGATATGAGTGAATACTTGGAGAAATTCGCTGTTTCCCGTTTGATCGGAGCGCCTCCCGGATACGTTGGTTACGAGGAAGGTGGCCAGTTAACGGAGAAAGTACGTCGCAAGCCCTATTCGGTGGTCTTATTGGACGAGATCGAGAAAGCGCATCCGGATGTATTTAACTTGCTGTTGCAAGTCTTGGATGAAGGCCGTTTGACGGATAGTCTGGGTAGACGTATTGACTTCAAGAATACGATCTTGATCATGACTTCCGGTGAGCCGGATAAGGATTTCTCCCGTAGCGTGATCCAGAAAGCGTTGAATAAAGCGTTTGCTCCAGAGTTCTTGAACCGTGTGGATGATATCATTATGTTCGATCAGCTTGATAAAGCCGCTATTCATAAGATTATCGATATTGAGTTACAGGGTCTGTATCAGCGTGTATCAAATCTGGGCTATGAGTTGTCGATCACAGACGAGGCAAAAGATTTCATTGCCACAAAAGGCTACGATGTCCAATTCGGTGCCCGTCCGTTGAAGCGTGCGATCCAGAAGTATCTGGAAGATGAGATGGCGGAGATGATTATCCGTGCCTCAGTAGGTGAAGGCGATACGATTATCGTAGACTTTGATAAGGAAGAGCAGAAAATCACGACTTCGATAAAAAAGAAAGATGCTGAATAAGTTTGTCTATGAATATAGAAGCCGGGCGTGAGTCCGGCTTTTTTTATGTTCGTCCATCTTATTCGTCTGTCATTTTGACACGCAAAAAAAGCATGACCTAATTGAATAGATCATGCTCTTATTTCTTTTTTTACTTAAGTACGCAGGATGAGACTTGAACTCACACGCCGTAACCGGCACTACCCCCTCAAAGTAGCGTGTCTACCAATTCCACCACCTGCGCATTTTAGGAAGGGTGCCCAGAACAGGACTCGAACCTGCACGATCGCAAAACCACTCGCACCTGAAACGAGCGCGTCTACCAATTCCGCCACCTGGGCAATCAATACGAGAAAGAGCGGAAGACGGGACTCGAACCCGCGACCCTAACCTTGGCAAGGTTATGCTCTACCAACTGAGCTACTTCCGCATTGTTTGTTTCTCTTTTGCGAGTGCAAAGGTAGTACAAATATTTATACTACCAAACATTTCCGGTGAAAAATTTAATTATGGATGTAAATTTTATTACCGTTTGTATCGACGACATATTGTTTGAGGGCTTGTTTCTCCTCAGCGCAAGGTCCTTCCACCGGATTGCCGATACCGTTTAAAAGTTCAAATTTACTACCGCATTTCGGACAAATGGCGTATACGGCAGATTCGTCCACATCTACGATGACATTAGCGGATGCCTCATGAGGACAAGCGGCATCGAATGCGAAGAATGCTCCAGTTCCGTTACTGGACAATCCATGATAGACCAATACGCCTCCAAAACCTGTTTGCTCGCCAGCTTGGTCTACATCTTTAGAGGTGTAGATCTTATAAGCCTGTATTGCATTCAACGCTTTATCTTGATAAGTCAGATCTAGTTCCAGATAGACCGCACGATAGGGAATGCGAGTCTCTATCGTGTCTGCGCAAGATAATAGCGTAAACAAGATCAAAAGTGGAAATATCCGTCTTATCTTATCCATGGATCAATTTCTTTTCAGCCTCGTTCATCCGTTCGAAAGAGAAAGAACCTATCACGCTACGCATCATGGCGGCGATTGGTTCATTACATAGATTACCGATACTACCTTCGTGCGTATGGTTGACGCTTTTCGAAGGAACGAATTTATCGGCCTCGATATCCAAACCTACTTGCTTATAAGCGTCGCGGAAAGGCATTCCGGCCAAGACACGGCGGTTCACTTCTTCCACGCTAAACAATAGAGAATATTTATCATCGTCCAATATATGCTCGTTCACTTTCACCTCACGCATCATATGAGTTACCATGCGTAAGCAATCCTTCAGCTCGTCGAAAGCCGGGAGGAAGACTTCTTTGATGATCTGGAGATCCCGGAAGTAACCGGAAGGAAGATTATTGCTGATCAAGATGATTTGCTGAGGCAAGCCTTGAAGCTTATTGCATTTGGCACGTGTCAACTCAAATACATCCGGATTCTTCTTATGCGGCATGATACTGGAGCCGGTCGTGAACTGATCCGGCAGTTTAATGAAGCCAAAGTTCTGGCTATTGAACATACAAGCGTCGAACGCCAACTTGGAGAGCGTAGCGGCGATACCCGCCATAGCGAAAGCTACGGTGCGTTCCATCTTGCCACGTCCCATCTGGGCGTATACCACATTGTAGTCCAGCGAGTCGAAACCTAATAAATCCGTAGTCATCTGGCGGTTTAGCGGGAAGGATGAACCATATCCGGCGGCGGAACCCAGCGGGTTGCGGTTGCAAATACGGTATGCGGCTTGCATAAGTTGCAAATCATCTACCAAGCTCTCCGCATAAGCGCCGAACCAAAGTCCGAACGAAGAGGGCATGGCTACCTGCAAATGCGTATATCCGGGAAGCAGTACATCCTTGTACCGGTTACTCTGGGAGATCAAAACGTCGAACAAGCCGGAAACCAACTCAACCAATTCCTGTATTTGCGAACGGGTGAAAAGCTTCAGATCCAATAAGACCTGATCATTACGGGAACGCCCGCTATGGATCTTCTTGCCCATATCGCCCAAACGACGTGTAAGCATGAGTTCCACTTGCGAGTGCACATCCTCGATGCCTTCCTCGATGATGAATTCTCCACGATCCGCTACGGCGTATATATTCCGTAATTCTGCTAATAAGACGTTTAGTTCCTCTTTAGTCAACAAACCGATACTTTCCAGCATCGTGATATGCGCCATAGAGCCTAATACGTCATATTTAGCGAGGTAAAGATCCATCTCACGGTCCTTACCTACCGTGAATATATCTACTTCATGATCTACCTGTACATTTTTTTCCCAAAGTTTCTGAGCCATAATGAAAAAGGAATTAATAAGGCAAGGAGGCGATAACGGTCGAGATTTTATCCACAGCCTCTTGCAAAGGTTTCGATACCATTGGTTTCAAGAACGGATTCAGATCGGCACGAACCGTGATTTTTAACCGTGTGTCGTCCTCGGCCACCTGTTTCAATTGTATCCATAAGAAAAGGGGAACAGGAGAGTTGGTCGTCGTGAACTTGATTAATTTATTCGGCTCTCTTTCTACGATCTGGAAGGTAATCTTACCAACGGGATCGACAGCGAAACTACAGGTATCGCTGTCGAACTCAAAATTTTTTATTTTATCTTGCGGGATGCGATCCTTGATACGTTCCAAGTTGGAAAGATCGGACAACATCGTGAAGATACGTTCATCATTGTGTGGGATCTGTTTGACCTCACTCACAAATTCTTCAGTCATTGAGTGTCTTTTTGTTTATTACTTATTTCGGGTCCCAGTTAGCCGGATCTTTACGCCATTCCTGAAGAACCGCGATCTCAGACTCATCGATGTAATGCGTACGGACAGCTTCTTCCAAGACAGCGTCGTAGTTACTCAATGTAGTCAATGTTACTTTAGCGTCCTTGAAAGCGGCTTCCGCTACAGGGAATCCATAGGTAAAGATAGCTACCATACCCGCGACATCGCAACCAAAGTTACGTACGGCCTGTACGGCTTTCAAGCTACTACCTCCGGTAGATACCAAATCCTCGATGATCACTACTTTAGAACCCGGTTTCAATTCTCCTTCGATAAGGTTTTCCAATCCATGATCTTTTGGCGTAGAGCGGATGTATACGAATGGCAATCCTAATAAATCGGCTACTAAAGCACCTTGAGCGATCGCGCCTGTAGCAACACCGGCAATGGCATCTACGTTCTCGAATTTTTCACTAATCACACGAGCCAACTCCAATTTAATGAAGCTACGAACGACCGGATAAGAAAGAGTCTTTCGGTTGTCATTGTAGATCGGAGATTTCCAGCCGGATGCCCAAGTAAACGGATTGGCCGGTTGCAACTTTACGGCTTTAATCTTTAATAATTTTTCTGCTACTAAACTTTCCAGTGTTTTCATACAATCCTATATTTATATCAGTCTGCAAAAATAGATAAACTGAATGACATTACCTTGAATATCGTACGTTAATTTTTTATTAATATTTATGCGACAGACAGGGCTAAAATGCTGATGCGTATGCCCGGAATCCCTGATAAAGCCTTTGCGCAAGCGGAAATCGTGGCTCCGGTTGTGATCACGTCGTCTATGAGCAGGATATGTTTGTTTTTTAAGCTTTCCGGATGAATGACATTAAAAATAGAACATACATTTAACCAACGATCGTAAATGGCCTTACGAGTTTGGGTGCTTGTGTGGGTGGTGCGGGCCAGACTTTGCGTATCGATGGGGATATCCCATATGGAACGGATGCCGGAGGCGATCCATTCGGACTGGTTGTAACCTCTTTGCTGTTTTTTGCGGGGATGCAGGGGAACGGGGATAAGGAGGTCTACGGTACATATCGGGCTGTGATCCGCTTGGAGCTCTCTCGCTATCTGCCGTCCGAGTAGATAGCCCAGCTCTTTATTATCATGGTATTTGAGCGAGTGTATCAGGCTTTGTACTTTTCCGCCTTTCTCGTATCGTAGATAAGCGGTGGCATATTCGATCCGGTCTTTTCCGATAAAAAGTTGCTCGACGGGGTTGTTCGCCTGTTGATGATATCCCGTGTGCGGCAGGTCGCATAGGCATTTCAGGCAAATTTGTTCTTCTCCCTCGACGAGTGGTCGTTTACATATTTTACATAAGTTTGGGAAAAACAGGTTGAGCAGATTATTCCATGTCGTCGGCATAATCCTCGCAGTCTGTTCCTTTGAATAATTGGCTTAGGCAATCCAACGTGATCCGGCTTTCGAAACCTCGTCCGGCGGCGAAACGGAGTAACTTGTTGAATAGGTCCCGCTCGTCTTTTCCTTTTGTCGATTTCTTTTTGCTTTTTAGTAAATCGAGTAAGATGGAGCGGTATTCTCCCTCGTCAATGGCGGCGAGCGATTCTTCCCGGATCGGGGAGGGGATGTTTTTCTTATAAAGCTCGTAGCCTATTTTTACCCGTCCCCATTTATTGAACCGTAACTTATCGTTCACGAAGAAACGGGTGTAACGGGATTCGTCGATAAACCGCTCTTTCAGCAAGCGAGCGATGATACGCTCGGAGGCGTCGGGGGGAAGTCCGGCGGCATCGATCTTTTTCTGTACGTCTTGTATGCAGCGTTCGGCGGCGGAGCAATAGGCGGCTGCCCGGTGCAACATCTCGGGTTCGGTTATCTCTTTCATATTTTTGCTTTTACGATCCGGTCTTTTCCGTATAAATCTTGTATTAATTCGACTTCGGTGTAATTCTCTTGACGTAGCATCGCTACGGTCTCTTTTCCGCAAAGGGCGTTGATCTCGAAATAGAGATGCCCGCCTTCCGCCAAATGCCTTTGTCCGAAGCGGGCGATGGCCCGGTAAAAGAGAAGCGGATCGTCGTCGGGAACGAACAAGGCTAGATGAGGCTCGTTCTCCAGAACGTTCGCTTCCATGGTCGCTTTCTCTCTATACATTATATAAGGGGGATTACTGACGATGCAGTTTAAGCTTCCTATAAGAGACGCTTCGGTTTCCTCCGTATGGGATTTTAGTTTCACGTACGTGAAAATTTTGTTTCTCGTACATGAAAATCTAGTTTCACGTACGTGAAAATTTTGTTTCTCTTGCATGAAACTGGAATAACCTTCGGAAAGGATATCCAATTCATGGAAGGATACGGAAACTTGATTCATACGGGCGTTCTCCTCGGCCACGGCGAGCGCTTCGGGTGATATATCCACCGCCGCTACCTCTGCCTCCGGAAGATGTTTCGCCAAGGAAATAGCGATACAGCCGCTTCCCGTACCAATATCTAATATACGAGGGGCTTGGCCTTGGTAGTCCGTGATGATCCGCTCGACCAACTCGGCGGTTTCCGGGCGGGGAATCAATACGTCCGGCGTCACCTTAAACTCCATCCCGTAAAAATCCGCTATGCCTAATAAGTATTGTATGGGCTTGTATAAACGCAGTCCTTCTACAATCTCCTTGATTTTAAATTTCTCCGTATCAGATAATTCTTTACCTTTGCCTAACAGGAGTTGATGGGTAGAAAGACCGCAAACACGTTCCATGATGAGCCGGACGAGCGCTTGGGCTTCGCCGGGAGGATAAATATCTTTGAGGGAATTTCGGATGTAAGCGACGGTCTCAGTCATATCTTTCTCTTGTTTTATCGCGAAAGTAGTGTAAAAACCGTTTATATGCAAAGATTATGGTAGAGGTTGAAGAGAAATACATGGCTCGTTGCATCGAGTTGGCTAAAGGAGGGAGGGGAAATGTCAGTCCGAATCCGATGGTTGGTGCGGTGGTTGTGCATAAGGGCCGTATTATCGGTGAGGGATTTCACAGGAAATGTGGGGAGGCGCATGCCGAGGTGAATGCTATCGCTTCCGTGAAAGACGAGTCTTTGTTGAAAGACAGTACGATTTATGTGAGTCTGGAGCCTTGCTCTCATTATGGGAAGACGCCTCCTTGCGCCGAGTTGATTATCCGGAAAGGGATTCCACGGGTGGTGGTCGGTTGCTTGGATCCTTTTCCCGAGGTGTCGGGGCGAGGTGTGCGGATGTTGCGTGAGGCCGGTGTCGAGGTAGTCACAGGCGTGATGGAGGAAGAAGCCCGTGCGTTGAACAAGGCGTTTATGACGCTACAAACGAAAGGCCGTCCTTATATTATCTTGAAATGGGCGCAGAGCGAGGATGGGTTTATCGATCGTTTGCGTACGGACGTGTCGGAGCCGGTCACGGTTTTGTCTTCTCCGGAGACTTCCCGCTTGGTGCATAAACTTCGCTCGGAGGTGGCGGCTATCATGGTCGGTACACGGACTGCTTTATTGGACAATCCTTCATTGAACGTGCGCCATTGGTCCGGTAATTCTCCGGTTAGGGTCGTATTGGATCGCCGGCTCGTTATTCCCGATTCTTATCGGTTACTGGATGGTTCCTTGCGTACATTAATATTTACGGAGAAGGAAGTGGAAAACCGAGAGGACGTGGAGTATATCCGGATAGATTTCGAGGGCCCGGTGATCCGGCAAGTGCTAGATCATCTTGCTGCCCGGAAGTTGGATTCCTTATTGGTGGAAGGTGGGACTCAGCTGATTAATTCTTTCGTGGAAGCGGATGTGTGGGACGAGGCGAGGGTGGAAACAGCTCCGGTTCGCCTGTATCAAGGGGTGCATGCGCCGATGCTTGAAAAGGGGGTTGTTAGGCGTGTCTCTCGAGGTTCTGTTATGAGCATTAAAAATCATAACTATGAAATTTTAAATCATAACGATGAGTTCGAAAAATCATAACTATGAATTTTAAGGCTCAT